>Ga0209443_1000150_pt1 | contig 45717 bp, 45 predicted proteins | sample LauGreBMM110DCMD_2_FD_187571 | JGI IMG/M metagenome (GOLD analysis project Ga0209443, IMG submission 187571) | Freshwater lake microbial communities from Lake Michigan, USA - Su13.BD.MM110.DCMD (SPAdes) (version 2) | ecosystem: Environmental > Aquatic > Freshwater > Lake | place: Lake Michigan... | reverse complement strand
GTTTGTTAGATTACTCTAACTTATGTTTCGAATCAAGTTGCTAGTCTTTCAATAATAATCGAAAAATCTTACTCTCTCTTATTTTCAAACTTGTATTGCTACAAATTTGTGCTGTCAATTCAATATGTCTATGAACGTAATTTCGACAAGCTCAATTACCTATCTGTATTTCTTTTTAAAACTCACTTGTGTTTCAAAGCGGGTGCAAAAGTACAATTCTTTTTTACTTTAGCAAGGCTTTTTAAAAAAATATTTTGTTTATTTTTTTAATCCCTCTTGCCTAAACTATTTAATGAACATATACTCCCTAATACTTTAGTTTCGGGTCGGCAAAGATACTACCTTTACTTTCTCTTTTCCAAATCTTTTTTTAACTTTTTTAAAGTTTGTTTTGATTTAGTTAATGGGTCAGTTTGTGTAGGAACTTCTTTGTTATTGCGGGTGCAAAAGTAGCAATCTTTTACTACCACGCAAAGGTTTTTTAACTTATTTTCTCTCTTTTTTTGAAGGAGATTCTTAACTCGCTGATAACAAGTATTTAATGTGAAAAATATTTAAACGCAAAGAAGGTAAAGCAAGCAAAAGGTTTGAGGAGTTTCAAGTTTAAGGTTTAAAGTTTAAGGTTTAAGGTTTCAAGTTTTGGAAAACAAAACGTCTTATCTAGCCGCGATGGAAACGGCATCCTTTTATAAATCCTGAAAGGTTTATAAAAGATATAGTGCACAGCGGGACAAGTAGTCTTATGGAAAACAAAATGAGTGCTGCTAAAAATCTTTTTAATATTATACCTCTTTATATTGTATGGATTTTTTTAATGGCTTATATTTGCACCCTATAAATTTTAAAAAATGATAAAAGTTACTTTACCTGACGGGTCGGTTAAGGAGATGGCTCAAGGAGTTACTCCAATGGATGTTGCAAAAAGCATTAGTGAAGGTTTAGCTAGAAATGTGATTTCGGCTTCCTACAATGGTACCACTATTGAAACAACGACGAACTTGACGACGGACGGTACACTTATATTATATACTTGGAATGACAAGGATGGTAAAAAAGCATTTTGGCATTCGACTTCTCACGTGATGGCGCAAGCTTTAGAAGCACTATATCCTGGCATAAAACTAACATTGGGTCCGGCAATTGATAATGGTTTCTATTATGACGTAGATTTTGGTGAGCAAAAAATTACGGATGCCGATTTTAAAAAGATTGAAGACCTTGTTTTAGAAATCTCAAGAGAAAAACACGAATTTAAAATGCGTCCCGTTTCAAAAGAGGAAGCATTAGAAGTTTATAAAAATAACGAGTATAAAACAGAATTGATTTCGAACTTAGAAGACGGAACAATTACGTTTTGTGATCATTCAAATTTCTTTGATTTATGTCGTGGTGGGCACATTCCGAATACGGGAATCATTAAAGCGATGAAAATTTTATCGGTAGCTGGTGCTTACTGGAGAGGTGATGAGAAAAACAAGCAGTTGACCCGTGTTTACGGAATTTCGTTCCCAAAACAAAAAGACTTAACTGATTATTTAGAATTATTAGAAGAAGCGAAACGTCGTGATCATAGAAAATTAGGAAAAGAATTAGATTTATTCCATTTTTCTCAAAAAGTAGGTCAAGGTTTACCATTATGGTTACCAAAAGGCGCTGCTTTGCGCGATAGACTGGAGCAATTCTTGAAAAAAGCACAGAAAAAAGCAGGTTATGAACAAGTAGTTACGCCACACATTGGAATGAAAGACTTGTACGTTACTTCTGGACACTATGCAAAATATGGTGCTGATAGCTTTCAACCAATTCATACTCCAGCGGAAGGTGAAGAGTTCTTGTTAAAACCAATGAACTGTCCGCACCACTGTGAAATATACAATGCAAGACCATGGTCATACAAAGATTTACCGAAGCGTTATGCTGAATTTGGAACGGTTTATCGTTATGAGCAATCGGGTGAATTACATGGATTGACTCGTGTTAGAGGATTTACGCAAGATGATGCGCATATTTTTTGTACGCCAGATCAATTAGATGTAGAGTTCAAAAATGTAATTGACTTAGTATTATATGTTTTTGGATCTTTAGGGTTTGAAAACTTTACAGCTCAAGTTTCGTTACGTGATTTAGATAATCCGGATAAATACATTGGTAGTGTTGATAACTGGGAGAAAGCAGAAAATGCGATTATCAGTGCTGCTAAAGATAAAGGATTGAATTATGTAATTGAAACTGGAGAAGCAGCTTTTTATGGTCCGAAATTAGACTTCATGGTGAAAGATGCCTTAGGCAGAAGTTGGCAATTAGGCACCATTCAGGTAGATTATAATTTACCAGAGCGTTTCGAATTGTCTTATAAAGGTGCCGATGACAAGTTACATCGCCCTGTGATGATTCACCGAGCGCCTTTTGGTTCGATGGAGCGTTTTATTGCAATTTTATTAGAACACACAGCAGGAAATTTCCCAATTTGGTTGATGCCAGAACAGGCTATAATACTGTCTTTGAGTGAGAAATATGAAAATTATGCGAAAAAAGTTTTAGATTTGCTAGAAAATCACGAAATTCGCGCCCTGATTGATAACAGAAATGAAACAATCGGGAAGAAAATTAGAGAGGCAGAAATGAAGAAATACCCATTTATGCTGATTGTTGGCGAGGAAGAAGAGAAAAATGGAACCATTTCTGTGAGACAAAGAGGACAGGAAGGAAAAGGAAATATTTCGGTAACTATTGAAGATTTTGCTGCAATAATTAACGAAGAAATCAACAAAACATTAAAACAATTTTAAGTTTAACTAAAATAATAAAGCTATAGCAATTAGAAACAACAGAGGTTTTCAACCTCGCGAAGAGAAAAAAGCAGCTCACCGTATAAATAATTTAATACGTGTTGCTGAAGTACGTTTAGTAGGCGAAAACATTGAACCAGGAGTTTATAAAATTGCCGATGCACTTCGTTTGGCTGAAGAGCAAGAAGTTGATTTAGTAGAAATTTCTCCGAATGCTGAACCGCCAGTTTGTAAATTGATGGATTATGGTAAATTTTTGTACCAACAAAAGAAAAGAGATAAAGAATTAAAAGCAAAATCTACTCAGATTATAATTAAGGAGATCCGTTTTGGACCTCAAACAGATGAGCACGATTATGAATTTAAGAAAAAGAATGCCTTAAAATTTTTACAAGATGGTGCTAAATTAAAAGCATTTGTATTCTTTAAAGGACGTTCTATTATATATAAAGAGCAAGGACAAATTTTATTATTACGTTTGGCTCAAGAATTAGAAGAACATGGAAAAGTAGAAGCGATGCCAGTTCTTGAAGGGAAGCGTATGATTATGTATATTGCACCTAAGAAAAAAGGAAAATAAAGCTACAAGCAATCTGCAATAAGCCATAAGCTATCAAAAGACTAATGCTTACTGCGTAATACTTAAAGCTATCAAGATAATAAGTAAGAATAAATTAAATACCTAGGAAAAATGCCTAAAATGAAAACGAAATCTAGTGCTAAGAAACGATTCAAAGTGACTGGTTCTGGAAAAATTAAAAGAAAACACGCTTTTAAAAGTCACATTTTGACTAAAAAATCAAAAAAGCGTAAATTAGCTTTAACGCATTCTGGTTTGGTTCACAAAACAGATGAGAGAAGCATTAAACAACAATTGAATTTAATTTAGCCCCACCCCATCCCTCCCCAAAGGAGAGGGTGACAAAAGGAAAATTTATTTAATTAGTTTGTTTGGTTAAAACAATTTAGTAACCCTGGGGTGGGCTGAACGAAGTACAAAGTATAAAATACAAAGTACCAAATTCATAAGTATTGAGAGATCGCCTTACTTCAAAAAACATTTAAAATTATGCCAAGAGCAACAAATTCAGTAGCATCAAAAGCTAGAAAAAAAAGAGTATTAAAACAAGCCAAAGGTTTCTTTGGAAGACGTAAAAACGTTTGGACTGTAGCTAAAAACGCGGTAGAAAAAGCAATGTGCTATGCATACCGTGATAGAAAACAAAATAAAAGAAATTTCCGTGCTTTATGGATTACGCGTATCAATGCTGGTGCACGTTTACATGGTATGAGTTATTCTCAATTTATGGGTAAAGTAAAAGCTAATAACATCGAATTGAACCGTAAAGTTCTTGCCGATTTAGCAATGAATCACCCAACTGCTTTCACAGCTGTTGTTAACAAAATTAAATAATTACGTCTAACTCAGTTTATCTTACTTATATAAAAAACCCCGATTTTATCGGGGTTTTTTGTTTGCAAAATACAATAGAAAAGCATATATTTGAAACTGAAATATGTTTAACCCGATCGTATTAAAACACCATGAACACTATTGCCTCTATTCTAACTGATTTAGCTACAAAATTTGATGATTATAATCGTATGAATACTGTTGTATCAAAAAGTAGCGTTGGCTGGCATTTAGAACACAGTTTGAAAACCATTGATCAGATTGTAACGGCTTGTAAAAAATCAGATTCAACAACCTATCGATGGAAGTTTAAGCTGAATCGATATATAATTATTGACGTATTGCATAAAATTCCAAGAGGTAAAGCTAGAGCACCAAAAGTTGTACAACCCGAAGGAGAAATCTCAAAAGAATCGTTACAATTACATTTGGAAAAAGTACAACAAAACCTAGAAAATTGGAAAGATTTGAATGAAAATTGTTATTTTTTTCATCCCTTTTTTGGCGATTTAAACAAAAAATCAACTGAAAAATTTTTAGTACTACACACCAAACATCATCTAAAAATTATTGAAGATATTTGTAATTAAGTCTTTAATTTTTTCTTTCTAGCCGCAGGAAACAAAACATTGTTCAAAATCAATCGGTAGCCTGGAGAATTAGAATGTAAGTCTAGAACGGTAGGTGCATCCCCTACTCTATGTTGGTAATCTTCTGGATCGTGACCTCCGTAAAAGGTAAACATACCTTTCCCTTTAGTGCCATGAATATAACGTGCCTCGCCATTTATTTTGCATTCGCCCATTACCAAAACGTTTGATTTAATTTTTTCCGCATTAAAAGCAGTGGTTTGACCCATAAAGCCTTTTATTAACTGTGTGTGATTTTGACACAACATCGTCGGAATTGGATCCCATTTTGCAGAATATTCCATTAACGTAAAGTAATCTTTATCCATTGTAAAAGCGCCTTTTCCGTGTTCTTCAGTTGTATCGATGTCGGAAAACTCATATACTACAGGTTGGCGTTCTAATTTATAGTTTTTGAATGCAAAAGTGGAAGAAAAATCAATATTGGCTTGATAATTTGCATCGGAATCATCTCCGTCAAACATGGGTTCGCAAATATCAACACCTTCTGCAGAAAGTGCTATATCAAAACTATCAGTAGCCGAACACATGGCAAACATGAAGCCGCCTCCGATTACAAAATCTCTAATTTTTTTTGTAACCGCCAATTTTTCTTGTGAAACTTTACTATATCCTAACTTCTTTGCTAAAGCCTCTGCATCTGCCTTTTGTTGGATATACCAAGGTGTATTTTTATAATTTCCAAAAAACTTTCCATACTGACCCGTAAAATCTTCATGATGTAAATGCAACCAATCGTATAACAATAATTGGTCAGATAGCACTTCCTCATCATAAATTTCGGTATAAGGAATTTCTGCATACGTTAAAACCATTGTTACGGCGTCGTCCCAAGGTTGTTTTCCTTTAGGAGTATATACTGCAATTTTAGGGGCTTTTTCTAGCACCACCGTTTCCATGTTTTGTGAAGGTGCGCTAATTTCTTCCAAAATTGTATTGGTAGCAGCATCCGAAAGTACTTCAAAAGTAACTCCTCTAACTTGGCATTCTTTTCTAATTTCTGGAGCATCAGGCAATAAAAAAGAGCCACCTCTATAATTGAGTAACCAACTTACTTTATAGCTTTTATCTAATGCCCAATAAGTAATTCCGTAGGCTTTTAAATGATTTTGTTGCGTTTCAACTTCCATAGGCAACAAAATAAAAGCAGCGTTTGCATTTATGCTAAAGCACAACAAACATAGTAAGAAGTAATTACGAAATAACCATTTTTTCATAGGGTAAATAGATTAGAATGGAACATCCGAATCATCTTCCTCAAATGTATTCATGGTGCTACCAAAAGCTTCATTAGGAGTTGGTAAATTAGGTGTTATAAATGGATTACTATCGTCCAAATTCATTTTAGATGGTAAAGCATCAAAAGGCGAACTAAAATCGTCTAAGTTTTCAAATTTTCCTAGATTAGCAACAAATTTTAATCGGATTTCATCTAAACCACCATTTCTGTGCTTGGCGACAATGAATTCGGCTTGACCTTGAGTGGGAGAACGCTCTTCATCATCCCATTCATCAATTTTATAATATTCAGGTCGATATATAAACGATACTATATCGGCATCTTGTTCAATAGCTCCCGATTCTCTTAAGTCGGAAAGCAATGGACGTTTACTTGATCCACGAGTTTCAACTGCACGAGATAACTGAGATAATGCAATAACAGGAACATTTAATTCTTTTGCTAATGCTTTTAAATTTCGTGAAATTGATGAAATTTCTTGTTCTCTATTTCCGCCACCTTTTCCATTTCCACCAGCGGTCATTAATTGTAAGTAATCTACCACAATCATTTTGATACCATGTTGTGAAGCTAATCGCCTAGATTTTGCTCTTAAATCAAAAATGGAAAGTGAAGGGGTGTCATCAATGAATAATGGTGCTTTTTCTAAATCTTTTACTTTTATGGAAAGCTGTTCCCATTCGTGTTTTTCTAATTTTCCGGTACGTAATTTTTCGGATGATAATCCTGTTTCCGATGAAATTAAACGTGTAATTAACTGAACAGAGGACATCTCTAAGGAAAAAAATGCAACAGGGTGACCATAATCAACTGCCATATTTCGCGCCATTGATAATACAAAAGCCGTTTTACCCATACCTGGACGCGCAGCAATAATGATTAAATCAGAAGGTTGCCAACCTGAAGTTAATTTATCCAAGTTATGAAAACCTGTCGCAACTCCACTTAATCCTTCTTTACCTGCTATTTCTTCAATACGTTTTTTAGCTTGAATTACTAAACTCTGAGCAGTTTCTGAACTTCGTTTAATATTTCCTTGTGTAACTTCGTACAATTTAGATTCAGCAGTGTCTAATAAATCAAATACATCGGTAGATTCATCATACGATTGTTCTATAATTTCACTCGAAATTTTAATTAAACTTCGTTGAATAAATTTTTGCAAAATAATGCGCGAATGGAACTCAATATGTGCCGAAGAAGAAATCTTTTGCGTCAGTTGAATCAAATAATAATCGCCGCCAGAAAGATCTAATTTACCAGTTTTCTTTAATTGCGCGGAAACCGTTAATAAATCTATTGGCTGTGTTTCATTGAATAACTGAACAATAGCTTCAAAAATATTTTTATGAGCGTCTTTGTAAAACGCATCGGGCTGTAAAATATCGATCACTTCGTCAACCCCTTTTTTATCAATCATCATAGCACCAAGTACTGCTTCTTCAAGTTCTAAAGCTTGAGGAGGTAGTTTTCCTTTTTCTAAATTGATGATGGTAGTTTTATCTACCTTAATAGGGTTTAAATTTCTGATATTTTCCATATTGCTAAGTTAACCAATTTTTATAAAAAAATAATTTGAGTTCTCAATACTCGTTTGTTAATAACTGGATATTTTTGTTAATAAAGCAAAAAAAATCCGAAACAAAAATGCTTCGGATTATATTATAATATGAAAGTTAAAGGTTATTCTTTGAATTCACCCATCTTACAATATTTATCCATTCGCTGAGATACTAATTCGGTTGTTGATAAATCTTTTAATTCTTTATAGGCTTTTGATACATATTGCTCCACCGTTTTGAAAGTAGTTTCTTTATCATAATGTGCTCCACCAAGTGGTTCAGGAATAATATCATCTATTAACTTATTTTTTTTCATATCAAAAGAAGTCAATTTTAAGGCATCTGCAGCTTGTTCTTTAAATTCCCAACTTCTCCATAATATTGACGAACAAGATTCTGGTGAAATTACTGAATACCAAGTGTTTTCTAACATAAAAACTCTATCTCCTACTCCAATTCCTAATGCTCCACCGGAAGCACCTTCTCCAATAATTACAGTAATAATAGGCGTTTTTAAACGAATCATTTCAAAAATATTACGAGCAATAGCTTCTCCTTGTCCGCGTTCTTCAGCTTCTAAACCAGGGTATGCACCAGGAGTATCTACTAATGTTAAAACTGGAATACCAAATTTCTCTGCCATTTTCATCAAGCGAAGTGCTTTTCTATAACCCTCTGGATTTGCCATACCAAAGTTTCGAAACTGACGCATTTTTGTATTGATCCCTTTTTGTTGACCAATAATCATATAGGATTGACCATCTATTTGGCCTAATCCTCCAATCATTGCTTTATCATCTTTAAAATTACGATCGCCAAAAAGTTCTAAAAAAGTACCTTTAGTTAAATTCGTAATATGTTCTAAGGTATACGGTCTGTTTGGGTGTCTTGAAAGTTGCACACGTTGCCAAGCCGTAAGGTTTTTATATATTTTTCGCTTAGTTTCTTCTAGTTTTTTCTCAATTTGCTTGCACGTTGTAGAGACATCAACATCTGATTCTTGACCAATGATTTGGCATTTATCTAACTGATCTTCAAGTTCTTTAATTGGTAATTCAAAATCTAAATATTCCATAATCGGTTTATTAGGGTTTAGTTTTTAATCGTACAAAGATAAAATTTTCAATTGACTTTGTAAACTTATTTTAATTAGTTGTTATTTTTTTTATAACCTTTTACAATACCATTTGCAATTACTGTAGCTAAAATAATAATTGCACCTAAATAAAACATGGGTGACATTTGTTCTTTATCTTGAAAAATAAAATAAGCTAAAATGATACCATATATAGGTTCTAAATTAATTGTAAGCATAACGGTATAAGGACTTAAAAACTTCATTACAGCCGTAGAAGCTATGAAAGCATACGCAGTACAAACAGAACTTAAAATCATTAAATATACAAAATCGGTAGTGGTTAGTTGAAAAAATTCTGCAGAAAAACTATTTGTAAATACTAATGAAATTGAAAAGAACAACACCCCTCCCATTAATTCATAAAACGAGATTATTGTGGGTTCGTATGTTTTTACAAACTTACTATTGATTACTGCAAACAACGCAGATAGAAAAGCGGAAATTAATGCTAGTATAATGCCTTCAACATAATTAGTTTCAACATTAAAAATAATCGTAAGTCCCGCAATAACAATTAATCCAAAGAAAATTTCATACCAAACAATCTTTTTTCCAAAAAAGAAAGGTTCGATTAATGAGGCGAAAAAAGCACCAGTTGAAAGACAAGCTAAAGTAATGGAAACATTAGCCACTTTAATGGCTCTAAAAAAAGTAAACCAATGCAAAGCAATAATCAATCCTGCTATTAAAAATTTGAATATAATTTGTCTTGGAATTTTTGTTGGAATGCGTTTATATCGAATGTATGCGAATATAAAAAAAACGGCAAACAACATTCTGAACCAAACTAATGGCAAAGCATCTAGCGAAATTAATCTTCCTAGAATAGCTGTAAATCCCCAAATAAATACAATTAAATGAAGATGCAAATAACTTTTTACGTTATCGTTTGGCATTTCGTAATAAATAATAAGCTAATATTCCAAAAACAAAATTGGGCAACCAAACCGCAATAAATGCCGGTATACTAGACTTTTCCGCTAATGTTCCAAAAACTTTATCAAAGAAAATGAATACAAAAGCAATGATTATACCGATAGCTAAATTGACTCCCATTCCGCCTCTTCGTTTCATAGAAGAAACTGCAACAGCAATTATTGTCAATATAAATGCAGAAACTGGCAAACTAAATTTCTTATAAAAAACTACTAAATAAGTATTAATGTTTGCATTACCTCTTGCACGTTCTTTGTTAATGAATCTATTTAATTGACCAATTGTCATGGTTTCTGCAACATATACTACTGGCGTTAAATCATCGGGTTCAAAATTATAATTAATTGTAATTTTTTCGCTCTTAATAAGTTGATCATTATCTATTCCTACTATACGTTTGTTGTAGTTGTATAAAACATAAGTCTTTTTTACTTCATCATAACGTATACGATTAGCGTTTACTTTTTCTATTAATTTATTGTCTTTTAGTAACTCATAAGTAAAATTAAAGCCAGTTTGTGATAAATAATTAAAATTACTTACATATATATTTTCTTCAATATTGCCCTCTTTTTTAATTTGTCTAAAAATATCCGATGTTTCCCTTGTTTGTGTATTTCCTTTTAAATTTTGGTATCTAAAATCATTAAAACCTTTACTTGCTTTTGGTACCAAAAAAAATCCCATAATCAAAGAAAAAATTGAAACGATAATTGCTCCATAAATAAATGGCCGAAGAAAGCGAGTAAACGATATACCCGAACTCAAAATCGCAATAATTTCGGTGTTATTTGCTAGTTTTGAAGTAAACCAAATAATGGATAAAAATAAAAAAATTGGAAACAAAAGATTTGCAAAATAAATAGTAAAATCGCCATAATAGATTAAAATATCTTTTAATGGAATTTTCTTTTCAATCATTTTATTCACTTTTTCAGAAACATCAATCGTAATTCCAATGGGAATAAACATAATTAACATCACCGAAAAAGTAACCAAATAGCGTTTTAAAATGTATTTATCTATTATTTTCATATTTCAAGAGAAAAGAGATTAGAAAAAAGAGCATAGACTATTTTAATTCATCTAAAACTCATTTTACATTCTTTGTTCTATATTCTTTATTCTATATTCTCGATTTATAATCGTTGACTCATTTGTACTACCATTTTATCTTTCCAAGCTCTAAATGTTCCTGCGATAATTTGTCTTCTAGCTTCGCGAACTAACCACATGTAAAAACCTAAATTGTGAATGGTTGCAATTTGTTTTCCTAAAAACTCATCAGCAGCAAATAGATGGCGCAAATAAGCTTTTGAATATTCAGTATCCACCCAAGTGTGCCCCATTTCGTCAATAGGAGAAAAATCATCTTCCCATTTTTTATTTTTCATATTCATAGAGCCATGAGCAGTGAACAACATACCGTTTCTAGCATTACGCGTTGGCATTACACAGTCAAACATATCAATTCCTAAGGCAATATTCTCCAAAATATTGATTGGTGTTCCAACACCCATTAAATAACGGGGCTTGTCTTCGGGTAGTATTGCAGTAACTACTTCGGTCATTGCATACATTTCTTCAGCCGGTTCGCCTACTGATAAGCCTCCGATTGCATTTCCTTGAGCGCCCGCATTTGCAATATATTCAGCCGATTGCGCTCGCAAATCTTTATACGTACTTCCTTGAACAATAGGAAAAAACGTTTGTTCGAATCCATATTTAAAAGGTAATTTTTCTAGATGATTTATGCATCGATCTAACCAACGGTGCGTCATGTGCATCGAACGTTTAGCATAGCGATAATCACATGGATAAGGCGTACATTCGTCAAAAGCCATAATAATATCGGCACCAATAGTACGCTGCACTTCCATTACATTTTCTGGTGAAAAAAAATGGTATGAACCATCAATATGCGATTTAAATTTTACGCCTTCCTCTTTAATTTTTCTATTGGAAGACAATGAATACACTTGGTAACCACCAGAATCGGTTAAGATATTTCGATCCCAATTCATGAATTTATGTAAACCACCCGCAGCTTCTAAAATTTTAGTTTGCGGTCTTAAATATAAATGATAGGTATTGCCTAGAATGATATCGGGGTTAATGTCTTCTCTTAATTCGCGTTGGTGTACCCCTTTTACCGAGGCAACAGTACCAACAGGCATAAATATCGGCGTTTCAATAACCCCGTGATCGGTTGTTATTTTTCCGGCTCTGGCTTTGCTTTGTGGATCTTTGGTAATTAAATCAAACTTCATAGTGTGCTTTTACGAAACGCAAAGATAATTGAATTTAGAATTTAGAGATTGTAATTATCATTTTATTTAATTGCGTTAGTTAACCTATTATTTACAATAAGATAAAATTTAGCTATTATAGGTATTTGTTACTTTGTTAAAATTATTCTTATGACATCATTTTTTAAAAATTTATCAAATTTAGAGAAAGGTATAATCATACTTATTTTGATTATATACATCAATAATTTATTTATTGATATAATGAATATTGATGCCGCACAATATGCTAGTATTTCATTTGAAATGGCATTAACAAATTCATATTTAGAGGTAAAGGAATTTGGAAACGATTATCTTGACAAACCTCCCTTATTATTTTGGCTTTCAAGTTTAAGTATTAAACTATTTGGTGCTACCAATTTTGCCTATAAATTACCTTCTTTTCTATTTTTATTAGCTTCCTTGTATGCTGTTTATAAATTTACTTTACTTTATTATTCTGAAAAAATTGCTAAAAATGCTGTACTTATTTTAGCCACTACACAAGCCTATTTTTTAATTACAAATGATGTGCGGACAGATTCTTTACTAACATCTTGCACCATTATTTCAATTTGGTTATTTTCTGAATATTTTAAAAACAGAAAACTTAAAAATTTTATTTGGGGTTCGGTGTTTGTGGGATTAGGAATGCTAGCTAAAGGACCAATCGCAGCTATTGCCGTTTTACTACCTATAGGAATAAATTTAATGTATCAACAAAAATGGCGTGATGTATTAAATTTAAGGTGGTTTCTATCTTTACTTATCATTTGTATAGTTTTATTTCCTATGTCTTATGGTTTATATACACAATTTGATGCGCAACCCGAAAAAGGAAAAAGCGGTTTATACTTTTATTATTGGTTACAAAGTTTTGGTCGAATCACTGGAGAAAATGTATGGAATAATGGCTTGCCGTGGCACTTTTTTTTAGGTTCAAGCATTTGGGATTTTTTTCCTTGGATTATTCCTCTATACCTAGCTCTATTTATTAAACTCAAAATAATCCTAAAAAATAAATCAAAGGAGATAATCTCTCTTGTTGGATTTATTTCAATTTTTTCGATAATGTCTTTATCTAAATATAAACTACCTCACTATATTTTTGTAACCTTCCCTTTTGCTTCAATTCTACTGGCAGAATATTTATCTAATTTAGATTTCAAAACATTGAAACGATGGAAAACAACTTACTATATTTTTGGATTACTAATTGTTGTTATTTTCATAATTTATATACTTTTTTTCTTTACTGAATTTAATATTTGGGTTGCTGCTAGCATTTTAATCCAACTAATAATTTTATTATATTTTAGAAAAACAAGAATTCAAAATGTATCAGAATTATTAATTTTAGTAATAACACTTAATATTTTTTTAAGTTTTGCTTTCTATCCCAAACTACTCAGTTATCAAGCAGATTCTATGGCTGCTAAATGGGTTGCAACAAAAATTAAAAATGAAGATGTTTATTTATTTGACAAAGCATCTTATTCTTTTAATTTTTATACAGAAAATTCATCTACAAAAATTTTAAATAAATCACAATTAAAAAATATAAAAAAACCATTTTGGCTTTATATAAGAGAAGAAGATTTTAATCAACTTAATAATTTAAATATTAAAATTACTGAAAAGAAAACGTTTGCAAACTACCCTATAACTCGACTAAAATTAGATTTTTTACTTGAAAATAAAAGAATTAATACTATAAAAAATAGATACTTAATTAAAATTGAAAATTAGAAATGAAAAAGTTATCGATTATCATCCCGGCATATAATGAATCTAAAACAATACATTTAATATTAAATAAAATTCAATCAGTGAATCTTCTAAATAATATTGAAAAAGAAATAATAATTATTAATGATTGTTCAAATGATGATACAGAAGAGGTGATTTTAAATTATATAAAAATCAATCCCGATTTAACAATAAACTATTTTAAGCATGAAATAAATAAAGGAAAAGGTGCAGCATTACACACTGGAATTCAAAATGCAACCGGTGAATATTTAGTAATTCAAGATGCTGATTTAGAATACGATCCAAATGAATATAATAAATTGTTAAAGCCTATAATTGATGGTTTTGCAGATGTAGTGTTCGGATCTAGATTCATGGGAGGTAATCCACATCGAATATTATTTTTTTGGCATACTATTGGAAATAAATTTTTAACATTTTTTTCTAATATGTTAACAAATTTGAATTTAACAGATATGGAAACCTGTTATAAAATGTTCAAAACAGAGATTATTCAAAATATAAAACTTAAAGAAAATAGATTCGGTTTTGAACCTGAAATTACAGCAAAAATAGCAAGAATACAAAAAATTAAAATTTATGAAGTTGGTATATCTTATTATGGTAGAACTTATGAAGAAGGGAAAAAAATTGGATGGAAAGATGGTGTTAGAGCCTTATTTTGTTTACTTAAATATGGCTTATTTAAAGTAAAATAAAGCAGTTCTATTAATTTTTTTATTGTTTAAAACAATTAATAACTTGTAATTAAATTTCTTGTTGTAGCAAAAAAATAAATTTACTTTTGTAGACATTAACATAATACACCAATATAAATGTCTAACTCACATCAACTACACGATTTTACAACACAAGTTCGAAGAGACATTCTTCGTATGGTTCATGCCGTAAATTCAGGTCATCCAGGAGGTTCTTTAGGATGTGCCGAATTTTTGGTAACCCTTTATCAAGAGGTTATGAAACGCAACCCTGGTTTTTCTATGGACGGCATAAACGAGGATATTTTCTTCTTATCGAACGGACATATTTCTCCTGTTTTTTATAGCGTTTTAGCGAGAAGCGGGTATTTTCCAGTAGCCGAATTAGCTACTTTTAGAAAATTAAACTCAAGATTACAAGGTCACCCAACTACACACGAGGGTTTACCTGGCATCAGAATGGCTTCGGGTTCTTTAGGTCAAGGATTATCTGTGGCGATAGGAGCTGCTCAAGCTAAAAAATTAAACAAAGACAACCATTTGGTTTTTGCACTTTTAGGCGATGGTGAATTGCAAGAAGGTCAAAATTGGGAAGCCATCATGTATGCTTCGGCAAAAAAAGTAGATAACTTAATTGCTACCATCGACTTGAACGGAAAACAAATTGACGGAACTACAGACGAAGTTTTGGCAATGGGAAGTATAAAAGCAAAATTTGAAGCCTTTGACTGGATTGTATTAGAAGTTACAGCTGGTAATGACATTGATGCTATCAAAGCAGGATTAACTGACGCGAAAGCAAAATCAGGTAACGGAAAACCAGTTTGTATTTTATTACATACAGAAATGGGTAATGGTGTAGATTTTATGATGCACACACACGCTTGGCATGGTAAAGCGCCAAACGATGAGCAATTAACCAATGCATTAGCGCAAAATGTGGCAACTTTAGGAGACTATTAATCAGTACTCAGTGTTCAGTTATAAGTATTCAGAAGAATGCGATTAAATTAAAAACAAATGAAAAAATATAGCAACCAAGGCAGTAAAGATACCCGTTCGGGATTTGGAGCTGGTATGACCGAATTAGGTCAAAAAAATGAAAATGTAGTGGCACTTTGTGCCGACTTAATCGGATCATTGAAATTTGATGATTTCAAGAAAAACCATCCTGAGCGTTTTTTCCAAATTGGAATTGCAGAAGCCAACATGATTGGAATCGCTGCTGGATTAACCATTGGTGGAAAAATTCCGTTTACTGGAACTTTTGCAAACTTTTCTACAGGAAGAGTATACGATCAAATTCGTCAATCGGTGGCGTATTCTGATAAAAATGTGAAAATTTGTGCTTCGCATGCCGGATTGACTTTAGGGGAAGACGGAGCTACGCACCAAATTTTAGAAGACATTGGTTTGATGAAAATGTTACCCGGAATGACCGTAATTAATACTTGTGATTACAACCAAACCAAAGCAGCCACTTTAGCGTTAGCCAATCATCATGGACCAGCGTATTTGCGTTTTGGTCGTCCAGTGGTGCCTAACTTTATGCCAGCTGACGAACCTTTTGTAATTGGAAAAGCAATTATGCTTAACGAAGGTACTGATGTTACGATTATTGCTACCGGACATTTAGTTTGGGAAGCATTAGAAGCAGCAGAAGCGTTAGAAGCAAAAGGTATTTCGGCCGAAGTAATTAATATTCACACGATTAAACCTTTAGATGAAGAAGCGATTTTAAAATCGGTTCAAAAAACAGGTTGTGTGGTTACCGCAGAAGAGCACAACATCATTGGTGGATTGGGAGAAAGCGTTTCTAGATGTTTAGTACAAAACCATTTAGTACCTCAAGAATTTGTAGCGGTTAACGATAGTTTTGGCGAAAGCGGCACACCAGATCAATTGATGGAAAAATATGGATTGAACAGCGCAGCCATTATTGAGAAAGCGGAAAAAGTAATGGCTAGAAAATAATTTATAGCCTTATATAATTCAAACCGATAGCGCGGAATTACCTTCCGTGCCCAAACTCAAAATCACTCACATAAAAAATCCCAATCAAGCGATTGGGATTTTTTATTAATATGTTGTGAAAGGTGGTTTTGATGTTTTATCTAAATGACGTCTTAACCTTGTCGATGAAACTCCATCTCCTGATGCATTTGGGATACCTTTAGGTTCCGTTTCATCAACTAGAGTTGTAAATGGATTATCAACAACAGGATCAAATGGATAATATAAACTTGATCCTAAAAAAGGTGTTGGTTTCTTAATTTCAACTTTAGTCAAAGCACCATCTCCATCGTCATCCACATCTCTATAATCTGGTATTTTATCACCGTCTGTATCTAAAGCATCTTCATTAAAATCTAGACCATACTCGATTCTAGAAAGGATTTGATCACCATCATGATCGCGAGCTCTTTGTAAGTATAATTTAAAATTAAAAATTAAAGGGGTATAGGATGCAATACTTGATGTAGCCGAATTAAAATATCCTAATCCTGATGGCAAAAACATAACTCCAGCACCATAATTTTGAAAGGAAACGGTACCGTCTGGATTAGCTAAATGTGAACCCGTTTTAAATTTTGGTATGACTTCACCCCAACCTCGAATTACATCTTCTAAAGAAAACCAAATTGGAGTCTGAGATTGATCAAAAACATTTTGTGAATAGGTAACAACATTATTAGTTGTGGTATTTGTAAAAGTACTCCCTTTGTAGGAAACAAAAGTAGAATCTACTGGTGTAGTGATCTCACCCGATCCTTCACGCAATTTTAAATAATAAATTTTATACGTTATTTCGTGAATATCTCTTTCAATATGCTCTAAATTAGACATTTGAGAAATTGGAGTTTGTGTTCCTCCTGTTGGAATTTGTGTAAAAGTAGTGTTGTAATCGGCATCAACAGTTACATAATGTGTTGCTAAAAAATCTTCGATTTTAGCTAAATCTTCAAGATAAACTTCATCATAGGGTCTTGGAGGAGTAATGGTTGTAGAGTCATTTTGCTGACATGAAAATATACTTGATATAACAACAACGCTTAAAACTATTTTAAAAAGGCTTTTCATTATTCTAAAATTTATAGGGCGCAAGATACAATTTTCATTTATTTTTGTAGAAATATTAACACGGATTTTAGAAATTTATGAGAATTGACAAATATTTGTGGTGCATACGCTATTACAAAACCCGAAGTATCGCAACTGAAGCGGCAAAAAAAGGGCATATTACGGTTAATGGACAAGTAGCTAAACCATCTAGAGAAGTGTTACCAACGGATAAAATTACACTCAGAAAAGACCAAATCAACTATAAATTAGTCGTTCTTGACGTTCCTTTGAATCGCTTGGGTGCAAAACTAGTCGATTTATACCGAAAAGATGAAACACCGGCTGAAGCATTTGAACACATTGCACTGATGAAACTTTCCAAAGAACATTACAGAGCAAATGGTACGGGCAGACCTACAAAAAAAGAGCGCAGGGATATTGATGACTTTATTGGAGATGATTTTGATAATGAAAATGTAGAAGAAATATGAATTATTGGGAAGAACGTTACCAAAAACAAGACACAGGTTGGGATATTGGAACAATTTCAACTCCACTAAAAGAATATATTGACCAATTAACTGACAAAAAATGCCGCATTTTACTTCCTGGTGCAGGAAATGGATATGAATTTGATTACCTAATCCATAAAGGATTTACGAATGTATTTGTAGTTGATATTGCCATTTCACCCTTAAATAATATTGCTGAAAGAAATCCAGCAATGACTTCAAATCTATTGCATCAAGATTTTTTTTCTCTGAATGAAAAATTTGATTTGGTGTTAGAACAAACATTTTTTTGTGCTATTCCGCCCGAAATGAGAGCTAATTATGCAACCAAAATGAATGAAATACTGAATGCGAAAGGGAAAATAGCAGGTTTATTATTTGACTTTCCACTCACTGAAGAGGGTCCACCATATGGAGGATTAAAAGACGAATATCTCTCTTTATTTTCAGAAAAATTTATAATAAAAACCATCGAAAAAGCACATAATTCGATAAAACCACGACAAAATAAAGAACTCTTTTTTATCTTTGAAAAAAAATAACACTTCCCATGAAAAATATCATTTTAACTGATGCTGAAATAAGTCACAAAACGAAAAGAATAGCTTATCAAATTTACGAAACTTTTAGCTCTGAAAGCGAAGTGATTTTAGCAGGAATTGCTTCAAATGGCTTCATTTTTGCACAAAAAATTGCTCAAGAGTTAGCTCAAATTTCAGATCTTAAAGTGACCCTTTGTGAAGTTAAAATAAATAAACATAATCCGCAAGAGACTATTTTTACTTCACTTCCAATTGAAGCCTATGAAAACAAAGGTTTGGTCTTAATTGATGATGTATTAAATTCTGGAACTACATTAATTTATGGGGTAAAACATTTCTTGGACGTTAAATTAAGTAAATTCAAAACAGCGGTCTTAGTTGATCGAAACCATAAAAAATACCCTGTAAAAGCAGATTTTAAAGGATTATCGCTGTCAACTTCTTTACAAGAGCACATTCATGTTGTTTTTGACGAGAATGAATCGTATGCTTATTTATCTTAATTTTAAATCTATTTCATCAACTAATTGTTCAACTGACTTTTCATCAATTTCAATTACATGATTTACTTGATGATAATAAAATGAACGATCAAACAAATGTTTGTTAATGAAATCAACCAAATCATTTTCGTTTGTAGCGGAAAGTAAAGGTCGTTTCACCTTCTCGTCTTGTAACCTATTGGCAAGCGTTTTTGCTTTTCCTTTTAAATAAAAAGAAACCACATCGTCTTGCAATAACATTTCATGATTATTATGATAACAAGGTGTTCCTCCACCTAAACTCAAAACAAAAGGTTCTGTTTTTAGTAAAACCAATTTTAAAATGGTATTTTCTAATTTTCTAAAATAAATTTCACCTTTATTTTCAAACAATTCAGTCACCGATTGCTGTTCGTTTTCTTCAATAATTGTATCTAAATCATAAAAGGAAACTCTTAATTTAGAAGCGAGTAATTTACCTACCGATGACTTACCGCTGCCCATATATCCTACTAAAATTACTTTCATCATATAAATAATACCCTATATATTAAGGAGTTAAAAAATTAATTTGGAAAAAAGACAAATTTATAATAAAAACCTATTGAAAAAAGAATTTATGTTACTATATTTGCACCCGCGTTCAAGAAAATAATGACTTGGTAGCTCAGCTGGTAGAGCACATCACTTTTAATGATGGGGTCCTGGGTTCGAATCCCAGCCAGGTCACTACTTAACAAACATTTCTTTAATGCACCGACTTGGTAGCTCAGCTGGTAGAGCACATCACTTTTAATGATGGGGTCCTGGGTTCGAATCCCAGCCAGGTCACAAAAGTAAAGACGTTGCATCGCAACGTCTTTACTTTTTTAGGCCATGTGGAGAAACGGTAGACTCGCCATCTTGAGGGGGTGGTGCTCGAAAGGGCGTGAGGGTTCAAATCCCTCCATGGTCACTTTGCTAACTTTATTACTACTAATACACTTTATTTATTGATTTTTAAATAATAACTTTTATTTGTTTATTTTTTTACTACATTTGTTAAACAAAAATAAATGGTCATGACTAATGTAAAAAATGTATTTAGTATAAAAGATTTAGAAAATCTATCGGGCATTAAAGCGCATACCATCCGAATTTGGGAAAAAAGATACAATGTCTTAGAACCAATGCGTTCTGAAACTAATATTCGTTTTTATGATATTAAAAGCTTACAAAAGCTACTAAGTATTGTATTGCTTCATAATTATGGTTATAAAATATCTAAAATATCTTCGCTATCACATGAAGATTTCAACAAACTAGCAAATGAAATTATTTCAGAAAAAAGCGCAAAAAATCATGCTATAAGTACTTTTAAAGTAGCCATGATGAACTTTGATCAAACGTTATTTTTTAATACCTACAATAAATTATTGAGCGAAAAAACATTTAAAGAAGTTTTCTATTCGGTTTTCATTCCATTGATGCAAGAATTAGGTTTTTTATGGCAAACCGATACCATAAGCCCAGCCCACGAGCATTTTATAACTTATCTCATTAAACAAAAACTGTTAATTAACACCGAAAAAGTACAAACCTTAACTCCAACAAAACAAGATAAAGTTTTTGTATTATTTTTACCATCAAATGAAATCCATGAATTAGGCATTATGTACTTAAATTATGAAATATTATTAAACGGTTATCAAACAATATATTTAGGAGAAAGTATTCCAATTGACAGTTTATTAGATCTAAAAAGTGCTTTCGAAAAAATAACTTTTGTAGGCTATTTTACGGTAGAACCAAATCAAGAAATAATAGAAGATTATATTGATGAAATGCACGAAAAATTAATAAAGGACTCTGATAACGAAATCTTGTTATTAGGCAGAATGACATCCGAAATTAAAGATAAAAATAAATACAATAACATCCATGTCTACAATAGTATTGAAGAACTAACTTCTTCTTATCTATAAAAACTTGAATATTAAATTCTTACATTACTTTTGTTAAATAAAATTACTTAAAGTGCGAAAAAAAATTGCAATTATTGGTTCAGGATTCTCTTCATTAGCAGCTGCATGTTACTTAGCTAAAGCTAGAAACCAAGTAACTGTCTATGAAAAAAATAGTTCTGTAGGAGGAAGAGCAAGACAATATAAAAAAGAGGGCTTTACCTTTGATATGGGACCTTCTTGGTATTGGATGCCCGATGTTTTTGAAAGCTTTTTTGCAGATTTTAATAAAAAACCATCTGATTATTATGATTTAAAAAAATTATCACCTGGTTATAAAGTTTTTTTTGGAATTGATGATTTTATCCTCATATCTGATAATTTGAAGGAAATAATTAAAACCTTTGAGGATATAGAAACTGGAAGTGGTTTAAAACTTGAAAAATTCATTAATAATGCTAAAAAAAATTATGAGATTGCCATAAAAAAATTAGTTTATAGACCAGGAGAACATATTGGGGAACTTATCACATTAGAATCTGCTGCAAAAATTGACCAGTTTTTTTCAAACATTAGTAGAGATGTTAGAAAACAATTTAAAAATGAAAAATTAATTCAAATTTTAGAATTCCCTGTTTTGTTTTTGGGAGCAAAACCTTCTAAAACACCCTCATTTTATAGTTTTATGAATTTTGCTGATTTCGGATTAGGAACTTGGCAACCCACAAACGGATTTTTTGATGTGGTTAATGGAATGACAAAACTTGCCGAAGAGCTAGGTGTTACTTTCAAAACCAATGCAAATATTGAAAAAATAATTGTTGAAAATAATGAAGCAATTGGTATAATTTGCAATGGTGTAGTTGAAAAATCAGATATAGTTTTATCTGGTGCAGATTATCACCATACAGAAACATTATTAGAAAAAGAAAATCGTCAGTATTCAGAAAATTATTGGGAAAAGAAAACATTTGCACCTTCTTCGCTTCTATTTTATGTTGGTTTTGATAAAAAACTAATTAACGTAGAGCATCATAATTTATTCTTTGACGTAGACTTTAATACACATTCAGAAGAAATTTATGATAATCCAAAGTGGCCAACAGAACCCTTATTCTATGCAAACTTTACATCAATAACTAATTCAGAAACAGCACCAAAAGGATGTGAAAATGGCTTCTTTCTAATACCAATTGCACCAGGTATTAAAGACACAGAAGAGTTAAGAAATTTTTATTTTGAAAAAATAATTAATAGATTTGAAAAAATAACCAAACAAGATATTAGAAATAATATTATCTTTAAAGATTCTTTTTGTGTAAATGATTTTATTAAAGATTATAATTCATACAAAGGAAATGCATATGGAATGGCAAATACGCTATTACAAACTGCTTTTTTGAGACCTAAGTTGAAAAGTAAAAAAGTAAGTAATTTATATTTTACAGGACAACTAACGGTTCCAGGACCTGGAGTACCCCCTGCTTTAATTTCAGGTAAACTAGTTTCTGATTTAATAGAAAAGTATCAATAGTATGAAATCAAATTTTGACAATGTATCCTTTGATTGTAGTGCAAAAGTTACGAAGGCTTACAGTACTTCTTTCTCTTCTGCGGTAAAGATGTTAGCTCCTAGCATCCGTCAGGATATATATAATATTTATGGATTTGTTCGATTTGCAGATGAAATAGTGGATAGCTTTCACGATTATGATAAAGAAATATTATTTGCACAATTCGAAAATGATTTAGCATTAGCTTTATCTCAAAAAATTAGTTTAAATCCAATTTTGAATTCGTTTCAACATACCGTTCATAATTACAATATTCCAAATGAACTTATTGCAGCATTTATGAAAAGTATGAAGTTAGATTTGCATAAAACAAAATATAACACAGTTGAAGAATACAACGAATATATTTATGGTTCTGCCGATGTGGTAGGCTTAATGTGTTTGAAAGTTTTTGTCAATGGAAATATTGAGCAATACGATGAATTAAAACACAGCGCCATGCGATTAGGATCTGCCTTTCAAAAAGTAAATTTTTTGAGAGATTTAAAAGCTGATTTTGAAGATTTAAGCAGAACCTATTTTCCTAATACCGATTTGAATCAATTAGATGAACAATCTAAACAAGAAATTATTGCTGATATTGAAAGTGATTTTGAAGCTGCATTTGAAGGAATAAAAAACCTACCATTAGAAGCTAAATTTGGTGTTTACACTGCATATCGTTATTATAGAAAATTATTAATAAAGCTTCAAAAAACTCCTTCTTTAGAGATAAAAAACACACGCATACGAGTTTCAGATTATCAAAAAGTAGAATTGTTAGCAAGATGTTATGTTAAATATAGATTAAATATTATTTAATAAAAGTTTGCGGCTCAATATTTTGTAATGCTGAAATTGTTTCAGCAGCTTTATACAAAATTAATAATTGAAATTTATTACATTATGTGGTTACATATATTGGTGTTTTTTACAACATTTTTCATCATGGAATTCATGGCATGGTTTAGTCACAAATACATTATGCATGGTTTTTTATGGGTATTACACGCAGATCATCATAAAAAAGATCATGATTCTTGGTTTGAACGAAACGATGCTTTTTTTATTTTTTATGCTGTGGTGAGCGTCAGCTGTTTTTTACTTTGGGACTATGGAATTTTTGAATTGGGCTTAGCAGTTGGATTAGGAATATTAACCTATGGAATAGCTTATTTCTTTGTTCATGATATTTTTATTCACCAACGATTTAGATTATTCAGAAACGCAGACAATCGTTATGCTAGAGCGGTGAGAAGAGCTCATAAAATGCACCACAAACACATTGGAAAATTACATGGAGAATGTTTTGGAATGTTAATAGTTCCTTTAAAATATTACAAAAGCTAAAAAAATCCGGCAACTGCCGGATTTTTTTTTAATTTAGTAATTGTCGTAATGGTTTAAGTTGTTCTAGATCAACATTTGATTTTTGAAGTAATGTCAGCATGTTCATAATATGAGTTGGATTCATATCATTTCCTAAAACGCGAACCACCGCAAATCCGTTTTCTTTTTTTCCAGCAAGAACTACAAATTCTTCAATGTGTTCATTATCATTACCTACAAAATAGATTGCTGCACCCTCACTTCCAGATCCTGCTTTCATTAATTGCTGATAGCTTTCATCTTTCAAAATAGCTTTCACTTCTTTGATTTCTTTATCATATCCAGCAGTATCGGTAGAATCAGTTCTAAAAGCCAAAATATTCATCTTTTGAAACGATGCTAATGCAGCTTTTTCGGTTTCAGTTAAAGCAATTTTATCGGTTTTAATTACATTGGGCGCTAAATCAATTGATATAAAATTTGAAGATTCAGTATTTTTTACAAAATACTTTTGAAGGGTTGGTTTGTCTTCACAACTACAAAGTAACATCACAACAGAAATTAGTAATACTAACTTTTTCATGGCTTATTTTTTAGAAGCTTTTTTCAAATCATCAGCACCTGGCAAGCTCATTTTTTCTGTTAGCATAGAAATTTCATCTAAACTAAAATTCCCTGTTAATGATAAGACAACTGTATTGGCATCTTTCATATTAGCTCCTTCGATATACATTAAAAGTTCTTTAACGATATTTTCATTTGCTCCAGATTTTACGTAAATTTTCACGTTTTTCCCATCGCCATTCACACGCATTAACTCTTCTAACGGATTCGATTTTAAGTAACTATTGACAGTTGCTTTCATATCGGCACCTAATTTTGCATTACTTGTGGTAAACACTTTTAGGTTGTCTAATTTTTTAAGTAAATTAAAGTATTGCTGTAATTCTTTATCCTTTGGATCAGCTTTAACTTTACTCATCATTTGAAACATCGTTTTATTCACAATAACAGATTGAATCAATTGATTATCTTCATATTTATCAAATGCTGTATTTTGAGCAAAAGAAACTGTTGATGCCATTAAAAAGGCAATAATTATAACTACATTTTTCATAATTCTACTATTTAAAAATTGTTTTTTTTGTTTTTTCGTATTCCTCTAAATAGACTACACTTTCCATGCCAATGTTTACTTGTTCTGAAACCATTAACAATGCTTTTTGTGAAGCCGCAAAGGCTTCTTCTGGATTATCATACGTTCCTAAATCATCTTGTTTAGGTTCGGGTGTGCTAAAATAGAAGGAAGCCAATCCAAAAAGCACTACAAAACTTGCTGCAATACCCATCCATTTTATAGTATTTTGTTTTCTAGGTTGGACTAGAAGTTTTTGCTCAAATTGCGTTTCTTTTTGTGTTTCAAAGTAACCAAACAGCGCTTGATATTTTGCCAAATGTGGCGCCACATCATTGGAAGAAAAATAAGCCTTTAATTGTTTTTCTTCCCCTATTGTGGTTGTTCCTTGAAAGTATTGTTCTAATAATTGTTCAACTAACTTGAGTTCCATAATTATGTGTTTTTTCTATTTGTTCTCTTAAGGTTTTTCGTGCTCTGGATAAAGCTACTCGAACCGCTGTTTCATTCATTTCTAATACTTGAGCAATTTCTGAAAATTCGTATTCTTCAATTTCTCTAAGTTGTACTATCAATCGTTGTTGTTCAGGTAAATCGTTCATTAACTTTTCTGCCCATTGCAACGTATTTTGATGTTCTATTTGTAAGTCAACACTAGCTTGCGGGTCTTGATAATTATTATGTACAATTTGCAAATTAGTCGCTCTTTTACTTTTCAACTGATCCAAACAATAGTTCTTAGTGATAGTCAATGCTAAAGCTTCTATACTATTATATTGATCCAAAGCATCATTTTTATTCCATAACCTAACCAACACTTCCTGAGTAGCATCTTCTGCTTCTTCAGTACTCACGAGCATTCGTTTTGCTAAACGAAATAATTTATCCTTAAATGGAGTAATTATTTTTACAAACTCGTTTTGGTTCATTTTAGTTAGTTGGTTTATAATGAAGACGAATGTAATTTAATTTTGTTACAAAAAGCTAAAAGGTTTTGATAAAAATAACCAAAACCTTTTAAAATCAAACAATTAACTTTATCTAAAACAAAAAATTCAACCCTAACTTATAATTTCTTCCACGGGTATTATACTCAATAACTTCTTGAAATTCTTCATTAAAGATATTGGTTACCGCTCCAAATAGTTGCAAACGATTTGGCAATAAATCATAAGAAATAGTTGAATTTACTAATTGATAAGCCGCTAAATTAACCGATTGTGTTGCCCAAATATTGGAATCATAATAGGCATCACTTCTTTTATCTACAAATTGATAATTTAATCCAAATGTTCCTCTTTTAAATTTATAGTTCAAATCCACATTTCCTTTATGTTTTGGAATCAAACGATTTAATTGTTGCTCTACTTCGGTGAAAGTATAATTTCCACCAATATTGAAACGTTCAGATAAATTATATCGAATACTTGTTTCAATACCTTTAGCATTGTATGTTCCGTCAATATTAATATAGTTTGATGCAAAATTTGATGGATTGGTATAAAACCCAAAAGTATTTTCTTCAGCTCTATAAAAACCAACCGCATTTATCGTTAATTTCTTATCCAATAATTGCGATTCAAAACCTAATTCAGCCGTAGCATTTTCTTCAGGAGTTAACTCTAAATTTCCATACGGACCATATAATTGATATAAACTCGGTGTAATGTATGCCGTACTATATGAAGCTAAAATTTTCAATGGTAACTTCTCGAAAGAAAAACTTGGATTGAAATTATACACTACTTGATTCCCATATTCGCTATGCGTGTTAAAACGTGTTCCCACATTAATATTCAAACCAAAATCTGAATTATAAACCAAAGTAGCATACGGATCCATTAAATTAAATTTTGCTGCTTCTCTAGCTAAATCAGTATAAGCATCGTTTTGAGTCATATCAAAATATTGATATTGAATTCCTAAAACTAAATACACTTGTTTGCTGAAATTGTACTTATTAAACGCATCAATCGAAGCTGTTCTACCAGAATAATCGAATGTATCTATTGAATTGGTCCACGAATTGGTCATGTTCACTGTTCTTTCAATAGTTGAAGCTCCAGCATTAATAGCAAATTCTCCTTTTCTGTATTTATATTTGGGTAAAAATCCAATTCTAAATTGCTCCGAGAGACTATTGTTGTTCAAATCATCAGAATTTGAAATAATTCCATCAAATGCATTATCAAACGTATTTTTAATGCGATCATAGTTTCCGAAAAATTCAAAACTTATTTTATCATTTGCTTTGAACCCAATTTTCTGCAACACATTGACTCTTGAAAACGTATCTTCTTCAAAATTTTCACCTGCTGCTTCAGACATACCTTTAGTTTCAGTGCTGTTCAACGAAGTCATGTAGGAAATTTTGTTAACTGTTCCGTTTACCGAAAAACCTTGATTGAAATCTTGTGCACTGGTTTTTGAAGTTTCCGAGGAGTTCTGTGTTCCTAAACTACTATAAGCAATTCCTGAAATTTCCTTTACAGCCGATTTTTTCAACGTAATATTAATTACTCCAGTTGCAGCTCCGGTTCCATATAAAGTGCTTGATGCACCTTTCATAATTTCAATTTTTTCAATTTGGGCTACACTAATTAACCTCAAATCGTACTCTAAATTAATTCCCGAAGCATCGGTTACAGGAACACCATCAATATAAATAGCGGTTTGACGATTACGACCACCACGAATGTAGTATCCTAAGTTTTTTCCACCAAAGGATTGGTTTCCATTAATTTCTACACCAGCTACTTGACTTAAAACAGCTGCAAGTGATTGACCTTGTTTTTGTTCTAAATCTTGAGCAGTAATTAGTTCAATGATTTTGCCAGATTTCTCTTTGCTTTGCGCAAATTTAGTATCTGAAACGACTATTACTTTTAGGTTGTTTGTTTTTAAGGAATCTGATTTTTGTGCATAAGAAAAAAACGTAGCTAGTGCAAAAGCACCTATACTAATAGATTTTTTGTTCATTTTAGGTTAATACATAATTTTAATAAATCTGGGAGAAAAGCACAGAATTTACCCATACTCAAACTTTTTTTCCCGAAAGTTTGTTATCCAACGAATATGGCAGGTCTCCTGGCTTGCGTCTTGTTATCGACCTTCTCATTCGCCAAGGCGAACAATGGTATTGTAGATAATAACAAGCTTTGTAGCATACAGTTGCGGGAACAGCTCAAGATTTTTGATTAAAGATTGTCGATTTTAAATTTATGAAGTATTCTAAAATCATAAATCACTATTCAATATTCATCAATCACTTGATTCCCTTTTAATGTTGTTTTGAAAAAATCAGAAACAACAACCAAAATTCGGATACAAATGTATTATAATTATGTGTAATAACCAATGAAAACTACTTCTTCTTATTCATCTTGCGCCACAACCAAATAAAACCAATTACAAAGTGCGCAATAACAATTGTGGCAACGGCATAAATAAACTCGTTAGAATCTGTTCTCATTTTTTTTTATGACAAATTTAGTTTTTTTGTAACACAGAGTTTCACAAAGTTATTCCCAAATTTCCACAAAAAAAACTTTGCGTCTTTGCGTCTTTGCGAGCAGAAAATAAAAAAACTACATTTGCAAAAAACATTTTCATGCGCCACTATTTCTTTTTAGTCGTTTTGTTTTTGGGTTTAACCCAATGTAAAAAATCAGATAATTCTGCACATCTGAATTCTACTGTACAAAACAGTGTTCAATATGCAGACGGATTTTCCATTGAAAAACATCATGGTTTCTCAATAGTAAAAGTAACGAATGCCTATCCAGAAGCTAAAAAAAATTACACCTATATACTGCATAAAAAAGGTATTCAAATTCCAGATAGTTTACAACAATTTACGTCAATTGAAGTGCCAATTAAAAAAGTAATTGTTACTTCAACAACGCATATTCCTGCTTTAGAATCTCTAGGTGTGGAGAATACTTTAATTGGTTTTCCATCAACACAATACATTTCTTCCGAAAAAACAAGAGCTTTTATCGATGCAGGAAAAGTAAGAGATTTAGGATCTAATCAAGGATTGAATACCGAAGTTATTTTGGACATTCAACCCGATGTCATTGTTGGATTTAGTGTTGATGGCGATTTAAAAACCTATAGAAATTTAGAAAAAAATGGTCAAAAAATCATCTTCAACGGAGATTGGACCGAAAAAACACCTTTGGGAAAAGCCGAATGGATTAAGTTTTTTGGCGCTTTGTATGATTTGGACGAAAAAGCGACAGCAATCTTCAATTCGATAGAGAAAGAATACAATTCGGTACTAGCTTTAGCAAAAAAATCAAAAAATCAACCCACTATTTTTGCAGGAGCCATCTACGAAGATCAATGGTTTTTACCCCAAGGCGATAGTTGGGCAGCCAATTTTTTAAACGAAGCTAATGGCAATTATTTATGGAAAGATTCTAAAGGAACGGGTAGTCTAGCATTATCTTTTGAAAGTGTTTTGGACAAAGCCAAAGACGCTGATTTTTGGATAGGTCCCGGCCAATTTACTTCAATTCAGGAAATTTTGGATAACAATTCTAATTATATTCATTTTAAAGCAGTTACTAATAAAAATATATATTCGTTTAGTACTAAAAAAGGAAAAACAGGCGGCATCATTTATTATGAACTAGCCCAAAATCGACCTGATTTAGTATTGAAAGATATTGTAAAAATTTTGCATCCAGCAGTGTTACCTGATCATGAGTTATTCTTTTTTGAGAAGTTAAAATAACGTAATTTAGCCAAAAATTAATTTCATGCAATTTACTAAAAAACAAAACCTTCTTTTTATCCTTTTGCTTGTTGCAATGGTATTTTTGTTTTTGCTGAATATTAGTTTAGGTTCGGTTTCTATTCCTTTGAAAGAAGTGATAAAAGGGCTTTTTTCGCAAGAAATGAGTAAAGAAAGTTGGGAAATAATTCTGTGGAATTTTCGTTTTCCAAAAGCTATAACCGCTATTTTAGTTGGTATTGGACTTTCAATGAGTGGTTTATTGATGCAAACGTTGTTTAGAAATCCGTTGGCCGGTCCTTATGTATTGGGATTGAGTTCGGGTGCAAGTTTAGGAGTAGCTTTCATTATTTTAGGTACAGGATTTCTACCCACTTTTATTTCTACGTTCTTTTTATCCAATTACGGATTAGTTTTGGCCTCAAGTTTAGGTAGTTTTTTGGTATTAATGGCTGTTTTATTAGTTTCTCAAAAATTAAAAGATACCATGGCGATTTTAATTGTTGGTTTAATGTTCGGAAGTTTTACAAGCGCAATTGTTTCAGTTCTGTCCTATTTTACTTCGGCTGAAAAATTACAGAAATTCACCTTTTGGTCAATGGGAAGTATTTCTAATTTATCTTGGAATGAAATTTCACTTTTATCACTATTTGTATTCATCGGAATTGGAATCAGCTTTATAGTTATTAAACCTTTAGACGCATTATTATTGGGTGAAAAATACGCACAAAGCATCGGAATTAATTACAAGAAAATGCGTTTTTTAATTATAATAGCTACGAGTATTTTGGCTGGAAGCATTACTGCTTTTGCTGGCCCGATTGCATTTATTGGATTAGCTGTTCCACACATGGCAAAATTATTATTTCAAACAAGTAATCATTTGGTGCTTTTTTGGAGTACAATTTTACTTGGAGCAATAGTAATGCTGTGTTGTGATACGATAGCTCAAGTTCCTGGAAATGATATTACATTACCTATAAATGCCATAACTTCTGTCATTGGAGCACCTGTGGTTATTTGGTTGTTAATACGAAAGAAACAATTTTATTCATGAGCCAACAAAATTTCACAATACAAACTAAAAATCTTTCGATTGGCTACAAGTCAAAATCGGAGACGATTACCATTGCTCAAAATATAAATATTGGCTTAGCAAAAGGTAAATTAATTGCTTTAATTGGTGAAAACGGAATTGGAAAATCAACGTTATTAAAAACCATAACCGGACTAATTCCTCCTTTAAATGGTGAAGTTAATTTATTAAACAAATCGCTTCAAAGTTTTAAACCACTTAATTTAGCTCAAGAATTGAGTATTGTATTGACTGAAAAATTGCCGCCAAGTAATTTAACTATTTACGAAATTATAGCTTTGGGAAGACAGCCTTATACTAATTGGTTGGGAACCTTATCTGAAGTTGATAAATCAAAAATTGAAGAAGCCATAGCATTAACCGATATTCATCATTTAATCCATAAAAAACACGATGAAATTAGTGATGGGCAGTTACAAATTGCTTTAATTGCAAGAGCTTTGGCACAAGATACTTCAATTATTATTTTAGACGAACCCACAACGCATTTAGATTTAGTACACAAGGCAACTTTATTGAAATTATTGCAAAAACTTAGCCACGAAACCGATAAAACCATTCTCTACTCTACCCATGATATTGATTTAGCGATTCAAATGGCCGATGAAATGATTGTCTTTACAACACATCAAATTGTACAAAACCAACCCTGTAATCTTATTCAGACTGGTATTTTTAATACGTTATTTGACACAGAACATTTGACATTTGTTGCCACCATTGGTAAATTTAAAATCAAGTAAATTAGACATCAAAGCCACTTACTTCTATAACTTCACCCGCTTTTAAATCGTTTAGATGAATATTTCCCACACGCACTCGAACCAAACGCAACGTGGGAAAACCAACCGCTGATGTCATTTTTCTAACTTGACGAAATTTTCCTTCGGTTAAAGTTATGGAAACCCAAGAAGTTGTTCCGTGCCGATCATCTCTAATCTTTTTAACTCGCTCGCCTAAATTAGGAGTTGATTCTAATTTGAAAGCAATGCATTTTTTGGTTTTGTATTTTTTGCCGTGTAAACCAATTTCAACTCCGTTTCTCAATTGTTCAACTGCTTCATCTGTGATGATTCCATCAACTTGAGCATAGTATTCTTTTTCAACTTTTTTACTTCGAACGATTTCGCTCATCATGCCGTCGGTTGTTAACAAAAGTAAGCCCTCTGAATCTTCATCTAAACGACCAATTGCCATCGTATTTTCGGGAAAATCATACAATTCGCCTAATAATTTTTTATTGCGTTTGAGTTGGTAGATAAATTGCGATAAATAACCGTAAGGCTTATGAATAAGGAAATGATGATGCATGATAATTATTTGTTGCAAAAATACATTTTTCAAATTTGAAGTTTAAATTTATTCCGTATTTTTACATTTTACAATCCATTTATGTCAGAATCAATGCTTATTTTAATCACTTTTATTATCGCACTTTCCGTTGGAATTTTTATCGGAAAGTTGCTTTTTACTGCTCAATCAAAATCTGAAAAATCAGGTTTAGAAGAACGAATCAATGGCTACTTAAGTCAAATTGAACAATTAAAAATTCAAATGAATCAGCTTGTTTCTGAAAAAGAAACGGTGCAAAAGGAAAAAGAATCATTGGCCATTCATTTGGCAAAAAAAGAGAATGATTTTGAAAATCTTTGGGAACGCAATAAAGAGCAAAAGCAACAAGTGGAAGAACTTCAGGAAAAATTCACCAAAGAATTTGAAAATTTGGCAAACAAAATTCTAGAAGAAAAAACGGTTAAATTCACTGAGCAAAACAAGGAGAATTTAAAAAATATTCTTTCGCCTTTACAAGATCGAATCCAACTTTTTGAAAAGAAAGTTGAAGACACACACAAAGAAAGTATCGATTATCATGCGGCTTTGCGCCAACAAATATTGGGCCTTCGCGAAATGAACGAACAAATGAGCAAGGAAACCATCAATCTAACCAAGGCATTAAAAGGCGATAGCAAAATGCAAGGAAATTGGGGCGAATTGGTGTTAGAACGTGTATTAGAAAAATCAGGGCTCGAAAAAGATAGAGAATATTTTGTACAACAAAGCCATACTACTGAAGAAGGTAATCGTGTTTTTCCAGACGTAATCATTAATCTTCCTGATGGTAAAAAAATGATTATCGATTCAAAAGTAACGCTTACTGCTTATGAACGCTACATCAATGAAGAAGATGATAGTTTGAAAAATCAACATTTAAAAGAGCATGTGGTATCGATAAATCGGCATGTAGAACAATTGGGCAACAAAAATTATCAGGATTTATATCAAATGGAAAGTCCCGATTTTGTGTTGTTGTTTATTCCAATCGAATCGGCTTTTGCTATTGCTTTAAATGAAGATACAACCTTGTACAACAAAGCATTTGAGAAAAATATTGTAATTGTTACACCTTCTACCCTATTAGCCACTTTACGCACGATTGACAGTATGTGGACCAATCAAAAACAACAAGAAAATGCCATTGAAATTGCGCGTCAAGCAGGTGCTTTATATGATAAATTTGAAGGATTTGTTGGCGATTTAATTAAGATTGGTAAAAAAATGGATGAAGCCAAAGTAGAATATGGTGCAGCCATGAATAAACTAACCGAAGGCAAAGGAAATTTAATTACCAGTGTTGAAAAACTGAAAAAAATGGGTGCCAAAGCCAAAAAATCGTTACCCGAATCGGTGTTAAAAAGAGCCGAAAACGATACCAATGAAATCTCTGAACTAAACGAATAAACTATGCATACTGCTAATACTGTTGCGGCATCAAAGATTACACTTTCTGAATTGATGTTGCCTTCCCATTCTAATTTTAGTGGAAAAATTCATGGTGGTTATCTGTTGAAATTAATGGACCAAATTGCATTTGCATGCGCTTCAAAATATTCGGGGTGTTATTGTGTAACGGCTTCTGTGGATACGGTAGATTTTTTAAATCCGGTTGAAATAGGCGAATTAGTTACGTTAAAGGCTTCGGTAAATTATGTTGGAAAAACATCAATGGTGGTAGGTATTAAAGTAATTTCTGAGCAAATTCAAACCGGCGTAAAAAAACATTGTAATTCCAGTTATTTCACAATGGTTGCTAAAGATGAATCGGGTAATAATGTAAACGTTCCAAAACTAATTTTATCTAATATGGAAGAAGTTAGACGTTTTTATGATAGCATTAATCGTATTGAAAACAAAAAGAAATACAAAGCACTAGAAATGACTTTTGATTATCAATCGCCTGAAGCATTAAAGAATCTAGCACAATACAATGTGGTCATTTCCGATACCATTTTAAAAATCTAAAGGTCAAGAATATAGTAGCTTGCTATTTTAAAAAAAAAGTTATATTTGTTAATTAAAATATCAATCAAAGTACGACAATATGATAAAAAAATACGCAATTCTTTTACTTTTTGCTATCACAATATCTTTATACTTTTCATGCACAGACAACGATGACGAAGATTACACCGATGTTTCACCAGTAGTAGTAGATCTAAGCACAGTACCTTATGAAAAACTATCGGATTATCATTTTTTTAGTGGCGAATTAAAAAACCAAATTCCATCTATAGATGTAATTCCTTATGAGCCAATTTCATCCTTATTTACCGATTATGCACATAAAAAACGATTTGTTTGGATTCCAAAAGGAGCTAAAGCAACTTATAATGGCGATCACAAGATTTTAGAACTTCCAGTAGGTTCAGCAATTATTAAGACTTTTTATTACGACAATGTGCAACCTGCTAATACCACTAAAATCATTGAAACAAGAATCATGATTCGTAAAGCAGAGGGGTGGATTTTTGCCGATTATGTTTGGAATGACGATCAAACTGAAGCCTATATGGATTTAAACAGTAGCGTTAAAAACATTTCTTGGCGCGATGAAAATAATATTGTTAGAAACATTGAATACCGAATTCCTAATGAAGCTCAATGCATTGTTTGTCATAAAACAAAAAGCTACATCAATAACGTATACAGCCAAATTAATATCCCAATAGGCATTAAACCACAAAATTTAAATAAAGATTTTAACTATGGGAGTGAAACTGCAAATCAACTTACAAAGTGGATTCAACTTGGAATTTTAGAAAACAATTTCAATTTACCTACCGAAGAAAATACTACTGTAAATTATAATGATATTAGTAAGACTTTAGATAAAAGAATGCGCTCTTATTTTGATATCAATTGTGCGCATTGCCACACAGAAAACGGCCATTGTGATTACAGACCTATGCGATTTTCTTTTTCTGAAACTTATAACAATTTAACCAATATGGGAGTTTGTGTTGACACCCAAGATATGCAAGATTTTGCTCCAGATTTAAGCAAGATTGTAACTCCGAGAAGAGTAAATCAATCGATGTTGTACCATAGGGTAAATAGTGTAGATGAAACCTATAGAATGCCACTTCATGGCCGTACAATTATTCATGCCGAAGGGGTAACACTTATAGAAAATTGGATTAACTCTTTAGACGATTGTCGCTAATAATATTTGAATATGAAAAAAATTTACTTTTTAATAGTAATTGGATTTGGATTTGCAACGCTTTATGCTCAAGACAATTGCGCTACTGCATTACCTATTACAACCGCAGGAACATTTACAATAAGCACTATTAACGGAACTGAGTTACCTCAAACTCTGTGTAACTATACAAATGCATCTACAACTGCCGCAGAATGGTATGCATATACACCCACAAGTAATTATACGGTTACTGTTTCATCTGATTTAACAGAAAATATTTGTAAAGATACCCGATTAAGAATTTATAGTGGCACTTGTGCTGCTTTAACGTGTGTAGTTGCTGACGACGATTCAGGAACCATTACTTGCCCATCAAGTTCTACATCTTATCTATCACGTGCTTCTTTTAGCGCTATTGCTGGCACCACCTATTATATTGTTTGGGACAACCGTTACACTTCTACAGGATTTAATTTTCAAGTTAGTGAACTACCCGCAGGCTACAACCCTTGTGCTGCTGCAACGATTATAAGTGCTGGCACTACAACTGTAAGCGCTATAAACCAAACCAATATTAATACGGCTTGTTCCTCAACTACTTTATCCAAATGGTATAATTATACGCCAACAGCTAATGCTACAGTAACTATTTCCTCTGATCTTATGACTAATATTTGTAAAGACACTAATTTTAGCGTGTATACGGGTAATTGTACTTCGGGTTTGACATGTATAACCAGTGATGATAATTCAGGAGTAATTGCGTGTAATTCAGGAAATACTAATTCAAACCTTTCGGTAAAAACATTTGATGTAACTGCTGGAGTTACCTATTATATCGTTTGGGATAACAAATGGAGTGCCACAGGCTTTGATTTTACTTTAACGGAAGTTCCAATTATCATACCAATAACATACACTACTCAAACCATCGGAACTATTAACAGTGCCTATAACATTTGTGTTGTAGACATGAACGGAGACAATAAGGACGATATTGTAGGGATAAACGGTACTAATATGCGTATTCATTATCAAGGAAATACACCTGGAAATTTCACCGTAACCGATCATACCTTTTCTTTTTCAGGATCAACTTCTGCCGCATTAGTTCCAAACTGGAGTATGGCAGCAGGCGATTATAATAGAGATGGCTATAATGATTTAGTCTTAGGAAATGGCAGCGGAGCAACAATTATTACCTCAATTAATAACGGTTCAATATACTCGGCTTTTGTACCAGGACAATATATTTTTTCGCAACGAACTAATTTTTCTGATTTAAATAATGATGGAAATCTAGATATATTTGTATGCCATGATATTGCACCGAGTTGCTATTATTTAAATAATGGAAGTGGTGTTTTAACTTTTTACCAATCAACAGTGACTGCAGGATCTATGAGCATAGCAACTACAACTGGAAATTATGCAACACTTTTTACCGATTTTGATAATGATGGCGATAGTGATGTTTTTGTGTCAAAATGTTCGGGTCCGCCTTGTGAATTATATCGTTATGATGGCAATAATACTTATACTAACATTTCAGCGAGTGCAGGTATCAATGTTACACCTATTCAAACTTGGTCATCTGCTATTGCCGATTTTGATAATGATGGAGATATGGACATCATCATCACTGCTAGTGCTAGTTTACATAAATATTTTAGAAATAATTTAGATACCACAAACACAGCCGAAGAAGGTTTTACTAATATTACTGCAGGTTCTGGTTGGGATACTAATACAGCAACAAACATTGACAATATTGCTTACGATTTTGATAACAATGGTTTTGTTGATGTTTTAGGTGGTGGTAGCAAAATTATGTTCAATCAAGGTAATAGTACCTTCGCTCCTGTAGGCTATACAGGTATAAGTGTAGGCGCTGTAGGAGATTTGAATAATGATGGTTTTTTAGATATTCAAAATGGTACAACCATTCGTTATGCAGTTCCTAATGGCAACAACTGGATTAAATTTTCATTACAAGGAGTACAAAGTAACAGCAATGGAATTGGTGCTAGAGTTGAAATTTATGGATCTTGGGGTAAACAAATTAGAGACATTAGAAGTGGTGAAGGGTTCAAATACATGAGTTCCCTAAATGCGCACTTTGGAATAGGTACCGCAACAAGCATTTCACAAGTTATTATCAGATGGCCTTCTGGGGCTGTAGACGTAATTAATAATCCTGGAATCAATCAATCGCTTCACGTGGTTGAAGGTTCAAGTCCGCTGGGACAAGAGGAATTTAGTACCAATAAAATAGTTCTTTATCCTAATCCTGCTTCAGAACAACTTACCATTTCAAATATTGAGTTAAATACAATTAAAAATGTAAGCATTGTTTCCATGCTTGGAAAAATAATCAAAAATATAAAATTAACCAATAATACAATTAGTATAGCTAATTTATCAGAAGGCATCTATATTTTAGCCATAGAAACAATTGATGGAAAAAAATATACAGAACGTTTTGTGAAGAAAAACTAAATTCGTTCACTTTGAAAAATTAAAAACAACTGTCATAATTAAAGGTAGTTGTTTTTTTGTGCCAACCCATCTTCTAATTAGAAACAATTCTAGATAAAAATAAAAATTGATAACCTAAAATAACATCCGAATCAATAAATTATTATCTTTACCAAACTAAAAAAAATTCAAATGAAAAACCTTACAAAAATTGCATTCGCTTTTTTACTTCTAGCAGGTGGAATGATGAATGCACAAGCCTTAAAAAAAGGATCTGTTACTTATAAATTAGAATTAACAGGAAACGATGAAGCTGCTGCCATGATGGGCGAAAGCACCTTAACCATCCATTTTGATGAAACAACACAAACTACCGAAATGAACATGATGAGTGGTATGATGTTGATGAAAACCATTACTCCAGTTGGCAACGTTAAAGACACTAAAATGGCTGTTGAAGTGATGGGTATGAAATATGAAATCATTGAAGCAGGTGAAGAAGCATTGAACAGCAGTAAAGGTGTTGCTAATCTTGATGACGCGGTAGATGTAACCTATGATAAAAATGAGGTTAAAGAAATTGCTGGTTTTAAATGCTATAAAGCAAATGTTAAAATGGCAGACGGAAGCACAAACGTGTTCTACATTACAGACGCTATTGCACCACAAACCCCATTAAAAGAAACTAAAGTAAAATTAGCAGGTTATCCGTTACAAATTATTACCAGCACACCACAAGGTGAAATGACCATGACCGCTACTTCTTTTTCAAAAGAATTACCAAAAGATTGTTTTGTAATTACTGGCGAAGGCTACACAAAAGTAACCATGGAAGAATTTAAACAACAAATGGGTGGTATGTAATACCCAAGTTATCATATATAAAGCACCGATTTCTCGGTGCTTTTTTTTGCAATTTTTTGAAAAATTTGACCTGACGAATTTTTTTTTAATTTTTATAAAGAAAAAAGCGGGGAAATGGTTGAAATCTACTACAAAAACATTCGTTTTATTATAAAAAAGATAAGTAAAAATCAAAAATGGAGCGAGTTTCCCGTTAGCTCCTATTTACAAACCGTGCTCACAAAATAAATACAAACAAAAATCCCAATCGTTTGATTGGGATTTTTAGTATTACTTCGTTAAGTACATTTTTCTTCGTGAGTACAAATCGTAGAATTGATCGTCTTTCAAATCATCTATAAATAAAATGCTTTCTCCAGTAGATTTCATTTCTGGTCCTAAGGCTTTGTTTACATTAGGAAACTTACTAAATGAAAACACAGGTTGCTTTATGGCATAGCCTTTTAACTGCGGGTTATACTTAAAATCGGTTACTTTGTTATGGCCTAACATTACTTTTGTAGCATAGTTTACATAAGGTTCGCCATAGGCTTTTGCAATAAACGGTACTGTACGCGAAGCTCTTGGATTGGCTTCAATAATATAAACGGTATCATCTTTAATGGCAAATTGTATGTTAATTAAGCCCACAGTTTGTAACGCACGCGCAATTTTCTTAGTATGGTCTTTAATTTGCTGCATGACAAACTCGCCCAAGTTAAACGGAGGTAATGTTGCGTTACTATCGCCCGAATGCACTCCACAAGGTTCTATGTGTTCCATAATTCCTATAATATACACATTGCCGTCGGCATCGCAAATGGCATCGGCTTCGGCCTCAATGGCGCCATCTAAATAATGGTCTAACAATAATTTATTTCCAGGAATTGATTTTAATAAATCAATAACGTGTTCTTCTAATTCTTGTTTATTGATGACAATCTTCATTCCTTGCCCACCCAACACGTAAGAAGGACGCACTAACAATGGAAAATCTAAAGTGTCTGCTAATACAGAAGCTTCTTCTGCGCTTTCTGCAATTCCAAATTGAGGAAATGGAATCTTCAACTCCGTTAATAAATCAGAAAAGCGCCCTCTATCTTCGGCTAAATCCAACGCATCAAAAGATGTTCCTAGTATTTTTATGCCGTATTTGGCTAATTTTTCAGCTAATTTCAATGCGGTTTGTCCGCCCAATTGTACAATAACACCTTCTGGTTTTTCGTGCTGAATGATGTCGTAAATATGTTCCCAAAAAACAGGTTCGAAATACAATTTATCTGCCGTATCAAAATCGGTTGAAACCGTTTCTGGATTACAGTTGATCATGATGGTTTCATAGCCGCATTCTTTTGCTGCTAAAACCCCATGTACACACGAATAATCAAACTCAATTCCTTGTCCAATTCGGTTGGGTCCTGATCCTAAAACCACTACTTTTTTCTTATCGGTCACAATACTTTCGTTGTGTACGTATTTGGTGCCGTCTGCTTTTTCAATTTCGGCTTCAAACGTAGAATAAAAATAAGGCGTAACGGCTTTAAACTCGGCCGCACAGGTATCTACTAATTTGTATACCCGCTTGATGTTTTGTGCTTCACGCAATTTATAAATCTGACTTTCTAAACAACCCACCATGTGCGCTATTTGACGGTCTCCGTATCCTTTTTGTTTAGCTTCTAATAACAATTCTCTTGGTAAAGTATCGACTTTATAGGTTGAGATTTCGCGCTCTAAATGGAATAATTCTTCATATTGTTTTAAGAACCACATATCAATTTTAGTAATTTCGTGAATTCTTGAAAGCGGAATTCCCATGGCAATGGCATCATAGATTACAAATACTCTATCCCAACTCGCAAAGGTTAATTTCTCGATAATTTGGTCGTAGTTTTTATAGCCTTTCCCATCTGCTCCTAACCCATTTCGTTTAATTTCTAACGATTGTGTGGCTTTATGAAGTGCTTCTTGGAACGAACGACCGATTCCCATTACTTCTCCTACCGATTTCATTTGAAGTCCTAATGTTCTATCGGCACCTTCAAATTTATCGAAGTTCCAACGTGGTATTTTTACAATTACATAATCTAACGTAGGTTCAAACAACGCTGAAGTTGATTTGGTAATTTGATTTTGTAATTCATCTAAGTTATATCCTAAAGCTAATTTCGATGCAATTTTGGCAATTGGGTAACCCGTTGCTTTTGACGCTAACGCTGAAGAACGAGAAACTCTCGGGTTGATTTCAATAGCTACAATGTCTTCTTTATCATCTGGCGAAACCGCAAACTGAACGTTACAACCACCTGCAAAATTACCGATAGAGCGCATCATTAGAATGGCCATATCGCGCATTCTTTGAAAAGTGGTATCAGATAAAGTCATTGCTGGAGCCACTGTGATTGAGTCTCCTGTGTGAATTCCCATTGGATCCATATTTTCTATGGTACAAATAATAACTACATTATCATTTTTATCGCGTAATAATTCTAATTCATATTCTTTCCATCCCATTAATGCCTTGTCAATCAAGACTTCATGTATAGGAGAGGCTTCTAATCCATAGGTTAATGCACCGTCAAAATCTTCTTTTTTATATACGATTGCAGCACCTGTTCCACCCAATGTAAAGGAAGGTCGAATTACTAATGGAAAACCAAATTCTTGCTCAATTTCTTTACCTTTTAAGAATGAATTGGCGGTTTTGGCTGGTGCGGCTGGAATCCCGATTTTTGCAAGTAATTGTTTAAATTGTTCTCTATCTTCAGTAACATTGATGGCGTTTACATCAACACCTATTAATCTGATTCCGAAATCTTCCCAAATCCCTTTTTCGTCAGCTTCCAAACACAAGTTCAAAGCCGTTTGACCGCCCATTGTAGGCAATACCGCATCAATTTGCGGATGTGCTTTTAAAATTTCAATGATTGATTTTGTGGTTAGTGGCTTTAAGTAAATATGATCGGCCATGGATGGGTCGGTCATTATGGTTGCTGGGTTTGAATTGATAAGAATAACTTCAATTCCTTCCTCTTTTAATGATCGTGCTGATTGCGAACCCGCATAGTCAAATTCGCACGCCTGTCCAATAACGATAGGCCCTGATCCAATAATTAAAACCGATTTGATTGATGTGTCTTTAGGCATTGTAATTCTTTAGATTATGTAGTTAGTTGTCTGTTTTGTATTTTTATTTTTTTAGCCCTGATGGCAGTGGAAATCCTTTTTGTTTTTATTCTTTATAAAAATAAAAAGATTATAACGAACAGCAGGAAATAGCTTCAAAAACTTATTCAAATTTTATAAACACTTTAAAAAAAAGCCGCTACTAATAAAAGTAACGGCTGATATATTGTTTAAGCTAAACATTATTTTTTGTGTCTTGGTTCGCAAGAAACAGTTAATTTATGTCTTCCTTTAGCTCTTCTACGAGCAAGCACTTTTCTTCCATTAGCAGAAGCCATTCTATCCATGAAACCGTGCTTATTTCTTCTTTTTCTTTTTGATGGTTGAAATGTTCTCTTACTCATTGTAGTATCTTTTAAATTCTATAAATAAAAATCTTTTTTAAAACTCATAGGTTTCCTGTCCTGAAAACCGAGTGCAAATATACAAAGACTTTTTTCATTCGCAAGTACTTTTTTAAAAATATTTTTAATAGATTTTATTACCTTTGTATCCAACAAAAAATAATATTATGTTTCATAAAAATATCAAATTAGTTTTAGCCGCTTTAATAATCGCATTTGGAATTTATCAATTTACCGAAAACGAAATTGGAAATGGAATCTTCTTATTGTTATTATCTACTATTTTTATTTTCTTATACTTTAAAAATGAGTTTATTTTATTGGCTTTTTTAAAGTTACGAAAACAAGATTTTCCGGGAGCTCAAAAATGGTTATCGCATATAAAAAACCCAGAAGCTGCTCTGATAAAAAAACAACAAGGTTATTATAATTATTTGCACGGTTTGATGGTTTCGCAAACCAATCTAAACGAAGCGGAGCGTTATTTTAAAAAGGCAATTGCTCTTGGATTGTCTATGGATCAAGATTTAGCTTTAGCAAAACTTCAGTTAGCTGGTATTGCTATGACGCGCAGAAGAAAAATTGAAGCGACTAATTTAATAAATGAAGCCAAAAAGCTGGACAAACAAAACATGCTAAAAGATCAAATTAAAATGATGAAGGATCAAATGAAGAAAATGTAATTCAGTCATTTTACTCAAACTAAAAAGCACCTGTAGAGGTGCTTTTTTTATTTTGAATATCCAGATGTAGGTATTTCAATTTCATATTTCTTTCCAGAATCATTAATTAACATTTTATCGCGCAACCAAGGATTGTGCAATTTCAATATTTTATAGTTCACTCCTTGAGTTTTAGCAAAAGTAGCTAAGTTGGTAATGGATGAATCTACGATAATTTTTTTAGTAGGAATTTGATAATACAACGCTTCTTTTGGAATAGAAAAACCATACTTATCTGCATTTTTCATAATTTCTTTTAAAGCTAAAATTCTAAAAATATAACGTGAGGTTTCTTCGATTAATAACAAATCATAGTAATTATCAACTTGTTGTTCTTCCATTTTGTTTTTGATTCCGCCTATTCCACCATTATAAGATGCTGCGGTTAAAGTCCAAGAACCAAATTTCTCTTTAGCAGCAAGTAAATACCTGCAAGCTGCTTCTGTTGATTTTTCTAAATGATAGCGTTCGTCCACATGCTCGCTCACTTCCATTCCTTTTTCCTTTGCTGTTGCTGGCATGAATTGCCACACGCCTCTTGCACCGGCTGGAGAAACCGCATTGACTAAACTACTTTCAATCACAGCTAAATATTTGAAATCGTCGGGCACACCATATTTTGCTAAAATAGGTTCTATAATAGGAAAAACTTTGTTTGCTCTTTTAATTACCAATGTTGTATTGGTATGATAATTCATATTAGTAATCATTTCTTTGTCCAATCGTTCTTGAACATCTGCCATAAACGTTGGCACTTCTTCACCAGCAAAATCCATTTGCAAACTGTACCCCATTGGCGCATATTTTGATCGATCAAAAACAACACCGTATAGCAAGAAACCAGCTAAGACAATTGTCAATAAAATTATAACGCTCTTTTTTGTTCTTATATTTTTCATTGTTACTTTAGTTTAAAATCAATTTAGGTAAATTTTCATTCATCCATTTAAATTTATTTAAGATCATAATATGAGTTCCGCCTTTTATTACAATACAATCTTTTATATGTTTAATAGGAAAAACCTCATCAGCATCTCCATGAATATGAATAATTGATTGTTTGGCTAGTTTTGGATTCCAATACAAAATCGTCTCTATTGCCCAATCAAGATAATGTTTATCGCGAACCGATAAATATTTTTCGTATAACTTTATTCTTTTTGCAACAATATTATCTCCAAAAGCATATTTTACTAATTTTTCAATATCTGCTAATAGCTGCGTAGGCAGTAACTTATAAGCTTTAGTTACCTTTGCAACCTTGAATCTTGGGGGAAACTCACGAGGAGATTTGACACTTGAAATAATAATTACTTTATCCGTTTGAATGATTTTTGCCATTTCTTGCACCAAAACTCCTCCAAAAGAAACCCCTATTAATACTGGATTATTATGTGTTATTTTTTGAGTCATTCGTAATGCATAGCTTTCAATAGACTCATTTTCAATGGGTAAAAACCATTCTAAAAAATACATCTCAAATTGTTCTTCAGGCAATTTGATATTTTCAAAAATTGAAGGACCTGCCGCTAAACCAGGCATAAAATAAACAGGGATTTTATTCATAGCTTCAATGTGGAAAAAGATTCGTAAATTTGCACTCTAATTGCTGTTTTCATGGAAATCAAAGATAATGAACTTTTAAGACAATTTGAAATTATTACCCCTACTGGTTTAGTGGCAATTGAATATTCTATACAAGAACGAAAATTGTTTTTGACAAAATTTTGCGCGAATGCCAATGTAGACGAAGTAGTGCACAACGATTTTATCATTCATGTCTTAGGTATTGCCGAAGAAAGAAAGTTAAAAGTAGTTCCTACTAATGCAAAATTTATTAGTTTTTTTAGGAAAAATAGAAGATATCGAGAGCTTCTGCCTCCAGGGTTAATGATTTAAACCGAAAAAATCCCAAGTTTATTAAACTTGGGATTTTTTTTATACTTCAACGTTTATGAATTCCAATCTTACGCTTCCGTCTTCATCAATTTTGGTTAATTTAATATCGTGAAGTGTGTTGACTAGTTCAGGATTCCAGGGCGTTTTAACCTTTACATAATTTTCGGTAAAACCATGAATGTAACCTTCTTTGTTTTCACTTTCAAACAAAACCGTTCTATTGGATCCAACTTGACCTTCATAAAACGCTCTTCGTTTTTTAACTGAAAGTCCGCGGAGCATTTTACTTCTTTTCGAGCGCACATTAGAAGGAACTACTCCATCCATAACTGCTGCTTCGGTATTATCGCGTTCCGAATACGTAAAAACATGCAAATAAGAAATATCCAAATCATTTAAAAAATGATAGGTTTCTAAAAAATGTTCGTCGGTTTCACCCGGAAAACCAACAATAACATCTACTCCAATACAAGCGTGTGGCATTACTTCGCGAATTCTTGTAACTCTATCAGTATAAACTTCGCGAAGATAACGCCGTTTCATTTTCTTTAAAATAGTATCTGATCCCGATTGCAATGGAATATGAAAATGCGGAACAAAAGTTCGGCTTTTTGATACAAAATCAATAGTTTCGTTTTTTAGCAAGTTAGGTTCAATAGAAGAAATTCGCAAACGCTCGATTCCTTCAACTTCATCTAAAGCTTTTACTAAATCTAGGAAAGTGTGTTCGTGTTTTTTATTTCCAAATTCACCTTTGCCATAATCGCCAATATTTACACCTGTTAAAACGATTTCTTTGATGCCTTGTTGCGATATTTCAGATGCATTTTTCAATACATTTTCTAAAGCATCACTTCGAGAAATTCCTCTAGCTA
>Ga0209443_1000149_pt1 | contig 45825 bp, 35 predicted proteins | sample LauGreBMM110DCMD_2_FD_187571 | JGI IMG/M metagenome (GOLD analysis project Ga0209443, IMG submission 187571) | Freshwater lake microbial communities from Lake Michigan, USA - Su13.BD.MM110.DCMD (SPAdes) (version 2) | ecosystem: Environmental > Aquatic > Freshwater > Lake | place: Lake Michigan... | reverse complement strand
TAAGCATCCAAATCAACCTTAGTTCTATCTGCAATTTCTTTATAAGTTCCGTTTTCTAATTTCTCTCTAATTGCTTCAAAAGCCGTTAACGTTTCATCAACATCCGATAAAGTATGCGAAGTGGTTGGTATCATTCGCAACAAAATAATCCCTTTAGGAATAACTGGATAAATCACAATCGACAAGAAAATTCCGTAATTCTCTCTCAAATCATTCACCATAACCATTGCTTCAGGTACACTTCCTTCAAGGTAAACTGGTGTAATACAAGTATTGGTATCGCCAATATTAAAACCTTTTGCCTTCAAACCGTTTTGCAATGCGTTTACATTTACCCATAATTTATCTTTAATTTCAGATGAATTACGCAACAATTCCAATCGTTTTAAAGAACCAATCGTTTGAATCATAGGCAATGCTTTGGCAAACATTTGCGAGCGTAAATTGTATTTTAAGTAATCTATAATTTCTTTATCAGCAGCTACAAAAGCACCAATATTTGCCATCGATTTTGCAAAAGTCGAAAAGTAAACATCAATTTCATCCTGAACTCCTTGCTCCTCACCTGCCCCAGCACCTGTTTTTCCAAGTGTTCCAAAACCGTGTGCATCGTCAACTAACAATCGGAAATTGTATTTTTTCTTCATGGCAACTACTTCCTTCAACTTCCCTTGTTGCCCTCGCATTCCGAAAACACCTTCAGTAATAAAAAGAATTCCTCCACCCGTAGTTTCGGCTAATTTTGTGGCACGTTGCAAGTTTTTTTCCATACTTTCCACGTCGTTATGACGGTATGTAAAACGCTTTCCACTGTGCAACCGAACCCCGTCAATAATACAAGCGTGTGCATCAACATCGTAAACAATCACATCATTTCTTGTTACTAAAGCGTCAATAGTGGACATAATTCCTTGGTAACCAAAATTCAATAAATAAGCCGATTCTTTCATTACAAAAGCAGCCAATTCTTCCTCCAATTGTTCGTGATATTTCGTGTGACCGCTCATCATTCTGGCACCCATTGGGTAAGCAGCACCATATTCAATCGCCGCGTCAGTATCTGCTTTACGAACTTCTGGGTGATTGGCTAGACCCAAATAATCATTCAAACTCCAATTCAAAATATCTTTACCTTGAAATTTCATTCTTGGCCCTAATTCTCCCTCTAATTTAGGGAAAACGAAATATCCCTCAGCTTGTGAAGCCCATTTCCCTAAAGGTCCTTTATTGTTCTGAATTCTTTCGAATAAATCTTTTATCATCTCGAATTTTGAAAATTTTAATACTATAATTGTATCGCAAAAATAAATATTTATACCTTAATAACAGATTAAAAGTGTATTTTTTTTTGGAGCTACTTCCAGCTTTTCATTACAATCTGCGCCAAAAAGCGCAGGATTTCCATTTCTATCTGGGCTAGAACATCCGATTCAACTAGAAACATCGTACCTTTGATTAAAATTACTGAATAAAATAGTAATTTCATTAAAATACATTAACAAATGAATCTAAATAAAGAATTAAAAATAGCCGTATTAATCGATGCCGATAATATTCCCTACAGCAATGTAAAAGGAATGATGGAAGAAATTGCTAAATATGGAACCCCAACAACCAAACGCATTTATGCCGATTGGACTAAACCAAATGCCAACGGTTGGAAATCAGTTTTACTAGAACACGCCATCACTCCAATTCAACAATACAGTTATACTGTAGGAAAAAACTCCTCCGATTCTGCCATGATTATCGATGCAATGGATTTACTCTATTCTGATAAAGTAGATGGATTTTGTATCGTTTCTAGCGACTCCGACTTCACCCGTCTTGCCATCCGACTCCGGGAATCGGGAATGAAAGTAATTGGAATGGGGGAAAAGAAAACCCCAAACTCCTTCATAGTAGCCTGTGACCGATTTATATACATTGAAGTTTTGCAAGGGGCAGTGAAAAAGAAAGTAACAAAATCAAATCCAACTGACAACAAGAAAATTGTTGAAAAAGAAACTCCAGAAAAAGAAATTATCGAAAAAGAAGTCGTTCAAAAAATCGATTTGCAAACCATAGAATTAATAGAAGCCACTATAGAAGCAATTTGTGACGACGATGGCTGGGCGTTTCTTGGCGATGTTGGAAACTTAATCGTAAAGAAAAAACCCGAATTCGATCCAAGAAATTATGGTTACACCAAACTTACTCCATTGCTAAAATCCTTAACCAATATTCTAGAAATAGACGAAAGAGATTCCGACAAAAAAGGGATCAAACACGTATTTGTTAGATTGAAGTTTAGTTAATTAGAAAACTCAACTCGAATTATTAATTTCATAATATAAAATGTTATTTTTGCTAAATTAAAATAAAATCTATGTTAATAATTGGAATTGCCGGCGGCACAGGAAGTGGAAAAACTACGGTGGTTCACCAAATAACAAATGAATTACCAGAAACCGAAGTCGGAGTTATTTCCCAAGATTCTTATTATAAAGAAAATCATAATCTCAGCTTCGAAGAACGTTCCCTTATTAATTTTGACCATCCTAGAGCCATCGATTTTGAACTTTTAGTAGCACATTTGAAAGAATTAAAAGCAGGAAACAACATCAATCAACCCGTTTATTCTTTTGTAACTCACAACAGAACGGACGATACCGTTTTTACACACCCACGAAAAGTAATGATTGTAGAAGGAATTTTAATCCTTGCCAATGCTGAATTAAGAGAACTTTTTGACGTCAAAATTTATGTTCACGCCGATTCTGATGAACGCTTAATCAGAAGACTAAGACGGGATATAGCTGAGCGTGGTCGAGATATGGACGAAGTGCTAAGCCGTTACCAAACAACACTAAAACCAATGCACGAGCAGTTTATCGAACCTACAAAAGCATACGCCGATATCATCATTCCTAATGATAAATACAACACCGTTGCAATAGATGTGGTACGAGCGGTAATAAATCAAAGAATTTTATAAAAATTTTCATTATTTTTATACCAATATTTTTTTGGAACATTTTCCTGCTGTTCGCTAAATTCACGTAAAAACGTGAGATATTGCTACAACCTGCCTACCGGCAGGCAGGTCAGGACTAAAAAACATCAAGAATTACTATGGAAAATCCGTTAAAAGAAACAATTCAAAAAAAACCTTGGCTTAAAATTGTGAGCAATAAATACCTTTTAATTTCACTACTATTTGTTGTTTGGATGCTCTTTTTGGATAACTATTCCTACATGGATCAAAGGCAAATCAATAAACAAATTGATGAATTACAAGACAATAAGAAATACTACCAAGACGAAATCAGAAAAGATAAAGAAAATATCAAATTACTGAAAAATCAAGACCAAGTAGAAAAATATGCTCGTGAAAAATATTATATGAAAAGAGAAAACGAAGATATTTATTTAGTTGAATATGAAGGCGATACAATAAAAAAATGAAAATGAAAAAATCTTTATTCTCTGAATTTGATCCTATTTCCTCCAAACAGTGGAAACAAAAAATACAATTCGAACTCAAAGGCGATGATTATAATGATACCCTAATTTGGAATTCCCCTGAGAATATTAAGGTGAAGCCATTCTACGATAAAGATGACTTACAAAATAATTTACCGGTAAATCCAAAAACAACCGGATTTAAAATTTGCCAAAATATATTTGTTTTCGACCTAGAAAAATCAATAGAAAGAGCTCTTGAATCAATTGATCGTGGTGCAGAAAGTATCATTTTTACGATCGAAAATGAAGAAATTGATGTTGCCAAACTACTAGAAAAACTCCCTTTAGAAACTTGTGAAATTTACTTTAACCTAAATTTCATTTCAGTAGATTACCTATCTAAAATTGAAACTATCGCAAAATCTAGAAACGCGAAAATATATTGCAACCTTGATCCTATTGGGCAATTAGCAAAAGAAGGGAATTGGTTTAAAACCGAGGAAAAAGACAATTTTGAAACCCTAAATCTGATTTCAAAACAAGTTTCACAAAGTTCAATTATAAGTATTAATAGTGCTTTATATCAAAATGCTGGGGCAAATAGGGTTCAGGAACTGGCGTATTCACTAGCTCATGCCAATGAATATTTAAATCGAATTTCCACAATAAACCAACCTATAGTCTTTAAAATTTCAGTTGGAACCAACTACTTTTTTGAAATTGCAAAATTGCGTGCTTACAGAATGTTATTTGATTGTATTGCTAAAGAATACCATCCGAATTTGGAGTGTCATTTGGTGGTTACTCCTTCCAAAAGAAACAAAACAATTTACGACTACAATGTGAATATGTTACGCACCACAACCGAATGCATGTCGGCAATAATTGGAGGAGCCGATGCAATTGCGAATCTTCCTTATGACGCATTATACTATAAAGACAATGAATTTGGAGATAGAATTGCTAGAAATCAGTTGTTAATTTTAAAAAATGAAAGCTACTTTGACAAGGTCAATAACCCTGCCGATGGAACTTATTATATAGAAAGCATATCGCATCAATTGGCTGAAAAAGCACTGATTTTATTCAAAGATATTGAAGCAAATGGAGGTTTTCTTAAACAATTGAAGGAAGGAATTATTAAAAGAAAAATTCAAGAAAGTGCCGATAAAGAACAAGAATTATTCGATTCAGGTAAAGAAGTTTTATTGGGAACCAACAAATATCAAAACAAAGATGACAAAATGAAACACGATTTAGAATTGTTTCCATTTGTAAAAGTAAACCCACGAAAAACATTGATTACCCCTATCATTGAAAAAAGAGTAGCCGAAAAAATAGAGCAAGAAAGATTAGGAAAAGAATAATGAAAAGAAAAGATTTACAACATATTACGTTATTCGATAATAAAAATCAAGGAGTTTTAGTTGCTGAAAATAAATCAGGGGCATTTAAAACTGCGGAAGATATTCTACTACATCCAAATTACTCTAAAAAAGATATTGAGAATTTAGAACATTTGGATTTTGGCGCTGGATTTGCTCCATTTTTACGCGGTCCTTACACTACAATGTTTGTTAGAAAACCGTGGACAATTCGTCAATATGCAGGTTTTTCAACCGCAGAAGAAAGCAACGCCTTTTATAGAAGAAATTTAGCAGCGGGTCAAAAAGGGCTTTCCATAGCATTTGATTTACCAACACACCGCGGTTACGATTCTGATCACAAACGTGTAGTTGGCGATGTTGGAAAAGCAGGAGTTGCTATCGATACTGTTGAAGATATGAAAGTCTTATTTGACCAAATTCCTTTAAATGAAATGTCGGTTTCAATGACCATGAACGGAGCGGTATTACCAATTATGGCTTTCTATATTGTTGCTGCTGAAGAACAAGGATTAGAACCCGAACAACTTTCAGGAACGATCCAAAATGATATTCTAAAGGAATTCATGGTTAGAAATACCTATATCTATCCTCCAACCCCATCTATGAAAATTATTGCAGATATATTTAAATATACAAGCAAAAAAATGCCAAAATTCAATTCGATTTCCATTTCAGGTTATCACATGCAAGAGGCTGGAGCAACCGCCGATATTGAATTGGCTTATACTTTAGCTGATGGTTTAGAATACATCCGAACGGGACTTTCAACGGGAATGAAAATCGATGAATTTGCTCCTCGCCTCTCTTTTTTCTGGGCTATTGGGATGAATCATTTTATGGAAATTGCCAAAATGCGGGCGGCTAGAATGATTTGGGCTAAACTAGTAAAACAGTTCAACCCAAAAGAAGAGAAATCATTGGCTTTAAGAACCCATTGTCAAACATCGGGTTGGAGTTTAACGGAACAAGATCCTTTTAATAACGTGGCTCGAACTTGCATTGAAGCAACCGCAGCCGCCTTTGGAGGAACTCAATCATTACATACCAATGCTTTAGATGAAGCCATTGCACTACCAACCGATTTCTCCGCACGAATAGCAAGAAACACACAAATTTATTTACAAGAAGAAACTAAAATTACCAAAACAGTTGACCCTTGGGCAGGAAGTTATTATGTAGAAAGTTTAACGAATGAAATAGCTCAAAATGCATGGAAATTAATTGAAGAGGTCGAAGAATTAGGGGGAATGACCAAAGCAATTGAAGCAGGAATTCCAAAGCTTCGAATTGAAGAAGCAGCAGCTAGAAAACAGGCAAGAATTGATAGTGGTCAAGATATAATTGTTGGAATTAACAAATACCGATTAGAAAAAGAAGATCCATTACATATTTTAGATGTTGATAATGAAATGGTTCGTAAGCAACAGGTAGAACAATTGCAACATATTAAAGCAACCCGAGATTCAAATAAAGTAAAAGAAACAATAGAAAAATTGATTGCAATTGCAAAAACTGGAGAAGGAAACTTACTGGAAATTGCGGTTGAAGCAGCACGTTACAGAGCCACTTTGGGCGAAATTAGCGATGCCTTAGAAACTGTTTTTGGTAGATATAAAGCTCAAATTAAATCATTTAGCGGCGTGTACAGTAAAGAAATTAAAGACGACAGTAGTTTTGAAAAAGCAAAACAGATGGCAGACGAATTTGCAAAGCAAGAAGGTCGCCGTCCTAGAATTATGATAGCAAAAATGGGACAAGACGGTCATGATAGAGGTGCCAAAGTAGTAGCCACTGGTTATGCCGATGTTGGTTTTGACGTCGATATAGGTCCATTATTCCAAACTCCTGCCGAAGCGGCAAAACAAGCAATTGAAAATGACGTTCATATTTTGGGTGTTTCTTCCTTGGCTGCTGGACACAAAACTTTAGTTCCACAAGTTATTGAAGAACTAAAAAAATACGGGCGAGAAGATATTATGGTAGTGGTTGGCGGTGTAATCCCGGCACAAGATTATCAATTTTTATTCGATAAAGGTGCTGTTGCTGTTTTTGGACCTGGAACAAAAATTAGTGAAGCAGCAATAAAGATTCTAGAGATTTTGATTGAATAACAACACCTGACAGGTTTTAAAAACCTGTCAGGTGTAAGAATAAAACTATTTCCTATATTTACAATTCTAAAAAACTAACTATGAATTTTTCAGCAAAAATGCTTCGTGATGATGCCTTATCAGGCAAAGTAATTGTGATAACCGGAGGAGGAAGTGGCTTAGGAAAAGCAATGACCAAATATTTTATGGAATTGGGTGCCAAAGTAGCAATAACCTCCCGTGATTTAGAAAAATTAAAAACCACTTCTGCAGAATTAGAATCCGAAACTGGTGGAACTTGCCTTCCGGTTCAATGTGACGTTCGTCATTATGAACAAGTGGACGCAATGTTGCAAGAAGTTTTAAAAGTGTATGGAAAAGTAGATGTACTATTGAATAATGCTGCGGGAAATTTTATTTCTCCCACGGAACGCCTTTCGTCAAATGCGTTTGATACAGTAATTGATATTGTTTTGAAAGGGTCAAAAAACTGTACACTTGCTTTTGGAAAACATTGGATAGATAACAAACAAGAATCGTCAACGGTTTTGAATATTGTAACCACTTATGCATTTACTGGTTCAGCTTATGTGGTTCCAAGTGCGACTGCAAAAGCTGGAGTTTTAGCAATGACAAGAAGTTTAGCTGTAGAATGGGCAAAATACGGAATCAGAACCAACGCAATTGCACCAGGACCATTCCCTACAAAAGGAGCTTGGGATAGGTTGTTGCCTGGAGACTTAAAAGAAAAATTCGATTTATCGAAAAAAGTGCCTTTAAAACGGGTGGGTGATCATCAAGAATTAGCCAATTTAGCTGCCTATTTAGTTTCTGATTTTTCAGCTTATATTAATGGCGAAGTTATAGTAATAGATGGCGGTGAATGGCTTAAAGGTGCTGGACAATTTAATTTATTAGAGGCAGTTCCTGAAGAAATGTGGGATCTACTTGAAATGATGATTAAAGCGAAAAAGAATTCATAAATTTAATTTATATACTTAATAAAAAAGGAGAACGTAATTGTTCTCTTTTTTTTAGCCCTGATAGAAGTGAAAATCCCAAGTTTTTTAGCGAGGATTTGGAATGAGAGCAGGATTAGCTCCAAATAAAAAAATTAATTTCGGAGTAACAAATAATTAGTATTTTTACAAAAACTATTTTCTTGAATTCAAAAAATAAAATATCGGCGCTAAATGAAAAAGCTGGAATTTCGCCTCCTGAAATGATCAGTGGAAAAGGTGTGAATAAAATTCAAGATTCTCGGAAGAAACAACCTACATCAAAAGAATTAATTGAAGGTATTTTAAATAGAAACATAACTGCTTTAAGCCGCGCAATTACCTTAGTAGAAAGTACCAATATTTCTCATTTAGAAAGAGCAAATGAAGTAGTAAATGCTTGTTTACCTCACGCCAATAAATCGATTCGGATAGGAATTACTGGGGTACCTGGTGTTGGGAAAAGTACTTTTATAGAAGCATTTGGAAAATATTTAACCGGTTTAGGTAAAAAGGTAGCCGTTCTTGCTGTAGATCCAAGTAGTACGATTTCTCATGGTAGTATTTTAGGTGATAAAACGAGAATGGAAGAATTAGTTAAGGACAAAAATGCCTATATTCGACCATCGGCTTCGGGAGAAACATTAGGAGGTGTTGCTCGAAAAACACGGGAAACTATTACCCTTTGTGAAGCTTGTGGTTTTGATACAATCATTATTGAAACGGTGGGAGTTGGACAAAGTGAAACTGCTGTACACAGTATGGTTGACTTTTTTTTATTATTGAAAATTGCAGGTGCTGGAGATGAACTACAAGGTATAAAAAGAGGAATTATGGAAATGGCAGATGCTATAGTGATCAATAAAACAGATGGTGATAATGTGAGGAAATCAAATTTAGCAAAAGTAGAATTTGGTCGTGCATTGCATTTATTTCCTGCAAAAAAATCAGGGTGGATTCCTACTACTTCAACCTGTAGTTCAATCACTCTTGAGGGAATTCCGGAAGTTTGGGATACGATAAATCAATTTATTACTCAAACACAATCGCACAATTTCTTCTTTGATAAACGCAAAGACCAGAATCAATATTGGATGTTAGAAACCATAAATGAGCAATTGAAAACCAATTTTTTCAATCATCCAGAAATAAAAAAATTGTTAGAAGAAAATAAAAAAGCGGTGCAAAATGATGAAATATCACCTTTTGCAGCCGCTCATTTATTATTAAAAAAGTACTTTAAATAATACTTATCCTATTTAATTTATTGAATCGTTTTGATTTGATTGTCTTTAATGTTAAATGCTTTTACTACTGCATTATAATTATTAAAATCTACCTCTTTATTATTTTTATTTGAAAAATATCCTGGAATAATTACAATTCTAAAAAGTTGATTTTGAGACCAAACAGCTCCCAAAGTAGTTAAATCAAAGTCAGATTCAAGGAATAAATTAATGTCGTTTCTGGTGAAATCAAAATTATAATCCAATTCCCCTTGAGCTATGTATACCGCTTGTGGTAATTGTCTCCAAACATTTTGATTATTAATTACATCAAATGATCTATAAACTAAAACCATATCCGAACTGTAAATTGGTGGATTTAAAGTAATTAGTTTAGAATAGTTGTTTGCTGCGGTAAATGAAGTTCTTACTTCAAAAACTTCTGCTAAAAGATACGCATTGATTTCCTCTTTTGTAGTACAACCTTGGAATAAAAAAGTTGATGAAATTGCTAAAAGTAAAATTATTCGTTTCATAATATGTTTATTTAATTAAGTCAAAAGTATTTCAAAAATCAATCCAAAAAAAATATTTATGATTTTTTTAATGAAAATAATATAAAGTACATTTGCATCTATGAAACTATATATGATAATGCTGGGGTGTCGACCTGAAGGGAGATTCACCGAACAACACGATATTTTTTTTGGAATTGGAAATTCATTAGCAGAATTAGTTCCTAAGTTAAAATCCTTTTGGCCTGAAGCCAAAGGAAGAATCCATATTGATGCCTGGCGAGAGGTTAATTGTGTTGATAATCACAAAATTGAAATTGTTTCCAAGGAGAATGCTGTTGCAAATAGTACTCAGCTTTACTTTATAAATCTGGGAGGATATAAGAAAAATGAATTTGAAGAATACCATTATAAAATTGTTACAACTGGAACTACATTGGCCGAGGCCACAAAAAAAGCAAAAGCGACTAGTTTTTTCAAACACTTCGACTTTGAAGGCGCAGTTTCACACATCGATGATAAATATGGAATTGATGTGGATGATATTTATAACATAGAAGATATTCTAGCACCTGAACTAAAAGAAAAATTTGCATTGAAAATTATAGAAACTAATAGTTCTTTTGAAGATCAATTGCATATTGGATATTTAAAATTGGAGAAAATATTATAAAAAAGTATTTCACAAAAATTCACAAAGAGAAGACACAAATCATCACTAAAATTTTTATTAAATAGGTTAAAGTTTCGAGAAACTTCAAGGAACTTTGTGAAGTTTTGTGAAACTTTATTAAATAGAATAGATCCCGCTAAAAAGCGGGATAAGCGATTCACACACTTTTTGCGATGCAAAAAGTGGTTCTCTGCTTACATATTTCTTCTATACTGACCGCCAACTTGAAATAAAGCACTCGTAATTTGACCTAAAGAACAAATTTTGGTGACTTCCATTAAATGTTCAAATAAGTTTTCATTTTTAATGGCTGCATCCTGTAAATCGTTCAAATATTGATTCACTTTATCGTCATTTGTTTGATGTAAATTATTCAACATGTCAATCTGATATTGCTTTTCTTCTTCGGTTGCGCGAATAACTTCCGCAGGAATAATTGTGGGTGACCCTTTAGAACTCAAGAATGTATTTACCCCAATAATTGGAAATTCACCGGTGTGTTTTAAAGTTTCATAATACAAGCTTTCCTCTTGAATTTTTGAGCGCTGGTACATGGTTTCCATTGCTCCAAGAACTCCACCACGCTCCGTGATTCTATCAAATTCTTCTAAAACTGCCGCTTCAACTAAATCCGTTAATTCTTCAATAATGAAGGCCCCTTGAATTGGATTCTCATTTTTGGCCAATCCCAATTCTTTATTTATAATCAACTGTATTGCCATTGCACGACGAACCGATTCCTCTGTAGGAGTGGTAATCGCTTCATCATAAGCATTGGTATGTAATGAATTACAATTGTCATAAATAGCATATAAAGCTTGTAATGTGGTCCGGATATCATTAAAATCTATTTCTTGTGCATGTAAAGAACGACCTGATGTTTGAATATGATATTTCAACATTTGAGCTCTTTCATTAGCACCATATTTATATTTCATAGCTTTTGCCCAAATTTTACGTGCTACACGACCAATAACTGAATATTCAGGGTCAATTCCATTGGAGAAAAAGAAAGATAAATTAGGGCCGAAATCGTTGATATCCATTCCACGACTTAAATAATATTCTACGTAAGTAAAACCATTAGAAAGTGTGAATGCCAATTGGGAAATTGGATTTGCACCCGCTTCCGCTATATGGTAACCAGAAATAGAAACAGAATAAAAATTTCTTACTTTATTTTTAATAAAATAATCTTGAACGTCACCCATTAATCTTAGGGCAAATTCAGTAGAAAATATACAGGTATTTTGAGCTTGATCTTCTTTTAAAATATCGGCTTGGATAGTTCCTCGAACCTGTGAAAGTGTTTTTGCTTTTATTTCATTATATACGTTTTGAGGTAAAACTAAATCACCTGTTACGCCTAGTAGCATTAAACCTAAGCCTTTATTTCCTTCCGGTAATTCACCTTGATATTTTGGTTTGGCGGTGCCTTTATGTTTATAAATAGCTGTTATTTTTTTCTCAACTTCTTTTTCTAAACCATTATCCTTGATATAAATTTCGCATTGTTGATCGATGGCGGCATTCATGAAAAATCCTAATAACATTGGTGCTGGACCATTGATAGTCATACTCACAGAAGTCATTGCATGCACTAAATCGAAACCGGAATACAATTTTTTAGCGTCGTCTAAGCAACAAATAGAAACACCGGCATTTCCAATTTTTCCATATATATCAGGACGAATATGAGGGTCATTTCCATATAATGTAACGCTGTCAAAAGCAGTAGAAAGTCGTTTTGCAGGTAATCCCGCACTTACATAATGAAATCTTTTGTTGGTTCGTTCTGGTCCACCTTCACCAGCAAACATTCTGGAGGGATCCTCGCCTTCTCTTTTAAAAGGATATAAACCTGCAGTAAAAGGGAATTCGCCAGGTACATTTTCTTGTAAATTCCATCTCAATAAATCTCCCCATGCTTCATACTTTGGCAAGGCAATTTTAGGAATTTGAGTATGCGATAAAGTCTCAGTATGGGTGGAAATATTAATTTCTTTATCACGAACTTTAAAAGTGTAAATTGGATTTTTATATTTTGCAATTTTATGATTCCAATTCAATAGGATTTCCCAATTATAGGGGTCTAAGTCCATTTTTATTTTCTCAAACTGATTTAACAATAGAGCAATTAATACTTTATCATCTTGATTTGCAATGTCAGAATTGGTAATCTCTATACCTGATTTTGATAGTATTGGTTCAATTCCTGAAATACTTTCAATAGTTTTAAAGATACCGTATAATTTTTGGGCTACTTTTTGCTGTCCTATTGCTTTCACATCATATTTACGATTGTTCTCAGCAATTTCAGATAAATAACGTGTTCTGTGAGGAGGGATTACAAATATTTTCTCACTCATTTCGCGAGTGATTTTGAATGTAGATTTTAAATCGCTATCCGTTTTCTCTTCAATTTTATCCATTATAGATTTGTAGAGCGTATTCATTCCAGGATCATTAAATTGAGAGGCGATGGTGCCAAAAACTGGCATTTCATCTGGGTTAACGTTCCAAAGATTATGATTTCGTTGGTATTGCTTTTTAACATCACGAAGGGCGTCTAGAGCACCCCGCTTATCAAATTTATTCAATGCTACTAAATCAGCAAAGTCTAGCATATCGATTTTTTCTAATTGTGTGGCAGCACCAAATTCAGGTGTCATTACATAAAGTGAAACATCAGAATGATCCATTATTTCCGTATCCGATTGACCAATGCCTGAGGTTTCAAGGATAATAATATCGTAGTTGGCCGCTTTTAAAACTTGAATTGCATCGGCTACATATTTAGAAAGTGCTAAATTAGACTGGCGTGTTGCTAATGAACGCATATAAACTCGGGGATTATTGATTGCATTCATTCTAATTCTGTCTCCTAATAAAGCGCCCCCAGTTTTTCTTTTTGAAGGATCAACAGAAATTAATCCGATTGTTTTTTCTGGAAAATCAATTAAAAAACGACGTACTAATTCGTCTACCAATGAAGATTTTCCAGAACCTCCAGTTCCAGTAATTCCAAGCACTGGTGCCCCACCCGCCCCAGTGGGGTTAGCGTGAGAAGATTTCGGAAATACTTTATGGAATTCATCTGGTGTATTTTCTGCAAATGAAATTAATCTTGCAAGAGTTGTTACGTCTTTGTCGGCAATGGATTTTTCGATTTTTTTGTCTTTTGGAAGATTCAAAGGGGGATTTGCAAAATCAGATTTTTTAACCAAATCATTTATCATTCCTTGCAATCCCATTGCGCGTCCATCGTCTGGGGAATAGATTCTGGTGATTCCATAGGCCTGTAAATCAGCGATTTCAGTAGGTAAAATCACACCTCCACCCCCACCAAATAGCAATATGTGTTCTGCTCCTTTTTGCTTAAGCAAATCAAACATGTATTTGAAATATTCGTTGTGCCCTCCTTGATAAGAAGTAATTGCTATAGCATTAGCATCTTCTTGAATTGCAGTATTTACGACTTCTTCTACACTTCTATCGTGACCCAAATGAATTACCTCAACACCGGTAGATTGAATAATTCTACGCATGATATTTATAGCGGCATCGTGTCCATCAAAAAGTGAGGCTGCGGTTACAATTCGAACTTTATAAACAGGGATATAAGGTTTTTGATCTACCATTTAAGAATGTGATAATTTTGAAGGTGCAATTTACGAGTTTTTTAAAAATAATATAGAAATAATTGAAAAAAACATGCTTAATGATAATAAGATGATTTTTAGCATAATTAATTATTAAATTTACAGAAACTCTAGCCCTGATAGAAGCGACATCCCATGCCCTTGCATGGATATAGCGGATAGCAGGAAAAGCTCCAAATAAAAAAATTGGTATAGAGTTTGTTTAAAACTATAAAAAAAATTAAATGAAAAAAATTCTGATTTCCTTATTATTTGTGCCAATAATTAGTTTCGCACAATTTGGTGATTTAAAAAAATTAGCGGAGAGTAAAATTCAAAAAGTAACTAATTTGCCAAAAATAAATACTTTGCCAGATATTAGTGCTGGTTTGAAGGAGGCTTTGAATAATGGGATTACAAAACAAGTTTCAAAATTGACTGCTGAAGATGGGTTTTACAAAAACGAATTGGTGAAAATTTTATTACCTGAGGAGTTACAGAAAGTAGATAAAACACTAAGAAGTATAGGGATGTCGAACTTAGCTGATCAAGGATTAGTAGTTATAAATAGAGCTGCTGAAGATGCAGTAAAGGAAGCTACTCCGATATTTGTTGACGCGGTGAAAAACATGAATTTCACGGATGCCAAAAGCATTTTAATGGGAAATGAAAAAGCAGCTACTACCTATTTAGAAACTGCAACTTCCTCAGCATTATATGACAAATTTAGCCCAGTTGTAGCCACTTCACTAAGCAAAGTTAATGCTGATAAAATTTGGAGTCAACTAATTTCGAAATACAATTCTATTCCATTGGTAAAAAAAGTTAACCCAGATTTAAAAGATTATGTTACCAAAGAAACGATGAAAGGGGTTTTTACAATGATTGCAATTGAGGAAAAAGAAATTCGGGTGAATTTAAAATCTAGAACTTCGAGTTTGTTACAAAGTGTATTTTCGATGCAGGATAAAAAAAAATAACAAATTAATAACGATATTTTAACTTCTAAATTGAAGGTATTATTGAAATTTGTTGTGTAGTTTATAATTAGTAAATTAAGTTATTAGGGAATTAAACCACTGCTTTCGGGGAGTGGTTTTTTTTATACTTTATTCAAAAATGAAATAACAGTAGTATTAAAAGTAAATGGTTGTTCAATATTTACAACATGTCCACATTGTTGAACTACAAATAGTTGAGAGGATTTAAAATGCTTTTCTACTACTTTTCTTACTGAAGGAAGAAACATATAATCTTCTTCTCCCATAATATAAAGTGTTGGAATACTCAATTCTTCTTGTCTGAACCACTTTAAAATTGGGTTGATTTCAGCGGTTAACTTAAACCATTTTATAAACTCCTTTTGATATAATTTCTTGGCTTCATTAATAAATAACAAACGAGATTGTTTGTGATTTTTATTGGGCATTATCAAAAAAGCAAAGAATTTATATAAAACCAAATAAGGTAAAACATATTTAAACATATTACCCAATCTCATCAAAATTTGAGACCTGAAATTCATCTTTAGAATTGCTCCCCCAAGAATCATACTTTGAACCCTTTCTGGATGCATTTCTGCCAATTGTCGGATGAGAATGGTACCTAAAGATATTCCAACAAAATGTGATTTTTCGATCTTTAGATGGTTTAATACTTCTAAAATATCATTGGCTAGCGCTGAAAAAGTATATTTTTGTTTGAACGCTTTTTTTATTTGTTGGTTGGAATTACCATGTCCTCTTAGATCCAATAATAAAACATTGTAGTGCTTTTGAAAATCTCGAATTTGCTTGAACCAAATGGATGAACTTCCTCCCGCTCCATGAACAAAAGTAACCCATTGGGCCCCTTTCTCTTTTTCATAAACAGTAAAATGTATCATTTGATTTTTTTGTAAATATAGATTAAATCTTCGAAACAATTTAATAATTGAGCGATATTAACAAGTATACAGCGTTCAAAATAATTGTTAACGTATAGTTAATATATTAGGTAGTTTATAATTTTAAAGTAATTTTATTTATTAGTTTTGTTTAAGAATTTATAAACTTACTTTTTAGCTTATGCGCAATTTTATATTTGTTTTTATTTTATTATTTTCTATCAATTCATTTTCACAAGCCCAAATATCGCAAGATAATTTTGAGGGAAATTCAACAATAACAACTTGGTTTGGAGATAACTGCGGAATGGATAATTCATTTATAAATCCGTTTCAGAATGGGATCAATACTTCAGCTAAAGTCTTAAAATATACCGACGCAGGTGGGCAATATGCCAATGTTCGTTTTGATGCTGGTTTTATTTATAACTTAAATACGAGTAGTGTTTTTACTTTAAAAATATATGTTCCTTCGAGTGCGATTACAGGATCGCAAGCCAATCAAATTTCGTTAAAATTACAAAACGGCAGTGCAGCTTCTCCATGGGCAACACAATGTGAAATCATAAAACCTATTGTTTTAAACCAATGGCAAACGATTACCTTTAATTTTACCAGTGACCCCTTTATAAATTTAGCGCCTACTTCACCAAATCCTTTAAATAGATCCGATTTTAACAGAGTACTTCTTCAAGTTAATGGCGAAAACAATACCTCACAAGTTACAGCTTATATCGATGATTTTTACTATTCTGGGGCAGCTACTCTTTTCAATACTTTAGTTTGGAGTGATGAATTTGATATCAATGGTGGAGTAAATACTACAAAATGGTTTCCTCAAACCCAACTTCCTAACGGAAATAATTGGTACAATGGGGAAATTCAACATTATACCAATCGTCAGGTAAACTCAAGTATTAATAATGGAATTCTAAGTATCGTTGCTAAAAGAGAAACATTTATTGATCAGGGAAAAACCAAACAATTCACCTCTGCCCGATTAAATTCAAAATTCGCCTTTAAATACGGGCGTGTCGAAGTGCGTGCTAAACTTCCAATTGGAGCTGGAACATGGCCAGCAATTTGGATGCTTGGAAAAAATATTATTGAGCCTGGAGGTTATTGGACCAGCGCCTTTGGAACTGCAAGTTGGCCTGCCTGCGGAGAAATTGACATTATGGAACACTGGGGTACTAATCAAAATGTAGTATCTAGCGCTGTTCATCATCCCATTAATGGAAACTTATCTGTGGGTGAATATATCTCTAATGCACAGAATAAACCCGGCGTTTCAACCAATTTTCATATTTATGCTATGGAATGGGACGCTCAAAAAATAATATTTAGCGTTGATGGAATTAATCATTTAACCTATAATCCAGCGGTCAAAAATCAATATACTTGGCCGTTTAACGCAGAACAATATATATTATTAAATGTAGCTATTGAACCAAGTGTAACTGCAGGATTTGTTCAATCGGCAATGGAAGTAGACTATGTAAGGGTTTATCAACAAACTGCCTTAGAAACACCAAATGTGTTAAAAGGAAATGATTTGGTACTTTTTCCAAATCCAGTTTCTGATGAGCTAACATTAAAATCAAATGGAAATCTTATAGGCGCAACTATTTCTATTAATTCGTTATTAGGCCAAGAATTGGAAACATTTACTTTAAATTCTGAAGAAAAAATGTTGAATTTAAACCATTATCAAAGTGGTATCTATATTTTAAAAGTAAATTCTTCAAAGGGAATTCAAAGCTACAAGTTTATAAAAAAGTAGCCTATTTTAAAATCTCTTCCATTTCCAACTGAATTTTATGAGCTTCTTCCCTAGCCTTTTCAGCAAAATCAACTCCGTTTGAAGCATAGATTATTGCACGCGAAGAGTTGATTAGTAAACCTACATTGGAATTCATTCCGTATTTGCATACTTCAGAAAGGTTTCCTCCTTGTGCTCCAACACCAGGGACTAGTAAGAAACTATCGGGTACTATTTTGCGTATTTCCTTTAAATATTCGGCTTTTGTAGCTCCTACAACGTACATAAGATTTTCAGAATTTTTCCAAGTTTTAGATGTTTCCAATACCTGTTTGTACAGTTCTTTGCCTTCAATAGTTAAGGTTTGGAAATCAAAAGCACCTTCATTTGAGGTGAGCGCTAACATGATAGTGTGTTTGTTTTCAAATGCTAAGAAAGGTTCTACAGAATCTTTTCCCATATAAGGAGCTACGGTAACGCTATCAAAATTTAAATCTTCAAAGAAAGCTTTAGCATACATCGAAGAAGTATTGCCAATATCACCGCGTTTTGCATCGGCAATGGTAAAGATTTCAGGATACTTCTCATTGATGTAATTGATTGTTTTTTGCAATGAAATCCAACCTTTAATTCCATACGCTTCATAAAAAGCAGTGTTGGGTTTAAAGGAAACTACTAAATCGTGAGTTGCATCTATTATCGCCTTATTGAACTCGAAAATAGGATCTTCTAATTTTAATAAATGAGGTGGGATTTTAGTCAAATCAATATCCAAACCAATACAAAGAAAGGATTTTTTGATTTTGATTTGTTGGATTAGTTGTTGTGTAGTCATTGTTGTGTGTTTAACCGCAAAGTTCGCAAAGTTTTTCGCAAAGTTCGCAAAGTTTTATAAAAAATGCCAAACTTAATTCAGTGTGGCATTTTTTAGTCTATTATCTATAAGTCTATCATCTTTTATCTCTTAAAAAACTTCACTCGCTTCCTTCAATTTCTCCATGTTGTTAACCAATTGAAGTTCGTCAACAAACTTTTGAATCTTTCCGTTCATTACCCCATCCATATCAAATACATCAAGACCAACTCGATGATCCGTTACACGTCCTTGTGCGTAATTATAGGTTCTAATTTTTGCAGAACGGTCGCCAGAACTTACTTGAGAAGTTCGTGTAACCGCATCTTCAGCTTGTTTTTTGGCTAATTCTTGTTCGTATAAGCGAGAACGTAAAACCGTAAACGCTTTATCTTTATTCTTATGCTGTGATTTTTGATCTTGACATTGTGCTACCAAACCTGTGGGAATGTGAGTTAAACGAACTGCCGATTTTGTGGTATTTACCGATTGACCCCCGGGTCCAGACGAACAAAAGAAATCAACTCGAACATCGTTCATATCAATTTGTACGTCAAATTCTTCGGCTTCTGGAAGCACCATAACTGTGGCTGCAGAGGTATGAACGCGTCCTTGAGTTTCTGTTTGTGGTACCCGTTGCACACGATGAACGCCTGCTTCAAATTTTAATGAGCCGTAAACATCTTCGCCTGTAACTTCAAAAATAACCTCTTTAAAGCCGCCTGAGGTTCCTTCGTTCAAATCAACAACCGAAGTTCTCCAACCTTTATTTTCACAATATTTAGTGTACATTCTGAATAAATCTCCAGCAAAAATACTAGCCTCATCACCACCTGTTCCCGCTCTAATCTCCACCATAACGTTTTTAGCATCTTCCGCATCTTTTGGAATCAATAGAAACTTAATTTCGTCTTCCAGTTCTGGTAAACGATCTTTTGCTTCTTCCAATTGCATTTTCGCCATTTCAGTCATATCAGCATCACTTCCATCAGCTATAATCTCATTTGCTTCGTCAATATTACCTAAAACAACAATATATTCATTTCGTTTATCAGCAAGTGCTTTTAAACTTTTATATTCCTGATTCAATTGTACATAACGCTTTTGATCGCTAATTACTTCGGGTTGAATAATCAAATCCGATATCTCATCGAAACGTTGTTTTACTATTTGAAGTCTGTCTAACATCTTGTTTTTTTCCTTAATTAAGTCAGCAAATTTACAAAAAATAGTTGATACTATAAAGTTTTCGATTTTTCATTTTTTTGGAGCTTTATCCTGCTGTACGCTATATCCACACTAAAAAGTTTGGAATACCACTTCCATCAGGGCTAGAGCATTTGATTTTAAAATCCCCATTATTTCATAAAAATTTCAATCCGTAAATTTCAGATTATCAACAAGATAATAAATATTATTAATAATTATTCTAAATAACTTTTGAAATATAAAATTCAGTAACTACATTTGTATTTTATTTTTAATCAGTCTAAATAAACATGAATAAATTACTCTTTTTGCTGTTACTTTCTTTTATCAGTTTTTACGGTCAAAACACCGGCATTGTAAAAGGAAAAATTGAATCTACCGATGGTTTTCCAGTTTCTAATTTATTGATCAAACAAGAAAAAAATGGAATTTCTATAAAAACCGATGAAAAAGGAGAATTTACAATTCCAAATTTCCCGTTAGGAATTAACACACTAGTATTGGAAGGAGAAAAAATAAAGAAACAAGCCATGGAAATAAAAGTTAAAGAGAACGAAACTTACTTTGTGAAATTCACTCTTAATGAAGGAATTAATGAATTGAAAGAGGTAATTATAAAGATAAAAGAGAGTCCCAACAAAAAAAAGGAAACCATACTATCTGGATTAGAAATAAAACCATTTGATATACCACAAAGCATACAAATACTTGGAAATTCAACTTTACTTCAACAACAAACCATACGCTTAAGCGACGTTTTGAAAAATGTTAATGGAGTTTATATTGGATCCTCACGAGGTGGAGCTCAAGAATCACTATGGTCTAGAGGCTACGACATGACTGCAAACAATATATTTAAAAACGGTTTTAGAACCAACTCTGGCTCAATGCCAGAAGTGGCAACTTTAGAAAAAGTAGAAGTTTTAAAAGGAGGATCGGCGCTTTTATTTGGAAATGTAACTCCTGGAGGATTAATTAATTTGGTTACCAAAAAACCCCTTTTCAAAAATGGAGGGGAAATATCCTATCAAATTGGTAGTTATTCATTCAATAAACCAACTATAGATTTATACGGTCCATTTTCGAAAAAGGTAGCCTACCGAATGATTTCAACTTATGAAAAAGCAAATAGCTTTAGAGATATTGTAACTCGGGAACGGTTTTACATCAATCCTTCCCTATTACTAAAAAGTGACCAATCCGAATTTATACTTCAAGGTGATTATTTAAAAGACAATTGGACACCCGATTTTGGAACAGGATCCATTGGGAAAACTATTGCCGATATTCCTCGAAATACCTATTTAGGCGCCACTTGGTCTAAAGGACAAACTTTACAATCTAGTTTTTCAGGACAATTCAAACACAAATTCAATGAAAATTGGAAACTGAATATTAATAATTCATATCAAAATTTCGAGCGGTCTTGGCAAGGAACAGAACGGATTCAACCAATTGAAAATGGAAATTGGGATAGACCACTTGGAAAATATAAAATCACTGAACAATTAATTACAAACCAAATTAACCTTTCGGGAACTTACAAAACTGAAAAAATAAAGCACCAACTATTTACCGGCTTGGATAATGATAATTCAATAGCTGACGCCTATACTTATGTATTCAATCCATTATTCTACGATACTATTAATATTTACAACCTAAACTTATATTCACAAAACACCTTTATTCCAGAAGCTATAAATACAAAAATTGTAAAAACAACCACTACTAACTTTGGAATCTATTTCCAGGATTTGATCTCAATTCAAGAAAAAATTAAAATATTGGCTGGAATTCGTTGGTCATGGCAAGAAGCGCAAGCAGAAAACAATAATTTAATTTCAAATGGAATCACAAGAGATGATAAAAGGATAAGCAGTGCACTTTCACCAAAAATTGGAATCGTATACCAACCAACAAATAACACATCAATTTTTACTAGTTATTCCAATTCATTCACCCCAAATACAGGGGTTACCATTTACAATCAAACCCTTAAACCTTCAATAATTGACCAATATGAAATTGGAATTAAAAAAGATTACTTCAAGGGATTACTAAGTACTAACATCACTTTATACACCATCATTAATACTAATTTAGCCCAAACTGCCGAGTTAAATTTAGATGGAACTCCAAACACCAATAGCAATATTAAGACCTTGAACGGAGAAACTACTAGTAAAGGATTGGAAATAGATATTTCCTCAAGCCCAATTCAAGGGTTAACTATTTTGGCTGGATATAGTTATAATGACATGGAATTTACTAAATCAAACGGTGCGTTTGGAAGTTTTGTAGAAGGGGAACGATTAACTAGAACACCCTATAATACTGTGAATTTTAGTGCGTTTTATACTATAAATTATGGGAAATTAAGCGGAATTAGTCTTGGAGTAATTGGAAATTACATAGGAGAAAGATTAGGAGGTTGGAACAATACCTATGGACAAACTATCCCCGACAGAAGAATTTCTATTGACGGATACACTGCTTTTGATTTGTCAATAGGGTATAAATGGAAATCAATTTCAATATTAAGTAAATTGTCCAATATTGCAAATGTTCTTAATTATACTGTACATGAAAATTACAGCATGAACCCAATTGCACCAAGACAAATTCTAACCACTATAAACTACAAATTTTAAAATTGGTTGGAAACTAGCAATTTCAAGGTTAATTATCCTTTAATTAATATAAATAGTATTGAATTAAAAAAAGGCTGTCGAAATGGACAGCCTTTTTTATAGGAAATTGTGTACTAATTACATTTTTTTCATTTGCTCTTTCATCATTGTAATTTGATCTTTAAGCATATTTTGTTTGTCTAATTTTTTAGCTTCATTTAATAAATTTGTCGCTTCTAATTTTCTTCTTCTTGTCATTGCAACCCCAGCCAAATTTAATTTTGCAACAGCTAAATCCATATCCATGGATAATCCAAATTCGATTGCTTTCTTAAAATATTTTTCAGCTTGAATTAAATTGGTTTGCGATAGCATAATTCCATGAAGATAATTAAAATAACCTTGTTGCTTGCGAACTAATGCAGCTTCTGGGTTTTTAATATAGGCTAACCACTTTTGAGCCCCCGGAAAATCTTGCTTTCTTAACTTTAAAAAAGCCAATAAAATAAATTCATTTTTGAAATATAAAAAGACTGGAATTAACGATAAGAATATAAAGAAAATACCATTTCCTATTTCTCCGTCAGTAAAACTCCAAATCCCGCTACCTATAATTAAAGCTGCTAAAATTAGTTTGATGTTTTTATGAAACATAATATTTGATTAATTGTTTATGCAAAGATAGTAAAAGGAAATTAAAATATTTTTACAAAACTACTTGCAAAGAATAAAACTCTTTGTATATTTGCACTCGGTTTTAGAAATAGATGTTTATAAAACCAACTTAGATATTTTAATACAAGATTTTAAAGATAACAAACAATGAGTAAAAGAACGTTTCAACCATCGAAAAGAAAGAGAAGAAATAAGCATGGATTTATGGACAGAATGGCTTCTGCTAATGGTAGAAAAGTCCTTGCTCGTAGAAGAGCTAAAGGAAGACATAAGTTGACTGTTTCATCTGAACCAAGACATAAAAAATAATGTTTATTTAAACATACATAAAGGCGTTACTGTTATTAGTATCGCCTTTTTTTATATCTTTAAACTAATAAAATAAATACAGCTAAAAAAATAAGACTAACAACACAACACCTACTTTAAAATGCCAAAAGACAATTCAATAAAATCGATTTTAATTATAGGCTCAGGACCTATCGTTATTGGACAAGCCTGTGAATTTGACTATGCAGGATCCCAATCTGCTCGTTCCATTCGTGAAGAGGGAATAGAAGTGATTTTGATCAATTCAAATCCAGCAACTATTATGACCGACCCTTCAATGGCGGATCATATTTATTTAAAACCATTAACTACAAAATCGATTATTGAAATTCTGAAAGAACATCCCCAAATTGATGCTGTATTACCAACAATGGGTGGACAAACTGCTTTAAACTTATGTTTGGAAGCTGATGAAAAAGGAATATGGGAAGATTTTGGTGTGCGATTAATTGGTGTTGATATTAATGCCATAAACATTACTGAAGATAGAGAACAGTTCAAACAACTATTAGCAAAAATTGGAGTTCCTACCGCTCCAGCTAAAACGGCTACATCCTTTTTAAAAGGAAAAGAAATAGCTCAAGAATTTGGATTTCCATTAGTAATCCGACCTTCATTTACTTTAGGCGGAACAGGCGCCGCTTTTGTTCACCATAAAGAAGAATTTGATGAATTATTAACTAGAGGTTTAGAAGCATCGCCTATTCACGAAGTATTGATTGACAAAGCTTTAATTGGTTGGAAAGAATACGAATTAGAACTTTTACGAGATAAAAATGATAATGTCGTGATTATTTGCTCTATCGAAAATATGGATCCAATGGGAATTCATACTGGAGATAGTATTACTGTAGCTCCTGCGATGACACTATCCGACACTACTTTCCAAAAAATGCGTGACATGGCAATTTTAATGATGAGAAGTATCGGAAATTTTGCTGGGGGTTGTAACGTTCAATTTGCCGTTTCACCAGATGAAAAAGAAGATATTGTTGCTATTGAAATTAACCCTCGTGTATCTAGATCATCTGCATTAGCATCAAAAGCAACGGGTTATCCAATAGCGAAAATTGCCTCGAAATTAGCTTTGGGCTACCACTTAGATGAATTACAAAATCAAATTACCAAATCTACTTCTGCTTTATTCGAACCAACATTAGATTATGTAATTGTAAAAATACCACGTTGGAATTTTGATAAATTTGAAGGTGCCGATCGAACTTTAGGGTTACAAATGAAATCAGTGGGTGAAGTAATGGGAATTGGACGTTCTTTCCAAGAAGCGTTACATAAAGCCACTCAATCATTAGAAATTAAAAGAAATGGGCTTGGTGCCGATGGAAAAGGATACAAAAACTACGAACAAATTATAGAGAAACTTACTTATGCAAGTTGGGATAGAGTATTTGTAATTTATGATGCTATTGCAATGGGAATTCCGTTGAGCAGAATTCATGAAATTACAAAAATTGATATGTGGTTTTTGAAACAATATGAAGAATTATACATTTTACAAAAAGAAATATCTAATTTTAAAGTAGCTACTTTAACAAAAGAATTACTATTAGAAGCCAAACAAAAAGGCTTCGCAGATCGCCAAATTGCTCATATGATGGGCTGTTTAGAAAGCCAAGTTTACAAGTTGCGTGAAGAGAAAAATGTGAATAGAGTTTACAAACTGGTGGATACTTGTGCCGCAGAATTTAAAGCAAAAACACCTTATTACTACTCCACTTTTGAAGCAGAAATTGAAACTGTCAGTGGAACAAAATACGTTGATAACGAAAGTGTTGTAACCGATAAGAAAAAAATAGTAGTTTTAGGCTCAGGGCCAAATAGAATTGGACAAGGAATTGAATTTGATTACTCTTGTGTTCACGGTGTTTTAGCTGCAGCAGAATGTGGCTATGAAACCATTATGATCAATTGTAATCCAGAAACCGTTTCCACTGATTTTGATACTGCGGATAAATTGTATTTTGAACCTGTATTTTGGGAACATATTTATGATATAATTCGACACGAAAAACCAGAAGGTGTAATTGTTCAATTAGGAGGTCAAACAGCATTAAAACTAGCAGAAAAGTTATCTAAACACGGAATTAAAATCATAGGAACTAGTTTTGACGCCTTAGATTTAGCGGAAGACAGAGGTCGTTTTTCTGAACTATTAACAGATTTACAAATTCCTTTCCCACAATTCGGAATTGCAGAAACGGCTGACGAAGCTTCACAATTAGCTGATGTATTAGACTTTCCACTTTTAGTTAGACCTTCCTATGTTTTGGGTGGTCAAGGGATGAAAATTGTAATCAATAAACAAGAATTAGAGGAACACGTTATCGATTTATTGAAATCAATCCCAGGAAATAAACTACTATTAGACCACTATTTAGACGGTGCAATTGAAGCTGAAGCTGATGCGATTTGTGATGGCGAAAATGTATATATCATTGGAATAATGGAACACATTGAGCCTTGCGGAGTACATTCAGGAGATAGTAATGCAACTTTACCTCCATTTAATCTTGGTGAATTTGTGATGCAACAAATTAAAGACCATACTAAAAAAATTGCTTTAGCGCTAAGAACTGTAGGATTAATAAACATCCAATTTGCGATTAAAGACGATACCGTATATATTATTGAAGCCAATCCTAGAGCTTCGAGAACAGTTCCCTTTATTGCAAAAGCGTATGGCGAACCTTATGTAAATTATGCTACAAAAGTTATGTTAGGGCATAATAAAGTAACCGATTTTAAATTCAATCCGCAATTAAAAGGGTATGCAATTAAGCAACCTGTATTCTCATTTAGCAAATTCCATGGCGTAAATAAGGCGCTTGGACCAGAAATGAAATCAACGGGAGAGAGTATTTTATTTATAGATGATTTAAAAGACGATCAATTCTATGAGTTGTATTCCAGACGAAAAATGTATTTAAGTAAATAAAAAAAAGCCCCGAACTTGGGGCTTTTTTTATTCTATGTCTTTAATATATTCATCGTATTCCAGATAAAATAATTCTAGAGCATTCATTTTATCATTAAAAAAATCAAATATTTCATCCCAATACTTTGGATTACTTACGCTAACATTTAATTTTTCAACCCAAATTCTACTGATTATTTTTCCGTTTTCTAAACTGAAATTTTTTTCGAACACCAAGTCAGAAATAAACTCCTCTTCCAAAATATTTTTTAACGATTCTAATTTTTCAAAATATTGAATTCTCTTGATATTATTTCGAGTTTCTATATCAATTTGGACTTGTGCTTTTGTATTTTCAACGTAAAATTTAAAAGAGAAATCTTTAATCTTAGTATTGTATAAAACCCATTTCCGGGGATATTTATTTGCAAATGAAACCCAAAACTCTCTTTTTAATCTTTGATTTTCTTCTTTACTATACATTTAGCACTATTTTTTTAATTGTATGTTGATTTTCAAATAGTTGCGAAATTCGATTTAATAATCTACATTTATAACTAATAAGCTGCAAAAATAGAACATCAATATGGATTTTTCAGATTTTTTAAAATATGTTCCAAAAATAAAACAAGAAAAACTTCTTGGAGAACAGGCTCACTTAAAAATGGTGCCCGTAGAACGTATTTTAGAAGTTGAAAAATTCAATAATGGATCCAATAATCCTAGAAAAGCAGCAGTAATGATGTTGATTTATCCTAAAAACAATAAGTCCCATTTAGCTTTAATTGTTAGGAATACCTATCCCGGAGTTCATTCGGCACAAATAGGTTTTCCAGGTGGAAAAGTCGAATTAGAAGACGATTCGTTAACCCATACCGCTTTAAGAGAAACGCATGAGGAGATCGGAATTCATCCTGACAAAATTGAAGTTATAAAAACTTTTACAGCGGTTTTTATTCCACCTAGTAATTTTATTGTAGCTCCATTCTTAGGAATTAGTTATTCTGAAATAGAATTTATTGAGCAGGAAGAAGAAGTTGCTGGAATAATTGAATTTCCATTAATCGATTTTATGAATGAAAAAACTATCGTAAATAAGATTTTGGATACTTCCTATGGAATTAATATTGAGGTGCCAACATTTAAAATTAACGAACATTATGTTTGGGGAGCTACCGCAATGATGATGAGCGAATTGAAAGAAGTGCTAAAAAGTTCATTTAAAAATTAATTTGTAAATTTGCCTTCCTAATTGATACTAAAATATGGTTTTATTTAAAAGAAACCCTTTTGGACATATACTTTTTATTAAAAAATGGTTAATCCGTATTTTTGGTGGTATCACCCATAAAAGGTACCGTGGATTCAACCATTTACAAATTGAGGGATCAGAAATCATCAAAGCTTTACCGGACACTAATGTGCTTTTTATATCCAATCATCAAACCTATTTTGCTGATGTGGTCGCCATGTTTCATGTATTTAATGCAAGTTTATCCGGTCGCGATAATTCTATTAAGAATATAGGGTACTTATGGAATCCTAAGTTAAATATCTATTATGTAGCTGCAAAAGAAACCATGCACGCCGGATTATTACCTAAAATTCTGGCCTATGCAGGCGCAATAACTGTAGAAAGAACTTGGCGATCTTGCGGTAAAGACGTAACCGAAAAACGAAATGTAAACCCTGATGATACAGAAAATATTCGAATTGCATTAGAAGACGGATGGGTAATTACTTTTCCTCAGGGAACTACAAAATCATTTAAACCCGTAAGAAAAGGTACGGCTCACATCATAAAACAATACCGACCAATTGTAGTTCCAATTGTAATTGACGGTTTTAGACGTTCCTTCGATAAGAAAGGATTGCGAATGAAAAAGAAAGGAATTCAACAATCATTTATCATAAAAAAGCCCTTAGAAATTGATTATGATAATGATACTATTGAGGAAATTGTTGAAAAAGTTGAATTTGCAATTGAACAACATCCATCATTCTTAAAAGTAATTCCCACAGAAGAATTGGAAAATTAATTGAATAGCTATTGCCTATAAATTCTTGTTTTTATAATAGTTTACCAATAAATCAACAAACCTACTATAGCCATTAATTCCGTCTTTTTGCTGATTCATTTTAAGAAATCGATCGTAAAATAGATGAAACCCTGTTTCCACAAATGATTCATAGTTGTCCCAAAAATCTTCACTTTCTTTATAATTTTTTATAATTCCTGGATGAACAGTTTTAAGTAATTTTTTAAATTGTGCTTCATCTCTAAATCTCCAATTACTCAAACAATAATGTAAGGCATGGTTGTATCCAGAATATTGAAAATAAAGATTTTTATTATTAATTGATGCTAAAAAACCAATAAAATTAGCTTCGCTTTCGGAAGCATATCCCAATTGGTGGGCCATTTCATGAGTTACAGTAGTAGGAAAATTATACATTGGGATTTTATCGTTTACCTGAGCTTCATTAGTAAAAGGATTCAAATAGCCACTAAAACCCATATAACTTAAAGGCAAACTAAAAAGAGATTTTTTAATACTTGGATGTTCGTAATTGAATGATGGAATTTGTTTTGAAAGAGATTGATAACCATTTAAATTCATTTCAAAAACTTGCTCTTGTGAATAAGGAAAAACAACTTTTAAAGAATCATTATTAGTAATTTGAGTATGAATAGAATTGGTTTTAGCAATTAATAGTTTAGTGAATTTCAATAAATCTTGATTGGAATATTCTTTATCAATTTTCATTTTTTCAAATAATGGAACGCGGTAATAATTCAATCCCCAAAGAATATTGAATAAAAAATAAAAAACAGATACGTAACTTAAAATTTTAAGAAACCTATCTTTCCAAGATAATTTAGTGATTTTGCGATTTTTAATAGAACCAATTATTAAAAATACTATCGCCAATAAATAACCAAAATCTCCTACAGAGAATGGGAGAAAACCTACAATTACTCTTAAAAAACTTGAAATATAAATGTAAAATCCGTTACTATAAAAACTTTCAATTAATACCGGAAAAAAAGAAATTAATTGAACAAATACAATTTGAATTAGCAATGCTAAAGGAAGATAATATTTTTTCTGCATAACAATAAAATAGAATGTTAAAGTAACCAATTTTGATGAATTAATTATTTTAAAATTATTGTTTTTTATTATAAAACTATCTAGGGTCTTTGTAACTTTGAAAAATAATAACTAAGAAATTAAAAATATAGCGATGAGTCAAGAAATTAGAACCCTCGAACCAAAAGCACTTTGGAATAAATTTGCCGATTTAAATGCGGTTCCACGACGTTCAAAAAAGGAAGAACGTGTAATTGAATTTATAAAAAACTTCGGATATAATTTAGGATTAGAAACTTTTGAAGATGAAATAAGGAATGTAATCATTAGAAAGCCAGCTACTCCAGGAATGGAGAATAGAAAAACGGTAGTACTCCAAGGGCATTTGGATATGGTTCACCAAAAAAATTCTGACACTGTTTTTGACTTTGACACACAAGGAATTGACATGTATGTGGATGGTGATTGGGTTCGAGCAAAAGGAACAACATTAGGTGCCGATAATGGATTGGGGGTTGCAATGATGATGGCTGTTTTAGAAAGCACCACGATGAAACATCCCGCTATAGAAGCCTTATTTACCATAGATGAAGAAACAGGAATGACAGGTGCTTTAAACCTAAAAGGAGGCGTATTAAATGGAGAAATTCTTTTGAATATGGATACTGAGGAAGACGATGAAATTGATATAGGTTGCGCTGGTGGAATAGATGTAACCGCGACTAGAAAATTCAAAGAAGAAGAAACGCCTGAACGTTCTGTAGGATATACCATTACGGTGAAAGGACTAAATGGAGGTCACTCTGGAATGGATATTCACAAAGGTCTAGGAAACGCTAACAAAATCATGAACCGTTTGTTATTTGATGGTTTTGAGAATTTCGGACTTCAAATTGCTGAAATAAATGGTGGTAGTTTACGAAATGCTATTCCAAGAGAAAGCGTTGCGAAAATTATTGTAGCACAAATGTATGATGAAGCTTACGTTTTTGATATGCAAGAAATTATTAATGATATCAAAACTGAATATAAAACTACTGAACCAAACTTGGTTATTGAAATTACAAAATCAGAAGTACCTACTAAAGTAATGGATTTGGGAGTTCAAGAAGGAATTATTCGTTCGATTTACGCAGCTCATAATGGTGTTTACAGAATGAGTGCCGATATGGCGGATTTAGTTGAAACTTCAAATAATGTGGCTCGAGTAATCATTAAAGACGGTGAAATTACAATTGGTTGTTTAACTCGTTCCTCTGTTGAAACATCAAAGTTTGATTTAGCTAATTCCTTACGATCAGTATTTGAATTGAGTGGATGCGAAGTTTCGCTTGCAGGTTCTTATCCGGGATGGACTCCAAATGTAAATTCCGAAATTCTTGATGTTTTGGTTTCAATTTATGAACAACAAAACAATGAAAAGCCAAAAGTGGTGGCATGCCATGCGGGATTAGAATGTGGAATTTTAGGAACTAATTATCCTGATATGGATATGATTTCGTTTGGTCCTACAATTCATGGTGCCCACTCTCCAGATGAAAGAGCTAGCATTCAATCGGCTCAGAAATTTTGGAAATTTGTTTTAGAAATTTTGGAAAATATTCCTTTAAAAAAATAAAAAAACGCCCTTTAATAAGGGAATTTTTTTATAATGAAATTACAATAAATTCACTTCTTCTATTGGCTTGGTGTTCTTCTTCGGTGCAATCAACTCCATCAGAACAATTATTTACCAATTTAGTTTCACCATTTCCTTTAGCTGTTAATCGATCAGCAGCTATACCTTGTTTAATTAGCCATTTTCGTGTTGATTTCGCACGATTATTTGATAAAATAACATTATAAGCAAGTGTTTGACGACTATCAGTATGCGAATTAATAGCTATTTTCATTGTAGGATATTCCAATAATACCTCTAAAATTTTAGCTAATTCAATAGCGGCATCCAGTCGAATTTTATATTTATCGAGGTCAAAATAAATCTCTTTAATTTGGAAAACTTTAGATAAATCGGTTCCAGGAACGATTGGAATTTGAGTTTTCTCTATTGCTAAAGTTGTTTTTGTTTCTCCGGTATAATTTGGAATTTGAATTTCTTTTTCATCAGTAGAATAGTCTATTTTTGATGCTCTAATATAGAAACCTGAACCACAATCTACGTATCCGAAATTAAATTCACCCTTTTTATCTGAAATTTGGCTACTAATTAACTGATGGTCTTTTGAAAATAAAGAAACATCTGAACTGGGAAGAATTTCATTAGTTTGTTTATCTAATACAATTCCTGCAAGTTGTTGGTCACAAGAATAAACAATAGGTTTATTTTGTATAAAACCATATATATCATCATTTCCATCTCCTCCATCTCTATTGGAAGTAAAAAAACCACGGTTAGTCACTTCGTTAATACAAAAAGAAAAATCATCCATTGGACCATTTAAAGGAGCACCAATGTTTAAAACAGAATTCCTTTTATTGATTTTATTTAAATCGACCTGAAAAATATCAAGTCCTCCTAAACCAGGTCTTCCATCTGAAGCAAAATATAAAATCCCCAATTCAGAAATAAAAGGAAATGTTTCACGACCCTCAGTATTGATACTATTACCTAAATTTTCAGGTTCACTAAAATTTCCATCGGGTTGAATCTCCACTTTATAAATGTCAGATTTCCCAATTGAACCTGGACGATCAGACGCAAAATAAAGCGTTTTTTCGTCAGGACTTAAAGCAGGATGGGCGACTTGAAAAGTATCAGAATTAAATGGTAATTCTATAATATTATCCCATTCTTGTTTTTCATTTAAATAGGCTCGATATATTTTTAATAGAACTGATCCCTCTTTATTTTGTCCTGTTTTGCCTTTTAAAAAATTGTTTCTTGTAAAATATACGGTTTTACCATCTTTTGTAAATACAGGAGTCGACTCATTCAATTTTGAATCAATATTTTTTGCGAATTTTTGAGAGCCAGAAACCAATCCATCAGAATTTATAGTTCCTGAATACAATGAAGTGAAGGGCAAACCGGTCCATGAATGGGATCTTTTATATATATTTTGAGATTCCCTTGAAGAAGAAAAAACCAATTGATCTTTGAAAAATGAGCCTCCAAAATCGGAATTTGGTGAATTAATAGTTAACGTACTTATTTCAAATCTTTCTGAATTCTGTTTAATATATTCTCTATAATTACTTTCTTTTTTTAATATTTGAGCACGATTTTGTTCAGGAACTAAAGACACGTATTTGGCCATATACTTATCTGATTCTTCCAATTGGTTTGAGGATTTCAATGTAATTGCATACCGATAATAGTACTCTGGATTAATCTCTGTAGTAAATGAAAACACTTTTTGATACCATTCTGCTGCTATTTTATAATTGGCATTATAGTAATATGCATCTGCAATTTTTTCACAAATTTCAGCATTTACAAATCCTTTCTTTACTATTTTCTCATAGGTTTTAATTGCATCAATATAGGCTAATTTTTTATTTTGCTTATCACCAATATTAATTTTGCTATTTTGAGAAATAGCATTAATTGTAAAACAAAATAGTACTAAGTAGAGTATGTTTTTCATAATCATATTAATTAAAAGAAACGAGGTGAAACCAATTTGTCTTTCTTATAGATAAATTCATATCGAATAAAAATTTCATGAGAACCATAATTATATCTTGATAAGTTAGTGGTATCAAAATCGTAACTATAACCAACGAATAAAGCATCATTCACTTGGAATCCGGCTAATCCACTTAAGGCAGCATCCCATCTATAGGCCGCTCCTAAAACAAATTTATTCATAAACAAGGTATTTCCGGAGAGATCTAATTGAACTGGTGCGCCTATAACTATTTTTGAAACAATTGCTGGTTTAAACTTGACCCAATTGGATACATCAAAAACATACCCTCCAATAAAATAGTAGTTCCTAGTTTGAGAATTGATAGCAATATCATTGTCATTATAGAAATTTGATTCCATAAGATTTGGAATTGATAATCCTAAATAATACTTGTCTGAATGAAGATACATACCCACTCCAAAATTAGGAGACATAGTAGAACTTAAACTTTTCCATTTTGGATCATTTGCTTGAAATGGAGTTACTTTATATTGATCAAAACTAAAAAAACTCGCGGTTCCTTTTGCCCCAAAAGACAAATTAGTCTTTTCACTTAATCGAATTGTATAGGAAATATCTCCTGAAACAGTGGTTTGTTCTGTTGGTCCGATTCGATCAGAAATAGCAGAGATTCCTATACCTAAATTAGTTTCTGAAATTGGAGTATTTATTGAAAAAGTACTAGTTGTTGGGGCGCCATCAAATCCAACCCATTGAGATCGATGCAAGGCCAAAACACTCAATATATTTCGGGATCCCGCGTAGGCAGGATTTACAGAAATGGTATTGTACATGTATTGAGAATATTGTGCTTCTTGCTGAGCATAAATAGAATTTACGAGCAAGAATAAAAAACCCAAAAAAGTTAGTTTTCTTTTCAAATTAAACTAATTATATATAATTAAGTAAAAATATGAAAAAAGAAAGTAATTGTATTACATAATAAATTTAAATAGCTGTTACTTTAATTTTTAGTAATTTTAACGATATTATAAAAACGTATTTAGAAGTAAAGCGTCATAGAATTTCTAAAATAGTTTTTTTACAACTCATTTACACTACTATTTGTGAAAGTATTTTTTATTATAATTGGAGTGTTTTTCTGGCTAATATTGTTGGGGTATTTCTTTGTGTTTTTTAATGAATTTTTCTTTTTCATTTTCTTCTCATTTATTGGATGGTTAATCACTAGGTTTTTTAACAGAAATAGATTTAAGTCATTTTTTAATATCGTTTTTGCAACAGTATTGTGTTTTATTCTTGCCTCTATTTTTTCAAATAATGGGAATTTAATTGATCCTATACTATCCAAAAAAAATGGGATGGTTAAAATATTCGAGCCAAAAGAAATAAAATTGGAGAATTCAAAAACTGATTACGTAGTTTCAAAAGACATTAAGTGGTATGACTTTATTGCTAATGTTTATGAAATTAAATACACTACTCGATACCTCTCTTATATAGAAACAAAACAAAATCACAAAAATGTTGAATATAATTACAGATATAAAACTCCAAATCCAATTGAATTTTATAATCAATTATATCAGAATTTAGTTGCGTTTGATAAACAAAAAATTGATTCAATAGCCACTCTATTTGCAAAGGAAGCAAAAGATAATAAATTAAATCAATTGCAAACAGCGGAAATGGTTACAACTTTTATACAAGAAATTTCTTATGTATTAGTGCATCAAAATACTTGTAAACAGATACTGGAACTCGAACCTAGTGATTCTTACCTTGTAAAATACCACCTTGAAAAAAAACCTTGTTTGGCTAATGTTCCAGGTGGTGTTCAGTCGCCGTATGAATTTTTACACAATTTAAAAGGCGATTGTGACACTAGAAGTTTATTGGGATATGCCATTCTTTGTAAACTAAATATTTCCTCTTCAATTTGGGTTAGTAAAGCCTATGGACACTGTGTTTTAGGCATTGGGCTACCGGTTGGAAATGGGGTTTATAAACCTATTGACGGATTAAATCATTACGCCGTAGAACTAACAAATACGGGTTTTAGGTTGGGAATGATTTCACCACAACAACGCGATATGTCAAATTGGGATATTGCTTTATATTCAAATAATTTTTAACTCTATAATTATGAAAACAATTAGTATTATTCAATTTTTATTGGCTTTTGGAATAGGAATCAGTTCTCTGTTTGTGTTGTATCGAATCATTCGGTATTTCATGATGAAAATTTATAAAATTGAAAACGATAACACAGCTTTTGCAATTTTCCAAGTTGGAATTATTTTTTCGGGATCCTTAATTTTGTCTTCTATAATTAGTCCTGCCTTAAACGCAACTCGATTTCTAAATCCAGACAACTCTTTTACCTTAGAATCATTGTTAAATACCTATGGCTATATCACAATGTTTGTTTTTATCGGCTTCTTTTGTGCCATTTTAGTTATCTCATCAGGATTATTTCTTTTATTTAATTTGACAAAAATTGATGAAGGTCAAGAAATAAAAAATAATAATATTGCGGTTGCATTAATAACTTCAGCTATTATTATTGGCCTTTCAATTATTATAGACGAGTATGTTGGAATATTGTGTGAAGCTCTTATTCCCTACCCTCAACTACCTACTTTTAATTAATTGAGTTACTAATAATTAACTGCTACAGTAATTTGTTATTTGAAAGTTCATCAAACTTGGCTTTCATTGTTGGGTTTCCTTGAGTCAATTTTTTAATAGTCAAATCATCTGCTTTGTTATTGGCTAAGCGAAGATTGTTGACTGATGACAGAAGAGCCTCTTTTGTCTTTTGTAGATGGTCCATTGTTTTATCTATTTCATCAATTGCTGTTTTAAACTGTCTACTTGCCAAGTCATAGTTTTTAGCAAAGCCCTCTTTGAATTTAGTGACGTTGTCTTCAAAATTGGTAATGTCAATATTTTGATTTCTTATGGAACTCAATTCCGCTTTGTATTGCATAGAATTCATCGAGGCATTGCGAAGCAAGGTAATAATGGGAATAAAAAACTGTGGACGTATCACATACATTTTCGAAAATTTATAAGACACATCAACAATACCCATATTGTACAAGTCATTATCCGCTTCTAATGTAGAAACCAAAACAGCATACTCACATTTTTTTTCGTTTCTGTTTTTATCTAATACTTTAAAAAATTCTTCATTTTTTCTTTTTGAAGCAGTAGCATCTGCTTCATTTTTCATTTCAAACATAATAGAAATAATTTCATTTCCATGTTCGTCATTTTCACGATAAATATAATCTCCTTTAGTGCCCGACTTTGAATCGTTGTCTTTTTCAAAATAGGATTTTTGAAAAGCCGTAGAACGTAATTTATTAAATTCAGTTTCACAATGTTGTTCTAGTGTTTCTCCAATCATTTTAGTGGAAAGCTTTAGCTTCAAATCTTTACGTAAATCAATTTCGTCCTCTTTCATTTTGATGATTTCATCTTTGGTCTTGAGAGCTGCAGCAAATTTTTCGTTTAATGATTTTTCAAGCAATTGAGCTTCTGTTTCCTTACTTTTTAAATTATTCGCCAAAGCATCACGTTCTTTCTCTATTTTTTGAACCGCTTCAGTAACTGAGAGCTGTTTTTGAAGTTCTGCGTTTTCTAATTTAGAGTTAATTTCAGCTATTTCCGCAACTTTTGAAGCCATCTTTTCAGAAAGCTCAATTTCTTTTTTGGCTAAATTTTCTTGAAGTACATTTTTGAGGTTGGCTTCAGCTAATCTAACAGCGCTATCTTTTTCAATCTCTGCTAGTTTTAATCTTTTTTGCAATTCTTCCTCGAACTGGTGGTCACGAACTTGTTTTAAAATAGCTGCAAATCCAGCTTCATCTACTTTAAATGCTTTTTTACAATTTGGACAAATAATTTCGTTCATAATATAAATAGAATTGGATTCAAACTAATTTAAATAATCTAGTGCACTAAAATACAAATATAGTTTAATAACTATGAAAAATTAGTAAACTATTTATGATCAATTTGCTTAAAAAAAAAGTAAAATTAAGTTAATTAAGTTCACTACATTTGATATTCTATTACCCAAATAAAGCAAATTTGTTTCGCCATCATAGCCATAAATTGTTGATATCCAATCAAACTGTTTTTCTTATTTAATAATTTAATTCCTATGTTTAAAAAGATAACCTTATTATTTATATTTTTATTGAGTGTTGTAATGAACGCGCAATCTACTCTCCCAATAATACCAAAACCGAAATACCTACTTTTAGAAAAATTCCCTTCATTTTCCTTAACAAAACAAACGGTATTAATTGCACCTAAAGGAAATCTGGAAGTTCAATACCTAAGGGAAATTATTCAAAAGCAATTGGGATTTGAGTTGGCACTAAATAGTGTTGTACATAAATCAAAAAACTGCATTAAATTGACCTTGAATCCATTACTAAAAAAGAATTCCGAGGAATATAAAATTAATATTAGTTCTAAAGAAATTAATATAGAAGCTTCCAATTCTGCTGGGCACTTTTACGGAATCCAAACATTGAATCAATTGATTGAATATTATTCGAATACAAATTCACCAATACCTGCATTAACAATACTAGACCAACCAAAATTTAAATGGCGTGGAATGCATTTGGATGTTGCCAGACATTTTTTTTCAAAGTCTGATATCAAGAAATACATAGATTATCTCGCTTTATACAAAATGAATATTTTTCATTGGCATTTAACCGATGATCAAGGGTGGCGAATCGAAATCAAAAAATATCCAAAACTAACTTCGGTAGGTGCCTTTAGGAAAGAATCTATGGTCGGGCATTACAACGAGCAACGTTTTGACGGAAAGCCCTACGGTGGATTTTATACTCAAGAAGACATAAAAGAAATTGTAGCTTACGCCAAACAAAAGCACATTACGGTAGTTCCTGAAATTGAAATGCCAGGACATGCAACTGCAGCATTGGCAGCTTACCCGGAATTTTCTTGCGCAGGTGGCCCTTTTGAAGTTGGAACAAAATGGGGCGTTCTTGACGATGTTTTTTGTCCAAATGAAAACACATTGCACTTTTTAAAAGAAATTCTAGACGAAATATTACCCTTATTTCCTTCTCAATATATTCACATTGGCGGAGACGAATGTCCCAAAACAAGATGGCATCAATGCGCAAAATGCCAAGCATTAATTCAACAAGAAGGTTTGAAAGACGAACACGAATTACAAAGTTATTTTGTCTCTCAAATTGAAAAACACATTAATAAAAAAGGAAAGAAAATTATTGGTTGGGATGAAATTCTTGAAGGAGGCCTCGCACTAAATGCGGCTGTTATGAGTTGGCGTGGTACCGAAGGGGGAATTGCTGCAGCAAAATCAAAGCACTTTGTGGTTATGAGTCCGGGTTCTCATTGTTATTTTGATCATTATCAAGGCGAACAAAAAACGGAACCTTTGGCAATTGGAGGATACACTCCATTAGAAACCGTTTATGATTTTAATCCGATTCCGTCAGAATTATCTGTTGAGGAAAGTAACTATATTATAGGAGCTCAAGGAAATGTTTGGACGGAATACATGGAAGATTTTGCGAAAGTAGAATATATGGCCATGCCAAGAATGGCGGCATTATCAGAAGTGCTTTGGGGAAAAGACACTTCGTCTGATTATACCGATTTTAAAAACCGACTCTTATTGCATTTTTCTCTATTAGACAAAATGAAAGTGAATTATAGCAAGGCTTTATTTGAAGTAAAAGCAAAAATTAACGCAACTGATACACATTTACTTCAAGTAGAATTAGTAGCTGCAAATCCTTCTTCTTTAATATTTTACACCATTGATGAAACACAACCTACAAGTCATTCTTTATTGTATACCAAACCAATAACATTAGACAAAAATACCACCTTAAAAGCTGCAAGTTTTGAGGGTTCAAATCAAAAAAGTGCTGTTCTAGAGCAAAAATTTGAAACGCATTTGGCAACAGGAGCATCGGTTAATTTAAAAGAGGAACCAAGCAATTCCTACAAAGCAAATGGCGCTTTCAGTTTAGTAGACGGAATGTATGGCGATCGTGGTAAATTTGGCAGAGACTGGCTTGGTTTTTCGGGCAAAGATGCAATAGTAACCATCGATTTAGGATCGGTGAAAAAAGTGAATTCAATTACAATAGATGTATTGTCTAGTCCCGCAAGTTGGATTTATTATCCTAAGCAAATTACTGTCTCTTATTCAGAAAATGGAATTGATTATTCTAACGAAAGAAGTATTGCAGTTCAAGAAATCGAAAGTTTAAAAGGAGTTGTAAAAGTCGAAATTTTATCAACTAATATCCGATATATTAAAGTAAACGCATTCAATCAAGGAAAAATAGTAGTCGGGAATCCTGGTGCTGGCGAACCAGCCTGGTTATTTATAGATGAAATAAAAGTGGAACAATGAAAACAAGAAGAGACTTTATCAAAACAGCTGCTGTAGCAGGAGTAGGATTGGTATTTACTAGCGTAAAAGCAGAAACCAATCTAAGTTTTCTAACCAAAATAAATAAGCCAATTGTAGTATCAACCTGGCGTTTCGGAATTGATGCCAATGCTGCAGCTTGGGAAATTTTAAAACAAAATGGTCGTGCTTTAGACGCTGTTGAAGCTGGAGTAAAAATCCCCGAAAGCGATCCTACAGAAAGAAGTGTGGGTTACGGTGGTCGGCCAGATCGAGACGGGCGTGTCACTTTAGATGCCTGTATTATGGACGAACATTCCAATATTGGCTCAGTAGCTTTTTTGGAACACATAAAACACCCTATTTCTGTGGCAAGAGCCGTTATGGAAAAAACGCCACATGTTATGCTTGTGGGGGAAGGCGCTTTGGATTTTGCTTTATCCCAAGGATTTAAAAAAGAAAATTTATTAGTTGCCGATTCCGAAAAAGAATGGAAAGAATGGCTTAAAAAATCGGAATATGTACCTAAGGCTAATATTGAAAATCACGACACCATAGGAATGATTGCTTTGGATGCCAATGGTAATTTATCTGGTGCTTGCACCACGAGCGGAATGGCTTTTAAATTGCACGGTCGCGTTGGTGATTCTCCAATAATTGGTGCTGGACTGTATGTAGATAATGAAATTGGTGCTGCAACCGCAACTGGACATGGAGAAGAAGTAATTCGGATTGCAGGCTCGCATTTGGTAGTAGAATTAATGCGCCAAGGTAAATCGCCCCAACAAGCCTGCGAAGAAGCAGTTCAAAGGATAATCAAATTAACAAAAGCACGAAATAAGAATCTAACCGATATTCAAGTAGGTTTTATTGCCTTAAATAAATCAGGAGAAGTTGGTTCCTATTGTATTCATGGCGGTTTTAATTACGCGGTTTATGATGCTTCAGGAAACAAATTAATTGACGCACCCTTTTATTTAAAATAGAACTATGAAATTGGAGGTAGCTTGTTTTAACTTAGAATCGGTGGCGGTAGTTTCACAAAGCAATGCAGATCGTGTTGAGTTTTGTATTGATTTTGAAGCAGGCGGAACAACACCAAGTTTTGAGGATACTCAAAAAGCAAGAATTTTATTTTCAAAAGAATTACTAGTTATGATTCGACCAAGGGGTGGTGATTTTTTCTATTCCGAAGCAGAATTTAAGGAGATGAAGCGTTATATATTAGAATTAAAAAATACGGGTATTGACGGTTTTGTTTTCGGAATCCTGGATCAAAACAACAAAATTGATTTCGAAAGAAATTCAGAATTGGTTGTCTTGGCTAAACCACTTACTTGTAGTTTTCATAGAGCTATAGATTATACTGAAGACTATTTTGAAGCTATAAATAAGTGTATTTTAATCGGTTTTAAAACAATATTAACTTCTGGACATGAATCTAGAATTGAGTTGGGAATGGAAAAAGTTCAAGAGGCAGTTATTCGTTTTGGAAAACAAATTGAGATAATGCCGGGAGGAAGTTTACGATCTAACAATGTTACAAAAATAAAAACCATTACCAAAGCTGACTATTATCATACCTCAGCAATTGTAGATGTTTCTAAAATTGCAAATCTAACTGAAATTAACACCCTTAAAGATTGTCTTTCCAATGAGTAAAATGTGGTGTTTATTATTGATGTTTTATTCGGTTTTTGGGTGGACCCAAAATTGGGAACGCTCTCTTTCAAAAGAAAATTGGAAAGTACAAAAATTTTCAGATAATGTTTGGAGTAGGGCCTATGTTCCAGGAACTATTCACACCGATTTATTTTTGAATCATCAAATTCAAGATCCTTTTGATGGCAATAATGAAAAGCAATTGCAATGGATTGAAGAACAATATTGGGTATATCAAACTAAATTTAACATTTCCAAAAAAGACTGGACCGCTCAAAACAAAGAACTTGTTTTTTACGGATTGGATACTGACGCAAAGGTTTATCTTAATAATTACTTGGTATTAGAAGCCAATAATATGTTTAGAACTTGGCGCATACCAATTCAAAAATCACTTCGTCAAGGCATCAATACACTTCGGGTTGAATTTGAATCATCGGTATTAAAAGCTAAAAAAACTGCTGCCATCTCCCCTTTTGTATTACCCGGGGATGAAAAAGTATATGTTAGAAAAGCACCATATCAATTTGGATGGGATTGGGGCCCTCGTTTTGTTACCGCGGGAATATGGAAAAATGTAGCAGTCCGTTTTTGGAATTCGGCACAATTGGAATCGGTTTCCTATTCTCAAGAAAAATTAGACGATAATGTGGCAAAATTGAAAATAAAAACGACTATAAAATGTACTAAAGCTGGAATTTATTCGATTGAAATTAATAACACAAAACAAACTGTTACTCTTAAAAAAGGCATTCAAATACTAGAATTCCCCTATCAAATTAAGAATCCCAAAAAATGGTGGCCCAATGGATTAGGTGTACCTAATTTATATAATTTCTCTATTCAAATTAAAAAGAAAGGAGAATTATTAGATAAAAAGAAATTACAAATTGGTCTTAGAACTATCGAATTAGTCCAAGAAAAAGAGCCCATTGGCAAGAGCTTTTATTTTAAAATCAATGGCAGAATAGTATTCATGAAGGGGGCAAATTACATCCCTCCGGAATCATTTATGCCAAAAATGACCTATAAAAAATATGAAAATCTAATTGAAACGGCAGTAAAATCGAATATGAATATGCTTCGCGTTTGGGGAGGTGGTGTATATGAAAATGAAGCATTCTATGATTTATGCGATCAAAAAGGAATATTGGTATGGCAAGATTTTATGTTTGCTTGCGCTTTATTTCCAGGTGATGAAGCTTTCATTTCCAATGTAAAAAAAGAAGTTAGCGACCAAGTCGTTCGTTTACAAAATCATCCTTGCATTGCGCTGTGGTGTGGAAATAATGAAGTTGATGAAGGTTGGAAAAACTGGGGTTGGCAAAAACAATACCGCTATTCCAAAAAAGATTCTGCGACCATTTGGAACAATTACCAACGTTTGTTTGAAAAAGAAATACCAGCGGTACTTGATTCAATTGTCTCCAAAGAAAACTTAAGGTATTGGCCTTCTTCCCCTTCCATTGGCTGGGGCAAAAAGGAGAGCCTGACGCAAGGCGATTCTCATTATTGGGGCGTTTGGTGGGGAATGGAACCGTTGGAAACCTACTCCAAAAAGGTGGGACGATTTATGAGTGAATACGGTTTTCAAGGAATGCCAGATTTAAAAACTTTTAAAACTTTTGCCAAACCTACAGAATTGAACTTCACATCCGAATCGGTAAAAGCACATCAAAAACATCCAACAGGTTATGAAACGATTCAAACCTATATGAAGCGGGATTATAAAGTTCCAACTTCTTTTGAAGACTATATTTACGTATCGCAATTACTACAAGCGCAAGGTTTTAAAATAGCAATTGAAGCCCATCGATCAGCAATGCCTAATTGTATGGGAAGTTTATATTGGCAACTGAACGATTGTTGGCCAGTAACCTCTTGGAGTACGACAGATTATTTTGGCCGTTGGAAAGCAGCACAATATCAGGTAAAACGTTCTTTTGAATCCAAATTAATAGTAATTAAAGGAGTTAAAAATTCAGAAAATAATGAGCTGAGTTCTTTAAAAATTCAGATTGTTAATGATGTTTTAACGGACGAGAAAGGAATGTTAAAGGTACGTCTTATCAATTTTAATGGAACGGAATTATGGAAAACAAAAAAATCTATTTATTTGCAATCCAATTCAGTAACCAATGCTATGGAACTTTACCATACGGAAATTCCAGAAACTAAATTATGGAAAGATTGTTTGCTTCAGGCGGAATTCACCAACTCCAAAGGCGAGAAAACCAATGCAAATTATTATTTCGTTTCTCCCAAAGAGTTAAACCTTGAAAAATCGGATATCACTTATAAATTTATCGATAACAATCACGTTGAGTTATCTACAAGTAAATTAGCTAGAGACGTCTACATTGAAGGAGAAGGAATAGAATTTGAGGATAATTATATCGATTTACTACCCAATGAAAAAAGAGTAATTACTTTCAGTGGAAAAAAATGTATGCTAAAATTAAAGTGTTTGAATGGTATTTATTAGTTTTTATTGAGAGGGTTTTTGCTTTCTAAGCTTTACCAAAATTCATTGAGTAATGAAATCAAACATATTATCATTATTTTAAATTTAATAAATGAGTTAATAAAATTAACAATTTAGAGTAAGAGTAATTTTAGGAGGGAATTCCCAGTAATTGTTAAGTTTAAATATTTAATAATATCTACATAACCCATGCTAAATATTTTAAATAGTTGTTTTACAAAATTAGAATTTAAAAAAAAATTAGTACATTTGTATTAAATTAATTTTTACAATAAAAAATCAGTTCTTGCTGATTATTGTATCCCTCATTTTAATTATAATTGTTAAATTTTTTGACATCATTTGCTGTCTCTAAAGGAGAAAGTAACCTATCTAATAAAATGTTGATTAGTAAAATAATTGAGCATGAAATCGCTATTGGATATGACTACTTTGAAAAAAATTTAGAGCTAATTTTTCAACCAATTAGATGGAATAAAAACAGTAACATTAATTTTATTTATTTTTCACAAATCTAAAAAAATAATGAAAAAAATATTTCTGTTATTTATTATAATTATTCCAAACGTTATCTTATCTCAGTGTTGTGTTTCCTATAATAACTTACAAAATGGAGGTTCGCTAATCAATACATTTTATCCAGTTGCTGGCAATGTTGTTTTAAATAATGGATTAACATCAATTCCACTTGGAGCAGTTCCAATAAATGATGTTTTTGGAAATTCTTATGGTTCCACACCTATTAATACTGGAGATTTATTACTCATTATCCAAATGCAAGGGGCTGATTTTAATTCTCAAAGTAGCAATCTGTATGGGGCTGGTATAACTAATTCAGGTCCAGATGCACTTGGTGCGACGGGATATACCAATCTTAATAATGTTGGTTTATATGAATATGTAATTGCTCAAAATTCGGTACCTCTTTCTGGCGGAACGTTAAATTTTTCTGGTAATTGCGTAGGTGGAGGTTTAAACAATTCCTACATTAATCAATCAGCAATAGCTAGTGGTGCTGTGGCTAAGAAATTTCAAATAGTTAGAGTCCCAAAATTTTATAATTTAACACTAACTTCAAATGTAACTACAACTGCTTGGAACGGAAGTGTTGGGGGTATAATAGTTTTAGATGTATTAGGAACTCTTGATTTAAATGGTTTTTCAATAGATGCATCTGGAAAAGGTTTTAGAGGGGGGTATATGAATGTCAGAGGCTCAGGTGGAAATACAACTACTGTTACTACTTACGATTCAAATATTTCGTCAGGTAAAGGCGAAGGAATTTGCGGAACACCACGATTTATGTGGGACGGGTTAAATCAAGTTGACAATGGAATAAACTGGATAGGATATAATGGAGGAGATTTTGGAATTGGAGCACCGGGAAATGCCGGCGGTGGTGGAAATATTCATAATGCTGGCGGTGGCGGTGGTGGAGCTGGCGGAGCTGGTGGTTGTGGAGCTAAAGGTGTTGGATCGAATATTTTAAATGGAGGAAGACCTGGAAATTCAATTACAGCCTCAATTAACAAATTATTTATGGGCGGCGGTGGTGGCGGTGGAGATGCAAACAATGCTTTAACTGGTGTTAAAGGTGGATCTGGAGGGGGTATCATTTTTGTAAAATGCAATTCATTAATCGGAAATGGAACTATCATTTCAAATGGTTCAAATGGTCAGCCTGGTAATTTAGGTGCTGCTCCCGATGGTGCTGGTGGTGGTGGCGCTGGTGGTACAATTATCATAGAAACTAATATTAGTAGCTCATCGACAGCATTAAACTTAATAGCTAGAGGCGGTAATGGGGGAAATTCATTAAATCAAAATACTGATTATCACGGACCTGGTGGTGGCGCTGGTGGTGGAATTGTATATTATAGCTCCATAATTTCAAATGTATCTGTTGATGTTGCCTTTGGAAATAATGGTCTAACTAATTTTGGAAATGGAATATCTTGGGGGGCTAATAATGGTTCAGTAGGTTATTCATCCACTTTTACTCATGCACAATTTCCTAGTTATTTAAGTAATGTGAATTACCCAAACCCTGTAGCTGATTTTAATGCAAATGTAGCATGTATAGGAAATCAAACTACATTTCAAAATAATTCCACAATTAACTCAATCTACTCTTCTTCAATAATTCAGTACAATTGGAATTTTGGAGATGGAACCAATAGTCAAGTTATCAATCCATCGCACTCCTACACTACAGCAGGATCATATACCGTGACTTTAACTGTTACCAGCAATTTAGGATGTATAAATTCAATTTCAAAAACCATAAC
>Ga0209443_1000148_pt1 | contig 45831 bp, 43 predicted proteins | sample LauGreBMM110DCMD_2_FD_187571 | JGI IMG/M metagenome (GOLD analysis project Ga0209443, IMG submission 187571) | Freshwater lake microbial communities from Lake Michigan, USA - Su13.BD.MM110.DCMD (SPAdes) (version 2) | ecosystem: Environmental > Aquatic > Freshwater > Lake | place: Lake Michigan... | reverse complement strand
GACAGCCCAGAATACTATAATCAGTATGAATTAAATAAAAAACTCATTAATTTTGATAATATACCTGCAACTTTAGTAGAAGAATTTATGTCTACAATAAAGAAATAGTATAATAAATGCCTTGTAATAATAATATAAACATTTTAATATTATTATTAATTAGTAATAATGAATTCTACAAATTTGCCAGAAAATAACCCAAATATAAATATTAAGTTATTTTTATTAGACCCTTTATCTGTTATAATTAAACTGGCAATTATTGGAAATAAACCGGTTGGAACTAAAGTATTAATTCAAAATAATGTAATGTATCTTCAGGAACCAGGACCGTTTCAAGCTTTTTGTCGTTTAATTAATAAATCAAATAAAACCGATTTACAGTATATGTACAATCCTATTCAAATCGCTTGTACAACATTTTTAACAAAAGAGAATATTCAAAAAACCCCAAGACTAACAAATTTGTTTATTTGTGCCCAAAATGGAATCAAAAAATTGATAGAAACTTATAAAAATTGCTCAATTATTACTCTTTGTTTACACTATTATTATGCAATAATAACAAACCATGTTGAACAAAAGTTTAACGACTCTATTTTTTACAAAGATTCTTTTACTAGTCTTTATACTAAGGAATTAATAAACACATTAAATGAACAATGGAGTCAGGAAAAAATAAAGGTTATTTTGGATTTGATAAGTTTTTTAACAAATGATTCTATGGCAACAGAAAATGTCAAGTCTATTGATACTATTATGATAAATATTGATAAAAACACGCAACACCTTTTATCTAGTTTTTAAAATTACCACAAAATATTTCTACTTAAATTATTCGCTGAATATGGATTGGTTTTCCAATCACCCCTCATATATTTAGTTCTTGTTAGATAGTTTTTCCTTCTAGTTTTGTCTTTATGTTTAGTGAAATCTTCATAACCAATTTGACCAAAATTAATCCATTTTTCATTGTTATTGTCATATATTTTATATTTTTTTTGTGGGTTGTTAGCGGGATATAATTTTGCGGTTTTCCCTAAATATTTGTAAGCCATTTTTTGCGCCTGTCTAGGATTCGAATATTTCAACAATTTTTTTGCGAATTTACGTTTTAGAGTTTTGTTGTGTGTCATTATTATAAAATAATATAATAAAAAAGAAAAATAATATATTATTATAAGTATGAATGATATTCCAAATGAATTAAAAATAACAATAAATACAAGTATTCCGGGATTCCAAAAAGTAACATACAAACCTAATATGAGTATACCTAATATAAGTAAAGATGATAATTCGGTTCAATTTAATCCGTTAGTTAAATTAGACCAATCGATAATTAATTCAGTTCCTGAAAACTTAAGAAAAAGGGAATTTTTTAACAAAGGCTTATTTCAATCTTTGATAAATTATAATCATTCGCAACCTGTCAAAAGTTTGTTATACGCAACAAATAGCGGCATTGTTGATAGTAATATTAAAATAACGTTGAATACATTATTTCCTGAAAATAGCGTTATTTATATAAACAAAAAACCTTATACAATTGCTGATGTTCAATGGAGTAAAGGAAATTGGAGAATAGATACAAAATATAAGCCAGTCGAAATTGATGTTTCAAAAATATCAGACCCATATTTGTATACAAGTCTTATTAAAGACAAAATTATAAGTGGAGAAGAACAGTTAGATAAATTACCAGAAAATTTAGTTTATGGTCCTGGGTACAATGGTGAAAAAAGCGCCGTTGCAAGTGGTATACAGCCCATACCAAAACCAAATACTGGTTCTAAAACAAATACTGTAGTCACAGACACATCCCTGGTAAATGTAGTGCAACCCAAGACGCAACAAAACCTTGCCATTGAGCCACCAAAGATGCAACAAAACCTTGCCATTGAGCCACCCAAGACACAACAAAACCTTGAACCCAAGATGCAACAAAACCTTGAACCCAAGATGCTACAAATAGAACCAAAGATGCAACAAATAGAACCCGCATCATTAGTTAGCGACACAATACCATTCTCTCCGTCTCCGCAAATATCTTTACTTTTTTCGAGACAATCAACCGATAACTTAAGAAATTATTTTAAAAATACAAAATTTTATTATTGTCTAAATGCGATTTTTAATAAATTAAGCATTAGACAAAAAGAAATAATGAATAATAATTTATTACACACAACAAACAAAAATATTATGCCAAACGGAACAAATTTAAGTACTGTAGCGTATAATGATAGTGTTGATTCAATCTCCGTTAATAAAGAACCCGCTGACGGTAGTTGTTTTTTTTCAGCCGTTGCAGACGCTATAAATTATCATAATTTTACAAATGAAACAGACAAAATTATACACGGAATTTATGGAAATGGAAATAAAATATTTACACCTACTTATTTACGTTCATTAGTATTAAAATATTTTTTGTCGTCTTCAAATAGCGGGTTGTTTGAAAGTTATGAACAAATTGCTCTTTCAAATGTAGATGAACTAAACAAGACATTTGAAGAGCATGTAAAAGAAACACATAATGCTTCATCTCCCGATAATACGTTAACGAAAGAAAAATATATTGAGATTGCGAATGACATTCGCAAAAATTCAGACAATTTTTTAGTAAATTCTGTTACAAATATTCCTATAAATGTTGATGATTATTTTAAACCATTTACTGTAATGAATAACAAAACTGAGGTTCAATCTTATATAATGAGCAATGAATATTGGGCTAATGAAGTAGCTATATATGCTTTATGTAGTGAAATGGGTTTAAATGTTATCCCTATTCATAAGGTGGACAAAGGTAAATCTAAATATATGTTACAAATACCTTTTGGTAATTTTTCAAAAAAAGTAAACAATAATTGGTCAAGATATTTATTTTTATATTGGAGTAATGGACACTACGAGCTAATGTCTTTTAATTACATTGAAAGAACAATTAAAAAAAAAATGAATATTCCTCAATCTATTTCATATAGTAAAACGAAAAAAACATTATTTAAAAGAAATGATATGACAAAAATTGCGCCACTATGTATATTATTTTTAATCTTCGGCGAATATTATTACAGTCAAACTAACACCGTGAAAGATGAGTTTTCTTTTTTCCCTGAAATTATGGATATTTTTGAAAATAAATTAGACGAAGCTCTTGCGGACCCAGATATTAAAAATGAATTAAGTAAAAATTATAAAACATTTTTTGAAAACACATCAAACTTACGTTTAATCAAAGGAGGTTACAAACGACACTATAATCCACATTACAATCCACAATACAATCCACATTACAATCCACATTACAATCCACATTACAATCCACATTACAATCCACATTACAATCCACATTACAATCCACATTACAATCCACATTACAATTTATCAAAAAAAAATATTAAAAAAGAAGAAAACACCAATATATCATATTATATAACAATTGATATGGACCTATACCCTGGAACTAGTATTCCACCAGAAGAATTACCAAAATTACGCTGTAAACAAAAATGGAATTCAGTATTAAAAGCATACTCTGATTTTACAGGTAAACCTTATGTAATTAATCCAGTTTATGAACCACCAAAATACAATAAAGATAATAAATACAATAAATACAATAAATACAATAAATACAATAAAGATAATAAAACAAATAAAAGAAGAATTTACACCAATAACGTAACAAAAAAACGTTAGAAGTAAAAAATAAAATATAATAGAACGTATAAATGTTATATTATATATGTAAAAAGCAAATGGTATTTCTTCAAATAACCGACTGGGTCGTGAATATGAAAACAGTTCACGGGTTTCTCTTTATTTTTTGAAATAGGTTTTATATTTATTCTTGCCATTGTCATGAGAATAAACATACACCTCAAAATTAATAAACCGTTCATCATAATAATTTTACTTACCGTAAGCGAGGAAGTTGAGGAGGGTGACGAGACGAGAGGATAGGAAGATGAGGGTGATGATGATGATGGCGATGATGAGGAAGACGATGATGATGATGGCGATGATGATGGTGATGATGAGGAAGATAGTGAGGAAGACGAGGATGATGATGGCGATGATGATGGTGATGATGAGGAAGATAGTGAGGAAGATGATGAGGAAGATGATGATGGTGATGATGAGGAAGATGATGATGATGATGATGATGGTGACCATTTCCACCCGCAGGTGCTAATGTACCTGGTAATAAAATATCAACATCTGTTGCGCCATAAAATGCCACATTATATTGAGGTATCGGAGTAATACCTAATGAATTCGTTTCCTTTAGATATACAGTTTCGAGATGACAACCCCTAAAGCAGGCTGAACCATTTATTGAATATACTGAATCTGGTATTGTAATTGTTTTCAAATGTTCACAAGCGTAAAACGCCGCATCATCTATTGTTGTTAATGAATCTGGAAGTGTGATTGATTCCAAAGCTTGACAACCGGCAAACGCACCATAACCGATACTAGTAACCTCTTGCCCGAATATAACTGACGACAAACTTGTACATCCATCAAACATTTCGTCGCTTACAATACTACTGTTTATATCAGCTGTTCTCAACCCAGTACACTGGAAAAATATGTTGTATCCAACTTTGGTTACAGACCTTGGTATTGTAATCGATGTAAAACTGGTACAATACATAAACGCATAATCTCCTATACTGTTCACAAAATCAGGTATTGTAATTGATGTCAAACTAGTACAATAATAAAACGCCGCCTCGCCAATGGTGGTTACAGATGTTGGTATTGTTAAAGATTTGAACTGGTTACACTCATAGAGCGCATAATCTCCTATTGTTAACAACCCTTCCGGTAATGTAAACGATGTTATTTTATAACAGGATCTAAATGACTCATCTAAATCCGTGTAACCTTGCACAACTACAACGGTCGCCTCTTTGTCTGTTCCGGGTTCGGTTAGCTTATCGCCCACGTACCCTAAAGTACCACTTCCGCTAAATGTGGCAGTGGTAACCCCTTCTTCATTAGTAGTATACGTAACCGTTGGTGTATCTGTTCCACCCGCAGGTGATACAGGTGTACCTGGTGATAAAATATTAACATCTTGTGCGCCATAAAATAACACATTATATTGAGGTACCACAATATTTAATGAGTTCGTTATATTATTCATATATACAGTTTTGAGACCAGAACCCGAAAAGCACCTTGAACCATTTATTGAAGATACCGAATCAGGTATTGTAATTGTTTTCAACCTTTCACAAGTGTAAAACGCATAATCTTCTATTGTGGTTAATGAATTGCTAAGTGTGATTGATTCCAACGCGTAACAAGCCACAAACGCCGCATAACCGATACTAGTAACCTCTTCTCCTAATATAACTGACGACAGTCTCGAGCACGACTCGAACATGTCCGAGCCTACAATACTACTATGTATATCAGCACTTATCAACCCCGTACACCCCACAAACGCACGTTCCCCAACTTTGGTTACAGAAGGTGGTATTCTAATCGATAACAACCCGGCACACTGCGAAAAAGCATAATCTCCGATGCTTATTATAGAGTCTGATAAAGTAACTGATGTTATTTGATACATATTAGAGCCATCACTACCAAAATAAGTTACTTCGGAGTAACCTAATATAATTACAGCGGTTGCGTCTTGTAACTTGTCGTAACCAATTAGATATAAATCAAACGAACCACTTCCGTTAAATACCGCAGTTTTGACGCCTTTTATAGTAACATACGTAACCGTGGGTGTATTTGTTCCACCCGCAGGTGATACAGGTGTACCTGGTAATAAAATATCAACATCTGTTGCGCCATAAAATGCCACATTATATTGAGGTATCTGAGTAATACCTAATGAATTCGTTTCCTTTAGATATACAGTTTCGAGACCAGAATTCGAAAAGCACCTTGAACCATTTATTGAAGATACCGAATCTGGTATTGTAATTGTTTTCAAACTTTCACAAGCGTAAAACACCGCATCATCTATTGTTTTTAATGAATCTGAAAGTGTGACTGTTGTCAAATCGTAACAAAACGCAAACGCATACCCCTCGATATGAGTGACCTCTTCCCCTAATATAAGTGACGACAAACTGCAACAATCACTAAACGACTGTTGTCCTACACTACTACTATGTATATCAGCGCTTGTCAACCCAGTACATCTCTCAAATGCTTGTAATCCAACTGTGGTTACAGAACTTGGTATTGTAATCGTTTTCAAACCGGTACATAATTGAAACGCAAAATCTCCTATACTTTCCACAGAATCAGGTATTGTAATTGACTTCAAACTAGGACAATTATAAACCGCCTCCGAACCAATTGTGGTTACATATGTTGGTATTGTTAAAGATTTTAACGAGCCACAACCCCAGAACGTAGAATCACCAATTGTTAACAACCCTTCTGGTAATGTAACCGATGTTATTTTAAAACAGGATCTAAATGACTCATCTAAATCCGTGTAACCTTGCACAACTACAACGGTCGCCTCTTTGTCTGTTACGGGTTCGGTTAGCTTATCGCCCACGTAACCTAAAGTACCACTTCCGCTAAATGTGGCAGTGGTAACCCCTTCTCCATTAGTAGTATACGTAACTGTGTCGCCCATTATATAAATATAAATTTATTATATTTTTTACAAAAAAATAATCCACATAAACCATTTTACACCTTTTCTCATTTAAAACGCCCATTTTAGTAGGCAAAAATAAGAAAAAATGCAAAATCAATAGTAGGAATTTCACCTACGATGGTCTTACTTTTTCATCTTCCTTGTTTTTACTTGAAGATGTGAAAGACGAAATGTGGAAACATAATGGTCGTTCTTGTTTTTCTATCCAACAACTCGTTAAATTCATTATGTTTATGGAAGAGTTTTCATCTCTTGTTCTAAATACGATTTTTTTGTTTTCGCAACTCACGCAGTTAGAACAGATTAACAGACGAAACACTTTCTTTCCTTCTTTATCCTTGTAATATTCCAAATCCTTATTACAATCACAACATTTTTTACTTGTATTACATTCATTAATCGTTATTGTATCATATTTCTTATGAATTAATTTCCTTAACCCTTTATTCATCGTAGGCATAAAATGTTTCATTTGTGTTGACCTACTCCAATTTCCATAACCGATTAGGATATTTTCTCCAAAAGTTTCCTTAATTTTATTCAAAAATGTATCTACGCTTTTCTTACCATAACTATATTGCCGAAACTTCATTTTTCTCCATGTATCTCGTTTGTAAAACTCTGTTGTTTCTTTGTTTAATTTATCTTTTTCAACCAAATATGTTTTGAACTTTTCATAATCAACTGATTTACTATTTTGCAGTGATAATATGGTTTCTTTTTCTATAATACCATTTCGTTTTCTTTCCTCTGATAAAATCCTTTGGTTTGTTTTTGCTTTACTTTCTCGTTTTCTTTGTGGTGCTGTATATTGTAGTTTGTTTCCATTTTTATCCATCATATAAACCAAACTGCGTTTTCCTGGATCACAACCAACAATATTTCTTTCTTTCAAAGTATCCAATTGTTCCTTTGGTAAATCCTCAATATTGTAAAAATCTTGTTCTTGTAAAATAGGAACTCGTGAACCCCATTTTTTATCTTTCAAATCTTTTCTAATAAATAATAAGCAACAACTAATTCCGTCCGTTTGTATTTGGTTATGAAACTGATAATGTTTATTCTTAAATATTTTATTTTTCAAATTAAGAAAGTTGCTCCATACTTCATTTTGATTGTCTTTTACATTGCTCAATAATTCTCCCTTTTTTACTTTATTACCATCTTTGTCTTTTTCCGAACAAAATAGATTTATCAAACTTGCTGTATCAATAATAATATGTTTTGGAATAATATTGTTTCGTAATGGTAATGGTTGGAATAATTTACTTTCTTGTTTTTCCAATACAGAGTTCATATACAACATTCCTTTCAAATAATCAAATGGTTTCACTTTAACATCATAATGAATTGACTTTTTGATTTCGGTAGGTAAAATATTAGGTAAATGTGTTTCTTTCCACTTTGAAAACATTTCATTTGTTTCAGTTAATTCCATTAATTGTTTTTTGAATTGAAATAAGGTTGCCTTATCTTCTGTAATTTCATTCGTGGTTTTATTGATAAATCGTAAAAAGTGTTGAATAAAATGCTCTTGTGTATTATTGGATAAAGAAGTATGTATTTGTGTTGCTAAATAAGGCAGTAAAAAAGTAGTATTTTTTAAATTGGTTTTTACATGGTTCAGTAAAGGTTGGTATTCGGTTTTATAAAATGCTTCTAATGTTTCTAAGAGTTCAGTATCTTTTCCTTTCTTTCCTCTATTATCTCTTGAACCTAATGTTTTGATACAATACAAAATAAATGTATCGTCTAATTCAGGCAACGGATTATGATTTGTGTATTGATGCAACACATACAAACGAATAAATTGGTAAGTATGAATAACCAAATCGTTCATTTCAAAAATCAAATGGGTTATCAGTGGTTGGCTCGTATCACGATTTAACAAAATTGCCTTCAAAGGTATTTTGAAAGTTTTATAGGCAGATTTTTCATTATTCCTAAATTCTTTGAAATCCTCCTTTTTCTTTTTCTTAATCTTCATTTTATATAATATACAAATATTTCTTTATGTAATTTTTTACGCAATTAATTATATAACTATCTTAATATTTTCATTTTCATTATTTTCTGTTTGTTTTTTCAGTTTTTCTTTTTTATTTAAATATGCTGTTCTTGCGTATTCCTTTTTTTTATCAGGCGAAACCTCATAATGATAATTAGTTTTTTCTCTATACTCTTTAACCTTTTTTATTACTTCTTCTTTATGATTTTCATAATAATTTTTGCTTCTCTTTGGCGCAGTATATTTTTTAAGTTTTTCTTTTAACTCATTATTTTCATGTTCTAATTGTTTATTTTTGAATAATAACTCATCAATATTCATGTTAATTGTATATAAAGTAAAAATATTTTTATGTCATTTAATTAATGTAAATAATTTTTTATGAAATCGGTTAAACTTATTATAATTATATTATAAAGTTTTACAAGTTCAATTAATTTGTCTTTATCTAATGTTTCTATAAATTCAATATTTTCATTTGTTAATGTTTGAGAATTACGAATATTCTGCGTTAATAAATAAAAATTAGATTCTAAAATTATTTTATTGGCATTATCCATCTCATTTATTTTTGTTGGTTTAATTTTGCCCCCCCCCCCCCCCCCCAAAAAAAAATTACACCTTTTTGTTATTAAATAATTTAATAGTGAAAATAGTATCCACATTATTATAATATAATTTTTTATTTTATAATAATTAACATATTTTATTCGTTGAAGTATTAATTTTTGAAATTGGGCGTTTTAAATGAGAAAAGGTGTAAAAATAATCGGGGTTAATGTATAGAAAACATATTTAAAGTGATTATTATTTACTTATTTGTCATAATTATATTTTTGAAAATCAAATTTTGAAAAAGCTAATTTTTGTGTTTGTTTTTGTTTCTCTCTTTTAGCCTTTTCTAATACTGCAATAGCTGCCGCGAGTTCAGGCTCAGATACTTCACTATCATCGTTTATATCTATTAACTTATTGAGAACTCTGTAAGATGGCGGAACAATGCACAACTTACTTTCTTCATTAAATAAATATTCGGATAAAATAGTAAAAACAGCTGTTAATCCTAGTGATGTATAAATGTCGCGAGTACCCATCCAAGCCATCGCGAATACTAAAAGTTGTTTACTAACACTATATTTCATGTATTCTTCTGTCGATTTGCTAAATTGAATCACAACAAATTTAGAACCAATATTTAGAAGAATCATAACAACTCCTGCAAAAAACTTGCTATTGTTTAAATACATAACATGACTATTAAAATAACTAATGCCGTTTATTAAGGGTGTAAATATATTAGAGCCTCCATTTTGTTGACCTTCTACGTTATTGTTATTAGCTTCATTTTTATTCATTATATTAAAATAATATATTAAAAAAATATATTATAAAAAAATTTTTGAAGCTTATATTATTCCAAATTTTCTGAAAAGATTAGAAATATTATTTTGTTGTTTGTTATAAAACCCTTCTCCAATAATACGTGCGTTTCTCACATAAGGTCTGTATAATTCGCGTATTTTTGGTGTAAAAGACTCTACATCTTGCAAAGAGTTGAAATAGGCAAATATAACAACAATTATTATGAAAAATAAATAATACATGAGATACTTCATATATTATTTATATATATTTTAAAAGGCAGAATAATTATCTGAAAATGAACCATCAAATGCGGAGACATTCATAGACTCGCGCATATGAGAAGTAACCGGAATTTTATTAGATTGTTTACCTCTCTGAATGTTATTTTCAGTTCCAATTATGTCAAAACCCTCAGCGGCGCCTGTCGTCAAAGGAGTAGTAGTGGCAGGAGTTTCGGCAGAAGGAGTAGTAGTAGAAGGACTTGCGGCAGTAGCTGTACTAGTAGAAGGACTTACGGCAGTAGCTGTACTAGTAGAAGGACTTGCGGCAGTAGCTGTACTAGTAGAAGAAACTTTTACGGGTTGTTGTTTTTCTAACGGTTTTTTATTACCAGACCCATCTGTAAAACCTTCTAAGTAACCAATGTCACTTTGATTTAACAAAATAATAATAAATAGAACTGCCACAACTCCTAAAATTTTATTTACATACGCAAGTATTAATATTAAGAACACTAAGATACTTCTTCCTAAAGTCGTATCTAATAAGAAGTTAAAAAATTTAGATTGGCTTAACAGAATTACAAGTAGCAGTGCGACAACAATCCCTATGTTATTTTTACTTACAAGCATAAAGTTCATTATATAAATATTCTTATATAATTTTTTAAAGTTAAAATTATATTTCAGTCTGTTTAATAAATTATTATCTAAATTTTTATTAAGAGAATGTCTTTAGCAATGTTCGCAGCTCCATTTAATGATAATTCAAATACAGAATCTACGACAGATGATTCTAATAATATAATGAATCAAAAACGTCAAACACATAATAAAACACAAAAAAGATATCCTAAAGAAAACTTTGACACAGAAAAAGTAAATTCAGTTTTAGAAAAAATACATAGTAATTCAAAAACGGATGACGATGAAAATGAAATGGGCGTTTTTAACCCTCCGCCTAAACCTCAATCATCTGGTGTAAATAAAACGGTCGCAACCGAAAATATGATGAATATGACAAATAAAAATAGCATGATGCTAAATACCTTAGGAAGAGCCCCGCAACCGAATTATGAAAATGGAGATAACTTAGACTTGAATGATTATAATAACTATGGCAATAGTAAAAGTGTAGAAGATTACTACAAACGGGTATTACCAGGATATACCCAAATACAAGGAAATAGAAACCCTGTAAACCGTCCTTATTATAACGTTTCAAATGTAGGTCCCGAAGCGTCAAGCCAGGATGTTTTACTACAAAAATTGAACTATATGATTTCTCTCTTAGAGGACCAACAAGATGAAAAAACCAACAATGTAACAGAAGAGGTTGTATTGTATTCATTTTTAGGAATATTTATTATTTTTGTAGTAGATTCCTTTGCGCGTGCAGGCAAATACGTAAGATAAAAAACTTATTAAAAATATATATATAAACAATTTAAACCATTTTGATTAATAAATGTATTATTAATGGTAAAATATATCATAATTCATAATAAACATGAAGGGTGTTATGATTTTCAATATCATGAAGACACTGTTTCAAGATTGAGATTTACATCAATAACAATAAATCCTCCTAAAATTTTTATGTTTGATGACAAAGAGCAAGCACAGGATTTTTTTAGTGAGTACATAAATGATGTTGATGTAATTGATAGTAGATGCCGAAAAGGCGACGAGGTAATTCATAAAGATTATTGTAGTTGTGGAGTAATTGAACTAGATGAAGATGAAAATCCAATTCTTTTTTATAACAAAAGAAACCAAATCTTTTTTATGGAAAACGGACCACAAGTTTTTCTTCCTCCACAAGAGCTTAAAGATGATATAGGAAATTTAAATTTAACAAATAGATTAATAAAAAAATGTAAAAGTTTAGGTAAAGAACAAAGAAAGCGTTATATTGAGTTGGGAAAAATGTGCCAAGACTGTGAGTCTCCGAATGAGTCAACAAATCTATATGAAAATACAAATAACGATAGCGAAGACGAGAATTAATTTATAATTAATACTTTACTAGACTTAAAAGTGGGATAGGCAAAATTATAAAAAAAATAAGCTGTAGGACTTTGAATAATCGGTTTGGTTTTTAAAAGCAAATTATCAATAACAATATTGTTATGAGAAATATTTTCGATTGCCGCAAAACCAAAGTTATTTTCGGCGGCAATTTTCCAAAAACTTATTTTAAATCCGCGAACAAAAATATCATCGTCGCAATTGCTTATAGAAGCAAAACAACTAAGAACATCCATATTTTTTTCTATTTGAACGCAAGACTTTCTAAAAAAGTACGCGCATATAATTTCTTTATCAACCACAATAACATAAACAAAAATATTTTTTGTCTTAATAAGATGAATTATATTTGTTACCTCTGTATGAATTGTGATATCAAATTTATCCTTATTTAACGTAATAAAATCATATAAAAAGTGAAAGTTTTGAGGGGTTATTTCAAGGAGGCTATAGTTAGCTTCTAAGTTATTAGGCTGGGTCCATTTTGTAACAGGAAACCCATAAGTCGTGTAAACACATAAAGGAACTATACCTGTTAGTTCATCTTCTCTCTTAAAGAGAGAAACAGATATTTTTTTATTTATATGACTTTGATTATATTGATGCGTTTGAATTAACTGTGGAGCGATACCTTTCTTTCTATAATTTTTATCCACGCATAAGTAATCTACATAGTATGCGTCAAACGTTGCGTCTTTATCTCCATTATTAATAGTTATGTGAACTGGCCTAGAAGTAATAGCCCCAATCATTTTCGAATCATCTACTGTAGTGCCTTTTTTTAAGCTCACCATGGGATTTTCTTCTCTGTAAAAAGAAATAAACGCTTTATCATTATGTCCGGTAAAATATGGCGTAATGTTTTCTGATGACGGGTTGTAGATATTGTCTTTATTTTGTAAATAGTTTTTCTTTATTAAATTTGTAAATCTTTGGATTTGAAAGCTTGGCACTTCATTATATAATATTGTTTCAATATTCTTAAAATTCGTGTACTTGTTTTTTTCTGGCAACCCATGATTTATTAGTCCAGGCGCCCTTATCATATAAATCAAATCATACACATGAAAAACTGGTTGGATTGCCCAAAACCCGAATTTGACTCTAATATAAATATAAATTAAAAATATAATAAGCACACCAAAAAATAATATGTAAGCTAAATATTCTAACATATTATTTATTTTTCTTATAAATTACTATTAATAACTTATAAATCAGGAATAATTGCCAACAAAACCCTTGTAGATTTTAAAATAAAATTGAATTACTTAAACGAGTATAACCCAAATTATATATTAACTTTGTCTTTTCTTGAAAATGTATCAACAACCCAGAATCGAAAACATTGAGAAATATTTACGTGAGTTACCGATAAATACAGTGGAAATTAATTTATCCGAATGCGGATTAACAGAACTTCCGGATTTGTCGCGATTCACAGAATTAAAAACATTAGATTGTCATAATAATAACCTAACTAGGTTGCCTGAATTTAATGAAAATTTATTAGAAATTTACTGCCATAACAATCAAATAAGAGAATTGCCTGAATTTAATGACAATTTGTTATTAATTTACTGTCATAACAATCAAATAAGAAAATTGCCTAAATTTAATGATAATTTAACTTATATAAACTGTGATAACAATCAAATAAGAGAATTGCCGAAATTAAATAAAAAACTAGTTTCAATAACCTGTTGTTATAATGAAATATCAACTTTGCCTCCATTTAATGAAGATTTAGTATCTATAAAATGTTCTCATAATTATCTGACACGTTTGCCTCCATTCAATGAGAATTTACTACTAATAGATTGCTCTTATAATTATATATTTTATATTACACAAATTAATGACATGTTAAAAACATTAACTTACTCTAATAATGAAATTTATGAAGTCATAGATAGCTATAATATGAAAATTATCAAAGATAAAAATAAAATAATAAATCAATTTAAAATGCTTTATTATAGTTTAAGATTAAAACACCAATTAAGAGATTGGCTATGGAAAAGAGTAAGAGAACCAAAAATAAAACAATATTATTCGCCAGAAAACTTAATGAAATTATTGAATAAATTAAATAATGAAAATGATGAAGACGAATTAGACGAGGTGGTAAATATGTGGTAAATAAAATTATGTTACACCTTTTCTCAATTACTACGAAGTGAAACGCGTATTTTATAAAATGTAATTATCAATTATTTTTTAAAATTTATTTTTACGAGAATGGGTTTGATTGTTTTTTTTATTTTTTCTTTTAGATTTTGATTTATTATTTTTTCCTCCAATTGTAGATTGCGAATATTGTTTTAATAAATTTATATTTTGTTCATCACGATTGTTATATAATTCATTTGCCTTATCTTTTATTTTTTTTATAATATCTTCGGGTGTATTATTTGATTCATCTATATTAACTTTACATACTTTTGACATCATTTCATACCATTTATTAGAACTTTTTGGTAATGGGTTACTTCCAGTATATATATCTTCAAATGGATAACACAAAAACGGTTGTTTTGTCATATCAGGGTCTTCTTCATTTTCAATTTCTATGTTAGGTAAAAAATTATTTATTTTTATATTTGTATCTTTTTTTAAAATACTAATAATACCACAACAATATTTCATATCTATGTTATCGTGAAAAACAACTTCGGATTGTGATTGTTTTTCACTTAATAATAAATGTCTATCTTTACTCATAAATTTATGTAAATTCCAAGGGAAATATGTATTTTTTTCTGAAACTATACCATTATAATCAGTTAAATTTATGTGATAATTTTTTTGAAGCAGTAATTTTTTAGAAAGTATTATTATATATTTCCCTGGAAATATGTATTCCTTATTGATATTATCTTTTGTAATAATAGATAAATACACACCTGGGAATTGGTCGTCTGTATTAAATTCAGCAGTTCTTAATTCAGTCCAATTTATACAACCAGGATTATTTGTAGTATGAATTAAATAATAAATTTCCTCCATATATAATCATATTTATTTTATTTTATAAAATGGGCGTTTCGCTTCGAAGTAAATGAGAAAAGGTGTAAAACAATGATTCAATATGTTAACTTGTTAACTTGGTTTCACAAAAATATAAATATACTGGTTATCATATGCGCATTTAACTAAGTCAATTTTTGCGTGAAGAATGAAGCCGCACTCCTGAGCTATATTTACAATAGTAGATGTGTCCTCCATGTATAACTTTTGTTGTTGTTTACGCACCTTTCCATCATGAAATTTAAATTTTTCATCAAAAGTCGCAATATCGTTCTCGGTATCCATATTAAAGTTAGAATCATAAACAAAATCATTGAATGTAATTTTTGTTTTTGTAATTCTTTTTTTGGCATACTTTTGTGGAGACACAATAAATAAAGGGTTCCCGGGTGGTAATATTGGGTCAAATTTCTCTCTATTAACTAGATGAACTATTAAATAACCGCCAGGCATTAACCAGTCCATACAGTTATCAAAGAATTGTCTCTTATCTTTGAAATAATAAATCGTAAAGTATAGGCAAAGAATATGAGTAACTGAATTATAATTAAATTGACCGGCTTCCATTGCGTCGCCTACCTGAAAATTGTATTCAGGGTAATTGTTTTTAGCTTCTTGTATCATTGAAGGCGATATATCAATGCCTACGATATTTAACCCTTTACTCGCAAAACTAGATACGTGATGACCAGTTCCAGAACCAATGTCAACTATTACACTTGTTTCATTTGGTGATGTACTGTTTATTATTGAGCCAACTTCGTAATCATTTTTTAGATTGTTAAACACTAAATAATCGTAAATAGAGGCATAAAAATTATCGTAAACTTCATCGCCAGTCTTAAACAAAAATGTGTCGGTTTGCTGAAATCCTTCTCTTTTATTATTAGAAAATGATTTGAAAAATACTATTAAAATTAAAAATAAAGTCATAAAAATTAAAATTTTACCAAAACAAGATAATTTATTATAAATATTGGTTATTGATTTTAGTGTTTTCATCTATATGTATTGTTGTTATTTTTTTTGTGTAAATTTTAAATATATGGCCGATTCGGAAATTAATGATATTAGGAGTCCCACAGAATTTAAGGGTATTTCATTTTCTAAATTTAAAAAGTCTGACGTAAAAAAAGAATTGCTAAATAGTTTACATAATTCCAAAATTGAACCTGCCTGCTATTGGAGCGCAGAGTTAATATGTGCAGGACATTATGGAGACCTTTGGGAAATAATCCTACATTTTTATAGCAAATGTATACATTTAGGTAATCCCAAAATAGCAATTTATTTAGAATTAAGAATAAACAATTTTAAGGATATTCTTTCAAATGGTTACATAGATAATGAAATTAGAATGAGAAATAGTGATAAAATAAGAAGATTATTTTGCGAAATAATGTGTGTTTTATGTGATGCTAAAAGAAAACATAGTTTTGATAATATAAAAATAAAAAAGGACGATTTTGATATGACACAAATGACAGACCGTTTTAAGGCCCCTACAAGAGAATACGGTGAGGTAATATTTTTAAAAGAAGACCCAAAAGAACTTTTTGTTGCAATTAATGAATTCGCCTATAATATTTCAAACGATGGTAAAAATATAATAAGCGCTTGTTATTGGATTGAATGGATAAGCGAGTTCGAAACGCTGTGCAAAAATAGAAAAGAAAAAATACATTGCGAGAGAAGAGGATTTATTCCAGTGGATAGCAAAAGTCAAATGGATATCATTTGGATTGTGTGGGATTTATTTTTAAAAGAAGCTGAAAAAAGAAATAAATTTGTTAAAAAAGTTATAGACGCGTTATTAAGTTTATTTACTTTAAAATATACATCAGGATGTCATAAAAAACGTAAATATATTTTATACTTTGCGGTTTCATTGTTATGCGAAAATATTACGGTAGAAGAAGAAATTATTAGAAAAACGCAACAGGAAATAGTAGGCAATGTTTTAAAAAAAATAGACCAAGTTTATAAACAAATTAAAAAAAACGAAGCATCTCCAGGAACTGAATATTTATTTAAAGATATAAAGTCTTCTAATTTAGAAAAGACTATTGAAAAATTGGAAAAAATGAACACATTTGGAGAAACATTTATACCGCGTTTATAAATATTTTATCTTATTTTCTCTTTTTGGTCGGTATAAATAATATAATATAATATATTATACTATACTATAATATGGTTAAAACATATAGAAAAAAATCTGGTTCTGGAACGCGTAAAAATAAAGGTAAGGCTAGTCCTTCATTAGTTGATTTTCAAAAGCAAATAACAGTAATATTTTTTGAAATGCTTTTAATGATTAAGTTATATCATTGGAAAACGTATAGCTATGCAACACATAAGGCAACAGACGACTTATATAGCAAATTTAATGGTAATATTGATAAATTTATGGAAGTTCTTTTAGGTAAAACCGGCGTAAGGGTTGATTTAATGAGTAAAAAGAGTATTGCCCTTATTGATTTGAATTCACCGGAATCATTAAAGAAGAAGATTGAGTCTTTTAAATATTATTTAGTTAATTTAGATAATAATAAAGCTATGAAAACAATGTCAAATGCCGATTTGTTTACTATTCGTGACGAAATATTAGCTGATATGAATCAATTTTTGTATTTATTGACATTTAAATAAAGGTGCGAATTTATAATAAAAATTAATATATTTATTTTTATTATAATGAATAGCACAACAGATTCAATATTACAATCAAATAATATGGCTTCCATATTAGGTTCAAATGATAGTTCCAGTTCTACAGGGGTTTTAAGTGATAGTTCTGGTGGATTTTTTAGTGGTTTAAAAAACGTAGGTTTAACTACTTGGCTTATTATTTTTTTAATTTTGGCATTTTTGGGGTTTAACATTTTTGTTTATTTAGCAAAAGGAACACAAGATATTAGCAGTTTTTTCGCACCATTTATAGAAAACATATTCGGTACTACAGCTAGTGCAGCAGGGGAAGTAGTAAATGTTTCAGCCGAAGGTGCAAAGACTGTTGTAGGAGAAACCGCACAGGCAATAAATGCAGGTTTGACCAGTATTCAAAATGTTACCCCAAATAACGCGCCTACAACTGTTAAGTCACAGTCAGTTCAAAATACTATTCAGCAACCAGACATTATGGCAAACAACACATTAAATAAGGCATTAAATACTTCGCAGTCACAAATTGCGAATGACGAATACCAGGCAAATGAGGCATCCAGTTCTCTCCTCGATAATGGAGGTACAACAGGTAAAGCCGGGTGGTGTTATATAGGTCAAGATAAAGGTGTTAGAACTTGCTCGCAAGTTGGCGCAAATGATGAGTGTATGTCAGGTGATATTTTTCCTAGTCAAGAAATCTGTGTAAACCCGAATTTAAGAACCTAATGTAAGAACCAAGTGTAAGAACCAAGTGTAAGAACCTAATGAAAGAACCAAGTGTAAGAACCTAATGTAATAATTACATGTTAATTATTTCTATTGTATTTGACGGTAAAGAGTTTATAGTGTTACTAACCGCAGTAACATAAAATGTATTAGTAGAAGGATTCGTTAAATTATTAATTGTTGTAGTTGTTACATTATAAGGAATTGTAAGAATTAGTATACCATTTTTATATATATTGAAAGAAGAAATGGGAAGGCAAATACTATTATTAATGGTCCACGATAACGTAACGCTAGTATTATTATACCCATCTAAAGTTAACACTGGCGGATATGGAGTAACGGCACTTTGAAATCCCTTATATCCCTGAGGCCATTTATTTAAACTATTATTCATTGTAAAACGTCTTCTAGGAAAAAATGTTTGTAATCTAGGGTTCCAGCATAAATTCATAATTTTACCAGGAACGTCTGAGCAATACGTCGGAAAACATTGTTTTTCGGTTACGGTTTGTATTATTTCTCCAGTACACGGATTCGAGTAAGAACTACAAATTAATGTCCCACCATCTTGTATAGTATTGGTAGAACAATTAAATGGATTTGGAATTCCATATTGAAATGGTCCAGAAATATTGTTTGGCGACCCAACAATTTCATTAGGAAAAGGAATACTTTTATAATTTATACGCGCGAGGCTAGATGTATTCGGATTTGTATAAGTTTGGGATTGCGTCGCAAAAACCTTGGTTCTATTACTCCATAAACCTTTTGATATTTGCGAATATTTTTGATTTTTTGTAAGCCTAGAACTATTTCCTTTATACTGTAAAATATTCCCCTTGTATTGTTTTTTTTCTTGAACAATTGCTTCGCCTGAAGAGAGAGTTTGGTTTGTTAATGGAATGTATATAGAATTATATGAATTGTCTGGAAGTACATATGTGCACGAGCTTTGAACCCTTGACCATACCCTTGGAGGAACTGGAATATAATTATATGAATTTGACATCTTATATATAGATTATTTATTTATTTAGTAAAAAAATAATCTAATCTAACAAATTTTGTTTTAAGTTGTTCGAGTAGACTTTAAGGATTATACATATCATCAGACCCGTAAAAGAACCATCTTAGAGAGAAATAGTCGGCGGATTTTTCATTGATACCATTTGCACCAATCATATTAGTATTTGGTCCCTTTGATACTAACCTTTGAATAGCTGCCGTTCCTAAAGCATAGTTATAATAACACAAGTTAGAAATATAACCATTAAACCCGCCATTCATGGCAACGTATACGTCTCCGTAATTTTGTTTTGGGACACCGGATAACTCAATACTTCTTGTAATAGTTCCATTTATATAAATATCTAATGTTGTGTTTTGACATCTTATAATTATATTTAACCATTTGTTTAATGGTATATCAGGAATTGTAATTTCTTCATTAATAACGTTAAATGTATTCATTAAAACAACTAGGTCATTTGTATCAGGGGCAATATATAAGCCAGGCGCGTTGTTTGGTTGAATTAAACCATCTGACTGTATATTACTGTTTCCTTTACTAAATATATGTTTAAAAATTCCGGCATTTGTTTGAAGGTTGTTTATAAAAATCCATGTAGACCATGTGAATTCAAGACCATCCGTTGCGTTAACAGACCTGTAAATAGTAACAGCTCCATTATTGCTGGGGTCTTGTGGAAAAACTATCATTTGTGTCGCGTCAACCATTCCATTAATAAGTAGCGGTGACTCATTAGGCTTTAAGAAATAAGCCATTAAAGATATACCTGCCCGTAATAATATAATAAATGCGAAAATTACTAATATTAAAAATGCGAACTTAGCTACTAAACTATTTGATTCTAAAAATTCACGAGTTCCAAAAGTTCCTCTTCCACTCGTTGAAAATGAATTATATGTTCCGTAATCACTCATTATATATATTAAATAAATAAGAAAAAATAAGTTCTAAATAATTTTAAATAGTAACAGTACTTTGTGTTTGTCCATTCTCAACTAAAGATAATTGTATTTGGTATGAGTTTAATGAACTCATCCAGCTTCCATATCCTTGCGTGTAAATATTCCAAGCTTGTTGAGGATTTAATGCATCTGGATAATATTGTAATTTAGAAGTCCAACCATCAAATCCTCCAGCCGGCGTAACATAAATGTTAGAGTTATTATTTATGCTAGCGACTCCAGGCAACAAGCACGTTCTAACTAACTTGCCGTCAATATAAACATCCATAGAACGTCCGTAAACACTTACAATTAAATTAACCCATTTTTGTATAGGAACATTTGCTACGCTACACGTGTGAACTACTGTCGAACCTCCAGGAGTTGTAGGTTCTTGGTCAAGACCGGGGAAACATCCTAAAGAAATAGAAATGTTATTTTCAACAGGGTCTAAAACAACTGCGGGGCAAGGATCTAAACCATTGACTCCAGAAATAGAACCCGTTCCTGGGGAGCTTAACGCTCCCATTCTACCAAAGATTACCTTGGGTTCGCCATATCTATAATTCCAATTATTTACGTAAAACCAAACAGAATAGGCAAAATTGCTTGAAGGAACATTTGAACCATTTGTTGCTAAAGATGTGGCAGAAATTGTAGAAGTCGTTTGTCCGCTTTGAATACCTTGCAAAGTGTAAGGGTCCGAAACTAAATATTTAATTAACATAAATATTAAAACAATTACCACAATTATTATAACAATACTTAAAGGACTCATTGTATAATATAGATTTAGAAATTATCTACTTAATTTAAGAATTTAAATATTTTTATTAGTTTTTAAATAAAATCTGCTTAATTAAACAAATTTCTATGTTAAATTATTCAGTGTTATATGTTAAATTAAACAAATTTCTATGTTAAATTATTCAGCGTTATATGTTATACGTTAATATTGTTGTGTTTGATTCGTTTGTGGTAGGAGGGGTTTTAAATTTTACTGAATTATATAAATTATGAATTTTAGAAGCCGTTAAAGGTTTATTAAAATAAATAACGTTACATATACCCCCTTTTAATCCATTATTTTCACCTATCGTTAAACTATCGATGGTATAGTATGGCACTACCCCTATATCAGATTTTACTAACTCGCCATTAATAAAAACGTCTAAAACCCCGCCATTATAGTTTATAATGATATTGTTCCATTTTTGAAGAAGTATATCTTTTGATTTGTACATAATTCGGTTACCATTATCATCTAATTCTATAAATTTGTTGTGTGAATTTTTTTCAATATCTTTTTGACGCATTGTAACCATTAAAGTGTTTATTTTTCCGTTATAAAGAACGTTTGGTTTGTCTCCAAAATTTAATAATGAGGTGTATTTATCATATGACCCGTTTGTATTTGGTCCAACCGCATCTATAAATACCCAAAATGATAACGCATATTGATATGTTGGTAAATAGTTACCACTTGCGTCTTTAGAATCCCCGTTTAATTCTTCATAAGTTGCTAAAGAATATTGACTATTAGTATAAACAGGTTTATTGACCAGTTGTTTCCCGCCTTGTAAATTAAATTTATTAAATAGAATAGGTAGTCCAAAATATGCAATAATTAGTAGAATAGTTACTGCCAACATTATTAATGAACCGGCAGTGTCCGCATTTATTCCTCCTGTCGCGAACCTACCTATTAGGTCAAACATGTCACTAAATACGCACGGAATGTAAAATAGTAAATTAATTATAATATTAAAAAATCCATTTTTTTTAGAATTACCTACAGGTAAATTAACATTTATTGTTTTATAAATAAGACCAAGTATAAAAATAACAAGAAACAAATTTAAAACAAAACTTGCGATACTTGAGCTGCTAGAAAGATTTTGTATATTATAAACAAGCCAAAAAATAATTAATCCAGATATAATTGTACCAAACAACATTAATAACGCACGTTTAAAAAAATTTATGTAGTCTACATCGACTTTTTTATTGGTAAATTCTGGAAATAAGTTACTTGCAATTAATGTAGACCATATGCCGCAAATTACGAGTAATATAATTAACGTGCTTCCTGCCAAGGCTGGATTTGAAAAAAACCCGCCGGGATATGTAGAAATCAAAATTGTTACAATAATTAAAAATATAATAAATGAAATAGTTCCATATACAGAAAATTTAGAGAAGTTTTCAAATAAACTGCCTGTTTTTGCGTTTGCGTTTGATTCTGGTTGTTTGTTATCATTAAATGTCAATAGAATAATTAAATACAACAATGCGAAAACAGATATTATAATTGTTAGTAATAAACTGTATCCAAAAGAGTTAGAAATAAATCCTCCAGGGTCTATATTATAATAAACAATATAGCAAGTAATTAAACAAAAAATCATAATAATAGTTTTAATTCGTTCATAGTTTATGTTAAATTTTTCAATATAGTCAGTTTTCGCGGCTTTATAAAAAGAAAATAAACCTAGAACTATAGTTATAGGTGTTATATAAGTTGCATAACTATTTAAAGTCTCTCTAGGCATTAGTGTTAAAAATAAAATAAGAAATATAGTATACAATATTACATAAGTAACACTGCTAATTTGTTGAAACAAAGCTTTAAATTCTTTAAAATTAGGCAATAATATAAAACATAGTAAAAATACAATTAATGAGAAAAATAAAATAATAAAAATATCAGATACTACTTCATTTTGCGAATTAACCTTTGGCGTAGAAGAAAAATTTATAGGGACTTTAAAAAAAATTAAACACATCATAATGATAAGAAAAATAATCATAGCTACAAGAGGATAAACCACCGTTGGAGTTTTTAATTTAGATAAAATATTTGTATTTTCTTTAGGGTTATCCATATATTATTATAATACAATATTATTTCATATAATATTTACTTATTTCATGTAATATTTACTTATTTCATATAATATTATTTCATTTTATAAATTGAGATAAGTATAAGTTATACTAAATTTATTACATATTTTCACTTGCGGTTTTTTTCCCGTGACAGTTGCGACACAAAGCAATTAAGTTTTGTACATCATTCCCTCCACCATATTCTAAACGTACCTTATGGTCTATCTCGAATGTATGGTCTAACTGTGAATCGCAATCACCACATTTCCAATCTTGTTGAGCCGCAACGTATTTTTTTTTTGTTTCACTTACTGAGCGCTTTGTGCCATTTTTCCCTGAGTTCGCAATTCTTGTTTCATTATTTCGAAAACCTGAAGACGAATTTGTTCCTCCTATTCCATTAAATGATTCCATGAAACTAGCGTTCTCATTTGTTGAAGTAAAATCAAATATAGGACTTAACATATCCATAGATGTTTTATCTATTGGCATAAACTTTACTATATTATTCGCATATAATAACATGTTTCGTCCTTGATTTGGATTTCTTTTTAATAATAAGTAAATACCGATTCCTAGACAAACATAAAATATCATTTTATAATATTTTTTAAATGAAAACAATAATTTTGTATATTTACCATCAGTGTATGCGTTGTATACAAAAAATGCCGTTATTCCTAACACAAATATTTCTAATCTCATATATATTATTTAATATTAATAAAATAATATATTATTTACCCTTTATATTTAACCATTTTATATTTAAGTATGGGTTTTTGATTATTTTTTTTGGACTGGTTTTTTATTGTTAGTAAAATTTTCTTGACCAAACGCCCCTTGCAATTTAATTGTGTTAAGCATGCTACTTTGGCTGCGGGATAAACGCATAAAACCAATAACTGCCAACAACATAATAATATAAGGTAATAAAACTAAAAACCAAGATGCGGATTGATATCCCTTACTACATAACCAGGCTAAAATAAATGTCCAAGCGAACGCAAATATAAGTTTCATAAATACAGCTACGATTCCGAGACCATTCATTAAAGAGATTAAACAAGCTATGACAGCGATTGCAAAATATATTTTTGCAGGAGTGCAAAGTTTAGAAAAATCCTTGTTCATTTTATAATATACCATTAGATTTTTATTTTTTTTTGAAATGTAAAAAAATCGCCTTTTTAAATCTTTTTACTCTTGGTTTACGCTTAAATGAAAAGGATATTCTCGAGTTATTTTTTAAAGTTTTTTTTACCATTTTTGTTCTTTTTTTAGCCCTTTTTGTTCTTTTTTTTATACCACTAGCTGCCGGAGAAGTATAGTTATTTGGGATTATTGTTTTATTATTGTTTTGAACTTTCGCATAAATTAAACTACCTAAATCTTTTAAATCTGAATACAACATATTCATATTAATAGGGTCGTGTCTTGGGTCATATAAATATTTAACAAATATAAATTTTATTTTATCGAATATTTTAATTTCGTTTTCTTTTAATGATTTGTAATTATTCGTTAATAATTCAATCATCGGATAATACACACTAATAAAGCCCCAAATATCAACAATTTTTATAAAAACATTGTCAAAATAGTCTCTTAGATTTAAACTACCATCTTTTCTAAATTTAGTAAAATGAACTAATACATTTACAATATAATTTACGATATAGTCCATTGTTATTTGAGTTTCGATAACTTTTGGCAGTAAGCTTGGTGAAACAGTGTTTAGGTCATTACTAAATAAAGAATACATTATTTCATTGATAAATTTATAATGACCCGCGCCTCTTTCTTTCATCCAAAAATTAATGTAATCTATGACAAAGGGTTTTAACTCTGATTCTCCAGGTTTACCACCATCTTTTATAAATTTTGTATATTTTTCAATGAAAGAATCTGAAAATATAATTACTGAAAAAGGCACATTAAATTGAAATGGTCTGTTTCTCCACGTTTTTGGAAATGGGTTGTTTTTAAATGGAACATATTGAGTAGAAAGCCCCCAGTCAATTAATCTTGTCTTTACTTCACTTTTATTATCATTTTTATCATCATTTTTATCATCAATTAAAACATTTGAATCTTTTATATCTGCATGATATACATTTTTTTCATTCATTGCAACAATTCCTTTTTTCAATAACTCAACTAAACTAATATGTACCAAATACATTTTTTCGAATGAGCCATTATCATATAAATAATCGTCAACAGGTATACCGCCATTTGGCATATTTATCATCAGTAATTTATCCAAATTTTCATTTATATTATTTTTGTTTATATTATCTTTAGGTAACGCAGTACATTTTTTTGTAAAATCTTTTAAATCATTTTCTGTTAATTTTGTCGGTTTACATATTGAAAAGTTATTTAGTATAAAATAATCTTTATAGTTTGGAATTACATCTAATTTATCTTTAATACCATTAATTTCTTCATACTCTTGGGTAGCGTGTTTTTCTGTCATTAATTTTGTAATTTTTCCGGTTTCTCTCTTTGATGTTCCTTCGCATTTTAAGGCAGGATTAAAAACGCACCCAAAACCTCCAGAGGCTATAGCTTTACCGCCTTTTGTATTTATATTATTAGTCATTATGTATATAATATGTATACATAATAATTGGGTTTTATTTATCATACAAATAATAAATGGTTCCTACAATTCCGGCAATAATTGTCATATAAATTATTTTCTCTTTAATTTTATAATATTGAGCTAACTTTACATCTTGAGATTTATAATTATCGTAATAATTTACAAAAAAATCATTAAGTGTTATTTGAGGTTTTTCTAGTTTTTCGTTTATCTTATTATGAATAAAATGCATCCATCTCACTAAAGAATCTCTATTATCTAAATAAGGAGCAACCGGATATTTATCAATCAACCTACTAAACTCGCCTGATATTTCTTCAACTGGCATGAATATTGGAAGATTTTGGATAAATTCGTAAAATTTTTTTTTTGTTACCGTATTTGGATGGTGCGGGTAAGTCATCGCTACTGTATGAAAAAAAAACCAAAAATGGGGTCCCCATACCTTAGGGTCTAGATATACTGTGGTCGGCATTATTATTTTCTACTATAAAAATAATAATTATTAAACTATATTCGAATACAAACTTTTGTTAAACCAAATGTTGTAAAATAAATGATGAAAATAATTATTTAAACGTTTATTTATATTTAATAATAATAATAATGATAATGAATAAGAATACAATTCAATGCAATAACTGTGGTAAGCAGGGTCATTTATTTCATCAATGTAAGCTGGCGATTACCAGTTATGGTATAATAGTTTGTCGACCAAGTTTAAATGGGTTACAGTTTCTAATGCTAAGACGAAAAGATAGTTTTGGTTATATTGATTTTATTAGAGGTAAATATTCTCCTTATAATGTTTATCAAATTCAAAATATTGTGGATGAAATGTCTAATTCCGAAAAAGAGAGAATACTTACAACTCCTTTTGAAGAACTTTGGAAAAATATGTGGGGCGCAACTGTTAATATAAATCAATTTAAAAATGAAGAGGCAACATCAACAAAAAAAATGGAGACAATAAAAAATGGAGTAAACTTAAATGATACAATTGTTACTCTTAACGATATAATTAAAAAAAGCACAACTAATTGGGAAGAAACTGAATGGGAATTCCCAAAAGGAAGACGAAATCATAAAGAAAAAGATTTAGAATGCGCATTGAGAGAATTTGAAGAAGAAACTGGCATTCTACAATCCAAAATTACTATCATTGAAAATGTTTTACCATTTGAAGAAATATATATCGGAACAAATCATAAGTCATACAAACATAAATATTTTTTAGCTTATTCAAATGATACCATAGATTTTTTAGACAATTATCAAGTTACTGAGGTTAGCAAATTAGAATGGAAAACAATAGACCAATGTTTAGAATCAATAAGACCATATAATTTAGAAAAAAGAAAATTAATTACAAATATAAATAAAGTATTACAAGAATATAGATTATATTCATAATATATAGTATTAATGACAGAAAACCCAACAAAAAAGAAACCCTTTATTATTGAATCTTCGCAAGACGATAGTGACGATTCAATAGCATTATCGGACAACCGTTCCACCTTAGTTCCATCAAGTGAATCCACTCCACTATCTATTGACTTACAACAAGATTTTGAAAAAATAAATTGTAATGATGAAAATTATTATTCAAATGAATGTAATAAATTTTTGATAAAAAAAGAAATTCTTGAAGGAAATTATCTTTCTGAACATTCCGAAGAAAACCCTTACCTTTATCCTAATTTAAATGATACAAACTTTAATATCAAGATAGCTAATAAAAAAGAGTTTAATGATACAAAATATGATGGCACAATTCATAGTAATATTAAGGAACAAGCGGATATAATAGCCAACGCAGACTATGAGTTACAACCGCATCAGGCATTTGTAAAAAATTATATGTCATTTCAAACCCCTTATAGTAGTTTACTGCTTTATCATGGATTAGGGTCTGGTAAAACTTGTAGTGCCATTGGCGTGTGCGAGGAAATGAGAGACTATATGAAGCAAATGGGAATTACAAAACGAATTATTATTGTTGCCTCTGAAAACGTTCAGGATAACTTTAAATTACAGTTGTTCGATGAAAGAAAACTAAAAATTGTTGATGGTGTTTGGAATATTAGAGCGTGTACAGGAAATAAACTTATTAAGGAAATTAACCCTATGAATATGGATATACCAAAAGAAAAAATTATTAGCCAAATTAAAAATTTAATCAATACATATTACATCTTTTTAGGTTACGGACAGTTCGCAAATTATATAATTAAAACAATAAACTATAGTGAAGAACTAGAAAGAGAGAAAAACAATCAAAGAAAAGGACTGAATAATAAAAGTAAAGTCCAAACTCTTAAAGATAACAAAGTTAAACTAAATAGTAGAATTATTAAAAGATTACGTAATGAGTTTAATGGTAGATTAGTTGTAATTGACGAAGTTCATAATATACGTAAAACCGACGACAACGAAAATAAAAAAGTTGCCATCAATCTTGAATTACTTGTTAAGGCTACAGAAAATTTAAGGTTTTTACTTCTCTCCGCAACACCAATGTATAATAGTTATAAGGAAATTGTTTGGTTGTTAAATTTAATGAATACAAATGATAAACGTAGCAGAATAGAAGTAAAAGATATTTTTGATAAAAATGGCAATTTTAAAAAAAATGGCGAAGAAACTCTTATTAGAAAGGCAACCGGTTATATTTCATTTGTTAGAGGTGAAAACCCTTATACATTTCCCTTTAGAGTTTATCCTAATGAATTCGCAAAAGAAAATACATTCCCCGCAATTAGTTACCCGTCTTATCAAATGAATTTAAAAAAAATACCACACGAAGATAAAAAACGTATTTTAAGTTTATATTTAAACAAAATTGGTAATTGTAGTAATTGCGGTAAATGTCAATATTGTGTTTATAAATATATAATATATAATTTAAGAAACAAGAGCTTTTCAATTACAACAAGAACAGGCGTTGTTAGAGATATGCCTAGTTTTGAAAATATGGAATCTTTTGGCTACACAATGTTGCAAACTCCATTGGAATCTCTTATTATATCTTATCCTGTTCCGGGTTTAAAAAGTATATTAGATGAAATACCTTCAGAGAAGTTCTCCGAGGAGCTATCTAAAAGTTTTTCGGAATCTGAAAATGAATCAAACCAAGATTATGACCAAGATTACGAGAACGACGAATTTGTTATGGAAAATAATGAAGAAGATGAAGATGAAGAAAAACCCGCATTACCAAATATTAATTTTAAAAAACCTTTAATAATAGAGTATTCAGATGATGAAGACATCAATTCAAAAAACACTAATAAAACATTAGTTGATAGTAATAGAACATTAGTTGATAGTAATAAAACATTAGTTGATAGTAATAGAACATTAGTTGATAGTAATAGAACATTAACTAAAGGTCCGGATGTTTCAAATAATACAGATAGAACATTAACTGAAGGTAGTTATAATTACAATAAAAATGTTTCGAATAATACAGATAAAACTTTGGTTGAAACCGAATCACAAATAACTAAAACAGGCGGAACAAAAGCAACTACTATGATTGACCCACATCAACTAACAGGAAAAATTGGGTTAGATAGAATGATGAATTTTGTTGATGAAAAATCTCCTCCTCAAAAAGGCGACTTCGAATACAAAAAATCAACAATTACTGAATATGGAAAGATTTTCTCTCAAGAATTAATAGGTAATTATAGTTGGAAAATAAAATCTATATTAGATAAAATAGTAGACCAGAAAACCGGAACAATTGGCGAAGGAGTTATATTAGTATATTCACAGTATATAGATAGTGGGTTAATACCAGTTGCTCTTGCCCTTGAAGAAATGGGACTTACTAGATATGGACAAAATGTTAAACCATTATTTAAAAACAAACCTTCAGACGTTGTAGATGTAAGAACAATGAAACCTCCAACCGATAAAAAAAATTTCATGCCAGCGAGGTATTCTATGATTACGGGCGACCCACGATTATCTCCAAATAATGATTATGAAGTGAAAGGCGCAACCGGGGAGGATAATAAAGATGGAAATAAAGTAAAAGTAATTTTAATTTCAAAGGCAGGGTCAGAAGGAATTGATTTAAAGTTTATTCGTCAAGTTCATATATTAGAACCATGGTATAATATGAATCGAATTGAACAAATTATTGGTCGGGCAGTTCGGAATTTCTCTCATAAAGACTTACCTTTTGAAAAAAGAAACGTAGAAATTTTTATGTATGGAACAATATTAGAAGATAATAAAGAAGAAGCTGCGGATTTATATGTATATCGTGTGGCAGAATATAAAGCAATTCAAATTGGAACTGTTAGTAGGGTTTTAAAAGAAACGGCGGTTGATTGTATTATAAATCACGACCAAACTAATTTCACACAAGAAATAATGAGCGCAAGCCTTAAAGAACCGATTACGCAAATTTTATCTAATGGAATGACACTAACCGACTTTAAAGTAGGAGACGCGCCATTTTCTCCTGCATGCGATTATATGGCATCATGCGATTATTCTTGTAAACCAGATAAAAAAATTAATGAAGACGATTTAAATGAAGATACCTACGATGAAAAATTTATTATGATGAATTCTGAAAAAATTTTACAAAGAATTAGAATGCTTATGAAAGAAAGTTTTTTTTATAAAAAGGATGTATTAATAAACTCAATTAGAACACCGAAAGAATATCCTTATGTTCAAATATATTCAGCTTTAACCCAACTTATAGAAGATAATAATGAATTCATAGTTGATAAATATGGGAGAAATGGTAGATTAATAAATATTGGTGAATATTACTTATTTCAACCTGTTGAATTGAGAGATAAGAATGTTTCAATATTTGATAGGTCCGTTCCAATAGATTATAAGCATTCAATGATTAATTTTGTAGTAAAAGGAGATATTGTTAAGCCTGTAATAGACAAAAGAAATGTAAATGCGGTTCTTATTGAAGAAGAATCTTTACTATTTCCAGAGGGGAAAAAAATTATAGATGAAATGACTGTAAACTTAAATATTAGCAAGGATTTTTCAAAACAACTAAAAGTCCCAAGAGGCGATGATAATTGGTATAAACATTGTGGTCTTGTTATGAAAAGATTTGTGAAAGAATACCCAGAAACAAAAGGAGATATGCTAATAAAGCTTTTAATAGAACATATGATAGACTTGCTTTTATTTGAATCAAAACTAGAAGTAATGAATTATCTATATTCATTATATGTTATTAAAAATGGTACATTCGAATGGTTTGCGAAGGAATACTTTGATAAAAATACGATTGTCACAAAAAACCTTAAGGCTATAGTTATGTATAAATTAAATAAACGATTTATTATGATATTGAATGAAAATAATAAATGGGTTCCTTCTGAACCGGAAGATGAGAGAGAAATAGCCATGTCAATAGAAGGAAAGGAGGCATTGACTTTTAAAATAGAAGATTACAATAAAATAATTGGGTTTATTGGTTATGAGAAAAGCAATAGATATATGGTATTTAAAACAAAAGATATGACATCTAATCGTGATACAGGAGCGAGATGCGATGAATCAGGTAAAGAAAAAACAATGAAAAAAATAAATGAAATTATTGGTGAAACAAAATATACTAATGAAACTACCAAGGCAACAAAAGATGAAAATGGAAATATTACAAGAGAATCAATCGGTCATGTAGAGTTATGCGTGATTCAAGAATTTGTGTTAAGATATTTTGACGCAATTAAGAGAGATAATAAAAAATGGTTTTTAACACCTGAAATGGCAATATATTTTAAACTTTATAAAGTGAATGTTTAAGTTAATTATATTTTATTAAATAAAATTGAGAGAAAATATAATTAAAAGATAATATGTATATAAAATATAGCAATGGAAAAACCAACACAACAAAAAATCAAGCGAAGAGACGCAAAATTACAGACAATATATTCTAGATGTTTAATTACTAGAAATGTTGTATTGCCTATTACTGCCATTGGAAAAAATATAAGGGAAACGATTGAAGAAAATATAAAGGCAAGCTTTGAAGGCAAATGTGTTGTAGAAGGGTATATAAAACAAAATTCTTCAAAAATCGTTACTTATTCTAGTGGGCTAATTATTAGAGGAAATTTGATTTCATTTGAAGTAGTTTTTGAGTGCGATATTTGCTTTCCAGTTGAAGGAATGCTTATTTCTTGTGTGGCGAAAAATATAACGAAGGCTGGTATTAGAGCCGAAAGCGCAACGGATGTCCCATCGCCTATTGTTGTTTTCGTTACAAAAGACCATCATTATAACTTAGCCTATTTTTCAGAAGTTCAAGAAGGCGATAAAATAAATGTCAGAGTTATTGGACAACGTTTCGAACTAAATGATAAGTACATATCAATTATTGGTGAACTAATTAAAGAAAAAGAACCATTTGTTTTAAAATCAAAACAGGTTTCTAAACCTAGGATTGTAATAGAAGATTAGTAATTTACTTATTTATAATTCACGCTTAAACAATATTAATTTTAATTATTAATTTAAAAACAAATTATTATATAACATATCAATAGCAATGGAAACATTTTTTTCTACAAATGAAATAAACAATTACTCTGTTAGTGAGTTGAATTATATTAGAGAGTCTATAGAAAATATGAATAAATTTAACCAGGTTGAAATTTTAAGGATTCTTAATAAAAATAATAATGTTACGCTAAATGAAAACAAATATGGTATACATATAAATCTTTCTGAAGTTAAAAAAGAAATTTTAGATGAACTAACCGTTTATATTAACTATGTTAATACACAAGAGATAACATTGAAGACGATTGAACAGCAAAAAGAAGATTATAAAAATACATATTTTTCAAAAGATATTAAAGATAATTGCAAAATATTATCAACTATCAAATAAAATGGCACAATATAATGATGTATCAAAAGAAAAATATAATGATGTATTAAAAGAAATACAATATTATATTTTAAATGAAGAAAATATTAAAGGGTATTTAGAAATGAAAATAAAATATGTTAAAAAGCAAAAACCTTTTACATCTATAGATACATTTCAAAAAATACAAAACAAAATTTTTATTCCTCGTGAACAAGATACTTTATTTTGGTGTTTTTATATAATACAAAATGGAGATTTAAAATATGAAACAATGTATAATAAAAATGATATTGTTGCAAGACAAATGAAAATAGAATACATTGATATAATAAGAAAAAACAAACAAATTATAAAGACATATAAATTTGATTCAATTAGTAACATTGAAAATAACCTAGCGAATGAAAAAAGTTTGAACATCAACTCTTTTTTAACATTATGCGCAATCTTAAACATTAATATATTATTTGTTAATAACAAAACCTACTATGAATCATTTATGAACGATACTGAACCCATATTTATAATTTACTGTTTAAATAATACAGAAACTAATAAAGGAAATAAAAATTATAGTTTGCGATATGGTTTTGAGAAATCAACAAAGAGCAATGTTAGCAACATAAAATCGACGCTTTACAAATTAGATAACATAGCCAAACCTATTAAATCAGTTTCTTCCTATAATATTTCAGAATTAGTTGAAATATGTAACAAATTAGCAATTGAAATTAAAAACGTAAAAACTGGAAAAAATAGGCAAAAAAAAGAATTATATGAATCAATTATTCAATATTTTTAAATTTAAAAAAAAATGAACAACAATTTAAAAATATGTATTTATTATATAATAATAATGAGTTCTATTGAAAAATCAAATGTTTATAATTTAGAGGGTCAGAAAAACCAAACTACATCAAGTAGTGGAATTGAAAGATTATACAAAATTAATAGTGAAACCAGAAAAATATTGCTTCAACAAGATGAAGAAGATAGACAAAAAATTCAAGAAGGAAAATATGAAGGGGACGTCTTTAAATGGAAACCAAGAATTAATAATATTACTGGACAACCGAACCAAAATTATAACACTCCTGAGTTTCCACCACCGCAAAAAAGGTTTCAACCACCGCAAAAAAGGTTTTCACCGTACACGCCAGAAGAACTACCAATGCCTCAAGAAATATTTGCCGAAAATGAAGAAATAATTGAAATACAAAAAGAAAAAGTTAATTTACCTCCTCAACAACGTTTCGATAACTTAGTTAAGACTTTTTATAATTCGAATTCCTACATGACTACGTCTCATAAAAAATTAAATGAGTTAGAGGTAAGATTTGGAACAAAAGGCATAAAACCTATTACAAAAAGTGATTATGATAATGTTGTCAAAAAATTGAAGTCTTTTGGGTTTAAAGTAAGAGGTGAAGAATCCGGCGAATATTATCTACGTATAAATTGCGAATTTTTAGATAGCACAACTGGAAAATTTAAATTATCTAATATTAGAACTGAAATTAAAGGGCTAACTAATGTTCAAGAATATTGTAGAACAAATGATATTAAGGGACTGCCTATTCAACAACAAGTTGAATTTATAACTAAAAAACCTACAATAATTAATGATATGCGTGTTTCAACAGTCGATTTCGATGATTTTAATTTTAGAGTGGCATTAAACACCGAAGAACAAATTGATAAAATGGGATTAAAAAATTATATATTAGATAATTGGAAAAAATCAAAAAAAGAATTCCGTTTTATTAATCGTGTAACTTTTAAAAATGATGAATACCCATTTGTAGTTGATTTAAGTATTGTTAAATTTGGCAATAGGTCTTCAGATAAATTTGGGAATGAAAATCGCGGTCCTATTATAAGAGTTTACACTTTTGAAGAATCCAACGTGTTAAATAATCAAGAAATATATGAAATAGAAATTGAGCTCGTTAATAGTGAAATAGGTCCAGGAACAAAATTTAATAACCCCGGCGCAATTCTAGAGTCTTTGAGAAAACTTATTAAGTACGTGTTAGGTGGTCTTCAGGGTACAAATTTTCCTATTTCATATCTGGAGCAAAAATCCGTCATGGAAACATATATGAAAATGATTTGGAAAGACGAGTATGATGCTTCAAAGAGGGTTAATAGTAAACATTTTATTGGACCTAACTCAATAACGCTACAATTAGTAAATATTGCCCCAATTGATGAAAATTCTAATTATACTAATATTAGAAAAGACTTCGTTGTAACTGACAAGGCAGACGGAGAGCGTAATCTAATGTTTATATCAGATAATGGCAAAATATATTTAATAAACACAGGCATGGATGTTATATTTACTGGTGCTAAAACGGATAACAAGGATTGTTTTAATACTTTAATTGATGGCGAATTAATTCTTCACGATAAAAATGGTGACTATTTAAATTTATACGCGGCGTTTGATGTTTATTACATTAATAAAATGGATGTTAGACATTTTACCTTTATGAGTTTAAAGGAAGAAAAGGACGTAAGTAAATCTAGATATTATTTATTAAAACATGTAATAACACTTTTAAATCCGGTTTCAATTATATCACAACAAGATGTTCATAAAAAATCAGGGAACTCTCTTGTAGAAAATTATAAAAAAGGTATAACTACAAGCTCACCGATTATTGTTAAAACAAAAGAATTCTTTCCAATGACTACAAAAGATACTATATTTAATGCCTGTGATAGTATTTTGAAAAAAGAAAACGAAGGTAGGTTTGAATATACAACGGATGGATTAATATTTACACACGCGTTTTACGGAGTTGGCTCTACCGAAATTGGTAAATCTGGTCCAAAAACAAAAATTACATGGGAGCAATCATTTAAATGGAAGCCACCACAGTATAATACTATTGATTTTCTTGTAACAACTGAAAAATCGGCAAATGGTGAAGATATTATTAAGCCTTTGTTTGAAGATGGAATAAATACCACAGAAAGTGTCCAATTTAATGAGTATAAACCAATCGTTTTAAGATGCGGGTTTAGTGAAAAAAATGATGGTTATATTAATCCTTGTCAAGACATAATAGATGATAAATTACCTGTTTTCAATCAAAGGTTTGAGGATAGACGTGAGAATGATTATGTACCAAAAAGATTTTACCCGACCGAGCCATATGATATTAATGCAGGGTTATGTAAAATAATGTTGAAACCAGACGAAACCGGAGGTAAACAAATGTATTCTGAAGAAAATGAGGCATTCGCCGATAATACAATTGTTGAATTTAGGTATGATTTTGAGAAAGAAGAAGGATGGAGATGGATACCTTTAAGAGTAAGATATGATAAAACATCAAAGCTAAGAAGAGGCGAAAAAGAATATGGTAATTCTTATAAAACCTGTAATGAAAATTGGAAATCAATAAACCCTGCAGGGCGAATTAATGAAAATATGCTGCGTACTGGGATGAATATTCCAGATATAAGCGTATGTGAAGATAAATATTATAATACTCCTGCAGGCAAATTTAAAACTCAAGCTATGAAAAACTTTCATAATTTATATGTAAAAAAAATGCTTATCAAAAGTGTGTCAAAACCAGGTGATACATTAATTGATTTTGCCTGCGGTAAAGCAGGCGACTTGCCTAAATGGATTGCGTCCAAACTATCGTTTGTATTTGGTATTGATTTGTCAAAGGATAACTTAGAGAATAGGTTAAATGGTGCTTGTGCAAGATATTTGAATTCAAAGAAAATAAATAAAAATATGCCATATGCCTTATTTGTGAATGGTAATAGTGCTTTTAATGTAAAGAATGGTTCCGCAATGTTAAATGATAAAGCTAAACAAATTACCGCTGCCGTTTTTGGAAATGGTCCTAAAGACGCTGAAAAAATTGGAAAAGGCGTGGCTAGACAATATGGAAAACATGACGACGGGTTTAATGTATCATCATGTCAATTCGCCATGCACTATTTCTTAGAAAGTCCGGATACACTTCAAGGGTTTATGAGAAACTTAGCAGAGTGTACAAAATTAAATGGCTACTTTATTGGTACCGCATACGATGGTAAGGTTATTTTCGATATGCTTAAAAAAGTCAAAACGGGTGAAAGCGTTCAAATCAATGAAGACGGAAAAAAAATATGGGCGGTTGTAAAAGGTTATGGGGCGGATAATTTTGATGACGACTCAAGCTCAATTGGTTATAGAATTGATGTGTACCAAGAATCAATTAACCAACTTATTTCAGAATACTTGATAAACTTTGATTATTTAGATAGAGTAATGAATTCTTACGGTTTTAAAGTAATTAATAGAGAAGAGGCGAAATCATTAGGACTACCAGAAGGGTCTGGTTTATTTAGTGAGTTATTCTTAAACATGACTGAAGAAATCGCAAAAAATAAATTTAAAGCGAAAGATTACGAAAAAGCACCAGAAATGACTTCTTATGAAAAGAAAATTTCATTCTTAAACAGATATTTTGTTTACAAAAAATACACAGAAGTTAATGTTAATAAAGTAATCCTTGAATTAAGTGAATATCAAGAAACAGAAATACAAGGCAATAATAAAGAAACCAGACATTCTATAGATGTTGCAAAAGATGAAAATCAAAAGTTAACACCTAAAATAAGAAAACTGTCAAAGAAACTATTATTAGTTGCCGCTACTGAAGCAGTTGATGACAACGCACCTGTAGCTATTATAGAAAAAAAAATTAAAAAGAAAAAAGAAAAAACAGAGAAAGAACCTGTAAAGAGTAATAAAAAAGTAAAGGAACTTATTATTGAAAGCGATTCTGATTAAAATAGAAGAGGTAAAGAATTATAAAATATAATCACTTAAAAAAAAATTATAATATATAGTAATAAACCATGAGTTATTATATATTACCAAAAAACAATAATAATATTTGTGTTAATCCAATAAGTAGCGAAACACACATATTCGACCCATACTTATCAGGTACACTTTACATTTATTACAATGAAATAAGACAACAAATAATTAATATATTATTAAATATAACTGATTTGTCATACAATACATTTGATGAAATTATAAAAATTGTAAACCCATATGAATATATTTTTTCCAAGGTTCCAGGTTCAAAATTTTCCGTCAGCAAGTTAAAACCAAAAACCAATTTATTTTATGATTTCTTGGAAGTTTCTAGTTGTCTTAATATTTTTGATAAATTTAAAGATAAACAAATTAACACCCTTCACATTACAAAAAACAATAGCGATACAATTGAATGTTTTGAAATGTTGAGAGAAGGGTTCTGTGATAACATTGTTTATTATGATAGTTTAAATGAAGATATAATTAAAACCATAGGTGATAACAAATTTGATTTTTTATTTTTTGAAACCAACGAATATTGTCTTAATAAATATATTTTAAATTTAATTCAATGTGTAATGTCTATTTTAAGAAATCAAAATAGTGAAGGCACTACAATTATAAAGATAAGCAACATTTTTTATAAACCTGTCGTAGACATTTTGTATTTGTTAACTTCATTATATGAAAAAGTATATGTTATTAAGCCTAATACATGTAATATTACAACTTTTGATAAATATATTGTTTGTAAAAGTTTTATCTACAATGAAAATAAAATAAATCATTATAAATTTATTTATCATAAATTGTTATTTTTTTTAAAAAATATTGAAAATAAATATGTAACCTCAATTTTAGATTTTGACTTACCGTATTATTTTATTACAAGACTCGATGATATGAATATTACAATTGGACAGCAACAACTGGAAGCACTCGACCAAATAATTAGTATTTTAAAAAATAAAAATAAGGATGATAAAATTGAAATTATAAAAAAATCTAATATACAAAAATCAGTTAGTTGGTGTGAAAAATATAAAATACCATGTAACAAATTTACTGAGAAAATAAATATATTTTTACCTATAATTAAAGAAAATTTTGAATGAAAAAAGTATTACAAGTAATATATCAATGGTCTTATAATATATCAATGGTCTTATAATATATCAATGGTCTTATAATATATCAATGGTCTTAGTTTAGTAAGTGCCAGAACCAGTTGTAGTATTATAAGTATTAGGGGATTGTGAAAAATGATTCGTTCTAAAAACAGTTCCTTGATAATAACGATAAGGACTAGGTTGAGATACTGGGTTTTGATATTGTTTTAAAGAATTGTAATAACAAAGTTTCTTGTTTTGAAAAGGTCCAGATTGACTAAAATTAAGGGGGTAAGGTGTATTGCAATTTGGAGCTTTATTTTTATAAAGATTTTGGTAATTATTAGCTTCTCCCGCATATATTTCGTTTGCGTTTACCAGTAATGGACCTGTATTATTATAATTTTGAATGGAAGCCGCATTTGTTGAAATGGTATCAACCATCAGTTTTAGATTTCTAGTAGAACTGTCAACGGCACCTTGTTTTGCGAATTGAAAGTTGTTTGGTTTATAAACAACAAGTTGGCAACCTGTTGGATTCGTTGGACCACTAATAGGCATTCCCCAGTATGGATTACTTATATAATTTGTAAATACTTGAATAGCTCCGGGCTTTTGAGACTCTGGCAAACCATTAATCCATGTAAAAAACCCACTTATTGAATTAATATTAAGTGTGTTGAATTGAGTAATTTCTGATTGTGTTATGATACGTGAACTTAACATAATATTTAGCATCTGGGCAATCATTGCGTTTTGTGTGGCGTTGTATTGTTCGGCATTTGTTTGACAATTTGCCAAATATGTATTTTGTAATGCCAATGGACTGCCAGCTTTGGCCGCATTATTAGGTTGCGTTGAAATATAATACGGGTTAGAATTATATACTGTGTTATTGAGAGTTTTATAAGATAAATAATTAAATGCTTTTTGCTCATAAGTTTTACATCTATTTTGTAAATATTGTTTTGTAGTAGTATAATATTTTTTAGATAAATTTGTACTGGCATATATAACTCTTTTTTTAGCATTATTTTCTGGATTACAACATAAAATAGAATTAGTTGTATTTGGTTCTGGGTTTTCAGTTAAATATGTAGTATTAGGAGAGTAACTTGCAACGATTCCAACCCCTTCACATGTTTTACAATTTGCCTCCATTTGACTTACTCCGTCAATTTCATTAGGTGGATTTTGTTTAACAATAAAGCTGCCTGGTTTGTCTTGTAATTCATTAAGCAATCCAGAACCTCCAAAACCTCCGCCCAGCGATGTACCTTTACTAGAAGATACAAATCTATTCATATTGTAATTAATTAGCCCATTTTCATTAATGTTAACGATTATGTTTTTATTGTAAGGACTTTCACCTACTAAATTTGGAACACCTGTAATAGGAACAGATGGTATTACCCTTCCCTTTCTATACTGTTTTAATGGTCTAGGTATAAAATTCCTTGTGTTAGAATAAGTTCTTGAAGGAAAAGAGCCTGATTGGAAAACGTTTCCAGTATCATTGTTTGTAAGAGGTCTTATGTGACCAGCCGCAACTCCAACAGGATTACTAAAAGGACCTGTTCCTTTCCATGGTAAATATTGTTTATTAAAATATGTACTTTTATGATTATATCCTGAGGCAGGCATTGATTGTCTCATTCCTTGGGGGTAATACGCTGTAGACATTTATATTATTATGAAAGAAAATAAAAACTAATATTATATTATATTAATGCCATCATTGATAAATCTACTCATAATATTTTTTATTTTATTAATAGTTTATCAAATATTTTTAGCATGCGCCAAAAATAGTATTATAGAGGGTCTTGAAGAATATCAACCATATAACATGAATGACCCTAACAATGCTTTAATACTAGCTCAACAAAACGCTGGAAATATATCTTTTTTAAAACAACAATTAGATGAAATGAACGGACTAAACAAGGAGGTTCAAGACTTAAGTGGAAATTTTGTTGCATTACAAGACCAAGTCAGTCAATTAGTAGCTGCGCAACAACAATACGCAACGCAAATGACTGGAGGAAGCGCACCAGAAATAACTGGTGCCGTAGAGACATCATCATAATAATTAATAATTATAAAAAAAATATATTTATATAAATTAAGTATAATGTCTAATATATTTAATGAAGTATTACAAGATGCTCAAGGTGTACAAGAAAAATTGCTTGGTCCGACATATCCATATTATAAAAACATTAAAATGCCTAATCAAATTGGTATGAGTGACGAGGGAAGTTTATCCGCTCTAGGGAAAGATGTAAATGGTTTGATACAATATGTTGAAGTTTTAGTTACTGGAAATAGTGAAGCCTCGGCAACAGGCGGACCTTTAGGAAATAAGTTTTTTTTAAAAACTGGAGCAAAATGCAATGATGTAGCTAGTGGAAATCAAGTAGATAGATATATTTACGTTGATAATGTTCCTAATGGAAACATACCATTTATTTCGAAAGGTCTTGGTGTGAATTTTTCAAACTTTGAAGGCTTAATTCCTGGAGCAATGGGAAATTTAAGCGTTTTAAATCCATTTGCTATTATGAGCTCATTTCTCTCTGGTTCAACTCCACCGTGTCAAGAACTAACTATGCAAACCATTGATATCAATAATAATTCATCAACACAAACCGAATATGTAACACAATCTGACATAAAAAATATGGATGCGTGTATATTTCAAAATCGTGTAAATCCTCTTAATGGTAACCAATGTAAAGAAACTTTTCAAACTGGACTACCCGCGGATGTGGGGTTAACTTTACCAGAAGACCCATTTGCGCAAATATATTTTGCAAGTTTGGCAGGCATAGGCGTATATATATTATATCGTCTTATGAATAAATCTAAATAATTATTATAAAATAATAATATATAATGACAACCAAAAAACCATCCGCAAGAAATGGCAAGTTAACGCGTAGGGGAAAAAAATCTACAATAAGACGAAATAAAACAACAAGACGAAATAAAACAACAAGACGAAATAAAACAACAAGACGAAATAAAACAACAAGACGAAATAAAACAATGAATAAAAGATATAGGAAAAAAGGCGGTAATAACGATGAAAAAGTAAAATGCTGTCTTTGTAACATGCCAACAAATATAAATGAAACCCTAATACCTTTAGACTGTCTGAGAAAACAAAGAGAAAAAGGAAAAGGTCCGCATAGATTATGTCAACACTGTTGGTGGAATGAAGATACTGGTTTTGCAAGAGAAGGCATAAATCATAGGTGCCCTTGTTGTGAAGAAGGTGTAGAACTACCAACCCTTAAAATAAAAGAACAAAAAGACGTGATAGATTTAACTCTTGACGATTCTGATTAAGATAATTAATCGAACTCCAATAGATTTGTTATTGTATTGTGTGACATTTCCTTCGTCATTAATTGTTGTGTTAAATAATCTATCGTTTTTAGTTTTATACTTAGTTCTTTTTCTAAACGAGCTATTATAAATTTTTGATTAGATATAGTTTCTTTTAATTGTACATTATCTGTAAAAAAATTCGACTTATTCGTGTTCATATCCGTTAACCATTTTTGGTGTGTCTTGGTTTTAATATGACTAGTAAAATAAGATAAACAATCATATGTTTTATCCTTTCTTGCGCCGCAAGAACATCTAAGTCCATTTTTTAAGTTGTTAAAAGATGGAATTTTGTCAATATAATTTCCTTTTTCATCAATACTAGGCGAGTAAATATCGGGTTCTACAATAAGGTCCATGTTATAAACTAATATAGAGATGTTTTTAAATTATTTGACCCAATATATAAGAAAATTATTTTAATGTTTGTGGTGTCTACACGATTTAGAATGTTTGTGTCTTCTTGTCTTACCTCCTACAATGTTGTTAGGTTGAGCTGTTTTAACATTAGAAACCGTTACTGAATTTGCTGCTAACCCTGTTAGAGGTGTGTTTGCGGAATAACTGCCACCACGCATTCTTCTAGTTTTTCTAGTTCTTCTAGTTCTTCGCCTTCTTCCACCAACAGAATTTGTAACCGCGGCGGTTGAACTTGTAACAGCGTTCTTAGTGTCATTGTAGGCACTTGAAGCCGCTTCTTTTGTTTTATTGTACGCACCAGAAACAGCTTGGGTTGTTTCATTCAACGCATTTGTAGTACCTTGTTTTATGGAACCCCATGTTTCTTCCAAAGAAAAACCACCTTTTTTGCTTGTATGTCTTCTTGGCATTTATATTATAATGTAAGAAATTTATATTATAATAAATCAAATTATTTTACGAAATTTATATAAGCATAAAAACCTGCTAAAGCTCCTAGTATTTCAACAATAATATAAGGCAATAAATCAGGCTTAGACAATTTACCTGCGGCATAAAGACCAATGGCTACTGCAGGATTAAAGGCTCCGCCGGAAATAGGTCCTCCTATTAAAACAGGAATAGCTAAGCCAAATCCAATGGCAAGCCAATTACCCGTGGCAAAAATTACGAACATTAGAAACATTGTTCCTAGAAATTCCACTAAATACTTATTCAATACATCCATTATATTAAATATTTATATAATTTATTTTGGTTGTATTTTATTTTGGTTGTATTTTATTTTGGTTGTATCTAAAAAATTTAGATTAAACTCCAGGCGTTGCGAGGATTTGAGGGTCTTGGTCCTAAAACTTTAAGTAAAAATTGAATGTAGGCAGGTCCTTGTCCATGAGCCTTTTCAAAAGCATAAATTCTTCCTTGAGAACCGATTCTAGTACGCGGACTACTAATCAAAAGAGCTGCTCCAGTGCGCCCGTAGCTTCCAAGACCATACGCAGGCGTTAAAGAAGGATATGTGTATGCCATATTATAATAATACTAAAGATTTTATTTTAAAACAAAATTAATAGGTTGACCTTACAATTGACCCCCAACCACAAGTTCTCCCATTGGACAAACTTGTATTTTGAATAGCTCCTTTTTTTGCCGGAGCTACACAACTGCTTGAACGCATTTTTTTTTGGACAATTTGAATCATACATGGATTATAAGCTTTAGTTCCAATACTTGCAGAATTTGGTAAACCCATTTTATAACCGCTTTTACCTATTGCCTTAGCCTTAATAGTATTTAAGTGTAATGATGATTGAACTGGAGGAATATAATTAGTATGAGATGAAACCGGAACCTGACGCTGTGTTGATTTTATAACATATCCAAATGAAGCCGCTGATTTTCCTAAAGCTATTTGTCGCTGTAATTCTTGGGTACTAACAGAGGTTCTTAAATATTGATGTCTTGCGTTTGTATTCATTTGTGCGTTGACTGGCATTTGACATGGCAAAAACTGTGGAGGAGTAGGTCGTAAACCGGTTAATGTTCCGTAACTATGATACGGTATTTGGGATGGCGTTTGATTTGTACTTAATGGACCTGTAATTGGAGCATTAACATATCCGTTATAAGATACTGACCCTTTATTTGTAGAAACCGCATATGGAGTTGTCATTAATATATTATATACTTTTATTAAAAGTATACAATAAAATACTTAATATTTTTTTTTATTAACATAGTTTGGTGTTCCACAAAATAAACAATTTTGACTTAACCCAACAAATTGCTCACTAATATTATTATTGCGTTTACATTTACAACATTTAAGGTTGTTTTATTATATTTTCTTAAAAATAATATCTCTTAAGATTTTGCCTCTAATGTAATTGATTTATTACTAGTATTATTAATTATTTTATTACTTGTAACTGTTATTTTAGTGCTCTTGTTAAAAGTTATGTTTTGTGTAATAGATACTTTTTTTACATTGGCATTATCACATAAGTCCAATATTTGTGTTTGATTTATTGCTTCCATAACAAAAATGTCAATGTTGTTTTCAAATAATATTTTTGATGTAAATCCCGAATTAAATAATTCTGTTGTAGTAAACCCGACAGCTTTTAATTCTGCCAACGTATAAAGAGGTTTTAATGCTAATGATGTAGGTGTTATTTTCACATCCTGTATGGCGGTTGAGTAATCCCCGCCGGTAATTGTTCCATAAAATCCTAAAGCGTAGTTTCCAAAAGAAGGAATATTAATAGTTGCCGTATACTGTTGCCATCTAGTAGTTGGAGGTGTAAACGTTAAAACGATTGGCTCACTTGTACCTCCGGCACTATTTTGTCCACAATAAACGTTAATTGTATTTGCACCGGAATGACCAGGTCTTCCACATGCATAAAATGTAACATCATAACTACCCGCATATAAAATAATCCATTGACGAAAAAATGAGGCGAGTTGTATACAAGCCGCTTGATTACCTGCAGGATAAGGCATTGGATACCCCCATGCGCTTGAATTATTAATCAAAACGGCAAAAAAATCCCAACCAGGAACTGTAGAAAGTGAACTAATATATTGATAACTATTGTTCGCCATTTGCGGCTGTTCAAAACCCCCATTTTGTAAATTACCTAATGCTGAAAAATCAATAGTGCTTAATTGTGCCGCCGTAAACCCACCAGCTTTTAATTCTGCCGCCGTAAACAATAGCTTTAATTGTGCCGCCGTAAACCCACCAGCTTTTAATTCTGCCGCCGTAAACCCACCAGCTTTTAATTGTGCCGCCGTAAACCCACCAGCTTTTAATTCTGCCAACGTAAACCCACCAGCGCTTAATTCTGCCAACGTAAACAATAGCTTTAATTCTGCCAACGTAAACAATAGCTTTAATTCTGCCACCGTAAACCCACCAGCTTTTAATTCTGCCACAGTAAACCCACCAGCTTTTAATTCTGCCAACGTAAACAATAGCTTTAATTCTGCCACCGTAAACCC
>Ga0209443_1000146_pt1 | contig 45977 bp, 43 predicted proteins | sample LauGreBMM110DCMD_2_FD_187571 | JGI IMG/M metagenome (GOLD analysis project Ga0209443, IMG submission 187571) | Freshwater lake microbial communities from Lake Michigan, USA - Su13.BD.MM110.DCMD (SPAdes) (version 2) | ecosystem: Environmental > Aquatic > Freshwater > Lake | place: Lake Michigan... | reverse complement strand
TAAGGGCGGAAAGCAGAAGCAACGGGGATGCAGGCTTGAAATTCAACATATCCGACGTCTAAGCCTGCATGCAGCGCCATGCAAGGGCATCGCAATGCCACATCTCGGGGGCCGAAACGCCGGATTATACGTTGACATAGATATTTGCTTGCACTAGCTGCGCCCATTCTTGCGTGACCCTGTTGAGATTCGTCTCCGCTATGTCACGCGCCTTAGCAACCCGCCCTTATAAGGCGCTAAGCTGTAGAAACGGATGAGTTAAAGCCATGTTCGCAATCGTGCGCACAGGCGGCAAGCAATATCGCGTCGCCGCCGGAGACAAAATCGCAGTTGAAAAACTGTCTGGTGAAGCGGGTGACAAAATCTCGCTTGGTGACATCCTTCTTGCCGGCGACGGTGACAAGGCGCAGGACGTGAACGGCTTGACCGTTTCTGCCGAAATCATTGCGCAAGAGCGCGGTGAAAAGGTAATCGTCTTCAAAAAGCGTCGCCGCCATAATTATCGTCGTAAGCAGGGTCATCGCCAGTCGTTGACGCTGCTGCGTATTCTTGCCGTTGGCAAGGAAGAGAAGAAGGCGACTGCACCTAAGGCCGAGAAGGTCGAGGCTGCTGCCACTGCTGCTCCTGCTAAAGAAGCCGCGCCAAAGAAAGCCGCTGCGCCTAAAAAGGCTGCAGCCCCTAAGGAAGCTTGAGCGGCAACGCTCTTAAGTAGGAGTTTAGACCATGGCACATAAAAAAGCAGGTGGTTCGTCACGCAACGGTCGCGATTCAGCCGGCCGTCGTCTTGGCGTAAAGAAGTTCGGTGGCGAAAACGTCATTGGCGGCAATATTATCATCCGTCAGCGCGGCACCAAGGTATATCCTGGTTCGGGCGTTGGCCTTGGCAAAGACCACACATTGTTCGCCCTCGTCGAAGGCCGCGTGCGATTCCATGCTGGCAAACTCGGCCGCAAATATGTGTCGGTCGACATGGCAGCGATGGCAGCCGAATAAACAGGACAATCGATACCGGGTTGTCCAGACGGATGACCCGGAAATCATATCAGGTGGTTTCCACCTTTGAACAGGGAGACGGGTCAACCGGTCTCCCTTTCTTTTTGCCGCATTCTCCCTGTTCCAAGCCTCGCAAGAGGCAACTGTCACATGGCTGTCGCTTTGTCATGCAAAGGGGCGGCGCAGAACCGGAGAGAAACGATGTTCGCGAGAACCGAAAGATTGCTGCTGCGGCCGAGCTGGCCCGAGGATGCACAGGAACTCCATGAGGCGATTGCCGATGAAGGCATCGTTCGCAACCTCACGCGCGCGCCATGGCCCTACACCGCCGACGATGCCTTGCACTTTACTGCGCAGGCACATGACGATCGCCACCCCGCCTTTTTGCTGATGCTGCGTACCAAGGGTGCGCCGCGCCTAATCGGTGGGTGCGGCATTGGCGATCTCGATGGCGAAGCCGAGTTGGGCTACTGGATTGCCCGGCCCTATTGGGGTCTTGGCTTTGCGACAGAGGCAAGTCGCGCCGTGATCCAAATCGCCAAGACCATTGGGCACAATAAGCTCATCGCCAGCCACTTCACCGACAATCCCGCCTCGGGCAACGTGCTGCGCAAGCTTGGCTTCCAAAAGACGGGCAAGATCACCCAGCGCCATAGCAAGGTCCGCGGCGAAGCTGCTGCCTGCGCCATGTATGAAAGGGCACTGGACGGCGCCAGTTCAGAACCACGCGCCATGTTACGCCCACCGGCATTCGGCATGCGCGAGCAAATGGAGCGCCTGCAGGCTGCATAACGGTCCAAGCCACTCGGTCATGACCTCAACAGGTAACTGATACCATCCCTGAATTTTGCAACACTCTTGGATATCCAAGGATATGGGCGTAGCGTTGGAAAAACATTTCGGTCGGGGTGAATATGGCGACAGAGGCAACCAAGATTATCCACTTGCAAGACGTTGGCATGCCGCGTCGATTGACCCCCGAGGCGAGCCGGATGGCGGCGCTTGAGGCGGCGCGCAGCCTGTTGCTTGAGGCGGGGCCGCAGGCCGTTACCTTAAAGGCGGTCGCCGGGCGGATCGGGCGGACGCACGCCAATTTGCTGCACCATTTTGGGTCAGCGTCGGGCCTTCAGCGGGCGCTGGCGGCATATATGGGCGACAATATCTGCAGCAAAATCGCCGAGGCTGTGGTCCAAATGCGTGGCGGGGTCGTCACGCCGCACGAGCTGGCCAACCTGATCTTCGACCATTTCGACCGCGAGGGTGCAGGCGCGCTCGCGTCGTGGATGCTGTTGTCGGGAAATGAAGACGCGCTCGACCCTATTGTTGAGGCAATCCACAAGCTTGTCGATGAAATCGGTGAAGAGGGTCACGCCGACACGTCGCTGCATGAACTGACGCTTGAAATGGTGCTGATGGCGCTCGGTGATGCGTTGCTGGGCGGGCCCTTGTCGGCGTCGCTTGGCTTACCCCGCGAAGCTGGCCGCCAAATTGCCGGCCGAAAGCTGGCGGCTTCATTCGATGCCTGGCAGGCGCAGTTGAAGCCTTAAGTCTAAGAAGCGGCTCCGTAATAGTGCCGATACCAGTCCGCGAATTTCTCTAACCCTTCCGCAAGCATGACCTTGGGCTGATACCCCGTCAGCGCGTGCAGCTTGGACACATCGGCATAGGTCGCCGTGACATCGCCCGGCTGCATTGGCCGCATGATCTTGGTCGCCGCACGGCCAATGGCTTTTTCAAGCGTCTCTATCATCTCCATCAGGCCAACGGGGTGGCTGTCGCCAATATTCAGAATTCGGTGTTCCCCCCGTGACGGTGAATGATCAAGCGCGCCAATAATGCCGTCGACGATGTCGTCAATATACGTGAAATCACGCGCCATTTCACCATTGCCGTAAACCTCAATTGCCTCACCCTTCAGGATTTTCTGCGTGAAGCTGAAATAGGCCATGTCGGGCCGGCCCCACGGGCCGTAGACGGTGAAAAACCTAAGCCCTGTCTGCGGGAAGCCGTAAAGCTTGGCGTAGGATTGGCTCATCAATTCGCACGCGCGTTTGGTGGCTGCGTAGAGGGACACTGGATCGGTAGCAGGCTCCTCTTCCTTGAAACCCTCTCCCCCCATCGGCTTGTCGCCATAGACCGAGCTGGAGGAGGCGTAGACCAGATGCTCAAAGCCCTCAGCATGGCGGCACGCCTCCATAACCGACAAGTGACCGGCAAGGTTTGAACGTTCATAGGCGAAAGGATTTTCAATGCTGTGGCGCACGCCAGCCTGCGCCGCGAGATGCACCACACGGACTATATTGTTATCGCGTATAAGCGCCTTCATCTTGTCGGCATCGGCAATGTCCACGCGCTCAAAGGCGAAGCTGTTGATCCCCGCAAAGGTCGCCAGCCGCGCCTCTTTTAGGGCAGGGTCGTAATAATCATTGACGATATCGACGCCAATGACGCACTCTCCGCGCGCCAAAAGGCGATGCGCCACAGCGTGGCCTATGAACCCGGCTGCGCCTGTTACAACTATCGGTGCCGGCATCTCAAACAATTTCCTCAGCTATAAAAAGCAAATGCGTGTGGCTATGCGGGTACATAGGCTTTTACCTCAACTCGGACGCCTTAACACCAAGCCGCGCCTTAGCAACATCCTGGCAACTGCCAGAGCTTCCAAAAAGCGAGCAGCCCGCTAAATCACCAAATTATCTATCAACCGCGTCTTGCCCATCTTGGCCGCCGCCAGTAACCGCGCCGGCCTGCCGTCAAAGTGGTGCAGTTCCTCAAGCGTGATCGCGTCGGCGAGTGCAAAATAATCCACCTGTGCAAACCCTGCTGTAAGAATATCCGCTTCGGCATGTGCAAGCGTTTGGTCCACGTCACTGCCGGCGCGGATATCTTCAGCCGCGCGGCGCAATGCATGTGGCAAGGCCAAGGCGGCCGCGCGTTCGTCCGCCGTCAAATAGGCATTGCGCGAGGACAGAGCGAGGCCGTCCGCATCGCGTACGATTGGCACCCCCAAAATCTCCAACGCGAAATCGAGGTCGCGCGCCATTTGCCGGATGACCGCCAGTTGCTGAAAATCCTTTTCACCAAAGAGCGCGACATCGGGCTGCACCTGATTGAACAATTTGGCGACCACCAGCGCGACGCCGTCAAAGTGGCCTGGCCGCGCCCCGCCGCAGTAGCCGCGGCTTGGCCCGTCCACGTGGACCTTCGTTACAAAGCCCGCCGGATAAACCGTCGCCGCGTGTGGCGCCCATAAAATGTCTACACCCGCGGCGCGCAGCAGTTCGGCGTCGCGCTCCATCGTGCGCGGATAGGCGTCGAGGTCTTCATTTGGGCCGAATTGCGCTGGGTTTACGAAGATCGATACGACGACAGCGTCTGCGTGCCGCCGCGCCTCCTTGACCAACGTCATGTGCCCGTCATGCAGTGCGCCCATGGTCGGGACCAGCGCAATGCGGCCCATTTCCGCGCGCAGCACGGAAATCTGGTGCCGCAATGGGTACAGTTGATTGATGGTTTGCACGGATGGGCCGCCTTGTTTATTGGCTTTGATAATCCTGCCTATGCGGGAGGGCGCGGCGGCATTTCAAGGCAAATGTCGCTGCGGGCATGAATTTGCAGCAGTTTGGGGGAATATGGCCAAGGCACATCACATCGTTTTCGCGAACGAAAAGGGCGGAACGGGCAAGTCAACGACGGCCGTGCATGTCGCCATCGCGCTGGCATCGCGCGGCGCGCGCGTGGCGTGCATTGACCTTGATTCACGCCAACGCACCCTGTTCCGATATTTGGAAAACCGGCGCGACACGATCGCACGGCGCAAGATCAGTTTACCAATGCCGGCGTTCGAAGTGTTTGAACATGATTCGCAGGCCTCGCTTGAAAGCCAAGTCGAGCGGCTCGGCGGCGAGAATGACTTTCTGGTGTTCGACACGCCTGGGCGCGATGACAAATATGCGCGCTTTGTCGCGACGCGCGCGAATACGTTGGTGACGCCCATCAACGACAGCTTTGTCGACTTTGACCTGATTGGCCAAGTCGACGCCGAGAGTTTCAAGGTGCGCAAGTTAAGTTTTTACGCCGAGCTGATTTGGGATGCACGCAAGGAACGGGCCAAGGCGGATGGTGTTACTATTGACTGGGTTGTAGTCCGCAATCGCCTGCATAATATGGAGGCGCGCAATCAGCAGCGCATGACCGACGCCCTGACCGAATTGTCCAAGCGCGTGGGCTTCCGGTCCCTGCCTGGCCTGAACGAGCGCGTCATTTACCGCGAGCTGTTTCCATCTGGCTTGACGCTCATCGATAAGGGCCACCTTGGCCAATTGGCGACGGCGCATATTGTCGCGCGGCAGGAATTGCGTGAGTTGGTCACTGGGCTTGCCTTACCGGAAGTCCCTCAGGCAGCATTGATTTAATGGGTTTTCTTGCCCTCCTCGCTGTAGCCGCAATTGGCTGGGCGGTTTGGACCGGCAAACTTCAGCAAAAGCAATTGTTGCCGGTCTTGCTTGGCCTCGCCGGTGCATTTATCGCAGCGCGTGGAAGCCTGCTCATCGGCGTGGCCGCACTCATTATTGCCGCAGCCTGGTATCGCGGCCTCACTTTGCGGCTTTTTGGAAGAAGCGCCAAGCCAAGCGAACAGTCCGCCCTCGATGACGCGCGATTGTTGCTTGGCGTGTCGCGCCTCGATGATGCAGACCGCATTCGTGAGCGCCACCGGACGCTGATCGCGCACAGCCATCCGGACGCCGGCGGCAGTGACACACGCGCCGCCGATTTGAACAAAGCGCGCGATTTACTGTTAGATGACTTGAACAATAAACGGCGCTAGGCGCCAATCGCCTAATGATAAAAGAGGAACCCCCATGTCCCACAGCTTTCACCCCACCTCGCTTCGCGAGTATGACATTCGCGGCATCATTGGCGAAACTTTGGGGGAGGCCGATGCCTATGCGATTGGCCGTGGGTTTGGGACCTGCCTTGTGCGCGCTGGCGGCAAGAAGGCAGCCGTCGGTTATGACGGACGGGTTAGCTCGCCCATGCTTGAGGAAGCCTTGGTCAAGGGACTGAACGACAGCGGTGCGGACGTGGTGCGCATCGGCATGGGGCCAACGCCAATGCTATATTATACCGAGGCCGTTCTGGACGACGTAGACGGCGGCATTGAAATAACCGGCAGCCATAATCCAGCCAATTATAATGGCTTCAAAATGGTCCTCATGGGCAAACCGTTTTTCGGCGCGGACATCCTGAAGCTGGGCCGCATGGCGGCGACAGGCGACTGGGTTGAGGGCGTGGGTAGTTTCGAGCATTTCGATATCCTTGACCAATATGTCGCCCGCGTGGCGCAGGCGGCGCCGCAAAAGGCATTTCGCATCGGTTGGGATGCGGGTAACGGCGCGGCGGGACCAGCAATTGAAAAGCTAGTCAAGATGTTACCTGGTGAGCACCATCTTTTGTTCGTGGAGGTAGATGGCCAATTTCCCAATCATCACCCCGACCCCACCGATCCTGCAAATCTAGTTGATTTACAACGCCTTGTCGCCGAAAAGCATCTCGATTTTGGAGTGGCTTTTGACGGTGACGGCGACCGCATTGGCGCAATCGACGGCGAGGGTCGCGTCATCTGGGGCGACCAGTTACTGCAAATCTATGCTGCAGATGTGCTGGGCGAAGTCCCTGGCGCAACCATTATCGCAGACGTCAAGGCATCGCAGGCACTGTTCGACCGCGTCACCGAACTGGGCGGACAGCCCATGATGTGGAAGACCGGCCACAGCCTAATTAAGTCCAAAATGAAAGAGACTGGCTCCCCGCTCGCCGGCGAGATGAGCGGGCACATCTTCTTCAAACATGAATATTATGGCTTCGACGACGCCATTTATGCAGCCGTCCGATTGATGTCGGCGTCGGCCAAGCTAGGCAAAAGCGTGACCGAATTGCGGGGCGAAATGCCCGTGATGATCAACACGCCTGAAATGCGCTTCCAAGTGGACGAGAGCCGCAAATTTGCGGTCATCGACGAAGTCCTCAAGCGGCTGTCCGCGGCTGGCGCAGATGTTAACAACACCGACGGCGCCCGCGTCAACACGCCCGATGGCTGGTGGCTGCTGCGCGCATCGAACACGCAGGATGTGCTCGTCGCACGCGCCGAAGCGTCATCCGCAGAAGGCCTTGGGCGCCTGATGGCGCAAATTGATGCGCAATTGGCGGCATCGGGGCTGGAACGCGGGGAAACTGTCGGGCATTAAGCCCAGCGTGAACTTACCTCCCATCATTCTCGACTGGTTCGCCGCGCGCGGGTGGCAGCCGCGCCGGCATCAGTTGGAGATGCTGGACGCGGCGGGTGATGGGCGGCACGCCCTGCTCGTGGCCGCGACGGGCGCGGGCAAGACGCTAGCGGGATTTTTGCCGAGCCTAAGTGACTTGATTGCCGACCCGTCGGACGGCCTGCACACGCTCTACATCTCCCCGCTCAAGGCGCTGGCGACGGACGTCCGCCGCAATCTGCTGATGCCCGTCGAGGAAATGGGCCTGCCTATTCGCGTCGAGGCGCGCACCGGCGACACGCCATCCGACCGCAAGGCGCGGCAGCGTGTCAAGCCGCCGCACATATTGCTGACCACGCCCGAATCGCTTTCTTTACTCCTGAGCCACGAAGACAGCGTGCACATGTTCGCCACACTCAAGCGCGTCATCGTCGATGAGGTGCACGCCTTTGCCAATGGCAAGCGCGGCGATTTGCTGAGCCTGTCGCTCGCGCGGCTGCAGACGCTCGCGCCGCACCTGCAGCGCGTTGCGCTCTCGGCAACGGTCGCCGACCCAGACGATTACCGCGCATGGCTCGCCCCCAATGGCGACATTGACCAAGTGCGCTTGGTCGAGGGAGAGGCGGCGGCCGAGCCTGCCTTGACCATCCTATTGCCCGAGGGCCGCGTGCCGTGGGCGGGGCACAGCGGGCAGCACGCGATACCGCAACTCATCGACGAAATCGGCCGCAACAAAATCACGCTGATATTCTGCAACACCCGATTTCTGGCTGAATTTATCTTCCAGAAATTGTGGGACGCGAACGAACCCAAATACGCCATCGGCATTCACCACGGCTCCCTGTCCGTGGAAGCGCGGCGCAAGGTCGAGGGCGCCATGGCCGAGGGCAAGCTGCGTGCCTTGGTCTGCACCGCTAGCCTCGATCTGGGCGTCGACTGGGGCAATGTAGACTGCGTCATCCAGATGGGTGCGCCCAAGGGGTCGTCACGCCTGCTCCAACGCATCGGCCGCTCCAACCACCGCATGGATGAACCCAGCAAGGCCATCCTCGTGCCCGGCAATCGCTTTGAGTATCTTGAAGCGCAGGCCGCCTATGACGCGGTGACAGAGGGCGTGCGCGACGGTGAGACCTTTCGCCCAGGCAGCTATGACGTCTTGGCGCAGCATGTCATGGGGCTGGCCTGCGCGGGGCCGTTTGAAGAGGCGGAGTTGCTGGCCGAGGTGCAGTCTGCCTTGCCATATTCAGCTCTAGACGCCGCAACCTTTGCGCGCGTCATCGCCTTTGTCGCCACCGGCGGATACGCGCTGAAGGCCTACGACCGCTTCAAAAAGCTCGTGAAAGAACCCGACGGTCGGTGGCGAGTGGCGCACCCGCAATTTGCGGCGCAGCATCGACTCAACGGAGGTATCATCGTCGACGCACCCATGCTTGAGGTCCGTTTCCGCAATGGCCGCAAATTGGGCAAGGTCGAAGAATCTTTTGCGGCCACGCTCAGCCCCGGCAACTGCTTCACCTTTGCCGGAATGGCGTTGGAGGTGGAATCGATCAAAGACCTTGACCTTGTCGTCCGCGCCGCCACCAAGCCCGCGACCAACATCCCAAGCTATATGGGTGCGCGGCTGCCGCTGACCACGCATCTGGCGGGCCGCGTGCGACAGATGCTGACTGACCGGCCAGGCTGGGCCCGCTTTCCCGACGAAGTGCGCGAGTGGCTTGAGATGCAGGCCTATCGCAGCCAAATGCCCAAAGCCGGGCAGTTGCTGGTAGAAACCTTCCCGCACGACAAACGCCATTATATGGTGACCTATCCGTTCGAGGGCTGGAACGCACACCAGTCGCTTGGCATGTTACTCACGCGGCGCATGGAGAGCCGCGGACTTATGCCCATGGGCTTTGTCGCCAGCGACTATGCCTTGGGCGTGTGGAGCCTCAAACCCATCACAGACCTCCACACGCTGTTTTCCGCCGACATATTGGCCGACGAATTCGTCGACTGGGTGGAATCAAGCTATTTGCTCAAACGCGCGTTTCGCGAAGTGGCGGTCATCAGCGGACTTGTGGAGCGGCAACATCCCGGCAAGCGCAAGACGGGCAGGCAAGTCACCTTTTCCACCGACCTGATTTACGATGTGCTGCGCAAATATGAACCCGACCATTTGCTGCTTGAGGCGGCATGGGCCGACGCGCGGACACGGCTGACCGATGTCGGGCGGCTTGGCGATTTGTTGGACCGCGCAGCCGACACGATGCTGCATGTCGATTTAGAGCGCGTCAGTCCGCTGGCGGTGCCCTTGCTGGTCATGATTGGCCGCGAGAGCGTGGCGCAAGGGTCCGTGGACGACGCGTTGCTGATGGAGGCAGAGAGCCTCGCCGGCATCGCCATGACGCCGTAGGATACATTCTGTTTTAAGAACATCAAAAACGCCGGCGTCGCGGATCACAATGGAGCAATAAGGATTTGCGCACATCCGCTTGCAGTCGCGGATGACAATCCGCATAGCCACTGGCAATGGCGCATGGTTTCGAATTTGGTGGGCAGCAATTTGAGATAGCGGGTGAGGCTGCCTTATATTGGCGGGCGCAAAATGCGTTGCTGGTGTCTGATCTGCATTTGGAGAAGGCCAGCGCCTTTGCCTTATATGGCCAGATGTTGCCGCCTTATGATAGCGTTTCGACGCTTGAGGACATATCGGCGCTATGCAGGAAATATAGTCCTGCCAAAATCATTTCGCTCGGCGACAATTTTCACGATGACGATGGCGAACACCGGTTGGCGGAGTCGGCGGCGGCATTGCTGGTCGATTTGGCCCGCGAGACCGAATGGATTTGGATTACCGGAAACCATGACCGCGCGGTGTCGGCCATTTGGGGTGGCAAGGCGGTTGATGAATTGGCGCTATCCGGCATTACGCTTCGGCATGAGGCACAAGGCGGTGACCCCAAGCCAGAGATTTCGGGACATTTCCACCCCAAGTTCCGGCAAGTGTTGCGCGGGCGGATGGTAAAACGGCGCTGCTTTGTTGTAACCCCGCGCAAATTGATCATGCCCGCGTTCGGCGCACTGACCGGCGGTCTGGATGTTCAGGACCCCGCGATATTGGAAGCGTGCGACGTTGCAGACGGCGAATTGGTCGAGGCTGTTGTTGCCACCCAAGCGGGCTGCGCCCGCTTTGCCTTAATCGGCGCTGGTGCGCGCGCCAAATAACGCCGTGCCAACGCGGATATGTGTCGCGCCCAGCATGATTGCCATTTCGAAATCATCGGACATGCCCATGCTCAGTTGCGGCAAGCCATGGCGCGCCGACAATTCCGCCAACAAGGCAAAGAAAGGCGCGGCCTCAACATCGGCGGGCGGAATGCACATGAGCCCTGCAACGGGAATATCGCTCTCCTGCGCGGCCTTCAGCAAGTCAGGAAGCTCCGCCACCGAACAGCCGCCCTTTTGCGCCTCAGCGCCGATGTTGACTTGAATGAAGCAGGGCACTGCGCGCTGTAGTTTTTGCATTGCCTTGCCAAGCGCAGAGATCAGCGACAGCCGATCGACGGAATGGATCATATCAAACAATGCAACCGCTTCCTCAGCCTTGTTGGATTGGAGTTGACCAATCAGGTGCAGTTGGATGCCTGAATGCTGTTCCTTAAGCACAGGCCATTTTTGCGCAGCCTCCTGAACGCGGTTTTCACCGAACAACATTTGGCCTTGAAGAATGAGCGGCGCGATATCTTCCGCCGATCGCGTTTTCGACACGGCGATGAGGTGAATGTCCTCCGACGGACGGCGCGCCAGCTTTGCAGCGGCAGTCATGCGTGCACGGATGGCCGTCAAACGGTCGGCAGATTTTTCTGGTGTCGCTTCCTGCATAACGCGTCGCTATAGGCAAATGCATGCGACGAAGCCACCCCCTGCCGAAAATCTGGCTGATGACCGATGCGCGTTTTGGTGATGACCAACTGCGGGCTATTCAGCAACTACCTGCGCGATCAGGTGTGGTTTTCCGCCATCATGAATTGGCTACTCAGCAACGTCGCGTATTGTTCGCCCAAGTGCTGCGCATTTGTCGGCGGCGCGGGCATATAGTGCTGTTGGCGGGTGATGCGCGGATCGCTTTACGCTGGCATGCGGACGGCTTTCATCAATGCAGTCGTAGTCAAACGAAGTTGCTACACAGCGCCCCTGTCCACAATGCGCGGGAAATCGCAGACGTAAAGCGATGCAGCCCCGACCTCTTATTTCTCTCCCCACTTTTTGTTACCAACAGCCATCCTAACGTACGTCCACTCGGCCCCTTAATGTTTCAGCGGCTCGCAAAATTCGCCGAACCAAAGCGCGTCATCGCCTTAGGCGGCATGAGCCGTCACAGCGCAGCTATGCTCGGGCCACGGACGATCCATGGCTGGGCGGCGATTGATGCTTTCAGGAAAAAGCCCGCTTAGAAGCGGATTTTGGTTCCGACGTAGACAGCTTCGCTGTCCTTACGGTTGTCCGCCAGCGGAATGACCCGGTCATTTTCGCTGGTATAACGAACACCAGCGGTGACGTCGATCTTACGGCCGATTGAAAAACTTCCGCCGACATCAAGCTTATAGTCGCCCGTCGCCGAGCTACCGCGTGCGGGCGGCGCCATCTCTTTGCTTTGGCCCAATTCTATATTTGTGCTGAACTTGCTGGGCTTCTGTGCAGGCTCGTCAAGCCGGAAGCCGCCCTTGCCCAAGTCGCTCAAAGGTGCTCTTGCTGCGCGTGCCTGGGCCTTTGGCAATGCAAAATCCTGCCAGCCCTTGGAAGCGCTCAACCGATAATCGACCGCCGCAAGCCGAACGCCTTTCCCGGCGCCAACTTCATTGGCTGCAATGATATTACGGACCGAAACCGCTCCAGCAGTGAGCCGCGAGTTAACTCGCGCCGCCACTGTAATCGTGCGATTATGGCCTTCACTAGTGCTAGCTGGTGTGAATGGAAAGAGGGCATTGGCCGCAAACTGTGCCGCTGACAATTTCTGCGCCAGAACACTATCGCCACCTGCAGGCGTAAACATAGCAATCCAATGTGCACCGGACTTGTGTTCGTCGCCCGATACCTTAGCCGCGAATGCAGGAACGACCAGCGGAGAAACGGCAAGTGAACTCAATGCAAGCAAGGCTGCTGCAATGGTGGCGTATTGCCGCGTATGTCCGCGCTTGTCGTTCATGGCTTTTTTGCCGAGTCCTTTTTGTTGCAACAGTCATACGCATCATTTTTAGGATTCAAAAGAGGCGTAACGATAAAATGATTCCCTTAACGCGATTTATCTCGACATGTTGCATGATGTCCACAATCCCTAACGTATGAAAGCTTAGCCTTAGATGAATTGCCCGCCGTTCAGCAGCCAGAAAGCTTGCCCCCGGCAGCAAGCCACTATAGAGGTTTCTTATATTTCATTGTTCGAGGACATTTTATGCGCACCACCCGCCTAGCACTCATCGTTGCGACCGGCAGCTTAGTAAGCTTGGGACTGCTTTCAGGCTGTGGCGGCCGGGAACGTCCAAAAGCTGACCTGGCTGCAAGCCAAGTCACAACCATCGGCGTAAACAGCTATTTATGGCGCGCATCACTTGATGCGTTGTCGTTCATGCCACTGGTGCAGACCGACTCAGCCGGCGGCGTCATTGTGACCGACTGGTATGTAAACCCGCAAAGCCCTGCAGAGCGTGTGAAACTTACCATTTCAATCCTTGATCAGGATCTGCGCGCCGACGCCCTGCGCGTTGCCGGTAGCCGTGAAGTCTCGCAAAACGGCCAATGGGTTGCAGCGCCACTGCGTGCCGCAACCGTTCAAAAGCTTGAAGCCGTCATCCTCACCAAGGCACGTGACCTTCGTCGGTCGTCCATCACCGGGTAATTTCCATGTCCAATGTAGAGCGTTTTAACCCGCACGCTGCCGACGCGCGGTGGCAAAATATTTGGGAAGAACGCAGCAGCTTCGTCGCGGATGACAATTCGTCCAAGCCCCGCGCCTATGTCTTGGAAATGTTCCCCTATCCGTCGGGCCGCATCCACATTGGCCACGTCCGCAACTACACGATGGGTGACGTTTTAGCGCGCTACAGGCGGATGACCGGACATGAGGTGCTTCACCCCATGGGCTGGGATGCCTTTGGCATGCCCGCCGAAAACGCCGCGATGGAAAAGAATGTGCACCCCGGTGGCTGGACGCGCGATAACATTGCCAACATGAAAGCGCAGTTGAAGCGGCTTGGCTTTGCGATTGACTGGACGCGCGAACTCGCCACGTGCGAGCCGGAATATTATGGCCATGAACAGGCCTTATTCCTGAAATTGTACGCCGCTGGCCTTGTGTATCGCAAGGAGTCCGCGGTGAACTGGGACCCTGTTGACATGACTGTGCTCGCCAATGAGCAGGTTATTGATGGCAAGGGTTGGCGATCAGGCGCGCCCGTTGAGCGGCGCAAATTAAACCAATGGTTTCTGAAAATCACCGACTTTGCCGATGAATTGCTTACAGGGCTTGGGACCCTTGACCAGTGGCCCGACAAAGTGCGGCTGATGCAGGAAAACTGGATCGGTAAATCGCAAGGTTTGAAATGCACTTTTCGTTTTCCCGGCGGGACTGACGGCATTGATGTGTTTACGACGCGCCCGGACACGATGTTCGGCGCAAGCTTTGTCGCAATTGCCGCGGATCATCCGGTCGCACAAAAACTAGCCGCCAATGCGCCGGATTTCCAGGCCTTTATTGAAGAGTGCCGAAAAGGCGGCACGACTGCGGCGGATATTGAAACTGCGGAGAAGCGTGGTTTCAACACCGGGCTCACGGTGGAGCACCCGCTTGATGCCAGCTGGCATTTGCCTGTCTACGTCGCCAATTTCGTGTTGATGGATTATGGCACGGGCGCCGTCTTTGGATGCCCAGCGCATGACCAGCGCGACCTTGATTTTGCCCGTAAATATCATTTGGCTGTCACGCGCGTTGTCGCTGATGGCGATTTGACCGACAGCGCATTTGACGGAGATGTCGCTTTCACTGGCCCCGGCACAATCGTGAATTCACATTGGATGAATGGCATGACTATTGACCAAGCCAAAGCCGATGTGATCGTGCGCGCGCAGGCCGAGGGCTGGGGTGCTGGGCAGACGCAGTATCGTCTGCGCGACTGGGGCGTTTCACGGCAGCGTTATTGGGGCACGCCAATCCCCATCATCCATTGTCAGACATGCGGCGCGGTCCCAGTGCCCAACGATCAATTGCCGGTAAAATTGCCCGAAGATGTCAGTTTCGACATCCCCGGAAACCCGCTTGATCGGCACCCGACGTTCAGCAAGGTCGATTGCCCGCAGTGCCATCAGCCCGCACGCCGCGAAACCGATACGCTGGATACCTTCGTTGATTCCAGTTGGTACTTCATTCGCTTTGCAAGCCAACCGCATGACAAGCCATTTGATCGCGCGGTTGCGGAAAAATGGCTTCCCGTTGACCAATATATTGGCGGCGTTGAACATGCGATTTTGCATTTGCTCTATGCCCGCTTCTGGACACGCGCCTTATGCCATATCGGCCTGATTGATGTGAAAGAGCCGTTCGCGTCTTTGTTCACGCAAGGCATGGTCACGCACCAAACCTATCAGGACGCAAACGGCACATGGCTGAGCCCCGACCAAGTGCGCCGCGAAGGCGACATATGGACAATTATCGACAGCGGCGCGCCCGCAGTTGCAGGCCGCATCGAAAAGATGTCCAAGTCCAAAAAGAATGTCGTCGATCCCGATGACATTGTTGACCAATATGGTGCAGATGCCGTGCGCTGGTTCATGCTGTCCGACAGCCCGCCCGAACGCGATCTGGAATGGTCAGAAGCGGGCATTGAGGGTTGCTGGCGCTTTGTACAGCGCTTGTGGCGCCTGACATCGCAAGTGAGCGGTGCAGAGGGCTCTGACAAGGCGTTGGACCGCAAAACCCATCAGGTCATTGCTGGCGTTGGCGTCGATATTGAGGCGCTTGCCTTCAACAAAGCTGTTGCCAAGATTTACGACCTCGCCAACGCCATCGAAAAGGCCGCGCCATCGGCAAGTCGCGATGCTGCAATCCGGACAATCGTCCTGCTGTCATCACCCATGGTGCCCCATTTAGCCGAGGAAGCTTGGACCGTACTTGGTGCGCAATTGGGCGGCGGACTTATCGCCGACGCAGCATGGCCAGTTGTCAACCCCGCATTGCTTCAAGAAGATGAAGTGACCATAGCCATTCAGGTCAGGGGCAAGTTGCGCGACACGCTGACGGTCGCCAAGGGCCTGCCGCAATCCGAGATTGAGGCGCTTGCGCTTGCAAGCCAAAAGGTTCAGCATGCGGTTGACGGCGCGGACATCAAGAAGATCATCGTCGTACCCGACAGGCTGGTCAATATCGTCCTATGAACCGTTACATCGCTCCAATCCTTCTCGTAATGATACTGCCCGCATGCGGTTTGCAGCCCCTATATAGCGGCGGATCAAAAGGCTCAGTTGCAGCCACGCTTGGAACAATTAGCGTCGTCGCCATTGAAGGTAAAAACGGATGGTTGATGCGCAATGCATTAAACGATCGGTTGGGGACCCAAAACAATGTTTCTACGCAATTCCGGTTGGTAGTGACGCTCGATGACCGGATCTCAGGTTTTGGCGTGCGCGCCGATGATACCGTCACCCGTGAGCGGCGGACATTGCGTGCGCGATATCAGCTTATCTCCACCGCCACTGGCGAAACAGTTCTGGATGCGACCGCCGGGTCTGATGCGGGTATTGACGTCGTAAGCTCCGAATATGCGACAATTGCTGGCGAAAACAGCGCGCTCGAGAATCTCACGGAAAAGGTTGCGGACCAGATTGTAACGCGGCTTTCTATTTACGCTCGCGGCGAATGAGCAGCGCAAAAGAACGCAGCTTCATTAGCGCAATTGGCGCACGTCCGGACGTCCGGATGTTTTTCATCTTCGGTCAGGATGAATCCGCTGTTGCCGACATTGCATCGCAAATGACCGCTCTGCTGGTCGGGTCAGAGCGCGTCGATATTGACAGCGACCGTATTCGCAATGACCCTGCCTTATTGGCGGACGAGGCATCTGCGCTCTCTTTATTTGGTGATAAAAGACACATCCGCCTTAATTTCCGGCGCGAAGAAGGGTTGGCAGCGGTTGAGAATTTGCTGGCGCTTGAAGGCGATGCAAATCCGGTGATTGCCACCGCAGGAAACCTGACCAAGGCCAGCAAATTGCGTAAGCTATTGGAGGCGCATCCCCGGGCGATGGCATTCATCTGCTATTTACCGGAAGAGAGCGACGCGGCGGCGGCCGTGATGGCCTATGCCGCAACAGCGGGGCTAAAAATCGACAGGCCACTGGCCGCTCGTATTGCGCGTTACACAGGGCAAGACCGCAAGCTAGCACAGGCCGAAATTGAAAAGCTGGCATTATATTATGACGCGTCGCCCCAGCGCCCGGCAACCGTAGAGGTACCCATATTTGAGGCATTGTCAGCCGAAACCGGCGAGGAAAATGTAAATGGCCTCGTGCATGTCGTCATGTGCGGTGACTTGCGGGGTACGGGTCGTGAACTGATCGCCGCGCGCGAGTTGGGTGTTGATGCCATCCGCATCATTCGTGCAATGCAACGTCGGGTGACAATGCTCGCCGCGATGCGTACGAAGTTAGACAATGGCGCCAACCCGGGTGCCGTCGTGAAGGCAACGCGCTCCATTTTCTGGAAAGACGCCGACAATTATGCGCAGCAGCTAGGCAGATGGCCGTCTGCACGGCTTGCGGGACTTAATGCCCATTTGCTTGAGGTTGAGGCAAAGTTGATGCAGGTACGCGACGGGCTTGGCGTGACCATATTGGAGGAGGAGCTGGTGCGTATCGCGCGTGCAGCGGCCCGGCGCGGCTAAAATCCAGCTTAGTGATGAGCTCGGTAGATAAGGGCCTTCGGTGTTCCGCGGTCGGGTCGCTGTTAAGGCTGGTTCTTGAACCACTGGGGCACTACCACCACATCAACCAGACGAAAGGCCCTGATCCATGGAAAAAATTATCAAATCTGATGCCGAATGGCGCGCGGCGCTTGATCCGGTGCAATATCACGTTCTGCGTGAGGCAGGCACCGAGCGCGCCTTTGCCGGAGAGCTAACCGACGAAAAGCGTGATGGCGAATTTCGCTGCGCCGGATGCGGCACGACCCTATTCGCATCAGACACAAAATTTGATAGCGGATCGGGCTGGCCTAGTTTCACCGCGCCAGCCGATAGTACCGTGGTCGAGGAGCATACTGACGTCTCGCATGGCATGGTGCGCACAGAGGTGCGCTGCGGAGCCTGTGAGGGTCATTTGGGGCATGTATTCCCCGATGGTCCAGGCCCAACTGGCTTGCGCTATTGCATCAATAGCGCGGCGCTCGCTTTCGATCCCGATTAAGAAGCCGCTTGTCGCCGAGTCCATGACCGATTAACACTCGACGGATGGCACGCGCACGCAAGATTTCGAAAGAACGAAGCCCAATGGGAACGTGGTTTTACCGTATCGTCAAAGCGGGCGTTATCGCTACTTTTCTGGGTCTTCTGGTGCTTGGCATTTTCGTCGCCATCGCACGCAGCGAAATCGACAGCTTTGAAGATTTGAAGGCATCGCCGAATGGCCAGATGATCCGCATCCGTGCAGCCGACGGCACGGTTATCCAATCGCTTGGCCCGAGCTTCGGCCGCTGGCTTACGATTAATCAGCTGCCGTCTGAAATGAAGGATGCAATGGTCGCGGTGGAGGATCGCCGTTACTATATGCATCCGGGCGTTGACCCAATCGGCATAACGCGGTCATTTTACGCGCGGGCAGTGCAGGGCCGCTGGACCCAAGGTGGCTCAACCATCACGCAGCAGCTTGCGCGCAACATTTACTTGAACAGCAACAAAGAGTTCGGTCGCAAGATCCGGGAAATCATTCTGGCGTTGGCGATGGAAACCAAATTTTCCAAAGACCAAATTCTCGAATTGTATCTGAACAAAGTCTATTTCGGCGGCGGCGCTTATGGCATTGATGCGGCGAGCCGGAAATTCTTCGACCATGGCGCAGAAAATATCAGCCTAGCCGAAGCCGCCATCATTGCTGGCCTCGTCAAGGCACCCTCGCGTTACGCTCCAACGGCCGATGCGCAAGCGGCGGTCGATCGCGCCGAAGTCGTTGTTGCCGTCATGCAAGATGCGGGCATGATTACCGCAACAGAAGCGGCAGGCGTTAAACCAGCCGATGTAAAGCTCGCCGCAGAATCGTCGCAGGATAGCGTGCGCTACTTCACGGATTGGATTTTGTCGCAACTGAACGGCCTTATTGATGAAACCGAAAAGCCTATCGATGTCTGGACAACGCTTGACCTCAAAATGCAGCGCGCAGCGACCACGGCAATAGCCACAAATGTCCCGCGCGGGGCGCAGGGCGCCTTGGTCTCTATTGATCGCGATGGCGCGGTTAAGGCGATGGTCGGCGGGACAGACTATGTCTCCAGCAACTATAACCGCGCAGTGACTGCAGTCCGGCAACCTGGCTCTGCGTGGAAGCTATTCGTGTATTTAACTGCCTTAGAGGCTGGTTTTCGCCCCGAAGACATGGTCGAGGACAAGCCCGTCGAAATCGACGGCTGGCAACCCAAAAACAGCGGTGGTAAATATGCCGGTTCCATTTCGTTGCGGACGGCCTTTGCCTATTCGAAAAATACAGTGGCTGCGCAAATTGGGCAGGAAGTCGGTGCCAGCAGCATCGCCAATATGGCGCGTAGATTCGGCATCACCACGCCCATCAATACACAGCCGTCCATGGTTCTCGGTACTTCAGAAGCGCGGGTAATTGATATGACCCAGGCGTTTGCCGCCGTCGCTGCCAAGGGACGTAAAGTTACCCCTTATGGCATATCCAAAGTCACGACGATTGACGGCGAGACGCTGTACGCAGCCACGCCTTCCAGTTCGGTGCAACTGGTGGACGGTTGGGTTGCCGGCGCCATGACCGATTTGATGCAGTCCGCCGTCGCCACGGGCACGGGACGCGCCGCCAATATCGGGCGACCCGTTGCGGGCAAGACGGGCACAACGTCAAGCAATAAGGATGGTTGGTTCTTGGGCTTTTCCAGTGGACTTACTACTGGTGTATGGATGGGCCGCGATGATGCGCGGTCAATAGGCGGGCTTGAAGGCGGACGCGCCCCAGCGCGAGCATGGGCGGCATATATGCGTATTGCGTTAGCAAATCGCCCTGTCGAAAAATTCGCGACCGAAGTTACGTTCCCGGAAAGGCTTGAAGGCGAAGAGCCATTGCTGGGAGAGGAAGAGCTGCTGCAGCTGGATGAAAACGGGATGCCGATTGAGGGCGATCCTACGATTGAGGACCCAGGCCTTGAACCAACGGCTGAACCACAACCGCTGGACGACGCATTTATTGAACGGGCCATCGGCGGACGAAGGGAACCTAGACCTGCGCCCGAAGGAGCAGAAAACGCCCGCTGACGGCCGCGTCCCTCTCAGCAAAATCTAAAGCGCGTGCCCTGTCCGGCTTTTCTTGGTTTCAAGATACTGCGCATTATGTGGATTAGCGACGATCTTCAGGGGTAAGCGTTCCTCAACCGTGATACCGGCATCTTGCAAGCCGCCGACTTTCTCGGGATTGTTGGTGAGCAAGCGCACCCGTTCGACGCCAAGTAACTGAAGCATCCGCGCGGCAACCGAAAAGTCGCGTGCGTCTATGGCAAAGCCAAGCCGGGTATTGGCGTCAACGGTGTCAAAGCCCTGATCCTGAAGCGCATATGCCCGCAATTTGTTAATCAGGCCAATTCCGCGCCCCTCTTGCCGCAGATATAATAATATTCCCCACCGCGCGTCCGAAATTTGCTGCAGCGCCTCATGCAATTGCGGGCCGCAATCGCATTTAAGGCTGCCGAGAACATCACCCGTTAGACATTCGCTATGCAGCCTGACGACGGGCGGCGACGAGTCGCGCGTGCCCATCAACAACGCCACATGGTCGGACGCATCGACGGCTGTCCGGAACGCTACAATTTCAGCATCGACATTTGCAGCAACGGGCAACTTGGCGCGCGCCGCAATGCGCAGGGCGCCGCTGTCGTCGAACGCTGAAACATCTAGCGGGCTGACATAAACCGGATGCGCATGAGCGCCCTCCAAAACGAGAAACGCAGGGAGCAGACCTGCCAACCGCGCAAGCTCAATGGCCGCCGCAGCAGATTGGCCGTCGTCCAAGGCCAGCGCTGCAAAGGGGCCCTTCATCGGGTATGCGAGGTCAAGGCTTGGGTCGGCAATCGCCAATGCGAGGTTCAGGTTGAGGTCAGCGGGCGCCTTGATCAGCACCGGACGGTCGCCATCGGCAGCAGCGCGCTGATTTGTTAATTTCAGTGTCGCGGCGCGGCTTGCCGAAAGCAACATCGCGTGGACGCCAGAAATATCCTGCGCCGTTTCGACCGCCATTACGGTCAGCAGCTTATCGAAATGTTGAACGGTAACTGGCCAGCCACGGCGCAGCGCGTCAATCGCGACCGCCGCGCGGCGCGGGTCTCCCGACGCTGCGCTGGGGCCGCTCAAAAGGCGAATTCCGTCACTATAGGTGCATGGTCGGACGGCTTGCCCCAGCCACGCACATGTTTGTGCACGATATGCGCCTTTGCCTTTTCCTTGAGGTCAGGCGTCACCCACATGTGGTCGAGCCTGCGCCCACGGTCGGATGTTTCCCAATCCTGAGCGCGGTAGCTCCACCACGTATAAAGCTTTTTCGATGGGTCGACAAAATGCCGTGCAATATCCACCCAGTCGGCTGCTGCCTGAATTTCAGCCAAATGCTCAAGCTCAACCCGCGTGTGGCTAACGACATTCACCAATTGCTTGTGGCTCCAAACATCCTGTTCGAGCGGAGCGACGTTGAAATCGCCGGTCAGGATAGTTGGCTGAGTCACATTACGCGACCAGTCGGCCATACGTTTTAGGAAGTTCAATTTCTGGCCAAATTTCGAATTGACCTCACTGTCTGGCACTTCGCCGCCAGCGGGGATGTAGACATTGTCGATCCGAACACCTTTGGCGGCGTCAATGTTGAGCTCTGCGCCAACATGGCGGGCTTCGCCATTGGCTTGCCAATCTTCGACGCGGCGGTTGATCAGGGGCAATTTGCTAACGATGGCGACACCATGATGCATGGGCATGCCGTTCACAACAAAATGACGATAGCCCAGTTGCCGAAACAATCCTTCGGGAAACAGGCTGTCGATAACCTTGGTTTCCTGAAGACACAAAACGTCCGGCGCTTCTTCCTTCAAGAACCGCTCAACGATGTCGATGCGGGCGCGAACCGAGTTGATATTCCACGAGGCGATGCGAATGGTCTGGGACATAGGAATACGGCCCTAGATGTCAGAAGCCGTTGGAGCAAGCCAGTGAAGGCACCTCAGCCCAAAAAAGAAAACCCTCATCCCGGGGGCATATGGGATGAGGGCTAAGCTTGCGTTCGTCACGCGGGTATCAGCGATGATATAATTCCGTGGGCAACAGGGGGGAAACCACACGAACTCTCAACCACTGACTATCTCTTTATAGCTGCTTTCCTGTCGTTGAGATGAACAAATAGCTACGTCGCTGCAGTTTATCGGCGCTGAGCATCGGTTCGTCGTCAGGCCTAAGATTTTCTGCGAACAGGGCGCGGGTCTCTCCACGTAAACGCGTTTTGACCGATCGGACCATTATAGTTGATGTCGCTTAGCCGAAGACTGGTCCGGTTGTTTTTTGAATCCAGCGCAACCCATCCGTTTAACGTCAGGCCGCCCGGAGCTCCGGGTTTGGCGACGAAGATCATAGTGATTGTGCCAAATTCAGGCCGTTTGGCATCGCGGACTTCAACGCTGATAACGTCATCAGTGGACGAAGGAATAACCTTGCCATAGCGACCGAGATCCTGACCTGGGTCAAGCAACGCGGCAAGCGGACTGTTGCGGATTGGCCAACGCTGCACTTGTTTTACCTCGTAATCCACCATGGTCAGCGCGCGGCCATCGGCCACGATGAGCAACGGCACGTCCTTTTGATATTCAAAACGCACTTGGCCCGGACGTTTTAGCAGTAGCTTACCCGTTAATACCCTTCCGTTTCGATCCGTCTGGGTGAAGTCAGCCGACATCGTGCCAACCGCTTTCATGTGCGCCACGACGCGTGCCAAACGCGCAGACGAGGATTGTGCCGTTGTTGGTACGGTCGCAACCAACGCTATCGGCGCGAAAAACAGGGCATATTTCAGATATGTCATCTTTATTTCCTTGGAGAGGGTGTGGCGACCATTATCGCGCTTGCCTTGAACCCCGTCTTAACGCCTAAATTGGGTCGCCGTTCCGGTCACGCAGCACTTCACGGCGGCCGATATGGTTCGGAGCGCTGATGAAGCCATCCTCCTCCATCCGGTCAATCAGTCGCGCTGCGCTGTTATAACCAATGCGCAATTGGCGCTGAATCCAGCTTGTGGATGCCTTCTGGCTTTCAAACGCAATTTGGCACGCCTTGCGATACTGTGAATCTTCTTCGCTATCGTCACCGCCCATACCGCCAAAGTCAAAGCCGCCCTCTTCAGGTTCTTCCGTCACAGCCTGAATATAATCCGGCTGACCTTGGCCACGCCAATGGTCCGCAACGCGCCGCACTTCATCATCGGACACAAAGGGGCCGTGAATGCGCGTCAGCCCTCGGCCACTCGCCATATATAGCATGTCGCCCTTACCCAGCAGTTGCTCTGCCCCTTGCTCCCCTAGAATTGTCCGGCTGTCGATTTTCGATGTCACATGGAACGAGATTCGCGTGGGCAAGTTTGCCTTGATGACACCCGTGATGACATCTACCGAAGGTCGCTGCGTTGCCATAATCAGGTGGATACCCGCCGCGCGCGCCTTTTGTGCTAGGCGTTGAATGAGGAATTCAACCTCCTTGCCTGCAGTCATCATGAGGTCCGCAAGCTCATCGACGATAACCACAATCTGCGGCATCGGCTCGTAAGCGAGGCTCTCTTCCTCATATTGTGGCTGGCCAGTCATCGGGTCGTAACCGATCTGAACCTTGCGTCCCAATGGCGCACCTTTTGCTGCTGCGTTACGAACCTTTTCATTAAAGTTCGCAAGATTGCGCACGCCAAGCGAGGACATCATCCGGTAACGCTCCTCCATCTGCTCCACCGCCCATTTCAGTGCGCGAATGGCTTTTGCAGGCTCCGTTACAACAGGCGACAACAAATGCGGGATATCGTCATAGCTGCTCAATTCAAGCATCTTGGGATCGATCATGATCATCCGGCACTGGTCCGGCGTCAGGCGGTATAGCAACGACAATATCATACAATTGAGGCCAACCGATTTGCCCGACCCCGTTGTCCCTGCGACCAAAAGATGAGGCATTGGGGCAAGATCAGCTATGACGGGGTCGCCGGAAATGTTCTTGCCCAAAATTATTGGCAACGCGCCCTTCTGCTCGGCAAAAGCATCAGACCCCACCATTTCCTGAAAAACCACAGCCTCACGGTGCGCATTGGGTAATTCAATGCCCATAACCGTCCGTCCCGGAATTGTCGAAACACGCGCCGACAGCGCGGACATGTTGCGCGCAATATCTTCGGCCAATTGAATGACACGGCTTGATTTAATACCAGCCGCGGGTTCAAGTTCGTACATTGTGACCACTGGGCCTGGCCGCACCGCCACAATCTGCCCTTTGACGTGGAAATCATCGAGAACCGATTCAAGCAGCCGCGCATTTGCTTCAAGCGCCGCTTTGTCAAGTTTAGGCACAGAGATGGCAGGTGGCGGATCGAGCAACTCAAGCGATGGCAAAGCAAAGCTGCCGAAAAAGTCGCCTTGTCGTGCGCCCGTCGCAAATGCCGCTTTTTTCGGTGCCAGCGTGCGATCTTCAATAACCGGCGGCTTGCGTTGATCCGGCTCCACCGACTTGCGCGGTGGTTTAGGCTCAACAATCTGTGGCGGGGCCAAATCATCGCCCATCAAGGCGTGGGCGCCCCCCGTAACGCTACCGAATTTCGGCATGGCAAGCTTTGGAATGCGCAACAGCGGCCGTTCAAGCTGAAGCGAGCGAATAACGAGCGCAGCACCGCCCGCCAACGCGCCGAGAATGATGAGAATGCGCAATAAGGTCCCGAATACGCCCTTGATTTGGCCAACAAGCGCACTGGTCCCGTTGTCTAACAAGAGCGCAATTGTTCCACCCCATCCGGCGGGCAGTCCGATGTCGCTGTTATGTTGCCAATACGCCATGCCAAACCCGATCAGCAGCATTCCGATAAGACACAAGACTAATTGCCGCCTCCACTGAGGCTGTGGCACATCGCGCCACAGACGTCGGGCAAACACCAACAGCAGCGGGAAAAGAAAAATCGCTGGCACGCCAAAGACAAACAACATTGCATCGGACACATACGCGCCGCCCCGACCCATCCAGTTATGCTGCACGTCCGCTGCTGCGCTGTTAAACGCGGCGTCTGCAGCCGAATAACTGAGTACCGCCAGCCCATAAAACAGCGCAAACAGCCCTAAAGCAGCGGCGCCGAGCAACGCGCCGCTGCGTATCAATGACGCGCGCATCATTTGACGCCAATTGGCCATGTTCGATTTCGAGGTAAATTTAGAAACGCGCGAGGCCATGTCGGTATTGCCAGTATGTAGGAGGTCGCAAAGGACCGAATACACCCTTTTCGCCTTCGTCGGACTCCCCGTCAAGTATTACAGGGCAAAAGGGGAACGCATGCACAAAAGCTACAGTCAAAATCCCCCTTTGAATCCGGCGCTTCCTTGCGGCATAGGTAGGATATGGAAAACAAGGCAGACGTAATCATCATCGGCGGTGGCCTTATTGGCCTGACGCAGGCTCTGGCGCTCGCTGCGCAGGGCATCACCAGCCATGTCATTGACCGCGCGGATCAAGCGAACATGCTTGATGCTGCTTATGATGGACGCACTTTTGCGATATCGAGCTCAAGCTACAAATTATTCGAAGCAATCGGGCTTAGCGATGCGTTGGCTGGCAAAGGCTGCCCGATTGAGAAAATCTGGGTCAGCGATAGCCTGAAATCGGGATCGCTCGATTTCGCGCCAGCCGAGGATGACGGATTTTTGGGCCAAATGTTCGAAAGTCGATATTTGCGAGGCGTATTGTACCGGGCTGCGCAGGAACATGCCGCAATCCAGTTGCACATGCCCGCCAATATCATCAGCAAATCCCGCGATTCAGGCGCGGCAACCGTGACCCTTGAAAGCGGTCGGGTGCTAATGGCAGACCTGATGATCGTTGCCGAAGGCCGAAGGAGCGAAACGCGTGAAGAGGCCGGCATTCACATCGCGCACTGGCAATATGCGCATCATGCCATTGTCGGTGCGATTTATCACGAGTTGCCGCATAACAATATTGCATATGAAATCTTTTACCCCACAGGGCCGTTTGCAGTACTGCCCATGCTGGATGCAGAGGATGGCCGCCATCGTTCAGCGCTTGTCTGGTCAGTCAGATCCGAAGACGCAGCAGGCTATTTGAAGCTGTCCCCGCGTGGGTACACAGCCGAGCTTGAGAAGGGCATGGGCGGATTGTTAGGCAAAGTCGAATTGTCCGCGCCGTTGTCGTCCTACAAATTGGGTTTCCACCATGCCGCGTCGATTGCCGCAGAACGGATGGTGCTGATTGGCGACAGTGCGCACGGCATTCACCCGATTGCAGGTCAGGGGCTCAATCTGGGCCTTCGGGACGTGGCGGCGCTAACTGAAGTCTTGGTCGACGGCATGCGTTTGGGCCTTTGTTTCGGCGATGCGCAGTTACTTGATCGCTATGGCCGGTGGCGCAGCATCGATACATTGCTGATCGCAGTTTCGACAGACGGGCTGAACCGGTTGTTCTCGATTCCCGGAAAAACGGCATCGGCGGTCCGGCGTTTTGGAATGGCTATGGTGCAGCGCGTCGCGCCGGCGAAGGCCTTTTTCATGGCCGAAGCTCGCGGGGAAAGCGGTGCGCTGCCCAAATTGCTTCAAGGGGTGTCGCTCTAAAGCCCGATTACCCCTGCGTGACCGGCACAAGGCGAATTTCCACGCGGCGGTTTGCCGAGCGGCCGGCGGGGTCAAGATTGCTCGCCTTTGGCTGGCTTTCACCATAACCACGCGTTGCAAGGCGCGCTGACTGAACGCCGCGTATCGACAGATAATCGGCAACTGCCGAGGCCCGACGTTCCGACAATGTCTGGTTATAGGCATCTGACCCTGTGGAATCGGTGTGGCCCATCACATCGACATAGGTTTTTTCATATTGAGTCAGCGTCGATGCGACTTGGTCAAGCGTGTTGCGGAAACCAGCGTCAATATTGGCGCTGTCGACGCCAAAGGTCACTTCCGATGGCATGTCGAGCACAAGACTATCTCCGTCACGAATAACGTTAACACCTGAGCCGGCCGTTTGCAGACGCAATTTCTTTTCCTGCTCGTCCATATAATATCCTGCGCCTGCACCCGCCAAAGCGCCAATCCCGGCCCCTACGATTTTTTCGGTACGATCGCGCTTGCCGCCGATTAAGTCGCCAAGAAGATACCCGCCCAGTGCTCCGCCTATGCCACCAATTGCTGCTTTAGAAATCGTGCGCTTTCCGGTCGTAGGATCAGTGACGCAAGCCGACAATGGAAGCATTGCTGCAACAAGCGCCAGCGTAATCATTTGGTTCTTTTTCATTATCTTCCCTTTCAACATGAGCATCGTTGAAACGACACGCGCGATGAACCTGTGATTAAGATTTCAATCGGTTGCATCCTTTCCCCCATAACGTGGTGCTATGCATTTTGTTGTCAAATGCCCCTTTTTGGTTCTATGGCGATCGAGTTCTTATGGAGCCTCTTCTTCCTTTCCCGTGGCTTGATGCCGCCATCATCCTAGCGCTTATCGTCTTGAATGGCGTGTTTGCGATGTCGGAGCTTGCTATTGTGTCCGCGCGCACAGCGAAGCTTAAAGCGATGGCAGAAGACGGCAAACGCGGGGCGGCGGCGGCACTGAGGCTTGGGCGCGACCCCGGTAAATTCTTGTCCACAGTGCAAATAGGCATAACGCTCATTGGCATTATTGCAGGCGCCTATTCAGGATCGACATTGGGCGGCCCGGTTGCTGATCGCATCGCCTTATGGGGCATCGGCCGTGAATGGTCGGAAATGCTGGGCTTTGGCATCGTTATCAGCATCACGACCTATGCGTCATTGGTCGTCGGAGAGCTGGTGCCAAAGCAATTTGCGCTGATTGCACCCGAAAGAATCGCCGTTTTCATGGCGGGCCCCATGGAGCTGTTGGCCCGCATTACTGCACCAATCGTGTGGACACTCGACAAATCAAGCGCCACCATTTTTCGCGCGCTTGGGCTGCGCCGGGATAGCCGCGATGCATTGAGTGCCGAAGAATTGCGGATGGTCTTTGCCGAAGCCACCCATGCCGGCATCATTGAAGAACATGAGCATAAGGTCATTGCAGGCGTTGTCCGGCTTGCCGACCGGCCAGTTCGCGAAGTCATGACACCACGGACCGATGTCGACCGCATCTCTGCCGACGCATCCGAAGACACCGTGCGCGATTCGCTTTTGAATTCGCTCCATACCCGCTTGCCTGTAACTGGCGACGATGGCGACGATATCATTGGTGTCGTGCAATCACGAGACATCGTCGCGGCCCAGATCCGCGGTGAGGTGCTCGACATTCGCAAGTTGATGCGCCGCGCCGAGATCATTCCCGATCAGCTGGATGCTATGGACGCGCTAGAGATATTGCGTTCGTCCGATGTGCCGATGCTGTTAGTGCATGACGAGTATGGCCATTTCGAGGGCATTGTTACCCCGAACGATCTTTTGGCGGCAATTGCAGGTGAATTTGCTTCGGATCAGGCACAAGGCAGTGCGCCTAACATCATCACCCTAGATGACGGTTCGATGCTTGTGTCTGGCGCGATGTCAGCCGACGCCATGGCAGAAGCATTATCAATCGACCTCCCCGATGATCGCGATTATGCCACTGCTGCGGGTCACGTCCTGCACATATTGCGGCACCTACCTAAAGAAGGCGAGGCGTTCACTGATCAAGGCTGGCATTTCGAGGTTGTCGACATGGATGGACGCAAAATCGACAAGCTGCGTGTCCGACTTGCAGAAAAGGCAACTAAAGCAGACGCAGTTGAGGGCTTGTGATTGCTTAACTGCTTGGTTAGAGCATTTGACTGATACGGAATTGCACGACTTTAGAGTCCACAGGATATTGATATGGCCGATTTCTTCCTTCCAAAGAACAGCAAAGTCCAAAAGGGCACTGCGCATGCTGCCAAAACCGGCGGCAAGACCAAGACATTCAAGGTCTATCGCTACGACCCTGATAGCGGGGAGAACCCGCGTTACGATACGTTTGAAGTCGATACCGAAAATTGCGGACCAATGGTGCTCGACGCGTTGATCAAGATGAAGGGCGAACAGGATGCGTCGCTTACCTTCCGTCGTTCATGCCGCGAAGGTATCTGTGGTTCTTGCTCTATGAATATTGACGGCAAGAATGGCCTTGCCTGCACCACTGCAATTGAAGATTGCAAAAGCGAAGTCACGCTTACCCCCTTGCCGCATATGGAAGTCATAAAGGACCTCGTCCCCGACTTCACGCATTTCTATGCGCAATATGCCTCTATCAAGCCTTGGCTGCAGACTGTAACGCCTGAGCCATCTGGCAAGGAGCGGCTCCAGTCGCCAGAGGATCGCGCTAAACTAGACGGTTTGTACGAGTGCATATTGTGCGCTTGCTGCTCGACCAGTTGCCCGTCTTATTGGTGGAACAGCGACAAGTTTTTGGGTCCCGCTATTTTGCTTCAAGCCTATCGCTGGTTAGCGGACAGCCGTGACGAGATGGCCGGCGAACGTTTGGACGAGCTGGAAGATCCATTCCGCCTTTACCGCTGCCATACGATCATGAACTGCGCCAACGCATGTCCCAAGGGTTTGAACCCAGCAAAGGCCATTGCGGAAACCAAAAAGATGGTTGCCGAACGGCACCTTTAAGCGTTTAATTTTATTCGTAAGACCCTAATTGTGTAGGATTGCCGTTGGACACACCCGCTTTTGACAGCAGCCCTGATCCGGATAATCCTGGTTGGCTGAACTGGCAGATGACCGATGCCACGCGGTACAACGGCACGGTGCTGGGTAAGATGCTGGTGCGCAGCGACGGTGATGAAAAGGCACGCCTGCGCATGTATCCGGAACACCGGCACAGCAATTTGCGCAACGCCGTGCATGGCGGTGTCACTTTGGGCTTTATCGATGTGGCGATGTTCGGGGCATCGCGTATGTTTGGCCTGATAGAGGCTGGGGCAGCGGTGACACTGGACCTTTCGGTCCAATTTATCGGTGCTGGCGTCATCGGAAAACCGCTTGAGGCCGAAGTGGAGCTGCTAAAAGAAACTGGACGGTTGCTCTTCATGCGCGGGATCGTTTCGCAAGGCGATGAGCGTGTTGCTGCCTTTTCCGGTACCATCCGCAAACCGACAAAAAGATGAAATTACGTGTCCTTTTGCGCGACAAACGCTGCAGATAGCTATGGTTAGCGTCGCCGATAGATACGACTTACTGGTCGCGGCAGGCGAGCTAAGGTCCGACACCGACCAGGCAATCGCGGTAGCAGCGCTAGCCAAAGTGCAAACCGAGCTTGAGGCCATTCCACCGCGCGGCAGCACTATTTGGCGATTCTTGGGACGTAAACCCGACCCTGCACGCGGACTATATCTTTGGGGTGGCGTTGGGCGCGGTAAATCCATGCTGATGGACCTGTTTTTCGACAGCGTTCAGATCAAGCGCAAACGCCGTGCGCATTTCCATGAGTTTATGCTTGAGATCCATGCCCGGCTTAAAGCCGAGCGTGTGAAGGAAGAGGGCGACCCAATCCCACCGATCGTCGCCGCGTTAGCCGACGAAGCGCATGTGTTGTGCTTTGACGAAATGGTGGTGAATAATATGGCAGACGCGGCGATCATGTCGCGACTTTTTGCTGGCCTTATCGCCGCGGGTGTTACCGTTGTCACAACATCTAACCGTCATCCCGATGACCTGTATAAAGATGGCCTCAACCGACAATTGTTTCTGCCCTTCATTGCTTTAGTCAAAGACCGGCTCGATATCATCACGCTTGATGGGCCGACGGATTACAGGCGGGACCGATTGGGTAGCGCGAAAATCTGGCTTGTACCCAATGGTCCCGAGGCGACGGCAGCGCTTTCCGAGACATTTTTCCGCATGACCGATTATCCGCCCGAGGATCGCGCGCATGTGCCGGCGTTGGAAATGGACTTGGGTGGCGGACGCATGTTGCATGTGCCCAAAGCGCTGAAAGGCGTTGCGGTGTTCTCATTCAAGCGGCTGTGCGTCGAAGCACGCGGGGCTGCGGATTACCTGGCCATCGCTCGGCGCTTTCACACCGTCATCATAGTCAGAATCCCCGTTTTGGGTCCGCATAATCGTAATGAAGCGGCGCGGTTTGTCACGTTAATCGATGCGCTATACGAGTATCGCGTGAAGTTTCTCGCGAGCGCGGACGCCGCACCGGACGACCTCTACCCGCAAGGCGACGGTCGGTTTGAATTTGACCGGACAGTGTCGCGTCTATTGGAAATGCAATCGGAAGATTATCTGGCGGAGGGGCATGGCGCACGCTAGCATCACCAAAAAGGGAGAGTGATATGATCGAACGGAAGGCATTATTGTTTGCAGGTTTGTTTGCGCTGGCCACAGCCGGTCATGCGCAACCCGCTAACCCAAAAAACGCAGCGGAGCGGGATCTGTTCGCGAGGATAGTCGAGATCCCAACGGTAGAGGGGCAACCCGCCGAATTCAAAAAGCTGACCTCGTTGCTGACTGCGGAATTTCGCAAGGCCGGCATCACGAACGTGGTCGTTAAAAACCATGACAACACGCAAACACTGATTGCGCGTTGGCCGGCGGCCAAGCCGTCGGGCAAAAAGCCCATATTGCTGATGGCACATATGGATGTCGTCGCGGCCAAGGCAAGCGATTGGAAATATCCGCCGTTCCAGTTCCGCGAAGAAGGCGGCTATTATCTGGGGCGTGGTTCGAATGATAATAAGGCTGCGTTGACGGGTATTGTCCTCGCCCTGCAATATTTGCACGCCGAAAAATTTGCGCCAGCGCGGGATATCATCGTGCTGTTTACCGGGGACGAAGAAACCATCGGCAATGGCGCCCGGCGGGCGGCGAGTGAATGGCGCGGCCTAATTGACGCCGAATATGCGTTGAACGGTGATGCAGGTGGTGGGTCGGTGTTTCCCGATGGACGCGTTGAAGGTTTTGGCATTCAGATTGCGGAAAAAACCTATGCCGATTTCCGGCTTACGGCCGTCAATCGCGGCGGACACAGCAGCACGCCGCGTCCTGATAATGCTATCTACGCGCTCGCCAGCGCCTTGACGGCGATTGAACGGCACCGTTTCCCAGCCATGATCAACGACGCCACGCGTGCCAGTTACGAGATACTCGCAAAGGGTGACAGCGGCCAATATGGTGAGCTCGTGCGTCGATTTCTTGCCGATCCTCAGGACCGCGAAACCGCAGACCTCTTGGAAACTATGGACCCCGGCAGTACGCGCACCCGATGCGTTGCAACGATGCTATCGGGCGGGCATGCACCAAATGCCCTACCGCAAAAGGCCGAAGCCAATGTAAACTGCCGCATTTTTCCCAGTGTGAAGATTGAAGAGGTCCGGCAGCAATTGCAGGCGCTGTCGGGACCAGATGTCACTGTTACTGCGGTGGAAGGATCGCAAACCCCCGAAACCGCACCGTCGCCCATGCGCGACGACATAACGCAGGCCTATCGGGCGGCGGTTGCCACACGCTTCCCCAATGCGCCCGTTCTGCCGTTTCAGTCCGCTGGCGCAACCGATGGCGCATTCTTACGTGCCGCCGGTATTCCCGTTTATGGCTTTGGCGGCCTGTGGAGCATAGTGGGTCAACAAGAAGGCGCGCATGGTCTTGATGAACGCGTATGGGCTGAGGGATTTCACGGCCAAGTGCCTATTTGGATGGAAATGTTACGCAGAGTAGCTGGCGGTTAACCGGAAATTTTTCTGCCTAAACGCTATTGCGAACTGTTATCAGAAAAAGCGTTAACTTGGTGCCTTTATTGGGTTGTTATTGGGCAGGAATCGGCGTAACGCCGCCGTAATTCCGCTCAAAGCCTCTAGGGAAGGACAGTTTTTTCATGGCTCGCAAGAAAATTGCACTCATCGGCGCCGGTAATATCGGCGGCACTCTCGCCCATCTCGCAGCATTAAAGGGCCTTGGCGACATCGTCCTTTTCGACGTTGTCGAAGGCGTCCCTCAAGGTAAGGCACTTGACCTGTCGCAATGCGGCCCGGTTGAGGGTTTTGATTCAAAGATTACTGGCACCAATGATTATGCCGGCATCGCAGGCGCGGATGTCATCATAGTAACCGCTGGCGTCGCACGCAAGCCCGGCATGAGCCGCGATGATTTGCTTGGCATCAATCTAAAGGTCATGAAGGCCGTCGGTGAAGGCATCGCTTCCAACGCGCCAAATGCATTTGTCATCTGCATCACCAACCCGCTCGATGCGATGGTATGGGCGTTGCGTGAATTCTCCGGCCTCCCACATCATATGGTCGTCGGCATGGCCGGCGTTTTGGACTCGGCGCGCTTCAGCCATTTCCTCGCCGATGAATTTCAAGTTTCGGTCAAAGACGTTACCAGCTTTGTGCTGGGCGGCCATGGCGACACTATGGTTCCAATCATTCAATATTCGACCGTTTCAGGCATTCCAGTGCCAGACCTGATCGCGATGGGCATGTCGACGCAAGAGCGCATTGACGCCATCGTTCAGCGCACCCGCAGCGGTGGTGGCGAAATCGTCGCTTTGCTCAAGACTGGTTCTGCTTATTACGCACCAGCCACCAGCGGCATCGCAATGGCCGAAGCCTATCTTTACGATCAAAAGCGCGTTCTTCCCGCAGCGGCACACCTGACTGGCCAATATGGCGTCGACAATCTTTATGTCGGCGTGCCCGTGATGATCGGTGCTGGCGGCGTTGAGAAGATTGTCGAGATCGCACTTGATGATGAAGCCAAATCCAACCTCGCCGTCAGCGTGGATGCCGTTAAAGAATTGCTGGTCGCGTGCAAGGCCATCGACCCGTCGCTTACCTAAGCGCACCCCAAGATTTCAGGAGACGTTTGTGAGCATCCTCGTCAATAAACATACTAAGATCATAACGCAGGGCATGACCGGCGCAACTGGCACTTTTCATACCGAACAGGCGCTGGCTTATGGCTCACAAATGGTGGGCGGTGTTACACCCGGCAAGGGCGGAACGACGCATATCGGCCTGCCGATGTTCGACACGGTACTTGAGGCGAAAGAAGCGACCGGAGCGGATGCGTCGGTCGTATATGTACCGCCCCCCTTTGCTGCGGACTCGATCCTTGAAGCCATTGACGCAGAAATCCCGCTGATCGTCTGTATCACTGAAGGCATTCCGGTGCTTGATATGGTCAAGGTAAAGCGTGCGCTTTCGGGCTCGAAATCGCGCCTGATCGGTCCAAATTGTCCGGGCGTATTGACACCAGGTGAATGCAAAATCGGCATCATGCCCGGCAGCATTTTCTCGGCGGGCTCAGTCGGCGTTGTCTCGCGCTCAGGTACGCTCACCTATGAAGCCGTGTTCCAAACAACAGCAGAAGGCCTTGGCCAGACGACTGCCGTCGGCATTGGGGGCGACCCAGTCAACGGCACCAACTTCATTGATTGCCTTGAACTGTTCCTCGCCGATGATGCCACCAAGTCGATCATCATGATCGGTGAAATCGGCGGCAGCGCAGAAGAAGAAGCGGCGCAGTTCCTGATCGACGAAGCCAAAAAGGGCCGCAAAAAGCCAATGGCCGGTTTTATTGCTGGTCGCACCGCACCTCCAGGCCGCCGTATGGGCCATGCAGGCGCAATCGTGTCGGGCGGCAAAGGCGACGCCGAAAGCAAGATTGCTGCCATGGAAGCAGCGGGCATCCGCGTATCGCCATCGCCTTCCTTGCTCGGCAAGACATTGGTCGAAGTTTTAAAGGGGTAATTTATAATCCTCCCCGCGCGGGGAGGTGCAATCGGTGCGTAAGCGCCGGATGGCCCCCTCCTCGCTGACGAGGCGGATTTGGAGAAGTAGGATGGGCGTAGAAACTCAGGATTTCGAAACGGAGCGGGGCCCAAGCTGGGCGCGCTCAAACTGGCCATTATCGGCAATGGACGAACTTACGGCATCGCTTGACCCCACGCAGATGGCGGTTGAAGTGAAGGCCGCGGCCAAAGCCGCTGGGAAGCCTATGGCTGAAGCAGACGCTGTTGCAGCGGCAAGCGATTCGATCCGCGCGATGATGTTGGTGCGCACATATCGCGTGCGCGGGCACCTCGCCGCCAATCTTGATCCGCTTGGCCTGTCTAAGCAGGAAATCCCGGCGGACCTTACGCCTGAATATCATGGCTTTTCGGGAGCAGATCTGGACAAGCGCGTCTATGTTGGCGGAACGCTTGGTCTGGAATGGACGACCGTCCGCGAACTCGTCGACACCCTGCGTGCCAATTATTGCGGGCCAGTTGGCCTTGAGTATATGCATATTTCAGACGTCGAAGAACGCCGGTTTTTGCAGGAGCGGATGGAGGGCAAGGATGCCGCCATCCAGTTCTCGCCAGAGGGTAAGAAAGCCATTCTCGGCAAAGTGATTGAAGCCGAGCAGTATGAAAAGTTCCTAGGCCGCAAATATGTGGGCACAAAGCGTTTTGGCCTTGATGGTGGCGAGTCCATGATCCCAGCGCTTGAAGCGGTGATCAAATATGGTGGCCAACTTGGCGTGCGTGAAATCGTCTATGGCATGCCGCACCGCGGCCGCTTGAACGTACTCGCCAATGTGATGGCAAAGCCCTATCGCATCATCTTCCACGAATTTTCTGGCGGCAGCGCTAACCCTGATGATGTCGGCGGCTCAGGCGATGTCAAATACCATCTCGGCACCAGCACGGACCGCGAGTTTGACGGTATCAAGGTGCATATGAGCCTTGTTCCGAACCCATCACATCTTGAGGCAGTGAACCCTGTTGTTCTTGGTAAGGTGCGTGCCAACCAAACTGCGCGTGACGATCTTGCAAAGCATGAGCAGGTTTTGCCAGTACTGCTGCACGGAGATGCGGCGTTTGCCGGCCAAGGCATTGTATGGGAGTGCCTCGGCTTCTCGGGCATTCGTGGATACAATACGGGCGGCTGCCTGCACTTCATCGTTAACAATCAGGTTGGCTTTACCACCAGCCCGCAATATGCGCGGTCATCGCCTTATCCTTCCGATGTGGCAAAGGGCGTCCAAGCGCCAATCTTCCACGTCAACGGCGACGATCCTGAAGCGGTGACATTTGCGTGCAAGATTGCAATCGAGTTCCGTCAGACATTCCACCGCGACATCGTTATCGATATGTGGTGCTATCGCCGCTTCGGCCATAATGAAGGCGACGAACCCAGCTTTACCCAACCATTGATGTATAAGGTCATTAAGGGTCACCCGGCCGTCAGCGATTTATATGCAAAACGACTTCAGGCTGAAGGCGTAATTGATGCTGATTGGGCGAACGAACATGCGATGCGCTTTGTCCAAACGCTTGAGCAAGAATTTGCCAGCGCCGCAAATTATAAAGCCAATGCTGCCGACTGGTTCGGGGGGCGCTGGTCTGGCCTTTCTAAACCTGCGGATCCCGAAACCGCGCGGCGCAATGTGCCAACAGGTATCGCACGCAAATTGTTCGACAGCCTGGGCCGAACGCTTACGACTGTGCCCGAAGGTCACAACATCCATCCAACGTTAAGTCGCGTGCTGGATGCAAAAAAGACCATGTTGAGCACTGGTGAGAATTTCGATTGGGCAACGGGTGAAGCGCTTGCCTTCGGGTCGCTGCTTTCTGAAGGCTATGGCGTCCGTCTGTCCGGTCAAGATTCAGGCCGCGGCACATTCAGTCAACGGCACGGTGTCTGGGTCGACCAGACCACTGAAGACAAATATGTGCCCCTTGCGACGCTGCCACATGGCCGGTTTGAAATTCTCGACAGTCCGTTATCGGAATTTGGCGTGCTTGGTTTCGAATATGGCTATGCCGGTGCCGAGCCTAAAACGCTTGTCCTTTGGGAAGCGCAATTTGGCGACTTCGTGAACGGCGCCCAGACCATGATTGACCAGTTCATCGCCGCCGGTGAGGCCAAATGGCTTCGGGCCAACGGCTTAGTGATGCTGCTGCCCCATGGGTATGAAGGCCAAGGCCCGGAGCATAGCTCAGCGCGGCTTGAACGCTTCCTGCAATTGTGCGCCGAGGATAATATCCAAGTCGCAAACTGCACCACGCCGGCAAATTATTTCCACTTGCTGCGCCGGCAAATGGCCCGCCCGTTCCGCAAGCCGCTCATCGTCATGACGCCAAAGTCGCTGTTGCGGCACAAAATGGCAGTTTCAAAAGCAGAGGATTTCCAAGGCGAAAGCCACTTCATGCGTATTTTGTCCGATCCCAATGCGCCAGCCGACAAGGACGTCAAGCGACTGGTATTGTGTTCCGGCAAGGTTGCTTATGACCTTATGGAAGCGCGCGACGCATCTGGTGATGAGACAACAAGTATCGTGCGGATCGAACAGCTTTACCCATTCCCAGCAGAACCATTGATTGTTCGCCTAAAGCGCATGACCAATTTGGAAGATATCGTCTGGGCCCAGGAAGAGCCGCGCAATGCCGGCAGCTGGACATTCGTCGATCCCTATCTGGAAGAATGCCTTGCCAAAGCTGGTATTGGCCCATCGCGTGCGCGCTACGCAGGGCGCAGGGCAGCCGCGGCGACAGCAACCGGCCTTGCAAAGCGCCATCAGGCCGAACAGGCCGCATTGGTAGCAGATGCCTTAGGCCACAATGTCCGCGGTGAAATTCGTCGCCAGCGGACTGGCGGAACCAAGTCAATTACCCCTCCATCCAAGTGAGGATAAAATTATGAGCACTGAAGTTAAAGTTCCCGTATTGGGCGAATCGATTACCGAGGCGACCCTTGGTCAGTGGTTGAAAAAGCCCGGCGAGGCAGTGGCCATTGATGAGCCTATTGCCAGCCTAGAAACAGACAAGGTCGCGATTGAGGTGCCCTCTCCGGTTGCTGGCATCATGGGCGCATATGCCGTTGAAGAAGGCGCGACGGTCAATGTCGGTGCGGTTATTGGGTCCATAGGCGCTGGAAACAGTGCATCTGCGTCCGCGCCTGCTCCCGTTGCGGCCGCGATTGCACCTGCGATCACGACGACAGCCGCCCCAATGCCTATGACACAGGTAGAGAATAATGACCTGCCGCTCTCCCCTTCCGTGCGCCGCTTGGTTCTTGAACTTGGCATTGACCCAAGCAAGATTAAGGGCACGGGCAAAGATGGCCGCCTGACTAAGGAAGATGTTGTCGCTGCCGCCAAGGGTGTGCCTACTCCATCTGCAGACGTCGCCGCATTGGCTGCACCGGCCCCTGCCGCTGCGCATGCGCGCCAAGAAGAACGTGTGAAGATGACACGTCTGCGCCAGACAATTGCCAAACGGCTAAAGTCCGCTCAGGACACTGCTGCGTTGCTGACGACGTTCAACGATGTCGACATGTCAGCGGTGATGGAAGCGCGCGCGACCTACAAAGACCTGTTTGAGAAAAAGCATGGGGTCCGGTTGGGCTTCATGGCCTTCTTCACAAAAGCCGTTGCTTTGGCCGCGCGCGATGTGCCTTCGGTCAACGCGCAAATTGATGGCGATGAAATCGTCTATCATAATTATCTAGACGTCTCAGTCGCGGTCAGCGCACCAAATGGCCTTGTAGTTCCTGTCATACGTAACGCCGACGCGATGAGCTTTGCGCAAATCGAGAAAGCCATTGGCGATTTTGGCGCAAAGGCGAAAGCTGGCACATTGACTATGGATGACATGTCCGGCGGGACGTTCACGATTTCAAATGGCGGCGTATTCGGCAGCTTGATGTCGACTCCGATCATCAACCCGCCACAATCGGCAGTGCTTGGCCTTCACCGCATCGAAGACCGTGCTGTTGTGCGCGATGGGCAAGTGGTTGTGCGGCCGATGATGTATTTGGCGTTAAGCTATGACCATCGCCTTATCGACGGCCGTGAGGCCGTTACTTTCCTGAAGATCGTCAAAGAGGCGATTGAAGACCCGACCCGGTTGTTGATCGACCTTTAAGGAGCCTGAGCCATGGCAGAACATGATTACGACCTGATCGTTATTGGTGCAGGTCCTGGTGGCTATGTTGCCGCAATCCGTGCTGCACAACTCGGGCTTAAGACCGCTTGCGTTGAAAGCCGTGAAACCTTGGGCGGCACGTGCCTGAACGTCGGGTGTATTCCGTCGAAGGCGTTGCTGCACGCGTCCGAGATGTTTCACGAAGCGCAGTCGGGATCGCTTGCCAAGTTCGGGATTGATTTCAAAGGCGTCTCCCTCAATTTGGACCAGATGCATGCCGAAAAGGCAAAGGCCGTTGGCGAATTGACGGGCGGCGTTGAGTTTCTGTTCAAAAAAAACAAGGTCGACTGGCTTAAGGGGCACGCGGCCTTTACCTCAGCAAACAGCGTGGATGTTGCAGGCAAAAGCTACACCGCAAAGAATATCATGATCGCAACCGGCTCCTCTGTCACGCCACTTCCGGGCGTTGCAATTGACCAGAAAGTTATCGTCGATTCAACCGGCGCATTGGCCTTGCCGCGCGTGCCAAAGCATATGGTCGTGATCGGCGGCGGAGTTATTGGCCTTGAGCTTGGCAGCGTATGGCTGCGCCTTGGTGCACAAGTCACCGTGGTTGAATATCTTGACCAGATTTTGCCCGGCATGGACGGGGAGGTCCGCAAGGAAGCGGCCAAGATTTTCAAGAAGCAAGGCTTCAACATCCGCACAGGTACAAAGGTCATTGGCGCAACCGTCAAAAGCGGAACCGCAACATTGACCGTTGAACCATCGGTAGGCGGTACCAGCGAAACCATTGAGGCCGATTGCGTCCTTGTCGCCATTGGTCGCCGCGCAAATACCGATGGTCTTGCGCTGGATAAGGCAGGGCTCACGGTCAACGTGCGTGGCCAAATTGAGATCGGCCATGATTTCCAAACAAATGTTCCGGGCATCTATGCCGTGGGCGATGTTTGCCCAGGCCTAATGCTTGCGCACAAGGCTGAGGACGAAGGCATTGCGGCAGCGGAATTTGTCGCTGGCCTGACCGGCATCGTCAACCATGACGTCATTCCGGGCGTTGTCTATACCTATCCTGAAATCGCTAGCGTTGGCTTGACCGAAGAAGAAGCCAAGACACGCGCTGCAGCCTCAGGCGGCGAAATCAAAGTCGGCAAGTTCCCGATGATGGCGAACAGCCGCGCCAAGACCAACCGCGACACAGACGGTTTTGTGAAGGTCATTGCGGATGCAAACACCGACCGTGTTTTAGGCGTCCACATCATTGCGTCAATTGCTGGAGCCATGATTGCCGAAGCGTGCACTGCGATGGAATTTGGCGCAACGTCGGAAGATATTGCATATACCTGCCACGCGCACCCGACGCATGCCGAGGCATTGAAGGAAGCGGCAATGGCCGTCACGGGCAAGCCGATCCACATGTGATGATGACGCAAGCTGTCCAAATAGGCCCAGCTATGCTTTCGTGGCTGGATCTGTTTGGCATCGCTGTTTTTGCAGCCTCTGGGGCCTTGGCCGCTGCGCAACGGCAACAAACGCTCGTGACTTTCTCGTTCTTCGCGCTTGTCACAGGCGTCGGTGGCGGCACAGTGCGGGACCTGCTGATTGGCGCGCCCGTATTTTGGGTCCAAGACTGGCGCGTCGCAGCCACTTGCCTTATCACCGCAGGGCTCGTCTGGGTCACGCCCCGCACTGTCTGGAATGCCCGCGCTCTCGATTGGTTTGACGCTGTGGGTATCGCGATTTACGCGGTATTTGGCACATGGAAATCGCTTACGCTTGGCGTGTCTTTGCTCCCCGCGATGATGATGGGCGTTATCACGGCATGTGTCGGCGGCATCATCCGCGATGTGCTGGCGGGTGAACCATCCATCCTGCTTAAGCCCGAAATATACGTGACCGCTGCTGCACTTGCTTCAGGCCTTTTTGGGCTATTGATGTTTTTGGGCATGCCTGTGTTGCCTGCCGCGATTGTCAGCGCACTGGCCGGCTTTGCTTTGCGCGCAATGGCCATTTGGAAGGGTTGGGCAATCCCGGCCTATCGCGGCTGATCAACGCAAACGGTTTGGGAATAGCCGCCTGAGGTTGGCGATCTTCGGCTTGTCCCATTGAACGATATATGGGTGTCTTGGGTTGTTCGCCATGAAGTTTTGGTGATAGGATTCGGCCGGATAGAAGCTTAACTGTTCAATCCGCGTCACAATCGGTTTCTTCCAATACGCCGCCTTGTCCAATTGGGTGATGTAGGCGCGCGCCGCAACCCTCTGCGCTGCGTTGGTAGGAAATATCGCGGTGCGGTATTGTCTCCCATGGTCTGGGCCCTGCCGATTAAGCTGCGTTGGATCATGCGTTACGGAAAAGAATATGTGCAACAGGTCATTGTAGCTGACAACCGCTGGATCATAATAGATCCGTACGGCTTCCGCGTGGCCCGTGATGCCAGTGCTGACGGTTTCATAGTCGGCCGTAGCCCGCGTGCCGCCTGCGTAGCCGGACTCGACCCGCGCAACACCTTTTAGGCCTTCAAAAACTGCCTCAACACCCCAGAAGCAACCACCCGAAAATATAGCAACCTGCTGGCCCTTATGCTCAACGATGCGTGTTGTGGGTGCTGCGATGCGGATGCCTTCAGCTGCCTGCGCCATACCGACCGGCGAAGCGAAGTCTGACCCGCAGGCTGTTGCCAGTGCAAGAAGTAGCGGAATACTCGCCGCTTGGAACATGCGGTTACGGCGCATGGGGAACGGTGCCATGAGGTGCGTCAGCAATGGAAATAAACTGTGTGGCCTCAACTGTGATATCGCTCGCGCTGGCTGGCTTAATTATGGCAAGGCCGGCAGCGCCAATGGCAAAGCCGCCTAACAGGCTGAGAAACAGATCCGATCGCAGAAAATTGAAAATGCTGTCCATGAAATTCTCGCTATGTGGCGCCCCGATTTGGGCACCGATATAGTTACGCAAATATGCTTGAAATGGCTTTAAGCAGAAGTCGGATTAAGGTGGGCTTAACCGGATTGCACTCAGCTAAGTGCCGCGCAAGCCAACTGGATGCGCGTGCACGCTTCTTTCAAGATATCCGACGAGGTGGCGTAAGAAATCCGGAAGCCCGGTGACAGGCCAAAAGCCGCACCATGCACAGCAGCCACGCGGTATTCGTCGAGAAAATAGTCGATGAGTTGCGCGTCAGTTTGAATAATTTGGCCCTGCGGCGTAGTCTTGCCCATCACGCCAGTTGCGTCAGGATATACATAGAATGCGCCTTCTGGTGTCGGGCAGCTCAACCCTGGCGCATCATTGAGCATGGCGACCACAAGGTCCCTACGCGCGCGAAACGCTATGTTGCGTTCACGCAAAAAGTCCTGCGGTCCGTTGAGTGCAGCAAGCACCGCATATTGGCTTATCGAACAAGGGTTACTGGTGGATTGCGATTGCAAATCCGCCATGGCCTTTATCAACCACGCAGGACCACCCGCATAGCCAATCCGCCAGCCGGTCATGGCATAGGATTTCGACGCGCCATTCATGGTCAGCGTGCGGTCATAAAGCGCCGGGCACACCTGGAGCATCGTTACAAAGGGCTTTGGCGCGTACCAGATATGCTCATACATGTCGTCGGACAGCAGCATAACATGCGGATGCTGTAACAGCACCTCACCAAGCGCCTTGAGTTCATCCGCATCATAGGCCGCCCCTGTCGGGTTGGATGGGGAATTCAAAATAAGCCAGCGGGTCTTTGGCGTGATGGCTGCGTCCAATTGCTCGGCCGTGATTTTGTAATCCTGCGCAGCTGTTGCCATGACAATGACTGGGGTGCCGCCTGCAAATTGAACGATGTCCGGATAGCTGACCCAATATGGCGCGGGGATGATGACCTCATCACCCTTGTCGATGGTCGCAACAAGGGCGTTAAACAAGGTGTGTTTACCGCCTGAGTTCACGGTGATTTGCTTAGGCGTATAATCGATATTGTTGTCACGCTTGAACTTAGCGATGATCGCTTGCTTCAACGGCGCGATGCCGTCGACCGCGGTATATTTGGTCATCCCGTCACGAATGGCCTGAATGGCAGCGTCCTTTACAAAGTCAGGCGTGTCAAAATCAGGCTCACCGGCCGACAGACCTATCACATCAATGCCTTGCGATTTCAGATCAATCACGCGTCCCGACATGGCAAGCGTCGCCGAAGGAGCAATCCGCCCGAGGGCAGCCGACAGATGGTCAATCATCATCATACTTTCGCGAAATTATGGAACAGAAATTGCGTGCTTGGCCCTAATGGCTCGCCAAAAGTTACGCAACCCTATTGGCCCTTATTAATCCACGCAGACTGTTTCCGACCAAAAATCTATCTGCCAAATCGTCTATCGTTAAGTCAGATTCTATCGCTTTTCCGGACCCAAGTAGTTCGCGCCGCAATATTGAAGGCAGCAACCCGGTCTCAAGCCGCGGGGTCAACAGTCTGCCATCGCGCTCCACAAACAAGGCGGTAATGCTTCCTTCAGTTAGCAGGCCGTCGGTTCCGACAAAGACCACTTCGTCGCAATCGGGCCGCGCCTTGCGGGCGTTATCATAAAATGCGCGATCGGTAATCTTGTGCCGAAGTCGAAAGTCTCCAGAGTCGACGGGCAGCGGGACAATGCCAACGCGCCACTCAGTTACATCTTCCAACGGCCAAATTTCAACTGCCTGTGCGCCATGCCGCGACACCATCAGCCGGATTTTTGACAGCCGCGCGGCGTGGATAATGCCCGCATGCAAGCGATTGCGTATTGCGTGTACGTCAAATTCAAAACCAAAAGACGATGCGCTGGTCTTCATACGTTCAAGATGCTGCTCAAGCCGCAAGATCCCCGCCAGGGGTTCAAAACGCATTGTTTCGATCAGGTCAAACCCGTGATTATCCAACTTGGCGAAATCCCCCTTCGCCAGACATTCGGCCCATTCATCCGCTTCGTGAGAATCGGCCACGATCCCTGACCCCAAACCTAACGACAGCGACTTTGTCGTGTCACAAACGGTAAAGGTGCGAATGGCTACGTTGAATGCCGCATCACCAATGGCGTCTATGCGCCCAATTGAACCACAATATATGCCCCTTGAAGCATCTTCTACTTCTTCGACAACTTGCATGGCACGAATTTTGGGTGCGCCAGTGATGGAACCGCAAGGAAACAAAGCCCTTATGACGTCGACAGCGTCCGTCCCATCGGCCAACACGCCAGTCACTGTTGAAGTCATCTGATGCACTGTTGGGTAGCTTTCAATGTGAAAAAGCGCGGGCACCTGAACACTGCCTGCGGCGCAGATGCGTGACAGATCATTACGCAACAGGTCGACAATCATCAGATTTTCCGCGCGCTGTTTTGGATCGGTGCGGAGACGTTCGGCAACTTCCGCGTCTTTTTGTGGATCGGCTTGTCGTTGGGCGGTGCCCTTCATCGGCTTGGTCGTGACCCTTTTGTCTTTCAGTGCGAAAAATAATTCAGGCGAAAAAGACAAATAATGCGTCTGCCCCGTCCAGATGACGCCGCCATAGCCAGCACTGGCACGCCCGCGCAACGCGGCGTATAAAGCCAAAGGATTGCCCGCATAGCTTGCCGATAAAGGAAATGTCAGATTGGCCTGATAGATATCACCTGCGCAAATATATTCCTGCACCGCCGCGAAGGCCCGGCTATAATCGGCGCGCGATATGCCGGGACGAAGTTCGGATAGCCAGGTGCCAGCCGGATCGGGCAACAGCGACAGCACGACGTCTTCCGCTATCGTCTGGAAACCTGTGAACACGCCGAACCAAGCCTGCAATTCCGCTGCCACAGGTGACAAATTCGGCAAAAAATGCGCGCCAGCGCCATAGTTGAAAAATCCTGCAACATGCAGGCCATCTTGCTGCGCCTGACGTAACGCGACAAGCAGCGCTTCAAGCTCGCCGCCATTTTTGGCAGTCAATGTTGCAACAGGGTTGGTATATAGCCGGGCAGGCGACGCACCATCGGCCCGCGCGTCATCGAGTAAAACAAAAGGCCCCTCGAGAGGGATCATGTTGCGGCTATTTTTGGAGCGGGTGAGGGGAATCGAACCCCCGTATTCAGCTTGGGAAGCTGCTGCTCTACCATTGAGCTACACCCGCGCGCCTTTAGGCATTTTATCCCGCTAAACAGGATTTTGCCAATGCCCAAATTCTCAGCCTTTCAAGCGTTCAGCATGCCAAGTAAGATGCGCGCCCATGAAGGTCGAGATGAAATAATAGCTGTGGTCATAACCGGGTTGCATGCGGATGGTCGCTGCCTGACCAACGGCGGCGCACTGCTCTACAAGCAAACGCGTCTTGAGCTGTGCCTCCAAGAAATTGTCGTCGCTGCCTTGGTCAACCAAAAGGTCAGGCAGGCGCGCACCGTCTGCTATCAGCGCAACGCTGTCATAAGCGCGCCACTGCGCGCGGTCTTGTCCGATATAGCCACCCAGCGCCTTTTCACCCCAGGGACAGCTCAAAGGCGACACGATCGGCGCGAGCGCGGATGTTGAACGGAACCGCCCCGGGTTCCGCAGACTGATAGTCAACGCGCCATGTCCACCCATCGAATGCCCCATGATTGCTTGCCGCTGCATATCGGCGGGAAAATGCGCTGCGATAAGGGCGGGGAGCTCGGTTTCGATATAATCGCGCATCCGGTAATGCGTATTAAAGGGCGCCTGCGTCGCGTCGACATAAAATCCTGCGCCAAGGCCAAAGTCATACCCGCCTTCCGCGTCGTCGGGAACGCCTTCACCGCGCGGACTGGTGTCTGGCGCGATGAAGATTAAGCCCAGTTCAGCGCAGGCGCGGCGAAACTCGCCCTTCTCAGTCACATTGGCGTGGGTGCAGGTCAGGCCCGATAGGAACCACACAATCGGAAGGGTTTCGCCCTCTGCATGCGGCGGAACATAGACCGAAAAAGTCATGTCGGTACCGGTTGCCTTTGATGCGTGTCGATACACGCCTTGGACGCCACCGAAAGATGTGTTGGTAGAAAGGGTTTCGATGGTCATGCGGGCTCCAATGTCGGGATATTGCTGATCTGCGGCGGGTGCCGCCAAAAGGTTAGTGCGCGCACAAGGTCATCCGGCGCAAGGCCAAGCGTTGCACTGTTTCGTAATGGGTGACAGTTGATAAACTCTGCCTGCAAAAATGATGCGTCGAGCACAAAACTTACGGCGTCGCCCCTATCGTTAATTGCTGCCAACGCCGTGACAGACCCGGGCGTGATGCCAAGCAAGCGCTCCATATCCTCAGCCTTACCAAAGCTGACGCGGCCACAGCCTATCGCACTTGGCAGTGCCTTCAAATCAACCCGCGCATCCGCCGGAACAGTTACGAGAAAATAATGTCCCGCTTT
>Ga0209443_1000145_pt1 | contig 46146 bp, 33 predicted proteins | sample LauGreBMM110DCMD_2_FD_187571 | JGI IMG/M metagenome (GOLD analysis project Ga0209443, IMG submission 187571) | Freshwater lake microbial communities from Lake Michigan, USA - Su13.BD.MM110.DCMD (SPAdes) (version 2) | ecosystem: Environmental > Aquatic > Freshwater > Lake | place: Lake Michigan... | reverse complement strand
ATTAACCATTTATTCCTCCAATTTTTATGGCACTGGCGGACCAGTTCCAAACTATGGAATTCCAAACATTGACTTAGTTTTTCAATAAAATAAAAATAATTCATAATTAGGGGTAACAAATTTTAAATCCAATTGATATAACTGTATAAACATTAAAGGAAATTCTATAAATTAAAACACTGAATTTCAAATAATTATATGCATATTGATGCCTTAAACTAGTATTTAAAATATGAATAAACAATTATACAAGTCCACAGGTAAAAAATCATTATTTATTCACGAGAATTTTTTTATATAAATTTGGATTGTATAAACAAAAAAAGTCCAACATTTCTGCTGGACTTTTGCTCCCCCTCTTGGGCTCGAACCAAGGACCCTCTGATTAACAGTCAGATGCTCTAACCAACTGAGCTAAGGAGGAAGGCGTGTTGCCTTTTAAAGCGGTTGCAAATATAAGTTAAATAATCTTTTTTGCAAATAATTTGAAATAAAATTAGAAAAAAAATTACTTCCCTACAATTGCCTTATAAATATCGTTCCCATTTGCAAAAACTAATAACGAGATAAGTAATACAAAACCAACCATTTGGGCGTTTTCCATGAATTTATCACTTGGCTTTCTACGGCTAATGATCTCATATAATAAGAACATTACATGCCCTCCATCTAAGGCCGGAATAGGCAATAAATTCATTACTCCAAGCATTATAGAAAGCAAAGCAGTAATGCTCCAAAACGCTTCCCAACTCCATGAAGCAGGGAAAATATCGAAAATTGCTTTGAATCCACCTACGCCTTTATAAGCGCCTGTACTTGGCGTAAATATCATTTGTAATTGTTTCCAATAGCCAACTAACTGGTCTTTTCCTCTTTCAATTCCCACAGGGAACGACTCAAAAAAACCATAAGATTGTTTACGAATAGGATACAATCCTAATTTCTCTAAATTATCAATAGGAAGTTTTGCAGCATAGAGTATGCCCATTTTTGCGCTGTCGTTTACTACAATCGAAACGGCAATTTCTTGATTGTCTCTTTTAATGATTGCCGGTACTGTTTTCCCTTTTAACTCTTTTACAGCCGTTACCACTTGGTCAGCATATTGAACAGGCACCCCATTAAAACTAGTGACGATGTCTTTTGGCTGAACTGCACTTTTATTTGCAGAATTTTCTTCAACGGCAGAAACTATAAATGGCAAGCGAAGTTCTACCACTGATATTTTTTTACCATCCATCAATTGATTGATAAAATCTACCGGTAAATTCACTTTTTGTTCGGCACCATTTCTTTCAACAATTACCTCTTTTCCAAGTAAAACTTTTTCATTAATTTCATTGAATCGATCGATTTTAACTCCATCAACTGCAATAATTTTATCTCCTGTTTTTATTCCTGATTTTTCAATTACCGGATTGGTAATCCAAACTCCGTCTTTAATATCGCTATTGGAAATGTACAATTCACCATAAAAAAAGGTCATCCCGATGTAAATTATAAAAGCCAAAATGAAATTTACTGTCACCCCGCCAAGCATAATTATTAATCGTTGCCATGCTGGCTTGGATCTGAATTCCCATGGCTGAGGTGGTAATGCCATTTGTTCCTTATCCATACTTTCATCGATCATTCCTGAAATTTTTACATAGCCACCAAGCGGCAACCACCCAATTCCATATTCTGTTCCTCCGATAGTCTTTTTTAATAAGGAATATTTGATATCAAAAAATAAGTAGAATTTTTCTACTTTGGTTTTGAATAATTTAGCAGGAATAAAATGCCCTAATTCATGAAGTACAATCAGCAATGACAAACTCATTAAAAACTGACTTAATTTGATAACTATTTCCATTATTTAATTTTCGTTTTTTTTACAACAAACAAAAGTAAGGTATTATATAGTAATTTTTCAATTTTTATTTCGTCTAGCCTTTTAAAAATTTGTTAATTATTTATATTTCTATAAAATGGAAGTATTTTTACAATTCAAATACTAAAAGTGTTCCTTTTTAAACTACTCTTTTACAAACTTGAATTGTTTTGTGCCTTTATTGGTTTGAATAGTTAGAAAATGGATTCCCGATGAAAACGAAGAGATGTCCCAAGTTTTTTGAGATTTAGTTTCCATAATTTTTTGACCTAATACCGAATAAATTACTGTATTTTCAATTTCTATATTCTCAGGAATTGATACAGAAATAGAGATTGAACTTGGGTTTGGATATATTTGAATAGCGGTATCAAAATTGAAGTTGGCATTTTCTAAAGTTACCGTACTCATTCTTGAAATGATGTTTTTATTTGGATCAAATTGAACTCCGATAACCGTAAAAGGTACCGATATATTAAATTGCTCTCCGCTTACTGTATTATTCACCACGACATTTTGAGTTTGTCCACTTGCGCCTAATAAACGAACAGGAACAGGCATTTCAAAAAACGGAACTGAAGTATGTGAAGTAGTTTGGGCAACTGTTATTCGAACTTGACTGGCAGTTGTGTTTTGAACGGTAATATTATAAATAGGATAGCCTTGATTGTAAACCCAATCGTTAAAAAACTCCGTTAAACTACTGCCATAAACCGCCTCTAAATGCGTTTTTAAATTAGTTGTAACCGCATATTTAAAAGCCAAATTACTATCGGCTAAATAATTTCTAATCCCTTGAAAAAATACAGCATCGCCTAGTTTGAATCGCAGCATATGCAAAACCATTGCTCCTTTATTGTAAGTTAATCGGTAATCAAAGATTCTATTAACAATCAATGCTTCGGCATCTGTTAAATATAGTGCGCCGCCTGCAGAGGAAGTTATATTGCCTATCATAGTTGCTTTTTCAGTTACAAAAGCAGCTGGGCCATCGAAATTTTCAACTACTAATGCAGCAAGGTATGTTGCAAAGCCTTCATTCAACCAAATGTCTTTCCAGGTTCCGCAAGTAACTTTATCTCCAAACCATTGGTGCGCCATTTCATGGGCAATTAATTGCCTTTCAAAATTAACCATAAATGAAACGGTAGTATGTTCCATTCCGCCTCCCCAACCAAATTGAGCATGACCGTATTTTTCATTGGCAAAAGGATAATTTTCTAATAATGAACTGAAGTAATTTAAAAGTAGCGGAGTTTGTAAAATTTGTGTTCTAAGGGATGAGTTATCACTTTCAGGATAGATATAATTTACAATCGGGTAGGCATTTGGTGCTGCCCCCGCAGTTTGATTAATTATTGTATAATTGGTTACCGCCATACAAATCAGGTAAGCCGGAATAGGATAATTGTGACGAAAATGAGTTGTTTTCAAGTTGCCATTAATTACCGGCGCTTCAGGTTCTACTCCATTGGAGACACTAACATATTGTGAAGGAGCGGTAATATAAACATCTATGTTATTTATTTTGTCATTTAAATCTTGTTTGCAAGGCCACCAGTCTCTAGCGCCAAAAGGTTCTGATAAAGTGTAAATAACCGGAGTATTACTTGGACCATGAGTAGTACTTGTAAAGGCAAAAAATCCGTTTTGAGGCGGCGCACCAGAATAAGCCACTTCTACTGTTGCTTGTGAACCTGTTAATTGAGTAGTAGGAAGTGTAATTATTAATTCATTGGTATTTTGAGTAAAAGCGAGACTCACATTATTTATTTTCACGCTACTTACTAATAAAGTATTACTTAGATCGAAAGTAAGCGTATTCATATTGGCAAGAGCAGTGTAAGTAGTTGTGATTTTTCCAGAAATAGAATAAATCCCAGGATCAACATTAAATTCTAATTTATGATAGGTAATATCATAATTTTGAGTATTTGAATTCACCTCCAAATTCATTTTCTTTTTGGTAGAACTCCTTTCTGATGCAGCAATTTTGCTGATCTCAGAAATAGAATCTTGAGCGTTTACTGCCATAAAACAAAAAAACAAAAATGTTATTATTGTGTTTCTCATGTTCGTATTATTTCTTGCTAAATTAAATAATTATACCCTAAGGAAAAATTAATTTTAAATTAGATTTTATGTATTTGAATAAAAAAAAGAGTCCAAAAAATTAATTTTGGACTCTTTAAGTATTTTATAAAAATAATTTAGTTAATTACTTTCGGGTATAAAATTTCAAAGTCTCTACCGTCTTTTTTCTTCAAGGTAGATCCGTATTTAGCATTAATTGCATCAATAAATAAATTGGTAATTAAAGCATAACCTCTAGCACTTGGATGCACCCCATCTAAAGAGAAAGATCCACCAGTAACATAAGTTGAAGTCATATTATACGTATTGAAATTTAATCCTGTAGTACTTAATTGATCCATTACTGTTTTAGCATCCACGAAAGCTAAGTTGTTTGCAGTTGCTGCCGCTTGAATAACTAAATTGTAAGAATCAGTTGCAGCTTTAACTTCGGCAACCTCATCAGATGAAAGTACCCATTTATCTACTAATGGAACTGAAACTCCATTTATTTGAGCTGGATTACCTCCTACTGCCGTTCCAATGATTGATCTAGAAGGCAATACTAATAAATCTGCACTTGTTGCTTGTCTGTATGAAGGCAAACCAAGAGCACTTAAATTCGTTAAATAGCTATCCACCATTACTACTGCATTTTGACCTGCTGCGAAAGCAATCGTTCTTGTTGTTTTTTCAGCTGCAGTAATTAATCCCATAGTTTGTGCTACCGCTAAACCTCCATTGTATTGTGCATACCCACTGTTTAATTGCGTTGCAGTAGCTGCGTTTAAAGGAACTGCATTAAAAGGTACAGCTGTAAAATAAGGTAATGCCGTTACGTAAGGTAAATTAGCAACTACTCCTTTTCTTCCATTTGCTGAAAGCTGAGTAGCTAAAGCATTGTAAGCTGCTGTAAAATTAGCAGTTGGAGTTAATTGATCTAAAGTTGCATCTCCACCATTAGTAGCATAACCCAACTCATCATTTCCACCAATCCATAAAGAGAAGAAGGTAGGGTTTTGAGTCAATGCATCTCCTAAAACGGTTGCTGTTGAAGATGACGCCATTCTGTTAAAATAAGGATTCAAAGGCGCGTAACCATTGAAAAGTAAGTGAAAACTTTTAGCACCAGGAATACCCATATTATTAAAAGATCCAGTTAAACGCTCTGTAAGCGTATTTGCAGAAACTCCAGGAACTGGAGTAGGAGTATTTGTTGCAGTGTCAAGATACAATCTTGGAGAAACTACTTGAACCCCTCCAGCTGAGAATCCCCCAACGTTGTCTGCGGCCATAAATGGACTTGAGAAAACACCACCTCTAGCGGCAGCAAATTGTTGCGCTAGTAAATTTGGATATGAATTTGATTGTCCTTTTTTGAATAATGCACCATCAGAATAACCTGCAGCAAAAGAATCTCCTATAGCTACATATTTTGAAAAATCTGCGGTTCCAGCTGTTACTGGCGCTTCACCAGTAGTAGTTGTATCGTCATTTGTACATGCCATAAAGGTTAAAGAAACCAGTACAACCCATTTGAAATTTTTTATCATAACGTCTATTTTTTATATTAATAATAATTATGGTTTAATAGTCCAAGAAGCAAAAACTTGTTGTCCTATTAATCCCGCTCCTAATACTTGGAAGTATTCTTTTCCTCCTAAGTTAGCCGCACCAATTTTGAAAGAAGATTTCATGCTTGGAACATTATAAGTTACTTGAGCGTCAATTACAGTAGCAGAAGGGATTAAACCATCAACCATTGTAGATTGCCACAAGTACTCGCTATTCCATCTTCCGCTTACATTAAATCCAATGTTTTTGAATAAATTTTCGTTTCCAAACGACCCTTTAACTCTGTGTTTTGGAGTGTTGAAACTTGCTTCGAAACTTTGGTCTTGAGATTGATCAAAATCAAATTCAGCATAGTTATAGTTCACCCCTAATTCGAAATCTTTGTATACTTTTCTAGAAAGTCCAAGTCCAAATCCAAGAGATTTAATTTCAATTTTAGTATTGGTATACAATTGATAAGCTCTATAATTTCCTGTTTGTAATGCATGAATAGATTGCGTTCCAAGATTTGTTGGACCACCCGTAGCACTTGGAGAATCTATAGCTGTTCCATAAAAAGGAGCAACTACGTTAATGTTTCCAATGAAATTATTATAAACGTTATAATATCCATTAATATCAACAGAAAAATCATTGATAACTGAACGGTATCCTAATTCAAGGGCTTTTACTTCCTCAGGTTTTACATATTCTAAGTTGGTTTTTCTTAAATTAGCAGGGTTTCCAGTTGCAGACAAAGCACCTACAGATGCAGCTGTATAAGAGTTGTTATAGGCATTCAAACCATTCATAACTACAGTTGTTCCTCCTGCGAACAATTGACCTACCGGAGTGCTTACGGGTAAAGTTTCAGTGTAACGAATTAAGTTATCAGGAGCAGAACCTAGTAAAATGGCACTACCTACGTTAAATCCGATGTACTGGTCTTGAGTAGATGGGTTTCTAAAACCAGTTTGGAAGGAAGCTCTGAAATTGTGTTTTTTATTCTCACCTGCAGAATATACAGCAGAGATTCTTGGTGAATAATTTCCCTGAAAGTTTTGAGATTTATCATAACGAATAGACCCCGAAAGTTTCAAACGATCCTCCATTAATTTCTTTTGCAATTGAGTATAAGCTCCATATTCGTTGTATAAAATAGCGCCATTAGCATCGGTATAAATTCTACCTTGAGAATTCAATTCATACAATCGGTAAGATCCACCAACTTGTATTTCAGCAAATTTAATAACGTCTTTAAAGTTATAATTGGCATCTGAATGATAAATTCTAGAGTTGTCCACTAATTTAGACCCTGTAAGTACGCTTGCTTCAGAAGTTACTTGAGTAAATGCTGTTTTAAATGCATCTGTTCCTGGAATTAATCTTCCAGTATCCGCAGTATTTCTTGCAATTTGATGAGCAGCTGCAGGAGTTGCACCACCTAAAGTTGATTGTACATAAGCTCCAGCATATTGTCCGAACCAAGTTCTATCATCTTTCCACTTTCTGTTGATGTTGATACCTGTAAATAACATATCGTAGGAGTTTCCACCATCTTCAGTAGTTGTGTAACCTCTTACGAAGAAGTTCTTCCCTTTAAATTCTAATTTATGTTGTTGCATGAAAAAGTTATTCAAATAGTATCTGTTAGCCCCTTGGTAAACTGCATTACCAAAACCAAATTTACTTTGCCAGATAACTTCTAAATTTTCATTTCCAAATGGTCTCAAGTGGAAAGAGAAATCCAATTTAGTGTTTGAAGCTTTGTTGTCTGTTAATTCAATTTCTTTATAACCAGTTCTACTTACATTGGTGTCTGGCAATAAATTTACTGCAGAAGCAGGAATTAATCCAGCAGCAGCTAAACCTTGACCTACTCCTTTAATGTTAGTTGAAACCTCATCACCATATACGTTGATACCGTCATAATTGATGTTGCTTCTGTCTCTTCCTGCAACCGTTTTATCATCATAATTGGTAGCGAACCAGTCCGTACCTCTCATGTAAGTATAATTTGCTTTGGCAGCAAAATAGTTATTAAATTTATGAGCTACTCTCACCCCGTAATCATAAAAACTATTCACACCTGCAGCTTGTTGGCTGGTTTGTCCGTATTTCATATAACCGTTTATGCCTTCGCTGGTGAATGGGTTTTTACTGTTCATAAATAAAATTCCATTGAAAGCATTTGCCCCATATAACGCAGAAGAAGCTCCAGGTAATAATTCCACGCTTTGAACGTCAATTTCAGAAATTCCAATCATGTTTCCTAAAACGAAGTTAAGTAATGGAGAAGAGTTGTCCATTCCGTCTACTAATTGCATAAATCTAACATTTGCAACCGTTGCAAATCCTCTGGTGTTGATTGATTTAAATGTCAAACTACTAGTGTTCATTTGAACCTCTTTAAGGTTCTCTAAACCATCATAGTAAGAAGGAGAAGCTGTTTTTTTAATTTCTTTTATTCCCATTCTTTCAATTGTAACTGGCGACTGTAAAACTTTTTCAGGAGTTCTAGAAGCAGAGACTACAACCTCATCTAATACTGTATTCTTTTTAATTGAATCTGAAACTACTTTTTGTGCAAACGAAACGCTGCAAAAAAACAATGTCAAAATAAGTAAGTGTTTTCTCATTGTGGTTTAAAATTTGTTTGTTAGTAGAGCTAAATTAGTATTTATTTTCATATTATTAAATATTCCCCAAAGAAATTTGACATTTAATAGATTGTAAATGTTTATTTTAGCAAATAATCAAATTAAATCTTTAAATTTTTCACATCGTTTTTATTTAATATGTTAATTTTATTTCACAAAGGCTTTTAATTTTAACATTTTATTATGTAATTCGTAAAAATTTAGCTGATTGATATAAATATAAAAAGCGCTCTAATTTGAGCGCTTTTTATATTTATTTTCGGGTGTTTTACTCCACCGTAACCGATTTTGCCAAATTACGAGGTTGGTCAACATTACATTCTCTCATCACTGCAATATGGTAGGATAACAGTTGCAATGGTATTGTGGTAATTAAAGGGGATAATGCATCGGCCGTTTCAGGAATTTCAATTACATAATCGGCTAAATCGCGAACTTGTGTATCTCCTTTAGTTACAATTGCAATAATTTTCCCACTTCTTGATTTTATCTCTTGAATATTACTAACCACTTTGTCATAATGACCCAATTTTGGTGCAATAACAACTACTGGCATGTGCTCATCAATTAAAGCAATTGGACCGTGTTTCATTTCTGCCGCTGGATAACCTTCAGCATGGATGTAGGAAATTTCTTTTAATTTTAATGCTCCTTCTAAAGCAACGGGGAAATTATAACCTCGTCCTAAATACAAACAATTTTGAGAGTTTTTAAATGTCGCAGCTATTTCTTTCGCTTTATCATTGGTTTGAAGTGCTTCAAGAACTTTTTCTGGGATTAATTCTAATTCTTGTAAGTACCTGTGAAAATCAGAATTGGCCATGGTTCCTTTAGCTTTTGCAATTCGCAAGGCAATCATAGTTAAAACAGTAATTTGTGTTGTAAATGCTTTGGTAGAAGCCACGCCAATTTCTGGACCCGCGTGAGTGTATGCTCCAGCATGAGTTTCTCTAGAAATTGAAGATCCCACCACATTACAAACTCCAAACACAAAGGCGCCTCTTTGTTTAGCTAACTTAATTGCAGCTAAAGTATCGGCAGTTTCACCAGATTGTGAAATGGCAATAACGACATCTCCTTCGTTAATAATTGGATTTCTATATCGGAATTCAGAAGCATATTCTACTTCAACAGGAATTCTTGTAAATTCTTCAATTACGTATTCGGCAACTAATCCAGCGTGCCATGAAGTCCCACAAGCTACAATTAGTATTCTTTCTGCATTCATGAATTTCTCAATATTATCTTCAATTCCTGCCATTTGAATCAAACCAGTATTAGCGTGTAAACGACCTCTATAAGTATCTTTAATTACACTTGGTTGTTCAAAAATTTCTTTTAACATGAAATGATCGTATCCCCCTTTTTCAATTTGCTCTAAATTCATCTGCAATTCTTGAACATAAGGATCAACTAAAGAATCGTCTTTAATTTTTCTAATTTTTAAAGGCTTATCCATTCTCACAATTGCCATTTCTTCATCTTCAAGGTAAATCGCATTAGAAGTATATTCAATAAATGGGGAAGCATCAGAAGCGATAAAATATTCATTTTCTCCAACTCCAATTGCCAGTGGACTTCCTAAACGGGCTACAATTATTTCATTTGGTTTTTGTTTATCAAAAACACAAATTGCATAAGCACCCACCACTTGATTTAAAGCTATTTGAACGGCTTTCCCTAATTTTAAATTGTCTTTCTTTTGAACATCTTCAATTAGATTTACCAATACTTCAGTGTCGGTATCCGAATGAAAAACGTAACCTCTATTAATTAATTCTTTTTTTAGTGGAGCATAGTTTTCAATGATTCCATTATGAATAATTACCAAATTCCCTGAATTGGAAACGTGTGGATGAGAGTTAACATCATTTGGAACCCCATGAGTAGCCCAACGAGTATGACCCATTCCAATAGTGCCATTGGTAGTAATATTAGTAGTGCATAATTCTTCTAAATCGGTCACTTTACCTTTAGTTTTACAAACTTTAAGGTTTTTTCCGTCAAAAAGCATTACTCCAGCACTATCGTATCCTCTGTATTCAAGTCTTTTTAAGCCTTTAATTACAATAGGGAAGGCTTCTCTATGTCCAATATAACCAACAATTCCGCACATATATTTTTATTTTGGTTGAGTATTTTAATTGGGTTTTGTATAGTAAATTTCCAACTTTAATCGCTTAGCATAATTTGGATCAGTTACAGGAACATTATTTCCAAATAAAACAGTCCCTAGCGGATTGTAGACCGCAGCCGATGGATATTTATAAAATGGATTTGAACCAGAAATTGAATTCAAAAGCTTAGCATTTAAAGCATTTCCAATGGATTCAGTAACGACCAATCCCAATCGAACATTGGTTGAATCTTTACTTATCAAATTCACAATGTGGTTCGTAAGTCGGATTTTATATTTTATTCCCCGTTTATTGTAAGCTGAGGTTGCAGCCTCTTTTTCAATGATTCCTCCGTGAACATATTTATTATTTTTAGAATTGGATGCAACAGAAAAATCAAGATAATAATCAATTATTGGGCGGTGATTATTTAAATCATAAAGATAAATTCTATTTGGTTCTGCTGCTCCAACCATCTTATCTTTATCGATAAAGAAGGTTAGATTGGCCTCATTTACTAGTAATTTCTTTTTGTCTTCAGGATTTCTCAACAAATCCAAATCATCTGGCACTCCATTTCCTTCTACTAGTCCTGTACTTGGATTTATATAAGTATAAAGGACGCCATTACCATTAACCCTTTTTACATCTGTATCACCGAAAAGTTTAATGATTGACATGGAACCTTCGCCCCCTTTTGGAAATAAATTATAAGCTCCAGTAGTAGCATTTGAATTGGATGCCAAACCTGAAGTGTATCCTGACGAATTTTCATTTTCTAATAAATTCACGGAGTTACCTCCTAAACTAATTGCAAATTTTCTTTCTTTTGTAGAAGGCACTCCGGCTGAACTAGTTACAACAACTGTATAGGTTACAATTATTTTTCCTTGTTTAAAGTTTAACAAAGACATACTTCCTTGATTTGGTGAAGAAGGAGAAGCATCGACTTTGAAATACAATCCTCGGAAATAATCTTTAAATACAGAGTTATTAAATAATTTTCCAGCAGCTCCTGATCCAAATAATTTATCTTGAAAAAAGTTATTTCTTAGTTTTAATCGCATTCCAGGAACCGATCTAGTGTCAACAACTTGAACGCCGTCTACCAATTTATAGGTTTTAATTTCTGCAGAACTATAAATGAATTCATCATTTTGATTCAAATTGCTATCGTCATTCAATCGAACTGGATTTTTATAGGCGTCAAATACTGCAGTTTCTCCTGAGTAATATCTTTGTACATCTAAAAAGTTTTGAGCAGCATCAAGATCGCGTAAAGTGTAATTGTTTTCATAAACACTTAATTTAATCTTATTGAATACTTTTTTATCATTGACAATACTATATCCCTGAATAGAATCTAATTCGTAGGTGCTGTCGCCAGTTGTAGCGTCTTTTGAAATTAAACGGCTAAAATAAGGTAAGGAAAGCTCTACTTTAGTAACGGTTGGAGTGGTTCCAATAGTTTGATTTACAGTATCTAATAATACTTGAGAAACCACACTAGCTTTTGTTTTTCCAAAAAATGCATTGCTATAATAACCTAAAGTATTTATGGGCAGGTTACTTGTTTCAACTTGACCTGTAGCCGAAGTATAAGCCAAAACAGTTTGCGAATCATCTTTAATTAGTCCAAAATGATCATCTCCTATAACGTCTGAACCTATTTCATTAAAATCTTTATCACAGGCTGCAAAAAACGCAACGGTACTAATAAAAAAAAGTAATTTATAAATGGAATGATTTTGCATATTTATTTTTAAAATAATTATATTAAACTAAATTCTTGTAGAAGTTAGTATACACTTCAGCGAATTTATCTTTCGAGGTGAAAGGTAAAAAAGGTTTCCCTGAAGTTTCTATAAATTTTGTTAAACTTGGAGACAGATTTTCCGATGCAATTATAATTCCATCAGAATGGTTTAGTGTTGCCAAGATAATATTTTCATAATCTGGAGTTTCTAAATTTGAAATGGCAGCTTGAGGAACGCCATCAAATTTAATTTTGTTGATCATTTCAAGGTTTAAATTTCCCTCAAATGACTGACCATAAACCGAAGTAATGATTTTAGTGTCCGAAAATAAAGCTTCATCTTTATAGTAATGCTTTAAATAGATTGGTAACATTGCAGCCATCCAGCCATGAACATGAATAATATCTGGAACCCAATTCAGTTTTTTAACGGTTTCAACCACGCCTTTTGCAAAAAATATAGCACGCTCGTCGTTATCTGGGAATAGCGTTCCTTCTTCATCGGTAAAAGTGGCTTTACGTTTAAAATATTCATCGTTATCGATAAAATATACTTGAATTCTCTCTTTTGGAATAGATGCCACCTTAATAATTAAGGGCATATCTAAATCATTTACCACTAAATTCATTCCCGACAATCTAATTACTTCGTGCAATTGATGTCTTCTCTCATTGATATTGCCATATCTAGGCATGAAAATTCTAATCTGTCCGCCTTGATCGTTTACCATTTTTGGCACGTCATAAGACATTAGAGAAACCTCGTTTTCAGCTAAGTAGGGCACTACTTCAGATGATACATACAATATCCTCTTATCTTCCATATTAAAATTCAGTATTACTTTTGTAAATAAAAAACATGCAAATTTACAAAAATTTATGCAGTTAATAACTAAAATCTTAAGTTTGCACAATATTTCAATAAAATATCATGCTCATTTTCGAGACTCAACTAGCTTTAATAGAGCATTTAAAAGTAAATTTTGATTCAAAAATCACCCTAGGTTTTGTTCCTACAATGGGCGCTTTACACCAAGGACATTTATCATTAGTTGAAAAGTCATTGCAAAATAACGACCTAACTATTGTGAGTATATTTGTTAATCCTACACAGTTTAACAACCCCGAAGACTTAAAAAAATACCCTCGAAATTTAGAAAGGGACATTGCTAAAATTCAAACGATCAGCGACAGTGTTATCATTTATGCTCCAACTGTTGACGATATATATCAAGGAAATACAACCTCTAAATCTTTCTATTTTGATGGATTAGAAAATCAAATGGAAGGAAAATTTCGTCCTGGACATTTTGAAGGTGTTGGAACAATAGTTAAAAGATTATTTGAAATTGTCAAACCAACTAACGCCTATTTTGGTGAAAAAGATTTTCAGCAGTTGCAAATCATCAAAAAATTAGTAGAAAAAGAAAATTTTCCAATTGCAATTGAAGGCTGCCCTATTTTTAGAGAAGAAAACGGTCTCGCTATGAGCTCTAGAAATGAAAGGCTTTCGCCAAATGAAAGAAATGCCGCTGCAATTATCTACAAAACTTTATTGGAAGTCAAACATAAATTTTCATCCGAATCATTGTCTGAAATTGCTCTTTGGGTAAACCAAGTTTTTGAAAGTCAACCTGATTTCAAATTGGATTATTTTGAAATTGCAGATGAAGCCAAATTGCAAACTTGTGAAATAAAAAAGCAGGACCAAAAATGCCGTGCTTTTATAGCAGTTTTTGTTAACAAAATCCGATTAATAGATACCATTTCATTAAATTAATTATCTTTGCCCCATGCAAATTCAAGTTGTAAAATCTAAAATACACCGAGTAAAAGTTACCGGAGCCGATTTAAATTATATCGGAAGTATTACTATTGATGAAGCTTTAATGGAAGCATCGAACTTAATTGAAGGCGAAAAAGTTTCAATTGTAAATATAAACAATGGGGAACGTCTTGAAACCTATGTTATAAAAGGAAACAGAAACTCTGGCGATATTACACTGAACGGACCTGCGGCTAGAAAAGTTCAAAAAGGGGATATTATTATCATCATTTCCTATGGAATTATGGATTTTGAAGAGGCCAAAACCTTCAAGCCTGCTCTAGTATTCCCTAATGAAAACGACAATTTTTTAACCTAGATTTTGAAAGCAATAATTAGTAAATGGCTCTCTATTTTACTCCCACTTTTTTTGGGTATTTTTCTAATTTATTATTCCTATAATCAATTTTCTGAAAAAGATATTGAGGAGATAAAAAAGCACTTTAAAAACGCCAATTATTACTATCTTAATTTTTCCATATTTATTGCTTTTTTAGGGAGCGCCTCTCGTGCCTACAGATGGAAATACGCATTGGAACACATGGGATATAAAACCTCATTTGCCAATAATTTTATGGCAGTTTCCATAGGTTACTTAATGAACATGACCGTTCCCAGATCAGGAGAAATATCAAGAGCTTTGGTATTGAAAAAATACAATAACGTGCCATTCGATAAAGGTTTCGGGTCTATTATTGGAGAAAGAGTTGTTGACACGATTATTTTGTTAGGACTCATCACAGTTGCTTTTTTTGTTCAATATGATGTTTTAAAAACTTTTGTTTTAGATAAAGTTCCTTTACAAAACCTTATCCTATTATTGGTAATTGGTTTAGTATTTTTGATCGCTTTTATTGTACTATATTTTTATTCTAAATTGAAATTTATTTTAAAATTAAAAGAGAAAATAGCTGGACTAAAAGAAGGGATATTGAGTATTTTACATATGAAAAAAAAATGGTCGTATTTAGGTCACACTATTTTTATTTGGTTTTCCTATGTTTATATGTTCTATATTGGATTGTTAGTAATTTCTGAAACCAATATGTTGCCTTTAAGTGCTGTAATAACCTCATTTATTGTTGGGAGTGTCGCTATTGCATTTACCAATAGTGGTTTTGGGTCCTACCCCTTTTTAATGGCCAAAATCTTATTTTTTTATAATATTTCTGAAACTGCAGGAAGTGCATTTGGTTGGATAATTTGGACTACTCAAATGCTATTATTAGTGTTTTTGGGCGCTCTTTCATTTTTACTTCTTCCACTATTGAATAGAAGCAAATAAATTATTATATTGCTCTACCTTTTGGAGAATCAGTCAATCAACAAACCATATTACCGATGAGAAAATTAGTTGCTTTTTTTATTTTTATTTTCCCAATAATTACGTTTTCACAAATCTCTAAAGACACTATTTTCTCTCAAAAATTAAAAGAAGATAGAGAATTTACCCTATCGTTACCAGAATCATATGCCACTAATAAAACTAAGAAATACCCAATTTTAATTTTATTAGATGGCGATTATTTATTTAATCCATTTTGTGGGGCCCTAAATTATGGCGCCTACTGGGATGATATTCCAGAAGTAATTATTGTTGGAATTTCTCAAAATCAAAAAGACGAGCGTTTCACCGATTGCGGTATTGATCCAGAATCAGGAATGCCCGATGCGAAAGGCGAACTTTTCTATGAATTTATAGGGCAAGAATTAATGCCGTTTTTAGAAAAAAGCTATAGAATTGCCCCTTTTAAAATTATCGCAGGTCACGATGTTACCGCAGGCTATTTGAATTTCTTTTTGTACAAAGACCAACCCCTTTTTAATGCCTATATATCTTTAAGTCCTCAATTTCCAGTTGGAATGGAAGAAACAATTCCAGATAGATTTTCAGCCTTAAACCAACCCCTTTTTTATTATCAGGCAACTGCTGTGGGTGATTTAAAGTCAATTAAAGATAAAACAATTCAACTAGATGCCGCTGTTGCAGAATTAAAAAAACCAAATCTATATTATCATTTTGATAATTTTCCAAACGCCTCCCATTATTCTTTAGTTTTGCATGCGATTCCAAATGCTTTGTATCACATTTTTGGCATTTATCAACCTATTTCTGTGAATGAATACAATGAAAAAATTGCAGTTTTGCCTTCCGGTTACGTTGATTATTTGAACAAAAAATACGAAACCATCGAAAAATTATTAGCATTAAAAACCCGTATTCGGTTTAATGATTTTAAAGCAATTGAAGCCGCAATTATTAAAAATAAAGCGTACGATGAATTTGGCGAACTATCAAATCTAGCCGAAAAACAATATCCAAAAAGCATGCTAGCCAATTATGAATTGGCGTTAATGTATGAATATACAGGGGAATTTTTGAAAGCCAGAAAGTACTATCAAGCTGCCTATGAAAGAGAAGAAATAGGCAATCTTACTCATGATTTGATGTTCGATAAAATGGAGGAAATGAAAAATGCCAAAGCTCCAGCTTCAATAGAAACTACTCCAGTAACTCCAGATCCAAAACCATAAATTATGACCAAAGTTAAAACCTCGTTTTTTTGTCAAAGTTGCGGCTCTCAATATTCTAAATGGCAGGGGCAATGTAATGCCTGTAAAGAATGGAATACTATTGTAGAAGAAATTATCCAAAAAGAAGAAAAAGTAGCTTGGAAACCTTCGACTTCTGAAGTTAAAAAAGCGGCAAAACCACTTAAAATCAAAGAAATCGATTCTACGTTAGAAATCCGAATGGATACTTGTGACAACGAATTGAACCGAGTTTTGGGAGGTGGCATTGTACCCGGATCTTTAATTCTTTTAGGTGGGGAACCTGGAATTGGAAAAAGCACTTTGTTATTACAGATATCATTAAAATTACCTTATAAAACACTTTATGTTTCAGGTGAAGAAAGCCAGAAACAAATCAAAATGAGAGCCGAAAGAATAACCCCAAACGGCGATAATTGTTACATTCTTACGGAGACTAAAACGCAAAATATTTTCCGCCAAATTGAGGAAATCCAACCTGAAATTGTAATCATAGATTCCATTCAAACCCTACATACCGATTATATTGAATCGACTGCGGGAAGCATTTCTCAAATTCGTGAAACCACCGCAGAACTCATAAAATTTGCTAAAGAAACCAATGTGCCTGTTATCTTAATTGGACACATTACCAAAGACGGAAATATCGCTGGGCCTAAAATTTTAGAACACATGGTCGATACCGTTTTGCAATTTGAAGGCGACAGAAATCACGTGTATCGAATATTGCGTTCCCTAAAAAACAGATTTGGTTCCACGGCTGAAATCGGAATTTATGAAATGCAAGGCACCGGTTTGCGTGAAGTTGCCAATCCTTCAGAAATATTAATTTCTCATAACGATGCGACTTTATCAGGAACGGCAATTGCAAGTACTTTAGAAGGAATGCGGCCGTTAATGATTGAAATTCAAGCGTTGGTGAGTAGTGCCGTATATGGAACTCCGCAACGAAGCACCACAGGATATAACGCCAAAAGGCTCAATATGATTCTGGCCGTTCTTGAAAAAAGAGCGGGTTTTCATTTGGGCTCGAAAGATGTTTTTTTAAATGTAACTGGAGGACTTTCTGTTGATGATCCCGCAATTGATCTTGCCGTGGTTGCCGCTATTTTATCTTCCAATGAAGATATTGCAATTGAAAAAGATTTTTGCTTTGCTGGTGAAGTGGGACTTTCAGGCGAAATTCGCCCTGTAAACCGAATCGAACAACGAATTCAAGAAGCTGAAAAATTAGGTTTTTCAACGATATTTGTATCCAAATACAATAAAATAGCGCTTAAAAACACCTTTATAAAAATTAGATTAGTAGCCAAAATTGAAGATATTGTAAGCGAGTTATTCGGATAATCATGAGAAATAGAAAACAAAAAGCCTTACTTTTTTTAAAGATATTCGCCATAATAATCACAATTTGTTTAGTGCTACTATTTGTATTTAGAGATTCACTATTGCAAACGGCAATTGCTAAAATTGAAAATAAAATGGCAGTCGATTACGATACAAAATTAACTATTGAAAAGGCTAGTTTTGAAGGAATTTCTGCTGTTCAATTTCAAAATATAAATGTAGTTCCCAATAATGCCGATACTCTTTTTTCAGTTGAAAAAGTGACTACCAAAATCAACCTGTTCAAGTTGTTATTTGGAACTATCCAATTGGAAAAATTAGAAATGAAGAATGGCTTTGTCCAATTGGTAAAAAACAAAAATGGTCGCAATTTCGATGCTTTTCTTAAACAAAATAAAGTCGATAATTCTCCTTCTGAAAATAGCAATTATGCAAAATCTGCCTACCAATTACTTTCACGAGTATTGAATTTAATTCCTACGGAAATGCAGCTTGAAAACCTTTCTTTACGAATGGACGATAGTGGAAGAAAAGTAGCTTTAACCATAAACCAACTGCAATTACAAGAGGAAGTTCTGGCTACTACAATTGAAGTAAAAACCAGGTCCTTTACTCAAAAATGGAACATCAAAGGAACGGCGAATCCTAGAGATAAAACTGCCGATATGAAGTTTTTTAATAGCGACCATTCTAAGATTATAGTTCCCTATATTAACGAGCGTTTCGGATTGTTGTCAAGTTTTGACAGTATCCATTTAAATATTGCAAAAATAGAAATGGAAAGTGGCGAATTGCACATTGACGGGTTTTCATCAATTGCAAATTTAACTGTGAGTCACCCTAAAATTGCATCCAAAGAAGTAGTGGTTAAAAAGGCGCTTTTCGATTATCATTTTCTTTTTGGCGAAAAATTCATGGCCATCGATAGCAGTTCAACCATTCAAATGAACGACGTAAAAATGCATCCTTATGCGGAATACAGTACGGAGCAAGATACTGTTTACAAGCTCCGAGTTGCCATTCCAAAAATGAAAGCGCAGCAGTTTATTACCTCTTTACCTAATGGTTTATTTTCGCATTTTGTAGGGATGCAAACTCAAGGAAATTTCGAATACAAATTGGATTATAAATTTGTAAAACACAAACCAAAACAACTTGTTTTCGAAAGTAAATTGACTAAGGAAAATCTTAGAATTTTAAAATACGGAGAAGCCAATTTATCCAAATTAAATTCAGAGTTTACTTACAGGGCTATGGAAAACGGAGTGCCACAGCGACCTATTATAGTGGGCGCTTCCAATCTAAATTACACCCCTATAGATCAAATTTCGCCCTATTTACAAAAGGCAGTTTTAACCTGTGAAGATCCTTCGTTTTTCTCCCACCGAGGGTTCATTAACGACGCCTTCAAGCAATCGATTATAAAGAATCTTAAAACCAAGAAATTCTCCAGAGGCGCCAGTACCATTAGCATGCAGTTGGTGAAAAATGTATTTCTAACCCGTGAAAAAACGCTATCCCGAAAATTAGAAGAAATTCTATTGGTTTACATTTTGGAAAACAACCGTATTTCGAGCAAACAGCGAATGCTTGAAGTCTATTTTAATGTTATAGAATGGGGTCCAAACGTATATGGAATAGGAGAAGCAGCCAACTTTTATTTCAGTAAAAAACCGTCCGAATTAACCTTAAAAGAATGTTTGTTTCTAGCTTCGATAGTTCCAAGACCTAAAAAATTCATGTACGAATTTAACCCTGACGGATTCTTGAAAGCCATTGAAAACAAAAAGCAAACCTTCATTAGTAATTTAATGTTGCGCCGCGGATTAATCGTGCCTGAAGACACCACTGGCCAAAATATTCCAATGGCAATTACGGGAAATGCGCGTTCTTTTTTAAAGTTTGAAGTCAAAGATACGATCCAAATTGACACCACTTTTGTAGAGGAGTTTTAGATTTATGAATTCGAGAATAACGGTATAATTAAAAAGCGGTTTTAATAATTCGGATTTACTCAATTTCTGTTACTCTCAAGGTATTTACCATTCCTTTATTGGCAATTGGCATAGCGGCTAAATTAATCACCATATCGCCTTTAGAAACTAATCCTTTTTCGGCAGCAATTCTGTTGATATCGTCAATGGTATCATCGGTACTTACAAATTTATCGTAGTAAAAAGTTTTCACACCCCAAATTAAATTCAACTGCGTTAAAATCACTTTATTGGAGGTAAATACTAAAATATCCGCCTGTGGGCGCCATGCCGAAATTTGAAATGCCGTATAACCACTATTTGTTAAAGTACAAATTGCTTTGGATTTAATAGCATTCGCCATTGAAGCAGCGTGCTGGCAAATGGTTTTAGTAATATAACGTTTTGTTTTAATTTGCGGGGTATTTTGTGGAACTTGAATAAGTGGAGAATCCTCAACAGCTTCAATAATTTGAGTCATTTGTTGGATCACTTGCACCGGATAATTCCCTACAGATGTTTCTCCAGAAAGCATTACAGCATCTGCACCATCCATCACCGAGTTGGCAACGTCATTCACTTCAGCTCTTGTAGGCGTTAAGCTTGTGATCATCGTTTCCATCATTTGCGTAGCAATAATTACAGGAATTCTAGCTGTTTTAGCTTTATTTACTAATTTTTTCTGAATCAATGGAACTTCGTGTGCAGGAACTTCAACACCTAAATCTCCACGAGCCACCATTAAACCATCGCAATGAGCGATTATAGAATCGATATTGGCAACGCCTTCTGGTTTTTCGATTTTAGCTATAATTGGAATTTTGTGCTCTGATTGTTTTGCAATTAATTCTTGTAATTCTACTAAATCATCAGAAGTTCTGACAAATGAAAGCGCTATCCAATCTACTTTTTGCTCGATTGCAAAAATAGCATCGCGAACATCTTTTTCAGTTAAAGCAGGTAATGAAACTTTCGTATTTGGAAGATTCACCCCTTTTTTAGATTTCAATGGACCACCTTGAATGACTTTGGCAACGACTTCGGTAGTTTTATTGGTAGCAACCACTTCAAACATTAGTTTTCCATCGTCAAGTAAGATTTTTTCACCCGGATTCACATCGTTTGGAAACTGTTTATAGTTCATATAAACTCTTTCTTTAGTTCCAGGAACATCTTCGGCAGTTTGAAAAGTAATAATATCACCAGGGTTCACAATTACTTCTTCATTCATCACCCCAACACGAAGTTTAGGACCTTGTAAATCACCTAAAATGGCAGCAGTATATCCAAACTCTTCATTGATACTTCTAATTAAATCTATTTTTACTTTAACATCAGTGTAATCGGCGTGAGAAAAATTAACTCTAAAAACATTTACTCCTGCCTCAATCATTGCCTTCAAGACTTCCTTAGTGCTACAAGCAGGTCCTAATGTTGCTACAATTTTAGTTTTTTTGTTTGTTATCATTTTTATATTAAAAAATTAAATTATTTTTTGACTTTATGTTATATGAATCAACACAATAAACGGTTGCTATTTGAGAAATCGTATTCATCGATGCAATTATTTCATCCATTTCGGCATCACTATTTTCAATTTTTAAGAAGTAATCTACCTTTTTTAATTCAGGTAAAAGAAACGCTTTTGTAGCAACTTCGAAACGGGTATCGCCAAATAAATTCTGATTATTATTAGTTGTTACAGTGGTTACCTCGTTTTTATTTTGAACTAAACTCCAACAGCAATCGGTGTTGGTATTTTCATAAATAAATCTCGAAAAAAAGGTAACCCCTTCTTTAATATTTATCTGAATTTCACTTTTGCTTTTACTCAATAATATGAGCAGTTTTTGATTCAAAAAATAAGCTAATCGATAATCTTCTAACGAAGTGTGAATTGCAATGAGTTCATAATCAACTTCATCAAATTCGTCGATATGTAATTTATGAATTGCCATATTCGTTTAAATAATGGTGTAAATATACTATTTCTAAGCAATTAAAAAGTTACTAAATGGATATGTTTCCTTTATTTTACTAACGAAATCGTTGTAGATTTGATAAAATAACTTATTATTTTTTATCAATTTTATCTTGAAATGCAAAATAAGCCCTTTGAGAAGCTTTTTCTTCTGCTTTCTTTTTTGAAGTTGCTCTTGCTTTTGCAATCACTTTATTATCAATACTGAATTTAACTCCAAAAAGCCTTTCGCCATTTGAATCGTTATCTTCAAAAGTATCAAAATGGAATGTCTTTTTTTCTTTTTGACACCATTCTATAAGTAAGCTTTTATAGCTGATAATTTTTCCTTCCAATTTTGAAATATCTACATAAGGAAGTATCACTCGTTTTTCAATAAATTTTTCACAATAGGAATACCCTTGGTCTAAATATATTGCACCAACTAATGCTTCAAAAAGGTTGCCGTGAATGTTCTCACCAAAATGTTGAGCTGGGACTTTGCTGTCTAAAAATTGCAATAAATTCAAATCCTTACCCAATTCATTTAAATGCTCACGACTCACAATTTTCGACCTCATTTTTGTCAAATAGCCTTCATCGCCTGAAGGAGAAATATTGTATAAAAAAGAAGCTATAATAGAGCTTAACATAGAATCGCCTAGAAATTCTAATCGCTCATAATTCATTGGATTTCCATCGATATCCGTTTTACTTGAGGAACGATGAATGAATGCCTTTTTGTAAAAGTCAAATTCTATTGGGGGGAAACCTATAATTTCTTGAATAGTATCAAAAAAAATCCCGTCTTCTTTAGATCGGGATTTTTGAAATATTTTCTTGATAATATTCATTGAAGCGAATTAAATTTCTAATTTTTTTACCAACACACAAGCATTGTGACCACCAAAACCAAAGGTATTGCTCATTAATACTTTTACGTCTCTTTTTTGAGCTTTATTGAAGGTAAAATTCAATTTTGAATCTATTCCTTCGTCATCGGTAATGTGATTAATTGTAGGAGGTACAATTCCGTGTTTGATAGATAGGATAGCAGAAATAGTTTCTACTGCGCCAGCTGCTCCCAATAAATGACCTGTCATAGATTTTGTAGAATTCAAATTCATAGTATAAGCATGATCCCCAAAAACATGAAGAATCGCTTTACTTTCAGCAATATCTCCTAGCGGAGTTGAAGTTCCGTGCATGTTTAAACCATCCACATCTGTTGGTTTTAAACCAGCGTCTCTCAAGCAGTTAATCATTACATTTTTAGCCCCTAAACCTTCTGGATGAGGTGCTGTAATATGATGCGCATCTGCTGACATTCCGCCTCCTCCAATTTCACAATATATAGTTGCCCCACGCGCAATTGCATGTTCGTATTCTTCTAGAATTAATGCTCCAGCTCCTTCTCCTAAAATAAATCCATCACGATCTTTGTCCATAGGACGAGAAGCAGTTTTTGGATCATCATTTCTAGTTGATAAAGCGTGCATAGCGTTAAAACCACCAATTCCAGCAATACTAACGGCAGCTTCTGAACCACCAGTAATCATTGCATCGGCATGACCTAAACGTATATAATTGAAAGCGTCGATAATTGCATTGGTAGAAGAAGCACATGCAGAAACAGTCGCAAAATTAGGTCCTCTGAAACCATATTTTATTGAAATATGACCACATGCAATATCAGAAATCATCTTAGGAATAAAAAACGGATTGAATCTAGGAGTTCCATCACCTTTGGCAAATTCTAACATTTCAATTTGAAAAGTTTCTAATCCTCCAATTCCTGAACCCCAAATTACACCAATTCTATCTTTGTCTAGAGTTTCTAAATCAAAGTTGGCGTCTTTAAAAGCTTCATCAGCAGCAACAACAGCATATTGAGTATAACGGTCCATTTTACGAGCTTCTTTTCTGTCGATAAAATCTTCAACATTAAAGTTTTTCAACTCGCAAGCAAATTGAGTTTTGAATTTTGAAGCGTCAAAATAGGTTATTGGTGCAGCACCGCTAACTCCATTAATTAATCCGTTCCAATATTCTTCAACAGTATTTCCAATAGGAGTAAGAGCTCCTAATCCTGTTACTACAACTCGCCTTAATTCCATAGTATAATTATAGTTATGAATTAAAAAAAATACCTATGCTTTCTTCTATGTATAAATCATAAAAAAGACATAGGTATTGCAATAATATTATTTTGGATTGAACAAACAATCTGAATTTTTAATTAAAACAAAAACACCCGAAATGGATTAGATTACGGGTGTAATTTTTTATTTTTTAGCTTCTTCAATATAAGAAATAGCTTGACCTACAGTAGCAATGTTTTCTGCTTGATCGTCTGGGATCTGAATATCAAATTCTTTTTCAAATTCCATAATTAGCTCAACTGTATCTAAAGAATCTGCTCCCAAATCATTAGTGAAGCTTGCTTCGGTTACAACTTCGTTTTCGTCAACGCCTAATTTGTCTACGATAATCGCTTTTACTCTTGATGCAATGTCTGACATAATCTTTAATTTTAAAATTTAATTGATGGCAAAAATAAAAAACTTTATTTTAATTCCACGCATTAGTTAATAAATAAGGGGCGAAATTAAAAAAATATTTTAATAAAGAAGCTAATTTTCTATTATTTATCATTTTTTATTCTTTTTTTTGTTTAAAATTAAAAAGTACAACATGAAAAAAATAGTGATTTTTGCTTCTGGTTCGGGGACAAATGCCCAAAACATTGTACTTCACTTTAATAACAACTCAAAATTACATCAATTTTATATTTTTTCTAATAATCTAGAAGCAAAAGTTCTAGAAAAAGCTCAAAATTTGTCAGTTCCAACCAAAATATTCTCCAGAGAAGATTTGAATTCTGATATTGTACTAAATAATTTAATTGAAATTCAACCCGATTTAATCATTTTAGCTGGGTTTTTACTAAAATTCCCAAGTAATTGTATTGTTGCTTTTCCTAATAAAATTATAAATATTCATCCCGCTCTTTTACCTAAATATGGTGGAAAAGGAATGTATGGAATGCATGTTCACCGAGCTGTTGTTGCCAATAAAGAAGCACAAACAGGAATTACCATTCATTATGTAAATGAAAATTATGATGATGGGAACATTATTTTTCAAAAAAGCGTTTCTTTATCTGGAGATGAAACCCCCGAAGATGTTGCCGGTAAAATTCACGAACTTGAACAAACTCAATTTCCATTAATTATTGAAAAACTAATAAACCAAGACCTAACACCCAACACCATTTAAAATTGGAACACCAAGTACATATTTATACTGATGGTGCCGCAAAAGGCAATCCAGGCCAGGGAGGTTATGGCATTGTTATGGAATGGGTTGGAAAACCCTACCGAAAGGAATTTTTTGAAGGTTTTAGTCATACTACTAACAATAGAATGGAATTGCTTGCGGTGATTGTAGGATTAGAAAAATTAAAAACGGAAAGCACCAAAGTCTTAGTGGTCTCCGATTCTAAATATGTAATTGATTCTGTTTTGAAAAAATGGGTTTTTGGATGGGAAAAAAAAGAATATGTAGGGAAGAAAAACCCAGATTTGTGGAAACGATTTCTAATTGTATACCGGAAACACCAAGTCGATTTTAAATGGATAAAAGGGCATAATAATCATCCTCAAAATGAACGTTGCGATGAGCTGGCCGTTATGGCATCAATGCAAAAAACACTTTCTGTGGATGCTTTTTACGAAAAAGAAGACGAGAAGCTTTTTTAAATATTGTCAGGATCTCCCTTTGCAACTCTGCAACAAAAAACTTATCTTTGCCCCTTAATTTGAGATTACTTCAAATCTCCTAATGACAAAATATGAATAAATTATTGATTGTTGGAACCGTGGCTTTCGACGCAATTGAAACCCCATTTGGGAAAACAGATAAAATTTTAGGTGGTGCTGGAACTTACATAGGTCTTTCCGCTTCTCATTTTAACCTACAATCTGCAATAGTTTCAGTTGTTGGCGACGATTTTCCTCAAGAATATTTAAATTTATTATCGGATAGAAAGATTGATATTTCTGGACTAGAAGTAGTTAAAGGTGGAAAAACCTTCTTTTGGAGCGGTCGTTATCACAACGATTTAAATTCAAGAGATACGCTTGATACTCAATTAAATGTATTGGCTGATTTTCAACCAAAAGTGCCTCAGAATTTTAAAAATGCAGATGTTGTAATGTTAGGAAACTTACATCCATTGGTTCAAAGCAGTGTCTTAGACCAAATGGAAATAAAACCAAAATTAGTAGTTTTAGACACCATGAATTTCTGGATGGACTGTGCCCTGGAAGAATTACTAAGCGTGATTAAAAGAGTGGATGTAATTACGATAAACGATGAAGAAGCGAGACAATTATCAGGGGAATATTCATTAGTGAAAGCGGCAGCAAAAATCCAAACCATGGGGCCTAAATACGTAGTAATAAAAAAAGGAGAACACGGAGCGCTTTTGTTTCACAATAAAGAGGTTTTCTTTGCGCCAGCTTTACCATTAGAAGAAGTTTTTGACCCTACAGGAGCAGGAGATACATTTGCTGGTGGATTCGCGGGATTTATTACACAAAGTGAAAATGTGACTTTTGAAAATATGAAAAGTGCTATTATATACGGATCAAATTTAGCCTCTTTTTGTGTGGAGAAATTTGGAACAGAAAGAATGGTGGGGCTTAAAAGCGATGAGGTAAATGCCAGATTACAACAATTCAAATCATTAACACAATTTGATATAGAAATACAATAAATGTATGCCTCGAAATTTCGGGGCTTTTTTAAAAATAACCACAGATTCGCAGATTTTTTATTTGCAAACTGTATGAAAATAATATGAATTTATATAAATTGATTTTAATAAATATTTACTAACTACATACCAGTATCTCTCCCTTTCCTTTGGAAAGGGTCGGGGATAGGAACAACAACAACTACAATGAGCGACGCATTACAACACGAATGTGGAATAGCATTTTTAAGACTTTTAAAACCGCTTGAATTTTACAAGGAGAAATACGGTACTGCTTTTTATGGCGTTCAAAAAATGTATCTCCTAATGGAAAAACAGCACAATCGTGGTCAAGACGGAGCCGGTTTTGCAAGCATAAAATTAGACATGGAACCTGGTGAAAGATACATCAGTAGGGTTCGATCGAATGATCCCCAAGCCATTCAAGATGTTTTTTCACAAATTAATGATCGCATCAACTATGAAATGGCGACTCATCCTGAATATTCCGATAATGTTTCCCTTCAAAAAAAACACATACCCTATATTGGAGAAGTATTTTTAGGACATGTTCGCTACGGGACTTTTGGAAAAAACAGCATCGAAAGTGTTCACCCCTTTTTGCGTCAAAATAACTGGATGCATCGTAACTTAATTGTAGCGGGAAATTTCAACATGACCAATGTAAAAGAGCTTTTTTCTAGCTTGATTGAATTGGGACAACACCCAAAAGAAATGGCCGATACCGTAACAATTATGGAAAAAATTGGACATTTCCTGGATAATGAAGTGACGGATTTGTACCTAGAATGTAAAAATAATGGCTTGTCTAAAAGAGAAGCATCACCAGTAATTGCTGAAAAATTAGAAATCTCAAAAATCCTTCGTCGCGCCTCTAGAGGTTGGGATGGTGGCTACGCAATGGCCGGTTTATTAGGTCATGGTGACGCATTTGTATTTAGAGATCCAGCCGGAATTCGCCCGGCCTATTTTTACCAAGACGATGAAATTGTGGTTGTTGCTTCTGAGCGCCCCGTAATTCAAACGGTTTTTAACGTTGACTTTGAAAAAGTTCAAGAATTGACACCTGGAAACGCCTTGATAATTAAGAAAAATGGAAAGGTGACCGAAGAAGAAATCATTGTTCCAACTGTAAAAAAAGCCTGTTCATTCGAGAGAATTTATTTCTCAAGAGGAAGTGATGCTGAAATATACCAAGAACGTAAAAACCTTGGAAAATTAATTTTACCAGCCGTTTTAGAGGCAATCGATAGCGATACCGACAACACTGTTTTTTCTTATATTCCAAATACAGCCGAAACTTCATTTTATGGAATTGTGGAGGCCGCTCAAGATTTTTTAAATCAAAGAAAAAATAATTTCATTCTTGAAAACAGAAATAACCTTACAAAAGAGAGTTTGCAAGAATTACTGTCTGTAAAAATTAGAACTGAAAAAGTAGCCATTAAAGATGCTAATCTTAGAACATTTATTACCGAGGATAGTAGTCGAAACGATTTAGTAGCCCATATTTATGATGTAACGTATGGCGTTATAAAACCTACGGACAACCTTGTAATTATTGACGATAGTATTGTTCGTGGAACTACTTTAAAAATGAGTATCATCAAAATGATGGATCGTTTGAACCCGAAAAGTATCATCGTAGTGTCATCGGCACCACAAATTAGATATCCTGATTGCTACGGAATTGACATGGCAAAACTTGAAGGGCTAATTGCATTCCAAGCGGCATTGGAATTATTAAAAGAAAGAAATCTATACGGAATTGTAGATACGGTTTATGAAAAATGTAAAGCGCAAGAAAATCTTAACGACAGCGAAGTAGTGAATTTTGTTACAGAAATTTATGCGCCATTTAAGCCACAAGAAATTTCCGATAAAATTGCAGTAATGCTAAAAGATTCCTCTGTAAAAGCAGAGGTTAAAATTATTTTCCAAACCGTAGAAAACTTGCACATTGCTTGTCCTAAAAACCTAGGGGATTGGTATTTCACTGGTGATTATCCTACTCCAGGCGGTAACAGAGTGGTAAATCGTGCCTTTATGAATTTCTACGAAGGCAAAGACGCAAGAGCGTATTAATGGTTTTATCGTTTAACCTTTTGAATTTAAAATTTGCCACGGATTTAACCGATTTAGCTGATTATCACAGATAATATCCGTGTAATCCGTAAAGTCTGTGATAATTTGTGGCAAAAAAAAATGACAGTTTTATTTTAATTCTTATTAATAAAAAAATGCAATTTAGATTATTAAAATCCGAATTGCATTTTGTTATTTTCCAGGAGTTCCTCCCTCGGGGGCTAAGGGGCCTACTTTTCTAAAGCAAATCTTCTTGAAACTTCCACCCAGTTAATTACATTAAAAAAAGCTTCAATATAATCCGGCCTTCTGTTTTGATAGTTTAAATAGTAAGCATGTTCCCAAACGTCCATTCCTAAAATTGGAGTTCCACCGCAACCCACACCAGGCATTAAAGTATTGTCTTGATTTGGAGTTCCGCAAACGTCTAATTTTCCACCTTTGTGAACGCAAAGCCAAGCCCATCCTGAACCAAATTGTGTAGCACCCGCTTTAGCAAATTTGGCTTTAAACTCCTCAAAAGTACCAAAAGCACTTTCAATTGCCGCTAATAAACCCCCTGTTGGAAGTCCGCCACCATTTGGAGACATCACCGTCCAAAACAAATTATGATTGTAAAAACCACCGCCATTATTACGAACGGCACCGTTTTTCATATCAAGATTGATTAAAATATTTTCAATGGTTTTTCCTTCCAAATCTGTTCCGGCAATCGCCGCGTTCAAATTCGTAGTGTAAGCATTATGATGTTTCGAGTGGTGAATTTCCATCGTACGAGCATCAATATGAGGTTCCAAAGCGTCATACGCGTAAGGTAATTGGGGTAATTCAAATGCCATAATAGTATAGTTTATTTGTTAAATATATTTATTTCAAAAATAAACAATTAACTTTGGAAATGAAAGTTCTATTTGTTATATTTCTATCAAATAAATCTATAGCTCAATTGTCATTTCAGGAACGGAATTTTTTGGAGCTATTTCCTGCTTTCATTCCTATCCACGCAAAAAAGCGTGGGATTTTCCCTTCAATCAGGTCTAGGGCATTTGGGAAATAAGAAACTTTTATACAAATCAGAAATCTAAAATCGAAATGCAAAGACCATCATTCTCCATATACGACGCATCGGCAGGATCCGGAAAAACCTATGCGTTAGTGAAAGAATATCTGAAAATTATTTTGGTCGCCAAGAAAAATGATGCTTATAGAAATATACTCGCCATAACATTTACTAATAAGGCGGTTAACGAAATGAAAAGCCGTATTGTAGGCAGTTTATCCGAATTTACAAAAGACAATCCCAACCCAAAAGCCGCCGATTTAATGCAGGTTTTGTCGGGCGAAATAAAACTCTCGGTTTCTGAAATCCAAACCAAATCCAAACAAATCATAAAGCATATTATTCATAATTATGCCGCTTTTGATATTTCTACCATCGATAAATTCACCCACAAAGTGATTCGTGCTTTTGCCCACGATTTAAATTTGCCAATGACTTTTGAAGTGACTCTGGACACAGAAAATCTTTTAACAGAAGCCGTAGATGCCATAATCGCGCAGGCAGGTGAAGACGATGTATTGACTAATTTACTTATCGATTTCACCATGCAAAAAACCGACGAGGATAAAAGTTGGGATATTTCTCGTGAAATTTTAGATACAGGACGCTTACTCTTAAATGAAAATAACAGAGAAGAAATTACCCATTTTCAAGATAAATCCATCGCAGAATTCATCGAAATTAAAAACAAAGTGGCCCAAGCTTGCAAATTAATTGACCACGAAAATTCTCAGTTGGCCAAAAGTCTGTTAGCGCTAATTGATAAAAAAGGAGTCGATATAAAATCATTTTCTGCTGGACATTTCCCCAATCATTTGATCGCTATCGCAGTCGAAAAATTCAATCCTAATAATAAGACGTACCATGAATTTGAAGATATAAAAACCAATAAAGCGGCGAAAGACAAATTAGAAATTGAAGCTATAATTCCAGAACTATTAAGTGTTTTGGATACGATTTATAAAAAATTTGAAAAAAGAGAATTCTACAATGCATTCTTAAAAAATATAACCCCACTTTCATTATTAAATACCGTTAGTAATGAATTGGCAAAAATCCAGAAGGAGCAAAATGTACTTTCTATCGCTGAGTTTAATGCAATAATTTATCGAGAAATTCAAAACCAACCAGCACCCTTTATTTATGAAAGGATTGGCGAGCGATACAGACATTTTTTTATTGACGAATTTCAAGATACTTCCGAAATGCAATGGCAGAATTTAATTCCACTAATTGATAACGCCACTTCAAGTGAAATTGAAGGAGAAAAAGGGACTTTGATGATTGTAGGAGATCCAAAACAATCTATTTACAGATGGCGCGGTGGGAAAGCAGAGCAATTTATAGAATTGAGTAAAGGAAAAAATCCATTTAATAATCCAGAGTTGGAATTATTTAAATTAGGGACCAATTATAGAAGCTATTCACAGGTAATTGATTTTAATAATAAGTTGTTTCATTATTTATCCGCTGAATTCAAGAATTTAGATTACCAAGATTTATATGAAAATCACAGTTGGCAAGAAGAAAATAACAAAAAAGGAGGGTATGTAAATATATCATTTATTCCAAAATTGGAGAATTCTACCGAAGAGGAAGACGCTTTGGATAAAATAGAATTGTATTTAAAAGCCACATTAAAAATAATTGAAAAAGTCAAAAACGAAGGGTTTGAATACCAAGAAATTGTAATTCTAACCAGAAAAAGAGCTCAGGGAACAGCAGTTGCAAATTATCTAATTGAAAATAATATTCCTATCATTTCCTCTGAAACGTTAATGATTCAAAACTCAACTGACGTTCAAATGATTATCAATGTTTTGAAATATTTAAACAATAGTTCAGATATTGAGGCCAAAGCTAGGTTCTTACTTTATATTGCAAATAAAGTTCAGAGTGGTTTACCTGTTCATGATTTTATTGCCAAAGGAAAAGAAAAGTCTAATGAAAAAGAATTTGAAGCATGGTTAACCCAATTTGATATTTCTCTTTCCTTTCAAGACATTAGAAAAAAATCGTTGTATGAAGCGGTTGAAATTATTGTGAGTAAATTTCTATCCCCAACCCTTTCGGGAAACTCATATGTACAATACTTCATCGACATCGTTTTAGAACGAGACGTTCGGAACCAAGCTGGAATCGCCGATTTTTTAACATATTGGAATAAAAATAAAGACAAATTCAGCATCCCATCTCCAGAGGGTAAAAATGCCATTCGAATAATGACCATTCATAAATCGAAAGGGTTGGAATTTCCAGTGGTAATTATGCCATTTGCAGAGGAAGATTATGCACGTAAACCAAAAGATAAATTGTGGCTAGATGCAGAACAAGAAACTTTTGGATTGCCTAAAGTATTAATTGATAATAGTAGTTCAGTTGAGAATTTTGGAGAGGATGCAGCTACGGTATTCCATGAAAAAAAGCAAGAAGAATTGCTTGATAATATCAATGTTTTGTATGTTGCATTAACTCGTGCTGAAGAACAATTGTATGTCATTTCTCAATATTTAGATCCCAATAAAGAAGGGCAATATCCTTATAATACGGCTTCGTTTTTTATTGAATATTTAATTGCTATTGAAGTATACAATACAAGTATTTTGGAATATGAATTTGGAAATAGTACTAAATTATCAGAAGTAATATCGGTAATAGACGAAACCAAAACGATTCCAATTGTGAGTCAAGTATTAGATCCCAAAAATATCAAAATAGCCCAACGAGAAGCTTTAATGTGGGGAACACATCAGCAAGAAGCAATAGAATACGGGAACATAATTCATGAAATATTATCATTTGTAAAAACCGCAACCGATATAGATTTAGCCATCTTAAAAGCTATTGAAAATGGTTTAATTACTAGTTATCAAAAAGAGATTGTGTTAAAAAGCATTCAGGAAATAGTTAACAATAAAGAACTAGAAAGTTATTTTTCTCAAGGAAATGAAATCTTAAACGAACAAGCAATAATACAAAAAGAAGGAAAAACAATCAAGCCAGACCGAATGGTTTTGACAAAAAATAAGGAAGTCTATCTTTTGGATTATAAAACAGGAACCCACAATCAAAAATACCAGTTGCAATTGGAAAATTATCAAAATGCAATTGAAAAAATGGGTCTAAAAGTCACTAAAAAAGCGTTAGTATACATTGGAAAAGAAATTAACGTAGTAAATTTGTAAAAACTAAAATAAATAAAATGTACGGCAAAATTCAACAATTTCTTCAGTCAGAATTAGATACAATCGAAGAAAACGGGATCTTTAAAAAAGAGAGAATAATCACCTCCACACAAGGAGCAGAAATTACAGTTAATGGAGAAAAGGTATTGAACTTTTGCGCTAATAATTATTTGGGACTCTCTTCGCATCCAGAAGTAGTCCAAGCGGCAAAAGACACATTAGATTCTCACGGATTTGGAATGTCGTCAGTACGATTTATCTGTGGAACTCAAGACATTCACAAAACATTGGAAAGAAAAATAGCTGAATTTTATGGCACAGAAGATACCATTTTGTATGTTGCAGCATTTGATGCCAATGGGGGTGTTTTTGAACCTTTATTAGGAGAACAAGATGCTATAATTTCTGATAGCTTGAACCACGCTTCAATTATTGATGGAGTTCGTTTATGTAAAGCGGCACGTTATCGCTATGAAAATAGTAATATGGAAGATTTGGAAGTACAATTAATAAAAGCAACTGAAGCAGGAATTCGTTTTAAATTGATAGTTACCGATGGTGTTTTCTCAATGGATGGCGTTGTAGCTCCATTAGATAAAATTTGTGATTTGGCCGATAAATACGATGCTATGGTAATGGTTGATGAGTGCCATGCCGCAGGATTTATTGGAGCAACTGGCAAAGGAACATTGGAAGCAAAAGGAGTGATGGGTCGTGTTGACATCATCACAGGAACATTAGGTAAGGCTTTAGGAGGAGCAATGGGAGGTTATACCACAGCCAAAAAAGAAATAATTGAAATATTAAGACAGCGTTCTCGGCCTTATTTATTTTCAAATTCTTTAGCGCCCGCTATTGTTGGGGCTTCAATCAAGGTGTTTGAATTATTAGAAAAAGACACCACTTTGAGAGATACCTTAGAAGAAAATACAAATTACTTTAAGAAAGGAATGAAAAAAGCTGGATTTGATATCATTGACGGTGATTCTGCTATTGTTCCAGTAATGCTTTATGACGCAAAATTAGCTCAGTTCATGGCAAACGAACTACTTAATAAAGGAATTTATGTAATAGGTTTCTTTTTTCCAGTAGTGCCAAAGGAGAAAGCACGAATAAGAGTTCAATTGTCGGCTGCTCACACTAAAGACCAATTAGACAAGGCAATAGCCGCTTTTATTGAAGTTGGAAAACACTTAAACATCATTTAAATGAGTAAATAATCCCCTTTTAATCAGATTTTTAACAAATCCCTTTGTATTTAAATTAATACTAATTACTTTTGCGTCATATTTACTAAAAATTTAAACTAAACAAATATGAAACATTTAAACAAATTAATTACCGCTGTAGTGTTATTAGTTGGGTTATTCTCCCAAGCTCAAGATGCAAATAACCCTTGGTCTTTATCTTTTGGGGCTAATGCAGTTGACACTAGAGTAAGTGCTGCTAAAAGCATACAAGGACAATTCTCTGACTATTTCAATAAAAACGATAACTGGAATGTTATTCCTTCTGTGTCTTACCTTAATATGTCAAAATATGTTGGAGATAATATCTCTTTTGGATTTACAGGATCTATGAACAAAATGACTAAGTTCGTAAATAAAAAGGATGCTAACGGGAACTTTAATGTAATTAACCCAGGAGATTTTAACTATTATGCTGTTGATTTAAACATTAAATATAGCTTCATGAACATGATGGGTTCAAAGCATTTTGATCCAAGTGCTAACATTGGTGGAGGTTATACTTTTTTAGAAGATGTAAGTGCCGGTACTATGAATGCTGGATTAGGATTAACTTATTGGATGAGTGATTTTGTTGGAATTTCTGTTCAATCTATTTACAAATATTCATTTGATGATGAAAGAATTCCAGGTGTAGATGTACCAACACACATGCAACATTTTGCAGGAATCACCTTCAAATTTGGAGGAAAAGATACTGATGGAGATGGTGTTTATGACAATCAAGATGCATGTCCAGAAGTTGCTGGTTTAAAACAATTCAAAGGATGTCCAGATACTGACGGTGATGGAATTGTTGATGCAAGCGATGCTTGTCCAGACGCTGCAGGTTCAGTAGCTATGAACGGTTGTCCTGATACTGACGGTGATGGAGTTGCTGACAAAGAGGATGCTTGTCCAGAAGTTGCAGGTTTAAAAGCATTAAAAGGATGTCCTGATACAGATGGAGACGGAACTACTGATAAATCGGATAAATGTCCAAATATCAAAGGACCAAAAGAAAATGCTGGATGCCCTTGGCCAGATACTGACGGAGATTCAGTATTAGATAAAGATGATAAATGCCCAACTGAAAAAGGAACTGTTGCTAACAATGGTTGTCCTGAAATTTCTCAAGTAGCTATAAACGCCTTAGACGGTTATGCTAAAACAATATTGTTCAACACTGGAAAAGCTTCTTTCCAAAAACAAACTTTACCAGTTTTAGTTTCAATTGTTGCTATATTGAAAGAAAATCCTACAGCTAAATTTACAATTGCAGGTCATACAGATTCAGTAGGAAATGCGGTATCTAACATGAAACTTTCTAATGGAAGAGCTGCATCGGTTAAAAACTATTTAGTTTCAAATGGAGTAGCAGCAGACAGATTAACTTCAGATGGTTTTGGAGATACTCAGCCTGTAGATAACAATACTACTTCAAAAGGAAAAGCGAATAACAGAAGAGTAGAAGTGAAATACGTTAAATAATTCACTTAAAATATTTTTTAAAAACGCCTCGATTTATCGGGGCGTTTTTTTTATATTTATAAAATGATAGGATCGACATTTTTAGATAAAATAGCTCAAGTAATTATTAAAGATTATTCCAATAATCTTTCCAATACGGTAGTGATCTTACCGAATAAAAGAGCAAAAATATTTTTGATTGAAGCATTAAAGAATCAGATTGAAAGTAATATTATTTGCCCTAAAATTATCAGTATTGAAGATTTTATTCAAGAAATTTCTGTAATACGATCAATTGACTCAATAGAGTTAGTGTTTGAATTCTATGAGGTTTATCTTAAGCTAACCGACGTAAAAAGCCAACAATCATTTGATTTATTTGCCAATTGGGCCAAAATGCTTTTACAAGATTTTAATGAAATAGACCGATATTTATTAGATCCAAATTTTGTACTTACCTATTTAAAGGATATTGAAGATATAAAAAAATGGGGAATTGAAGTTGAAAACAAAACTAAATTACTAGAAAATTATATCGATTTTTGGAAGTTATTACCCAACTACTATCAAACTTTTTACAGTCATTTGTTGCAAAAAGGGATTGGATATCAAGGATTAATTTATCGGGAAGCGGTAAATAAATTAAATTCTTTTTCTAAATCCGTACCTGAAATAAAGTATGTTTTTGCAGGGTTTAATGCCCTAAATGCGGCTGAAGAAAAAATAGTTCAAAGTTTATTAGCATCAAATCAAGCAACTATATATTGGGATATAGATCAAGCATTTCTAAACGACCCTTATCATGATGCGGGTTTATTTATCCGAAGATTTAAAGATAAATGGGCCCACTATAAGTCCAATCCATTTGAATGGGTTGCGAATGATTTTTTGAAAGAAAAAAAGACAATAAATATTATTGGCACCCCAAAAACAATAGGTCAAGCTAAAATTGCAGGAGGAATAATTGATGAATTAATCGCTAATGATCCATCGGTATCTTTGGATAAAGTGGCAGTTGTTTTAGGCGATGAAAACATGTTGATCCCATTACTTTATTCTCTTCCTTCAAGTGTTGGGGCACTCAATATTACAATGGGTTTTTCAAGTAAGAACAATCCGGCGCAGATATTAATTGCAAAATTGTTTAAAATGCATACGGCTGCCTTAACAAGAAACGGCAAGAACTATGTGTTTTATTATAAAGATGTATTGGGAGTGTTAACACATCCATTAATTGAGCCTTATTCAAATACCAGCGCATTAGTAAATACTATAATTCAATACAATTACACCTTCATAACGCATCAAAAAATCATTGAATTAAATCCGAATCCTAGTGCTTTATTCCTTTTGTTATTTGGAAAATGGGAGGAGGGTTCCTTAAAAGTTCTTGGCGATATAGCTCAATTATTACAAACAATTAAAGGCAATTTGAATAATGATAATGAAGAAGAAAAAATCACTAAAGCGTTTGTGTTTTCCATTTTTAAAGTCATAAATAAATTAATCAGTTATTATTATAACTACGATCATATCAATACCATTGAAACTCTTCATGCGATTTACAAACAAGTAATTGACCTTGCTGAGGTTTCATTTGAAGGGGAGCCATTAAATGGATTACAAATTATGGGTGTTTTAGAAAGTCGTGTTTTAGACTTTGAAACAGTTATAATAACTTCTTTGAATGAGGGAAAATTACCAGCTGGAAAATCGCAAAATTCTTTTATACCCTATGATGTTAAAAGGGAATTAGAACTTCCAACATTCAATGAAAAAGATGCTATTTATACTTATCACTTTTATCATTTGTTGCAACGAGCAAAAAATATTTACCTTCTTTACAATACCGAAAGCGAAGGGCTAGATGCTGGTGAAAAAAGCCGTTTTATAACACAGTTGCAGGTAGAATATCCATACCAACATCATTTGATACCCGAAATTTACAATGCGGTTCTTCCCGAAAAAGCCAATCAGCCAATGGTGATTCCAAAATCGGAATCGGTTATGGATCGGTTAAAAGAAATTGCTGAAAAAGGCTTTTCACCAACCACTTTAACTAGCTATATTCGAAATCCAATTCAGTTTTATTTCCAAAAGATTTTAAAAATTAAAGAGGTTGAGGAAGTCGAAGAAAATATTGCTGTCAATACATTAGGGACGATTATTCATGAGACCTTAAAATCCTTGTATTTTCCATTTATTGGGAAATTTATTTCCGAAAGCGACATTCTAAATTGTATCAAGCAAATTGATGCTGAAGTAATGACACAATTTAAAAGTGTATATAAAGAAGGGGAAATAAAAAAAGGAAGAAATTTATTGGCTTTTGAAGTAGCCAAACGCAATGTATATAATTTCTTGAAAGTGGAATTAGAGCTTGTTATTTCTGGCGATGCAATTAAAATACTTGCATTAGAACAGCCATTTGAGCGAACTTTTGAGCATTTGAGTTTGCCTTTTCCAATAAAAATTGTAGGGTCCGTAGATAGAATTGAGTTGCGAAATGGAGTCCTTAGAATTATTGATTATAAAACCGGAAGGGTCGACAAAGGTACCGTAACTTTAACTACTTGGACTGACCTTACAAAAGACATTGTGAACGAGAAAATAATACAAATACTAGCCTATGCTTTTATGTATGAAGAAATGGCAATAGAGCATCCGATGGAAGCTGGAATTATCTCCTTCAAAAATTTAAAATCTGGGTTTTTGCCATTTACTTTTAAAGATGGAAAAGAACTAAACACAATTATTAGTAAAGAAACAATTGATCAATATTTAGAGCAAATTACTATTTTATTGGTTGAGATTTTTGATCAAAAAATTCCGTTTGAAGAGAAAGTATAGTTTTTTTACCAAAAAAGAATCAAAAGATTATTTAATTTTTCTTAGAAAACCGATAATAACTTTTTCCAATTCTTCTTTATTTTCAATATGGCTCATATGACCATCAGGAAAAGAAATTAATTTGGTATTGGTGTTTTCAATTTGAGACAAATTGTCTTTATAAATTAACACCTCGTCTTTTTCTCCTAGAATTAATAGCTTTGGAAAATCAGTTTCTTTCAAAATAAATTGCCTGTCTTTTCTAATTTTCATGCCTTCTAAGGAAGCAACAATTCCTTGTAAAGAGGTTTTTAAAGCGGCTAATTTTACGTTTTCAATTTCATTTTTTAGTCGGTCACGATTGTTTACACTAAATAAATTAGCAATTGACATCCGAACAAAATTGATGTAATTCTGTTTTACCGCTTTAATAGCTCGATCTCTATTTTGTTTTCGTTCCTCGCTATCTTCCTTTGCGGTTGAATTTAATAAGACAATACCTTTTAAGTTCTTTGGATACAATTCTGCAAAAGCCAGCGCCACATATCCACCCATAGAATGGCCTATGAAAATTGCTTTTCTAATTCTAAGATGAGATAAAATTGCTTTTACAATTTCAGCATTTTCCTCCATAGAATGAATATAGCCAAGGCAATCCGTTTCTCCGTGACCCAATAAATCAATTGAAATAACCCGATTTTTTTTAGCGATTGAAGGAGTAAAATCTTCCCACATCGTTTTATTTTCTAAAAAACCATGAAGTAAAATCACGGCAGTTCCGGTTCCAATATCGGAATAAGAAATAACAGTATTTTTAAATATAATTTGTTTCAAAAGAGTTTAAAGTTTAAAGTTTAAGGTTAAATGTTTAATGCAAATGTGAGCAACTTTAAACCTTAAACTTTAAACAAAATTATGCATTCATTATCGTTTCAATTTCTTCCATTTCAATTGGAATGTTCTGCATCAAATTAAACGGATTTCCTTTTTCTTGAATAACCACATTGTCTTCTAATCGAATTCCGAAACCTTCGGATGGTATATATATTCCTGGCTCAACTGTAAAAACCATATTGGCTTGCATCGGTTCAGTCAAAATGCCATAATCATGAGTGTCTAAGCCCATGTGGTGGGAGGTTCCATGCATGAAATATTTTTTGTACGCTGGCCATTCAGGGTTCTCATTTTGAACATCCGCTTTGTCGATAAGTCCTAAGCCCAATAATTCTGAAGTCATTATTTTACCAACTTCAACATGATATTGTTTCCAAAGTGTTCCAGGAATTAGCATTTTTGTAGCTTCATTTTTCACTCTCAAAACGGCATTGTAAACCGCTTTTTGTCTTTCAGAAAAACGACCTGAAACAGGAATCATTCGAGTCATATCACTTGAATAATTGGCATATTCTGCAGCTACATCCAATAAAATTAAATCACCAGCTTTACACGCCTGATTGTTTTCGATATAATGCAAAACATTGGCGTTATTACCTGAAGCAATAATTGGAGTATAGGCAAAACCTTTTGATCTGTTTCGAATAAATTCGTGAATAAATTCGGCCTCAATCTCATATTCTGTAACGTTTGGTTTTACAAACGACAATACTCTTCGAAATCCTTTTTCGGAAATATTACAAGCATTCTGAATTAATTCAATTTCTTCTTTTTCCTTTACTGAACGGATACGTTGTAATATAGGATTACTTTTTGCAACAGCATGTGCGGGATAGTTGCCTTTCCACCATTTTACAAAACGGGCCTCGCGAGTTTCTGTTTCTACAGTAGCTCGGTAATGCTCATTAGTATTAATATAAATGGTTTCGGCATGGGTCATTATTTCGAATAAAATTCTCTCGAAATCTTGAAGCCAATAAACCGTTTTTACCCCTGAAACTTCAAATGCACGCTCTTTAGAAAGTTTTTCACCCTCCCAAATCGCTATATGATCGTTGGTTTCTTTTAGGAATAATATTTCTCTCTGGTGCTCGTAAGGGGCGTCTGGAAAGAGTAATAAAATACTCTCTTCTTGATCTACACCAGACAAATAAAATAGGTCGCGGTGTTGTGCAAATGGCAAAGTGCTATCGGCAGAAACCGGATAGATATCATTAGAATTAAAAACCGCCACACTTTTAGGCTTCATCTGAGCCGTAAATTTCGCGCGATTTTTTACAAATAAATTACTGTTAATTTGATGGTATTTCATAATGCAATAAATTAGATTACAAATCTAATCAATCCATTTGTAATATCTAGCACCTATTAAGTTTGGATTTTCATTTTCTATTTTATCCAATATCCACTCACTTTTTGGTGACTGAATACTAGTTTTTTGTTCTTTTTTATGCAATTTTTCATACGTTTCAAATCCAATTTCGTGGCTTTTTTCTAATGTTTGAAACAAATTTACATTTGAAATTGCCGCAACCCAATTGGGCTGAATAGTTCCTTCAAATACTTTTGATTTCGATCCGCTTCCATAAGCTAAGAAACCAAATTTTTGATTTGAAAGGTTTGTTTTTGATTCGTAAAAATGAGCTAAAGTGGATAAGAATCCCATAAAAATTGAACCCGTATATAAATTACCAATTAGGGAAGAGGCAATTTCTGCTGGTTGTAATTTTTCGTTTACAAAGTTACGGTATTCTTCCGATTTACTAATTTCTTTCAATTTGTTTTGGTATTCTGAGGCGTCTTCATTACAGCGTATCATTTTGTCCTCATGATCCAAACAATATATTTCTGACAACATTCTTCTTCCTTGAAAAGAATAAGGAAGATGCATAATAATGCTTTTCCAAGATTGATAAACCGAACTTTCTGATCCGCTAGCTTTTTTAAATGAAAAGTAAGCATTTCGGGTTCTGTCCATATAACATTGATTGGAAAATTGCCCTTCAAAAACAGGTTGGTCCTTGTGAATTTCAATTTCTGCTTCTAAATTATCAAACCAGTTTTCATTATTTGAATTTCCGGTTATTGCTTCTTTTGAAATAGATCGGTAAGGCTTGAAAAAATCAAACACGCCTTTTGTACTTGTTGCCCAATTGTTTTCAAATGCTATAATTCTGGGATTTTGAGTGATTAGTAGAGCCACGGCTCCAGCTCCTTGAGTGTATTCTCCAGTTGAATTTAAATCGTATTTTGCAATATCAGTGGTAACCACAATTGCTTTTTTGTTCGGATTTAATTTCACAAAATCAATGCAGTTTTGCATGGCATCAACACCTCCAATACAAGCAAATGTAAAATCGACAACATCGCATTCTGCCAATCGATTTTCACCAAATTTTTGTTCCATCAACGAAACTAAAAAGGAAGCGATAGGTTTTGAACTGTCGATTGCGCTTTCGGTTCCAACATAAATTCGCGAAATGTCTCCTAAGTTAATAGCATGATCTACAATTAATTTGGTCAACGCATTAGCGCCAAAAACCACCGTATCTTGATGGGTATCAGGCAAAGTCATTTTCAACAGGCCCAATCCTTTTTCTAATTTTTCAGGATCAATATTTCTGTTATTTGCCAACGTATTAATTGGTAAATGTATTTTTGCAATATCAAATGCAATAGCGTCTATTCCGAAATTCATTACTATTCTATTTTTTGTAAAATTACAAAGTGGGATTGATGTTTAATAGAATTGTGCCCTTAAAAACACCACTAGATATAATTTTTACGATATTTAAAATATTCGGCAACTTCTTATAGGAATTTAATAATTTAATAATCATTCCTGCACTATTTTATTTAATTTAGCAGAAATAATAATTTAACAACTGTTTTTTATGAGGTCAATTTTTGCACTATTTATGTCTAGTTTTTTTCTGTTTTCAAATGCTCAAAATAAGCCGTTGTATTTGATTTATGATCAAAATGGAAAAAAAGCTAGTTATAATGATATCATAAACAGTTCCCAAAAATCAGACGTACTTTTATTTGGAGAATACCACGATAATTCTGTTGTTCATTGGCTTGAATTAGAAATTTTGAAAAATTTATCTGATAAAAGAAACTTAGTTCTAGGGGCGGAAATGTTGGAAGCAGACAATCAAAAACAAGTAAACCAATATTTAAAGGGTGAAATCAATCAGAAAAAATTAGATAGCACGGCACGACTTTGGCCAAACTATAAAACAGATTATAAACCACTCGTTGATTATGCCAAAGAATTAAAGATTGATTTTATTGCTACCAATATCCCTCGTAGATTTGCAAGTTTAGTATTTAAAAATGGATTTGAAGCACTAGATAAACTTTCACAAGAGGAGAAATCTTGGATGGCACCACTCCCTTTTCTTTACGATGCGACTTTGCCAGGTTATAGTAAAATGGCACAAGAAATGGGGGGTCATGGTGGCGAGAATTTACCTAAAGCCCAAGCTTCAAAAGACGCAACTATGGCTTATTTTATTAACAAAAACCGTAAAGAAAATTCCTTATTTATTCATTATAACGGTTCTTATCACAGCGACAACTTTGAGGGAATTAATTGGTATTTAAAACAGCAAAATCCGAATATCAAAATTGTAACCATTGCCACAGTTTCTCAAACCTATATCTCCAAATTAGAACCAGAATATTTAGGCAAAGCCAATTTTATAGTTGTAATTGACGAAGACGTAACCAAAACGTATTAATTGCACAAAATTAAATTTTATTTTTTGCAGAATTTTCATTATTTCATTGAATTATTTTAATTGGTTTCAACAATATTGAATCAATTGTCCAAAACACTTTAAATTCATTATAAATTACTACGAAAAGGTTGTAGTATGTTTTATTAATGATTATTTTTGTCCATTATTATAAAAAAATTGATTTTATCATGGCCAATTCTTCATTACTAAAGTCTTCAATTGCAAAGAAAGTTGCAATGGCGCTTTCGGGACTTTTTTTAATTTCCTTTTTATCACTTCATTTTTTCATCAATTTAACATCAGTATTTAGTGAAGAGGTGTTCAATATGATGTCTCATTTTATGGGATACAATCCGATTATTCAATTTGTAATGCAGCCAGTTTTAATTGCTGGAGTTGTTTTTCACTTCGTTATGGGATTTGTTTTAGATTTGAAAAACAGGAGTGCTAGACCAGTTAAGTATGCAAATTATAATGGTTCAGCAAACGCATCTTGGACTTCAAGAAATATGATTATTTCTGGAGTAGTAGTGTTGGCTTTTTTAGGACTGCACATGTATGATTTTTGGTTTGCGGAAATGAACTATAAATATATTGCTTTAAATGTTATCGATGAAAACAGATATTATGAAGAGTTAGTCCATAAATTTGAAAATCCAGTTCGTACTGCTTTGTATTCTATAGCGTTTGTTCTGTTGTCATTGCACTTGTGGCACGGTTTCAATTCTTCTTTTCAATCTGTGGGGTTTAACAATAAATACTCAAAATCATTACATAAATTAGGATATGCTTTTGCAATAGTAGTTCCTTTTGGCTTTATTTTTATTGCATTATTTCATCATTTTAATCATATTTAATAGTTATTTATAATGGCATTAGACTCAAAAGTTCCTAGTGGTCCAATTTCGGACAAATGGATAAATTATAAAAATCATATCAATTTAGTAAATCCAGCGAACAAACGTAATATCGATATTATTGTTGTAGGAACTGGACTTGCGGGAAGTTCTGCTGCCGCAACTTTGGCAGAATTAGGGTATAATGTTAAAACATTTTGCTTTCAAGATTCTCCACGTCGCGCGCACTCAATTGCTGCACAAGGAGGAATCAACGCGGCTAAGAATTATCAAGGCGACGGAGATTCTACTTTCCGTTTGTTTTATGATACAATTAAAGGAGGCGATTATCGTTCTCGTGAAGCCAACGTGCACCGTTTAGCTGAAGTTTCAACTAATATTATCGACCAATGTGTAATGCAAGGCGTTCCATTGGCTAGAGAATATGGCGGATTATTAGACAATCGTTCTTTTGGAGGAACATTGGTAGCCAGAACATTTTATGCCAAAGGTCAAACCGGACAGCAATTATTGTTAGGAGCCTATTCAGCAATGAATCGTCAAATAGGTCGTGGAAAAATAATATCGCATGCTCGTCACGAAATGCTAGATTTAGTAGTTGTTGAGGGAAAAGCGAGAGGAATTATTGCTCGTGATTTAGTTTCAGGAGAAATAGAGCGACACTCTGCTCACGCTGTTGTTATTGCTTCAGGAGGTTACGGGAATGTATTTTTTCTATCGACTTATGCAATGGGAAGTAACGCCACTGCGGCTTGGAAAATACACAAAAAAGGAGCGTTTTTCGCTAATCCGTGTTATACACAAATTCACCCAACTTGCATACCTGTTTCAGGAGATCACCAATCGAAATTGACATTAATGTCAGAATCATTGCGTAATGACGGTCGGATTTGGGTTCCTGCCAAACTCGAAGATGCAAAGGCCATTCGTGAAGGAAAGAAAAAACCAACCGATTTATCCGAATCAGAAAGAGATTATTATTTAGAAAGAAGATACCCTTCTTTTGGTAATCTTGCACCTCGTGATATTTCGTCGAGAGCCGCAAAAGAGCGTTGCGATGCAGGTTTTGGTGTAAATAAAACCGGTGAAGCGGTTTACTTGGATTTTGCAGATGCCATTCAACGTTATGGTAAAGAACAAGCTTTTGTAAAGGGGTTAGATGCAAATGATGCAGCTTTAATTATAAAACTCGGAAGAGCAGTTATTTCCAGTAAATACGGTAACTTATTTCAAATGTATGAAAAGATTGTAGACGAAGATCCCTACACTTCTCCTATGATGATTTATCCAGCAGTGCATTACACCATGGGTGGAACTTGGGTTGATTATAATTTACAAACCACCATTCCAGGATGTTTCTCTATTGGAGAATCTAATTTTTCTGATCACGGAGCGAATAGATTAGGTGCTTCAGCCTTGATGCAAGGTTTAGCCGATGGTTATTTTGTGTTGCCCTACACAATTGGAGATTATTTGGCTCCAGAAATAAAAACAGGACCAATTTCTACCGATTTACCTGAATTTGTGGAAGCAGAGAATAAAGTAAAAGCTCAAATAGAGCAATTTATAAATAATAAAGGAACCAAATCTGTTGACTATTTTCATAAGAAATTAGGTAAAATAATGTGGAATAATGTGGGTATGGCTCGAAATACTAAGGGACTTACCGAAGCTATCGAAGAAATTGCTGCTTTACGTGAGGAGTTTTATAAAGAAGTTATAGTACCCGGAACTGCAGATAGTTTTAATCCAGAATTAGCAAAAGCAGGACGAGTAGCTGATTTCCTTGAATTAGGTGAATTGTTTGCAAAAGACGCACTACATCGTAACGAATCTTGTGGAGGACACTTCCGTGAAGAATATCAAACCGAAGATGGAGAAGCACAACGTGACGACGAAAATTTTGCTTATGTTGCTGCTTGGGAATACAAAGGCAAACCTAGTGATGCTGTTTTACACAAAGAACCATTGATTTACGAAAATATTAAATTAGCTACTCGTAGTTATAAATAGAAATTAGTCTTAAAGTCAAACGACTTTCAACTTTAAGACTATCAAACTAAAAAATTATGAAACTGAAATTAAAAATATGGCGTCAGCCAAATGCCAAATCTGAAGGAAAAATTGTTGACTATTTTGTTGATGGTATCGAAAGCGATATGTCTTTTCTAGAGATGTTAGATATTCTAAACGAAGATTTAATTCAAAAAGGCCAAGATACAGTTGCTTTTGACCACGATTGTCGCGAGGGAATTTGCGGAAGTTGTTCTCTTTTTATCAATGGCGAAGCGCACGGACCAGACAGAGGAATACCAACTTGTCA
>Ga0209443_1000144_pt1 | contig 46597 bp, 49 predicted proteins | sample LauGreBMM110DCMD_2_FD_187571 | JGI IMG/M metagenome (GOLD analysis project Ga0209443, IMG submission 187571) | Freshwater lake microbial communities from Lake Michigan, USA - Su13.BD.MM110.DCMD (SPAdes) (version 2) | ecosystem: Environmental > Aquatic > Freshwater > Lake | place: Lake Michigan... | reverse complement strand
CAAATGTAATTATAATTTTCAAATAAACAACTGTTTTTATAATATAACTTCTAGTAATATAAAACGCTATAAGTATAGGAAATTGTAAAAAATAATTGTATTTTTAATTTTTAATTTTTAATTTTTAATTTTTAATTTTTAATTTTTAATTTTTTGTAAAAATATGAAACTGAACTGTATTGTAATTGATGATAGCACGCTCCACAGAACCATAGCCTCAAGGCTAACATTTAACCACCCCAACCTAAATTTAATTGGCGATTTTTCGAATGCGATTGAGGCTAAAAGTTTTTTAAATACCCATAGTATAGATCTAATCTTTTTAGACATCGAAATGCCGGCAATAACTGGTTTTGATTTTCTAGATGGGTTAAAATCAAATACGCAAGTTATTTTAATCGCCTCTAAGTCCGAATACGCTATAAAAGCTTTTGACTATCAAGTCACGGATTACATTCAAAAACCAATACAATTAGAACGATTTAATGCTAGTGTAAAAAGAGCAGTAGAATTCCATTTGCTAAATTCTAAAGTTCCAGATGAACTTGGCGAACACATTTTTATAAAGAGTAATCTAAAAAAGTTAAAAGTTTATACTTCTAATATAAAATGGATTGAGGCCTTTGGTGATTATGTAAAAGTAGTGACGGAAAACGACAGCAACTTAGTCCTTTCTACCATGAAATCTTTTGAAAAGGACTTATCAAAAGACAAGTTTGTAAGGGTTCATAAATCCTACATCATAAATATAGATAAAGTGGAGCGATTAAATAGTAGGTTCGCAGAAATTGGACCTACAAAAATCCCCCTGAGCAGGCATAAAAAAGAAGCCCTAGTAAGAGCGCTAGCAATTAGCTAGTAAAAATCTACATTTACAGCTACTTTTATAGATCTGTATGAAGCGACTGACTCAAAACTATTCAACATTTTCTGGATAGTTTTTTTTGTGGCCTGCAAAGAATTTTTTTGAGGGATTTTTATAAGAATGGTTCTAATGTATTCATTGCGTATTCTCGAAATTGGTGGTTCTTCAGGGCCAAGAACAGGAATACTCAAGTTTTGTTTTATTACTTGATACAACCACATCGAGCCTTCTTTAAGTTTGTCAAAATCCCTATGTTTCAATGTTAGTTTTATGAGCTTGAAATAAGGAGGGTAATTATAGATTTGTCTGTCATATAATTGCTCCTTATACATACTTATATAATCATTTCTAAACACTTGTTGAATAGTATTGTGATCTGGATTATACGTTTGGATAATTACTTCCCCTTGTTTTTGAGAACGACCAGAACGACCAGAAACCTGAGTCATCATTTGGAAACTTCTTTCAAAGGCTCTAAAATCAGGGTGATACAGCATATTGTCCGCATTCATAATTCCAACTAAACTCACGTTGTCAAAATCCAAACCCTTGGCAAGCATTTGTGTTCCTACCAAAATATCAATTTCTCTATTCTTGAAACTATCAATAATTTTCTCGAAACCAAATTTACCTCGAGTCGTGTCTTGATCCATTCGACCTATTTTCGTGCTTGGAAATAACTCAACCAATTCTTGCTGAATTTGTTCCGTTCCAAAACCTTTGGTAGTCAAATGAACGCTCGAGCAAGCGTGGCAATTAGTTGATTTTGCCATCGAATAACCACAATAATGACAACGGAGCTGATTCTTGTGTTTATGATACGTCAAACTCACGTCGCATTGAGGACATTGTGGTACATGTCCACAAGTCATACATTCGATAACAGGCGAAAAACCCCTGCGGTTTTGAAACAAGATAACTTGTTCTCCTAATGACAAAGCCGTGGTAATCTCTGCTATTAAAGTATCACTAAAATGTCCCGACATTTTTTTGCGGAAGTATTTGTCTTTCAAATCCACCAATTCAATTTCGGGCATTCTGACATTTCCATATCTTTCCGAAATTTCAACTAGACCATATTTTCCTGATTGGGCATTAAAATAGGTTTCAATACTTGGTGTAGCGGAACCTAATAGCACTTTCGCCTTATGTATATTAGCCAAAACTATACCGGCATCTCTAGCATGATAGCGTGGCGAAGGATCGGCTTGTTTGAATGTTTGTTCATGTTCTTCATCAATAATAACCAACCCCAAGTTGTGAAAAGGCAAAAACAAAGCCGACCTTGCTCCTATGATGATTTGTGCTTTGGGAGATGCCGATAGCACTTGCCGCCACACTTCCACCCTTTCGTTATTGCTATATTTAGAATGAAAAACAGCTACTTTATTGCCAAAATAATCCCGTAACCTTCCTACCAATTGAGTTGTGAGTGCAATTTCAGGCAGTAGGTATAGAATCTGTTTTCCTGTTGCTATATAATCGGCAATGAGCTTGATATAGATTTCCGTTTTTCCGCTAGAAGTTACGCCGTGCAAAAGACAAACTTCTTTTAAAATAAAATTATCCTTGATTGCTTCGAAAGCGAAATGTTGCGCTTTGCTTAACTGTAATTGTTCTTTTGTTATTTTTCCAGAAAAATTAACCCGATCCACTTGAATGAAATATTCTTCGAAAATTTCTTTTTCGATTAGCGCTTTTATAATTGCCGCAGTAGAATTAGCTACTTCAATTAGCTTTTTCACGGTAATTGGCTTTTTCTCCGAAGCGCTTAATTGAAAATAACTCAAGACAATTTCTTTTTGCTTTTGAGCGTTTTTCAGGATTTCCAATAATGCACCCAAACTTTCATTGGATTCATATTTAGAATGTAATTTTACATATCGAACGAGTTTTGGCGCATAGGTTTCATGGATTTCTTCTTGCAGTACCAAAATGTTTTTATCAACCAATTTTTGAATAACGGGAAATATATTTTTCTTGTTTAAAATATTCATAATATCCTTCACCATCAAGGAACTTTGCTGTTGCAGCGCTTCATATACCAAGAACTCTTCATCTGAAAATGAACTTTCATCTACAAAAACGTCTGTTTTTTTGGAAATCATGGTTTCGCTTTCTAGCAAAAGTGCGGATGGCATCGCCCCACGGTATACATCACCAATAGCACACATATAATACGACGCAATCCAAAGCCAATGAGTAATTTGGATTTCGGTAACTATAGGTGTCTCGTCTAAGATTTGGTGAATTTCTCTAGCTTCGTATAAAGCGGGTTTGTTTTGATGGATTTCAATAACCAGTGCCGTATAGATTTTACTTTTGCCAAAAGGCACTGCCACCCGCATTCCTTTTCTAATATAGTTGTACTCGGTTTCAGAAACGCTATAGGTAAAGGTTTTGGCAAGAGAGAGCGGTAAAATAACTTCGATGAAATGCATTTAAGATTATGAATTTAACTCTTCGATACCTTTATAATTTGATTTTAAATGTTTCTTTTTTAATTTATGTATAACGGCATTCAACTCAAAACCAAGGAGTAAAATCATGCAGTTAATCCAAATATAAAACATCATAATCAATAAGGTACCTATGGAGCCGTATAATTCGTTGTACTTAGAAAATCGGAGAACCCAAATACCAAAAATATAAGAGTCCAAAATAATTAATATAGTTGTAAAGACAGAAGCTATTGAAATGAATGGACCTCCTATAAAATGTTTGGTGCCAAATCTAAAAAGTATGGATGTGGTGACTAAAATCATCAAAATCACAAAAGCATAGCGTCCCAAAATAATGAGAGAAACGGCACCACTCAATACATCCTGTATATTTGTTTTTTGGAGAAACACTTCAAAAACTACGATTGTGGCAACGGTAACCAATAACAAAAGTGACAAAACTAGCGAGATTCCTAAAGCTACTACATATTGATGAAGGAAACCCCGCTTAATCAATACATGTTTAGAGGATTCAAAACCTCCCAAAATTCCATTCAAGCCATTTGCCATAAGGAAAATAGACAATATAAAACCCGTAGATAATAATCCGGAATGGCTATTGTTAAGAATGTCGTTCACGATGTTAGCGATGGCGTCATAGGTATTAGGCGGTACTCCTTCTTTTACAAACTGAAGAAAATCAGCTTGAAAACCCTCAATAGGAATGTAAGGAATAAGATTTAGTATAAACAGCGCAAAGGGAAACAAGGCCATAAAAAAACTGAATGCAATGGCGCTAGCATGATAAGTAACCGCGCTTTCGGCAATTCCTAGTATGTATAATTCTAATAAATCATAAAAAGACAATCCTTGTAGCCAGGGTAGTTTTATCCTTTTTAGCGGACGAGCTAAATTGCGCAGTATTGGGATTCGTTCTATCCTTTGTTCTATTTCCTTGCTCATAGTTTTTTTTGGTATCAAAAAGCCTTCAAACTCAAATCCATATTGTAAATAGAATGGGTCAATGCTCCTGATGAAATGTAATTGACACCACATTCAGCATACTTTCGAATGTTGTTTTCGTTGATATTTCCAGAGGATTCAGTTTGGCATGTATCGCCAATTAGTGCTACCGCTTTTCGGGTATCATCAAAATCGAGGTTGTCAATCAAAATCCTATAAACACCTTGGTTTTCTAGAATCTCCTTTACCTCTTCGAGATTTCTTGCCTCTACAATGATTTTCAAATCTAGATTTTTTTGTTTTAAATAAGCTTTGGTTTTGGCTATAGCTAAAGAAATGCCCCCTGCAAAATCATTGTGATTGTCTTTGAGCATAATCATATCATACAAAGCAAAACGATGATTTTCACCTCCACCAATTTTTACGGCCCATTTTTCGCAAGCTCTAAATCCAGGCGTGGTTTTTCGGGTATCGAGAATTCGGGTATTGGTTCCTTCGAGTAAATTGACGTGTTTCTTGGTTTTGGTGGCAATGGCGCTCATTCGTTGCATGGAATTCAGCACCAAGCGTTCCGCTTTCAAAATAGATTGCGAACTTCCGAAAACAGTAAAAACAACGTCACCTTGCTTTACAAGTTTTCCGTCAGTTATGAAAATTTCTGTTTGCAAGGCTGGATCAACATATTCTAAAATCATTTTAGCGAAAGCCACACCTGCAATAATACCATCTTCCTTGACCAACAATTTGGCTCGTCCTATTGCCGAAACTGGAATACAAGCCAAAGAACTGTGATCACCCTCGCCCACATCCTCGCGAATGCCATTTTGTATAATGAGTTGTAATTCGTTTTCGAATTGTGTTTGGCTTATCATTTTATGGTGTCATTTTCAAAATGCTAAAGTAAGGCTTATTTTGTGTATTTGAAAATTTTCAAAAATGGCAATTCTGGAACTGATGTTATTTATTGAAACATTTAAAAATAAATCTAGTGACAATATTTCAATACTCAGATTAAATCGTTTATAAATTAAAATAGTCTTAGTTCACTTATCGACCCATTTGACAAAACTAATAAAACGGAGACAAACCTCGCTTCTTAAATATATTAAACAAATAATAAACAAGTTATTAAGTCAAAAATAAAGATAAAATAAAACGTTTTTTTGATACAAAAAAGAACAATTTTTCCTAAATTTACTATAAGTGCTTCAAGTATCAAATACACCTATTATTTTATTCAGTTGACTAAAAGGTCTCTTGACTAATTAATTTATATACTCCCCCAAATAAAAACCAAGAGGTGTCAATACACCTTTAGTGAAATAAACATAATCGTTACAACACTTTGAGGAATTAGACGAATTTAAAAAAAATACTATGTGGTGGCATTATCTATTAGTTTTTGTGGGGGCGTTTTTATTTGATGTCGTCCCTTTCCCATTTCCTCCTGCTTTTACCATCATGGTTTTTTTGCAGATTGTTTTTGGGTTGAATATTTGGGTGGTTATTACTATTGGAGTTGCCGGTTCCATTTTAGGCAGATATATTCTAACCTTATATATACCATTTATTGCTGGAAAAATTTTCAATCCAGCAAAGAACGAAGATGTACAGTATTTGGGTGGAGTAATGAAAAAAAATGGATGGAAAAGTCAAATGGTAATCATTGCTTACTCTTTGTTACCGCTTCCGACCACCCCCTTATTTGTAGCTTCAGGGATGGCAAAAATAAAACCTCTTTTTATAATCCCAGCCTTCTTCGTAGGGAAATTTATAAGCGACACCATTCTAGTGCATTTAGGAAAATTTGGCACTGAAAATGCCGAAAACATGCTTCTTGGAGCCATATCCTGGGAATCTATATCTAGTTTAGGTTTAGGGTTGCTCCTAATCAGTGCGCTTTTATTTATTGACTGGCGTTCCTTAATTCAAAATAAAAAATTCAATCTTAACTTCAAAATATGGAAATAGAAACCCTCTTCTTTCCTTTTTGAGTTGAAATTTAATACCCTAATTTTATTATAAAACAATATGGAAAAATCAAACCACATCCTATTTTTTGACAAAATCAGCATCTTGGATAAGACCTTTGAAGATGGAAATGGAATATTATTGAAAGAGTTTGACAATCCTGAAGAATTTCAAAAATCCATACTAGAACTTGTTGAGAATAAAGAAAAACGAATTGCAATGGGAAGAAATGCTTATTCTTTATCCCATTCAACCATTTGGGAAAATGTTGCCATCAAATATGGGTTGCTTTTTGGCGAATTAACAAATCGAGAAGAAGATCTGAAGTTCCGCTTGCCACCTATCAAACTAGACCATATTAAAGAACTTAGCACAGATTATGGAATGCTTCAATTTTCCAAATTTAGCGAGCCAGATCCTGAATTCGGTTATACTTTAGATGATAATGCAAGGGCATTAATAAATATGATCACTTATTACACGATTTATCAAGGTGAGGATGTTTTAAAATTATCGGATATCTATTTGAATTTTATAGAAGATATTCAACGAGAAGATGGTTTTTTTGATAATTATAAGAATTTCGACCGCCAATTAACGGAACAAAATAAAGAAGTAAATCTTGAAGACGCCAATGGAAGAGCTTTGTGGAGTTTGGGCTATGTCATTTCGCACAAAGAAACACTTCCTTTAAATTTAGTTATTCGAGCTGAAATATGTTGGAAAAAAGCATTTGATAGAATATATGAAATTAGCTCTCCAAGAGCAATTGCTTATACCCTAAAAGGGTTGTATTATTATTATTCTGTTCATCCAGAAGAAAACGTTAGGTTCTATATTGAGCAACTTGCCGATAAACTATTAGATCTTTATAACATCAATTATGAGGAATACTGGTGCTGGTATGAGGATTATATGACTTATGTCAATAATGTACTACCCGAGGCCATGATGTTTAGCTATTTAGCGACAGGAGAACCTAAATATCTCAAAATTGCCACAATAACCTTTGATTTCCTTTTGTCTCATTATTTCATGAAAGGGCAGCTCAAAGTAATATCGAATAGGGGATGGTTTAAAAAGAAAAATGAAAGAGTGTTTTATGGAGAACAACCTATCGAAGTATCTACTACAATTATCACTTTAGATCTGTTCTATCAAGTAACTAGAAATGTAAAGTATAAAGATCAACTTGAAGTTGCCTTCAATTGGTTTTTAGGAAACAATCACTTGAAACAAATTATGTATAATCCAGAAAACGGCGCTTCATATGATGGCCTAGAAGACAAAATGATTAACATTAATCAAGGAGCTGAATCGACTTTGTGCTTTTTTAAAGCGCAATTAATAATGAACAGATACGCTGAAGAAACAGTGCGAAAAACAAGGATATTAGAGGTGTAAATAAATTAGACATTTAAATACTATTTAAACCTTCTATTAACAAACCTAAGTCTTCTTTGGTATTAAAATGACTAAAGGAAATACGCAAACTTGGCTTTTTTAAATCCTCGCTTGAAAGCAGCTCTGCAAGAACATGTGACGGCCTAGCACTGCCTGATTGACAAGCACTGCCTCGGGATACAGCAATACCTTTCATATCCAAATTAAACAAAATCATAGAGGTTTTATCCTCAGAAAAAGGTAATAAAATATTTACTATAGTATAAAACCCTTCTTGGGTTCCATTAATTTCAAAAGTAGGAAATTCTACTTCGAGTTGGCTAATCAAATAATTTTTTAAATCAGAAATATGATTTTTTTCGGAGTCCAAATTAGCGTAAGATAATTCTAAAGCCTTTGCCATTCCAGCGATTTGATGCACCGCTTCTGTTCCTGGACGCAAGCCTTTTTCTTGATCCCCACCATAAAAAAAGGGTTGTAATCCGGAATTTTTTCGGACAAAAGCAAAACCAATCCCTTTTGGACCATGAAATTTATGGGCGCTTGCCACCATAAAATCAACAGGTAGTATTTGTAAATCAATTTCTGTTTTCCCAATAGACTGAACCATGTCCGAATGGAAAAGAGAATTGTGTTGTTGGCAAATACGACCCACTTTAACCAAATCCAACAACGTTCCTATTTCGTTATTCACATGCATTAGACTAACCAAGGTTTTTACATCTTGTGAAAGTAAACCTACTAAGTCAGTAATATCAATTTCGCCATTAGGATTAATCGCAACATAATCAACTTGAATGTCAAATTCTTTTTGCAAAGCTTGTACCGAGAATAAAACGGTGTGATGTTCTATTTTACTAGTAATAATTCGTTTTACCCCCAAATCTTTGACCGCCGAACGAAGAATCCAATTATTAGCTTCTGTTCCACAGGAAGTGAAAATAATTTCTCGGGAAGAAGCATTTAACTGTTTAGCGATTGCTTTTCTGGAAAGTTCTAATATACTTTTGGCATTTCTCCCAAAACTATGCGTTGATGAGGGATTACCATAGTCTTCCATTAACACTTTTGACATTTCTTGAACTACTTCCGGACGGAGTTGCGTGGTAGAGGCGTTATCGAGATATACTTTTTTCATCGGTGCAAAGTTATGAAATATCAATTGTGATTTCGCTACTGTAAATTCGCATTTTTTTTCTATTTTTGGGCAAATATTTTACAAGATGAAAAGAATTGTTAATCTATTAGTTTTAGCGCTATTATTAAACAGTTGTGATGACGGGAACTTGGTTCTAGAAACCATAAATTTTGAAAATGCCACCACCCAAATCTGCAACACTAACAATATTCTTTACAAACTAAAGGAAAAAGAAGCTTTATTACTCGAAATAGCCTCTAATTCATTCGTAAGCGAACCTACCACAATCGGAGTTCCCGCCGAAATAACCATTAGCGGAAGCAATCGGGTAGTTTATCGTTTTTACAACGGAAATGTTGCAGCCAACAACATTTGTGAAACCATCGCGCCAGCAACCCCATATGTTATTGACCAGTGGACTGCAACAGGAGGGACTATACAAATTACCACAACCGCTATAAAAACGTCAAACCCTACTGACAATAGCACTAAAATTTCAGGCTACAACCACAATGTCATTTTCAAGAATATCACTTTTGCAAAAGCCAATGGAACCCAGGTTTACGAAACCTTCCCTTTTGGAGATTATATAACCGCGGCTACCATTTTGCCTTTTAGTTTTGATAAAACACTAGAAAGATGTACCGATAACACGCCAAACACACTTTATAATTACTCTAGCAGCGAAGCTTTAACCTTAGAAATCGACCCAGATTTAATATCCAATGATGTAACGCCTCTAAATACTCCAAGAACGGGACTAATTGGTTATACTAACATCCTAAAGTACCGGTTGTATGCTGGACTTATAACAGGTAGTTATTTCTGCAATACTAGCATTCCTACTACTCCTACCATTAGTCAAGAGTGGGATTCCAAAGTTGGAGTTCCTGGCATAAGCGGCATCATCGAAGTAACTACTACCACTAACGGAACAGGGTTTAAACACACCATTGTACTCAAAAAAGTAACTTTAAAGAAAGGGAATAGCGATTTTACGCTTGGCGACAGCTATATTTATGGAGAGTTGTTGACGAATTAAGTTAGTTTACTTACTCTGCTTTATAAAAACTTCCGTAGCGCCCAAACCATATTTTTGATAATTGCCATCTTGAAAAGCAATGTTGTCGTAACGACCCAATAAAAAATCCAGCTCAGATTTCAGGATTCCTTCTCCAACACCATGGATAAATACAATTTTAGGGATTCGATTGCGTATGGCAAATTCTATGTGGCGTTTTGCCGTTTCGGATTGCAAGGTAAGAATGTCATAATTTGACATGCTACGATGGTTGGGAACTAATTTTTCGATGTGTAAATCAAATTCAGGGACTGAAATTTCATGCTTATCTTTACGTTCTTTTACCAAACTTCGGGGTTCTGGGATTTCTTTTTCCTTAGCAATAGCATGGGAATTAATACTTTTAATAGAGTCTAGTAAATTACTGGAATTGTTTATTTTAAGCAATTCATTTACAAAAAAAGTCATCGTAAAACCATCCTCCGTTTCTATAGTTACTTCCTTATCTTTGACTGAAACAACAACGCCATTTATAGCCTCATCAAGTACGCAAACTTGGTCGCCTTTACTGAACATCTTCTTCTTTTTTTTCTTAATTTTTACTTGGTGTTATCCCACTAAAACGCATCATTCCAAACATAAAAACTACGATAGCAATAACCATTATATACACATTTTTTCGGATCTTTAATTGCTCATATAAAGCAACTAGGATAGCCAAAATTAATATCGGAATTACAATCTTTTTCATATCTTTAACAATTCGATTTCCAAAAGTAAGGAACTTTAAAATAGTATCATTTAGTATTGAAAAAGTTTTTTATTTATTTGTATATCCGTAAAAATAGCACCGATGGATTTAGAAAACTACATGCTTCCATGTTTAAGTAAAACCCTATTTGGATTGGAGTGCTTGGGCTGCGGTGCACAACGCGCTTTACTATTCCTGCTCACAGGTGATTTTATTGGTGCATTTCAAATGTATCCTGCCATTTACGCCAAACTACTATTTTTAGGTTTGATTGGTTTGGGATTGGTAGACAAAAACAGAAATTACCATAAATCGATTATCGTAATGGCAGTTCTAACAGGATTATTCATGCTAGGGGGCTACATTTATAAACAGTATTAAAAATAAAATCATTAAATCTCTTGTTGTCCTTTTTGATATATTTGCAGTGCTGTTTTAAAATAAACTTTAAAAAACCACATGATTCTATTAAAACTCATTCGATATCAAAATTTACTAATGCTGGCGTTGATGCAGTTCCTTTTTAGATATGGATTTTTGAAATTACAAAACGTCCAGTTGGCTTTAACCGATTGGCAATATGGGTTATTGGTTTTGGCAACCGTGTCTATTGCCGCTGGAGGATATATTATCAATGCCATTCTGGACGTGAAAACCGATACGGATAACAGGCCAAACACTATTATTATTGGGAATTCCATTTCTGAAGCTAAGGGATATAATCTGTATATTGGCTTCACCGTTATTGGGGTGGTCTCCGGGTTTTATTTATCAAATACCATCAATAAACCTAGCTTTGCCTCACTATTTATAATTATTGCGGCAACACTTTATTTTTACTCCTTGAGTTTGAAACAAAGTTTACTTATTGGAAACCTAATTGTAGCTCTCCTTCTTTCGTTTAGTCTTTTGATTGTTGGAGTTTTTGATTTGTACCCTGTTACTTCTGAAGAAAACAGACCCATCATGGGATTGCTATTCGGCATCCTTTTAGATTATGCGATTTTTGCTTTCCTCCTCAATTTTATCCGGGAAATAGTCAAGGATTTGGAAGACGTAAAAGGGGATGCGCACCAAGGAATGCGAACCTTACCTATTATTTTTGGGGTTAAAAAAACCACAAAAATTGTTTTGGCATTGAGTTTAATTCCCATCATTTGCATCGTATATTATCTCAATTATTACCTATTTCAGTCGGGATTAATCATTAGTACGATTTATGGGTTTGTCTTTATACTGGCACCGCTTATTTATTTTACTCTTAAAATCATGCCTGCCACGCAAACAAACGATTTTCACCATCTGAGTGCCGTTCTCAAATGGGTGCTATTTTTCGGAATACTTTCAATTGTGGTTATTAGCCTAAACATAAAACACCATGCTTAAAAATAAATTACAAAACTATCACCTGGTTCTAGCTTCGGGTTCACCAAGACGTCAACAATTTTTTAAAGATTTAGACCTGAATTTCGAAATTAGACTCAAAGATATCGAAGAAATATATCCGCCAGAATTAAAGGCTGAGGAAATTACCAACTATTTGGCCGAATTAAAAGCCAGCGCTTTTGAAGGGGAGTTGCAAGCCAATGAAATCCTTATCACGAGCGACACCATCGTTTGGCACAACAACAAAGCTTTAGGGAAACCAAAAGACGAGCAAGACGCTTTTGATATTTTAAAATCATTATCGAACTCAACTCATGAAGTAATCACATCGGTTTGTTTTAAAACGAATAGTAAAACCAAGCTTCTTCACGAAATAACCAAAGTAACATTCAATGAATTAAGTGATGAGGCAATTCGCTATTATATAAAAAAATACAAACCCTTCGATAAGGCGGGCGCTTACGGTATCCAGGAATGGATTGGTTTTGTGGGTGTTTCAAAAATTGAAGGATCTTATGCTAATGTTATGGGGATGCCTACAGATAAAGTTTATGAATATTTGAGTAATTTAGCGTAAAAATATGAAAATATGAAATTTTTAAACGATTTTACCCAAGAGGCTATAGGTACTGGAATCCTATTCCTTTTAGTAATTATATTGCGAATAATCACCTCAAAATTAGTACGACGCTATGCCCGATTAAGCCATATAATGGAACATCGGACTAATTTGGTTGTTAAGTACCTTCACTTGCTAATTAATATTCTGGCAGCTATTGCCTTGATAATGATTTGGGGGGTGCGCACCAAAGATATTTTTATTGCAGTTTCGTCCTTTACAACCGTTGTAGGGGTTGCCATGTTTGCCCAATGGTCAATTCTGAGTAATATTACTTCTGGAATTATCCTGTTTTTTTCTTTTCCGTTTCGAATTGGTGATTTCATTTGTATACACGACAAAGATTTTCCAATCGAAGCTGAAATCGACGATATTCGAGCCTTTCATGTTTATCTGAAAACTAAAGACGGACAAATGGTTGTTTATCCTAACAATTTGCTGTTGCAAAAAGGAATTTCAATCATAAAACACCCTGATGAAACTATAGAATTTACAGATTGATTAGGATTCCAAAATCAGGAATTACAACTCAACTATTTTTTTAAAACTCAATTCATCAAAATGGTTAATTACCATATCTGCTGGAGATAAATCTTGTTTTTTTGAATGTTCGCTTACATAACCAATACAAAAAATCCCTGCCGCTTTTGCTGCAATAACGCCATTAGCGCTGTCTTCTATCACGATGCAGTTCTCTTTTGGTGCAATCGATAATGAAGCGGCATGCTCAAATATTGCTGGATGTGGTTTAGAATTAGGGAAATCCTCACCGCTCACGATATGGGTAAAATATTGATACAATCCAAAACGCTTGAAAACACGGTCAATCGTGACTTTAGAAGCCGAAGAAGCCAAAATTAAATGCATTCCGTTTGCGTGTAAATCTTTGATTAATTTCTCCACACCATCCATTAATGCTAAATCTTCTTTCGTATCGAAAGCGTCATTAAAAATGGTGCGCTTCCTTTGGATTAAATCATCCACCTCAGCTTCAATTGGAAATAAATCTTTCAATTTTTGAAAGGTATTACGAGTAGAATTTCCCGTGAACGAAGTGTAAATCTCCTCTGATACGACTATGTTTAGTTCGGCAAATTGTTTAAAATAAGCGAAATGGTGAACGGGTTCCGTGTCAACGATTACGCCATCCATGTCAAAAATTACGGTTTGAATCATATTGGGTATTAGGTCTTGGGTTTTGGGTTATGAGTTTTAATTGAAGCTGATTGTGATGATCGATTACTCTTTTTTTAGTAAATATCGAATCACGGTTTCGGCGGCATACAAACCGAATAATCCGGGCATATAGCTGTTGGTTCCGTAAAAGGATTTCTTATAATTAGACCCATCGGTCATTTTCAAACTGTCATTATCTTGAATTTCCGACGAAAAAACCACTTTCAATTTGTCAATTTTCACTTCTTTCAAACGTCGGCGAATCGTTTTTGCCAGAAAGCAATTTACGGTATTGGTAATATCGGCCACCTTCACTTTAGAAGCTTCCATCTTCCCTCCCGCTCCCATACTGCTGATAATTTTCACTCTCTTGCGCTTGGCAGCAATAATCAAATTCAATTTGGGTGTAATGCTGTCAATGCAATCCAAAACATAATCATATTCCTCCGAAACAATTTCGAAAGCGCGCTCTGGCGATAGAAATTCCTTAACTCGGGTTAGTTTCAATTCTGGATTAATATCCATCAATCTATCGCCAACAATAGTTACTTTGGGCTGACCAACTGTTGAATGCAAGGCCGGCAATTGTCGGTTGATGTTGGTGATATCGACTATATCCCCATCCACAATGGTCATTTTTCCAACTCCTGCCCTTGCCAAAAATTCTGCAGCAAAGGAGCCTACGCCTCCCAATCCCACAACCAAAACATTGGCGTTTTTTAATTTTTGTAATCCTTCGGGTTTAAATAAAAGTTCCGCTCTTTCTGTCCATTCTCCCATTTTGTCATTGCGAGGCACGAAGCAATCTTATCCTCTTTTTAAGTTTATTTATTTTTTTGAACGCAATTAATGCTACTCTAGTCAGACCTTGGTATCGGCTCATCTATTTTTAAAAACCTTTTTGAAATTTGCATTTACCATTTTTTGCAATTCTTCCACTTCAATATTTTTATATTTCGCTGCCAATTCATAAACGCCTTGAATTCCCTCTTCAATAGTATCGGTTTCCAAGAAAAATCGATCGTTTGGAACACTCGTAAAAACGGATTCTAATGTGGGATTTCGTAACAAATTTTTACCAAACGAAACATAAAATCCAGCAGCAATTACTTGTTGGGCCAACTGTTCGTTTTTGGAAAATCCGTGAATGAGCATTGGAACGGTAATCTTCATTCTTTTCTTGATTTCGATGAGTTCCTGAAAAGCCGCCACGCAATGTATCACAACTGGTTTTTGGTGTTTCTCGGCTAAAGCCAATTGTTTTTCGAATACCGATTGCTGAACTTCAAACGGCGTTTCACTGCGTTTATCCAATCCACATTCACCCAAAGCCAAACATTCCGACAAGGCCAATTTCTGGTCCACGATTTGAAAATCTTGTTCCAATCGGTTTTCTTCAATATACAAGGGATGAATTCCGATGGAATAAAACGGAATCGTGGCGTCAAATTCCTGTGGATATTGATTGACTAATTCCAATACATCCGATTGATTCGTGAATTGGTGGGTATGTAAATTGAAGAATTGCATAGCGCAAAAATAGTTTAAAGTTACTATGCCACAAAGTTTTTTATCTTTGTGGAAATAAATGGTATTTATGTTCCAAATTTTAGCCCAAATAAACAAACTCTTGTTGCCTAGTTTTACCAAAAAAGGACTGGATTTGGCCAAAGCCAAGAAATGGCAAAAGGCGCTCATTGGCTATCGGTATTACGTAACCGCAAGAGCATTAGATTGTTGATTTAGGATTATTGGTCGACCATTTTGGAATTTAAAAAAATAGACTTAATTTGTATTTTCAATTTGCAAATCATATAATTATACCTATATTTGCACCCACAAAATAGGCCTTGTGGCGCAACTGAATAGCGCACTTGATTACGGCTCAAGAGGTTACTGGTTTGAATCCAGTCAAGGTCACGAATAAATACTATTATAAGAAAAAACGCCAAGCTCGCTTGAGCGTTTTTTTGTTAATAGTATTTTCAAAGCGGAGCTTTATTGGATGTTGCGAAGCAAAATCAAGCCAAAAACAACAGATTGAAATCTTTGATTGAAAAGACTTTCCATTTCCACTACGGATCTCTATCTGGAACGACGAAGTCAATCCATTTAAATACATAACAGATTTGTGAATAACAAACCTAAATATAAATGACGGACTATTTCCTAGATATTGAATACAACAACCTTACTTACGGCGAGGAAGAAGTCAATTTCAAGGAATTTGAATGTTGCACATTCAATCACTGTGATTTTTCGCAATGTGTGTTTCTGGCCGTAACTTTTATCGATTGTGTTTTCAACGATTGTAATTTCAATGCTACCAAAATCAATTATGTAGCGCTGAGAACCGTGACTTTCAATCGTTGCGAGATGAAAGAAGTCAATTTTGCCATGTGCGACAAATTGATTTTCGACATTGCCTTTACCTATTGTGTACTGGATTTCGCGAAGTTTTATACCTTAAAACTCAAAGACACTTCCTTTATGCATTGCAGCCTTATAGCCGTTGATTTCATGAGCGCCGATTTAACCGAGGTCGTTTTTGACGCTTGCGATTTGTACCGTTCTGAATTTGCCAAAGCCATTGCTGACAAAGCTAATTTCAAAACCAGCTACAACTATACCATTGACCCCACCAAAACCAAAATCAAGAAAGCTGTTTTTGCTTTGGAAGGTTTAAAAGGACTTTTGGTAAAATACGATGTGGTGGTGGAATAATCTCTATTCATACTCGAACAATCCGGATTTAGTAGTATATAAAAATCCTTTTGAGACTAATAAGATAAATTTGATATACTTGGACTGCAATCCGCTAAGGAGTAGCGACAACCTAACTAATTTTGGGTGTATAGTCGCTACTTTATAGCGAGTATATACAAGTTATGGGCAAGTTTAAAAGACATATCAGCCAGAAAAGAGAACCATCAAAGGACAACTATGATAGTTCTTAAAATATTTTGTAAAATTGATAATCAAAAGTGGAGTCCAAAACACACTAAAAAAATGGGGCGTAATCCGAAAAGCCTTATGAGTAGGAAAAATTCAAAAAAGTACGACATGAAATATACCAACTATACTCTGACTTTAAATGCAGAAGGAGGAGAAAAAAGAGGAGAATTCGCAACTGCAAGGAGAGGTGAGGCTAATGATTTATACAATAGTATTGGAATACCCGGACTTGAAGAATTACTGTCTGACGGTTATGAAATCTCTGGAACAACCCCTCTTATTACAACATGGAAAAATGAGAAAACAGGGGATTCTTTTACGTTTACAGAGGGCATTTTATTTCATTTAATTAAAAGATAGCCCATAACAGCGTGTAAGCAATATTGCCTTGCCGCAGGTGCAACACAAGGCAACATCGCCTACACGCAAAACGTTATGGGCAAGTTTAAAAACCAAGACGGTCTGCGAAAGCCAAAGGGCTGACCACCCAATGTGACAAAAAATAATTATTAAAAAAGTGGAGACCAGAACCCACTTTAAAAAACGGGGCGTATTCTGAAAAGCCTTATGAGTAGGAATGACTTTTAAAATGAAATACAATGAAAAAAATAATACTGATATTGACTCTCTTTCCTTTTTTAATCGCAATGCAATGTGAAGATAATTATTGTTATGCATCAATTAAACAAAAAACAAAACCTAACCTAATTACTGTTGAAAATTTTAAAGCAATATACAATTTGGGGGATGTCATTTGGTTAAATTCAACTTTAGAGAGAAATCAAATATTTGATTATCCAAATGAAACTATTGATTTATTTAGTTATCCTTTAGAATTTGAATTTGGAATTCAATTTTACAAGTCATCAGTATATAATCCTCAAACATATCTATGTGCAGGTAAGAATACTACAGAGTTCACCAATGGCTACTTAAATGAATGTAACTTATTTGTTTATGAAAAAACAGACGATAAATTAAAAAGCAGGATTGGAATTAAACTTCTTGAAACAGGAAATTTTACAATTACAATTCACAATATTGCTACATTTAGAAATAGTGGTTTAACTTGTGAAGACAAAGGATTAGATATAAATACTACGTTTAGTAATAATAATGAACAAAGTATTAATTTTACGGTGCAATAATGAAAAGCTATAAAAACCAGCCCATTACAGCACATTTGCAATAGGCGGGTTTCGTGCTCCGCAGACAGTTTAGTGGTAGCCGAAAGTTTTGTGCTCCGCATCGACATTTGTACTGAAAAGCCCGCCCATCGCCAAGCGGCATAACGTTACCAGTAATTTTTCGAAAGTGTAAAAAAAACAAACTTTTTCTTAGAGTATTACCAATTTTTGGTAACTTTGCAGAAAATAAAAAATTATGGGACGTAACACATCAGTTTCTTTAGGAAACTATTTTGAAAGTTTTGTTGATAATACTGTTTCTGAAGGCAGATTTAAAAATGCAAGTGAAGTTATTCGAGCAGGTTTAAGATTATTGGAAGAAGAAGAAAACAAAATAGTTGCTCTTAAGAAAGCAATTAGCGAAGGTGTTGAAAGTGGTTTTGTTGAAAATTTTAATCCTAAAAAACATCTTGAATTACTAAAAGCCAAAAAACGAAATGGCTAGATACATTCTTACCAACAAAGCTGTTGAAGACTTATCAAAAATTTGGGAATATACATATGAAGTTTGGTCAGAGAATCAAGCTGACAAATATTATTTTGAGTTATTAGTTGATTGTCAAGAATTGGCTGAAAATCAATCTTTAGGTAAAAATTATAATGAAATAGAAAAAAATCTTTTTGGTTTCAACTCTAGTCAACATCTTATTTTTTATAGAATACTGAATACAGCAAAAATAGAAATTATTAGAATTTTGCACTCAAGAATGGATTTGAAAAATAGAATTCAAGAATAAAAAACTACTGGTAATACCCGTTTGAAGCAATTGCTTAAACCAGTTGTCGTTTTCCGCTGGAAAATCTTATATTAGCAAGAAATAAATCTTTCACGAAGCCGCCATTGGCTTCAAGCTGCAAAACGTTAAACAATCCTCCCGTCTTCCATCGTAATGGTTCTGTTGGTTCTTTTGGCAAAATCAATATCGTGGGTGACAATCAACAAAGTCTGGTTGTTTTCCTGAGTCAGTTTTTTGAAAATATCAAAAACGAGGTCGCTATTTTTCTTATCTAAATTTCCTGTGGGTTCGTCTCCCATAATAATCAAAGGGTCATTAATCAAAGCACGTGCAATAGCCACTCTTTGCTTTTGGCCGCCACTGAGCTGGTTGGGCATTTTAAGCGCTTGGTCTTCCATGTCCAAGGTTTTTAGGTGTTCCATCGCGCGGTGTTCTACTTCTTTCTGAGAATATTTACCCAACTTCATACCGGGTAACATCACGTTTTTCAATACATTGTATTCCGAAAGTAAATAATGAAACTGAAACACAAACCCTATATTTTCGCTACGTATTTGCGCCAATTCCTTGTCTGGTTTTCCCGTAATTAATTCTTCATGAATAAACAATTGTCCTTCATAATCGGTATCCATAGTGGAAAGCAGGTACAATAAAGTCGATTTTCCGCAACCTGATTTCCCAACAATAGAAACAAACTCGCCATGATCGATACTCATGTTGATTTCTTTAAGCACCTGAAATTTTACAGGATCAAAAAAATATTTAGACAAACCAATGGTTTCGATTACTTTATTTCCCATGTTATTTCCCTCTAATAATTTCTACCGGATCTACCCTACTAGCTTTCAAAGCGGGGAACAATCCGGCAATAGCCGTTGTGAATAAGGCAAACGTAATTCCTATAAAATAAAATAACGGATTATAGCTGATAGGATATGTTTTTATGGTGGGCAAAGCAGCCGTCATAAAAGGAATGATGTCAATTATGGAGGAGAAAATATAACCAAACAGCAACCCAAACAATCCGCCTACCAAACCTATAATCAGAGAAAGGGAAACAAATATCCATTTGACATCACTGCCCGAAAAACCCGTGGCTTTCAAGATGGCAATGCTGTCCATTTTTTCGTAAATCATCATATTCAGAATATTATAAATCCCAAAACCCGCCACAATCAGCAACACCACGCCTACGGAATAGGAAATGATACTTCGTACCGAGCTTCCGGTTTCGAACTGGGAATTGGTGGTTTGATAATCTATCGTGTCCACATTAAATTTACTTTGAAACTCTTTGGCAACAATTCGGGCCGAAGTCATGTCGAACAATTTTACTTGAATGTCGGTAATGTAATTTGTGGGTTCGCCTAATATTTTCTGCGCCGTATCCAATGAAGTATAACTGGCAACATCATCAATTTCGGCAATGCCAATTTGCGATATACCAACGATTTTAAGCGATGCTAAACTGCCTTTAGAAGAGGTGATTTTTATAATATCACCCGTTGTGAGCAACATTTTATCGGCTAATCCTTTTCCGATAATGATGCTGTTGTTTTGCATCAAATCAGTCAGATTTCCTTCGATGATGTAATCGCTGATTTTGAATAATTTTTCTTCCGACAGTACATCGATTCCATTAATTACCCCCGAAATAGCGATAGTTCCCGAATTGAAAAATACAGGCGTGGTTACCTTTGGCGCCACGTCGATAATCCGAGAATCTTCTTTTAAAACCCTAATGATGGTTTCGCCATTGTAGATGGATTTCCCTCTATCCTTTGGCTTTATGGAATTGACAAAATTAATATTGTCTTTGTATTGCGCCGACAAAGAAATGGGTTGATTTTCAGTAGGTTTAATTTCATTATACAAAAGAATATGAGGCGTTCTGTTAAGCATCAAGCCATCTAGCATATCGTTTAAACCATGCATAAAACTCACCAAGGAAATAAACATGGCAATACCAAAAGTTACGCCAATAGCGGCTACGACCGTTTGTTTTAGTCGTGCCCGAAGCAAATGCAGTGCTATATTCAGGATGAGTTTGTAGTTCGTCATTGGGGTTTATAAATGGTTTCTTTTGCTTGTAAACCTTCCAATATTTCTGCTTTTTGATAATCACTCAATCCAATTTTAACTTTTCTTTTCTCGTCTTTATTCACCAAAACATATTGGCCTTGAATCAAATAACTTTTCGGAATGGTAATAACCTTCTTTTTTGTTTTGATGACAATATTGGCTTCGGCGGTTAAATTTGGATAGAGCTTTTGTGGTGGTTTCACAAAATGGGCTTCTATTTTAAAAGTACGGGAACGCTCCTGCATGATGGGATAAATTTTGTCCACCACAGCTTCAAAAACTTGTCCTTTATAACTGTCCATCGTCACCAAAACCTTTTGACCCAAGTTTACGAGAACCATGTCATTTTCATCAACTTCCAATTCAAGCAAAATGGAATTCGATTCGCCAATAACGGCCAATGGGGTTTGGGTGGTGATTAAAGTTCCTTCTTTCACTGGGATATCAAACAATTGTCCTGAAAAAGCACTTTTGACACTAAAATCACTTTGGGATTTTTGACTAATTTTTAGGTTGATATTGTTCCGACTTTGATCGTTTTGCAACTGGGCTTTGAGTTGTGCCAATTGCTTTTTTGCAGTTTCGTAATTGATTTTGGAACTCTTATATCCCAGTTCTACCCTTTCAAAATCAACTTCAGAAATAATTTGGTATTGCTTTATCCTTTTATTCCTATTGTAAATGGATTCGTCCAACGCTAATTTGTCTTTGGCAGCTTGCACTTTCATTTCCATCTCGGAAATTTTATCCTGAATATAGTGATTGCTTTCCTGACTCAATTGGTAGGCTAATCGGGCATTTTCAGTATTCAAATCGGCTTTCTCTTGCTCTAACTCAAACAATAGTTGACCTTCTTTAACAGACTGTCCAACAGCAACTTTTATTTTTTGCAAAACCCCATTTACCGTTGAATAAACCGTGTATTGCCCAACTGCTTTTACAACACCGGATGCATACACACTTTGGGTTACATCACCAACGGTGGGTTTGATTTCTTCGGAGTCTTTTTTGGAACAGGAAATACTAATTAAAAAAAATATAGAAAGGAATGATACTACTGTAGCCCTCATTTTAGATGCTTTTAAAAAATATTGATAAAATGGAAGAATTTTACATCCAAATATACGACAAAATAGCCTTTGTAAATACATATTAGCCTTATAATTATAGGAAAAAGTGGCGTTTTAAGGTTACCAAAGAATGAGTTACAACTGCTTTTCCATTATATAATCTTCCATTAAATAACCTTGCCCAATAGAAATATCTTCTTCGGCAATGATTTCAAAACCCATTTTTTGATAAAAGACAAAGGCCTTATTGAATCGGTTCACATTCAAAGAAAGCTTGTCGGAGCGGTTTTCTTTGGCTAAAGCCACAATTTTGTCTAACATCAATTTCCCCATTCCTTTGCCCTGATGTTCAGTAAGTAAATAGAATTTGTGCAATCGAGTAGAGTTTGAATTCAAATAATGGTGTTCGTAAGAGGCAAAACCAAGACAAATTTCATTTTTCTTCAGCACAAAAAAATGATGCTCTTTTTGCGTTAAATTAGCAATCAAAGTTTCTTCAGAATAGAAACTATCCAACATGAAATTGATTTGCGCTTTGGATAAGATTTCACCATAGACCACTGGCCATGTTGCAAAAGCTATTTCCCGAATTGTTTTGAAATCTTTTGTCGTAGCCTCAGAAATTGTTATCATTGTAGGAGGATGAATTTCGTTAGAACTTCTAAATTTTATTCATATACACAAAACCAGGCTACATACTAATCGAGCTTGCCATCAAAATAGGACATCCATTTTCCTTGTACTTTCATTACCTGTTCAATGACGTCACGAGCGGCTCCTTTGCCTCCGTTTCTGTGCGAAATATAACGGGAAATAGCTTTGATTTCTGGACTTGAATCTTGTGGACAAGTTGGTAATCCTACTAATTGCATCACATGATAATCGGGAATATCATCACCCATATACAAAACCTGTTCTGGTTTGATATCGTAGAGTTCAATATATTCTTTATAAGTTTCAACTTTGTCAGGTGTACCTAAATGGATATCAGTTATTCCTAAATTTCTCAATCGCACCCGAACCCCTTCATTGCTCCCGCCCGAAATAATACAAACGTTATACCCACTTTCTACAGCAGCTTTCATCGCATAGCCATCGCGAATATTCATCGTTCGCAGAATCTCTCCTTCGCCAGTTACAAAAACGGAGCCATCTGTCAATACACCATCGACATCAAAAATAAAAGTGGTGATGTCGTTCATTATTTGTTTATAGCTTTTTGCCATTATTTTGTATGGATTGGGTTATTATTTTATATATATTTTTCCGATTTTCGTCTGATAAAAAATTCAAATGACGCTCAATGGTTGTATTGTCATTGCGGCTAGCAGGGCCTGTTTGCACCTCTTTTGGAGAAAGTGTTATTCCCTTGTTTGCCGTTTCCAAAATTAAGGGTTTTAAAACTTCAAAAGGAATATTATTTTCAAGGCAAATTTCATTGCTAATTTGGTATAGCTGATTCACGAAATTATTCACAAAAACTGCCGAAACGTGCAAGGCTTGTCTTTGAATCTCAGTAATTTTTAAAACTTTATTGGAAATTGAGTAAGCCACTTTTTCTAATAGGTCAAAATCTACCTCATTTTCACTTTCCAAACAAATGGGAATTTCACTGAAGTCAACAGCCACATTTTTCGAAAAAGTTTGCAAGGGATAGAAAACCCCTCTCCTATTCTTAGAGTCCAATACATCAATGGAAACACTTCCCGAAGTATGGACAACAAGGCGATTTTCGAAAGGCAATTGAGAAGAAACCGCCGCAATAGCATCGTCAGAAACCGCTAAAATATACAGGTCGGCTTCCGCTAAATCTGTATAGTTATCGATAATTTTATGAGAATCTAAAAGGGGTACTAATGATTCTTTTTGTCTTGAAAACACTTGTGCCAAATCGATATTTTTGCTTTTGGAAAAAGCTTTTATCAAATGTTGGGCAACATTTCCGGAACCAATAATAATCACATTAATCATTGGACAAAATTAGCGAAAAAAAATAAAAACCAATACTCGATGTCAACAATTGAATTTCAAAAAGAAATTGTAATACACTTGCCCTTCAGGACGCTTAATTTTGGATTAAATTAACAATTGTACAAATAAGCAAGTCAACAATTTTAAGTACTTTTGTCCCACTTTTACAAAACGTAATTTCTTACAGATGAATTCAAAATTAGTTTCCTTTTTATTCTCCACACGTTTAATGGCGATGCTTTTCCTAACTTTTGCTATTGCAATGGGTGCTGGAACTTTTATCGAAAGTAAATACAATACAGATACGGCACGGATTTTAGTCTATAACTCTTGGTGGTTTGAAGGAATCATGTTACTTTTTATGATCAATTTTATTGGAAATATAAAACGCTATCAATTGCTAAGAAAAGAAAAATGGGCTACACTTATGCTGCATTTATCTTTTGTTTTCATCATTACTGGAGCTTTCATCACTCGATACATCAGTTATGAAGGCATGATGCCCATTCGCGAAGGCTCTGCCGAAAATAAATTTTATTCAGACAAGATGTACCTCACCCTTTTTGTCGATGGGGAATATAAAGGCGAAATGAAACGCCGTGTTTTCGAAAAACCATTACTACTTTCGCCGGTTACCAATAATGATTTTTCAATTTCCAACAACTTTGCCGACACCCAATTTAAAGTGAAGTATGATAATTTTATCATGGGGGCAAAACAAATTATTGAGCCCGATGCAAAAGGGGTTTTATACCTAAAATTAGTGGAAGCCGGAGACAGTGGTCGGGAAGAACACTTTCTAAAAGAGGGAGAGGTTCAAAACATTCACAATGTCCTTTTTGCGCTAAATAAATTTACCGAAGGAGCTATAAACATCACTATAAAAGGGAATACTTCCACAATTCAAACCCCATTTGAAGGGAATTTTATGCGCATGGCGGATAAAATGCAAGGAAAAGTTGCCAAAGACGTTACACAACCCTTAATGATGCGTTCATTATATAGCATTGGGGAAAAACGCTTTGTTTTTCCTGATCCCGCTGAAAAAGGGGTAATAGGCTATGAATCAAAAAATGATTTTAAAGCGAAGGGCGGAGATAATGCTTTAACTGTAAAAGTATTGGCTGATGGACAAGAGAAATCAGTAACGGTATTGGGTGCTAAAGGTAAAGTTGGCGAATCTAAATCGGTTAAAATTGGGGAATTAGAATACACTTTTTTCTATGGAAGCAAAGCACACACTTTACCTTTTAGCATCAAACTCAATGATTTTATTGCCCAAAAATATCCTGGAACGGAGAAAAGTTATTCTTCATTTGAAAGCCAAGTCACCGTTCAGGACTCCATCACACCTTTTGATGCTAGAATATATATGAATCATGTTTTAGATTATAAAGGGTTCCGATTTTTTCAATCTTCATTTGATCCGGACGAAAAAGGAACCGTGTTATCCGTAAACCATGATTTCTGGGGAACTTTGATTACGTATATTGGTTATTTCATGTTGTTTTTTGCCATGATGTCAATACTGTTTACCAAGTATTCCCGTTTTGCTGATTTGAAACGAAAACTGGAAGTGGTGAAGGATAAAAAATCGAAATTAGTACCAATATTAGTTTTGCTGTTCGGTTTTACGGCTTTCGCCCAAAATCATGGTGCACCTACTCCAAGCCTAAAACAATTGGACTCCCTAATCAATAAACGCAAGGTAACCGAGGTTCATACAGCTAAATTCGGAAGGTTGATTGTTCAGGATGCCGGCGGAAGAATGAAACCTATAAATACCTTCTCGTCTGAATTGTTGCGAAAAGTAAGCCACAAAGACAGCTATAACGGAATGAATTCAGATCAGGTATTTTTATCGATGATAGCAGATGGAAATCTTTGGATACAAGTTCCTATGATTTATATCAAGGCCGGAAACGACAGCATTCGGAAAATTATTGGTCTCGACAAGAATGCAAAATACGCTTCTTTTATATCCTTTTTCGACACCACTGGAAATTATAAATTAGGACCTTATTTAGGGGATGCCTACAAAAACGCAAATCCCAACCAATTCGAAAAAGATTTTATCGAAACGGACAAAAAAGTGAATTTGATGGACAATGCGCTAAGCGGAAGTATTTTGAAAGTTTTTCCGATTCCAAATGACCAAAACAACAAATGGATTTCTTATGCCGAATTAGAGCATGCAGGTTTAAAAGGGATGGCAGCAACCTATACCCGAAGCATTCTACCCTTATATTTTGGAGCATTAGACCGCGCTAAAGCTAACAATAATTACAAACAAGCTGATGAATTATTGGAGAGCATCAACGGATTCCAGAAAAAATTTGGCAACAAGGTAAGGCCAAGTGAAGAAAAAATAAATCTCGAAATCCTGTATAATAAATATGATATTCTACCCAAACTGTTTTATTATTACTTGTTGGGTGGTATTTTCATGTTGGCGTTTGCATTATTAAACATCTTTTTTGATAAAAAAATATGGAAAGTAACGGTCAATACTTTTCATGTTTTGATTGGTTTCGTTTTTGGCTTACATACTTTGGCTTTAATCGCCCGATGGTGCATTTCCGGTCATGCGCCTTGGAGTAATGCTTATGAGGCCATTGTTTATGTAGCTTGGGCTACCATGTTTTTTGGATTGGCCTTCGACCGAAAATCAAAACTTACCGTGGCTTCGGCGGCTTTTGTCACATCGATGATTTTTATGGCTGCCAACGCCAATTGGATTGATCCAGAAATAGCCAATCTCCAACCGGTTTTAAATTCCTATTGGTTGATGATACACGTGGCGGTAATCGTGGCAAGTTATGGCCCATTTGCCTTGGGAATGATTTTAGGTATCGTTTCTTTACTGTTGATTCTATTTACCAACGAGAAAAACAAAGCCAAAATGAATTTAAACATCAAAGAAATCACTTACATCAACGAAATGTCATTGACGATTGGCTTGATTATGTTAACGATTGGTAATTTCCTTGGTGGACAATGGGCAAATGAAAGTTGGGGCCGCTACTGGGGTTGGGATCCAAAAGAAACTTGGGCATTAATCAGTATTATGGTTTATGCTTTTGTAATTCACTCTCGTTTTGTACCTTCACTTAGAGGGAAATGGTTCTTTAATTTGATGAGTATTTTTGCCTTCTTATCCATTTTGTTCACTTATTACGGCGTAAATTTTCACTTGGTTGGACTGCATTCCTATGCTAGTGGGGAGGCTCACTCCTTAGCTTGGATTTGGTATTCATTAGGAACAATTTCGTTGTTTGGAGCAATCACCTACCCAAAATACAAGAAGTACTATAAAAAGTTACCTAATTAATTCTAATAAAAAACCGTATGAAAAACCTATTTATTTATGCCTTTGGAATATTACTTTTTTGGAATTGTCAAGGCCAAAACAAACCAAGTAAAACAGATGTAATTATGCAAAAGCAAACCATTTACCAATTTAAAGTAGAAGATTTATCAGGAAAAACATTTGATTTTGCTTCTTTGAAAGGAAAGAAAATAATGATTGTAAATACCGCTTCAAAATGCGGCAATACACCACAATACAAAGACTTAGAAGAATTATATGAAAAATACAAAAATAAAAACTTTGTGATTGTAGGCTTTCCGGCTAATAATTTTCTTTGGCAAGAACCTGGAACCAATGCTGAAATTGCGGCTTTTTGTAAAAAAAATTATGGCGTTACTTTTCCAATGATGGCAAAAATATCAGTTAAGGGAAAAGACATGCACGAAGTATATCAATTTCTTACCCAAAAAGCAAAAAATGGGTTGGAAGATTCAGAAGTGGGATGGAATTTCCAGAAATATCTTTTGAACGAAAAAGGCGAATTGGAAAAAGTAATTTCTCCAAGAACATTGCCAACAGATCCTGAGATTATTGATTGGCTGACAAAATAGTAGTAATCGACATTTTTGTCTAAAACTATTCGGGGCATTATCAGAAAAAAAGCTGATTAATGCCCTTTATAATTAGCTACCGCTTTTCTTACGCTACCATATTTAGTGAGTAATTCGGATGCTGCTGAATACGAAACAGGGATTTCTCCCATAATCATTTTCACGCCACGATCCACGAGCTTACTGTTGCTCAATTGCATGTCGACCATTTTATTTCCTTTCACTTTCCCAAGTTGAATCATGGTAGCTGTTGAAATCATATTGAGTACTAATTTCTGTGCCGTTCCTGCTTTCATTCGGGAACTTCCCGTTACAAATTCAGGCCCCACAACCACATCTATTGGAATTTTAGCGGTTTGTGACATTGGACTGGCAGCATTACAAGAGATACTTCCAGTAATAATATTATTTTCATTACAAGCTTTCAACCCTCCAATAACGTAAGGTGTTGTTCCCGAAGCGGCAATCCCAACGACAACATCATTTTCGTTGGTGTTGTGTTCTTGCAAATCAATCCAAGCTTGGTTGGGGTCGTCTTCGGCATTTTCTACCGCTTTGCGAATGGCCTTGTCCCCACCGGCAATGATTCCGTTGACTAAGTCAAAAGGAACGCCAAAGGTTGGAGGACACTCGGATGCATCCACCACGCCTAAACGACCTGAAGTCCCTGCACCGATATAAAACAATCGACCTCCCAATTTCATTTTAGCTACGATTTGAGTTACTAAAACCTCGATTTGTGGCAAGGCTTTTTCTACGGCAAAAGGCACAGTTTTGTCTTCTTGATTGATATTTGAAAGTAATTCCGATACTGACATTTTTTCTAAATGTTCGTATTTCGAGGATTGTTCGGTGGTTTTAGTGAAAGTCATTTTTAATGTTTTAACGAATGCATTCGATATGATATTTTTTTGCAATAATAAGTTTTGAATTTTCTATTTCAGATTGAATTTTAACCCAATTGTCATTAAAATATTGGTGTAATTGTTTTAAAGAACAATTACCTAATTGAAAATAAATTATTTTAGGAGTGTTTTTTGAAACCAAGAAGCGGTTATAAAAATCGGTGTCTTTTGTTAGTATTACCAACTCGTTTTTAAACGCATAATCCCATATTTCACTATCGGTCATTTGCAAATTAATGTCGGATACAAAAACATAACGATGGTCATTAAAAAAGTTGAAATGTTTTGGTAAATTGACATCGACTAAAAATGAACCATTCATTATTAACTAGCTAATTGAATGTCATTTTTATACGAGGAAAGATTTTTTAAGGCAAATGCTATACAAGCCTGAATGTCTTCTTTTTCAAGAAAAGGATAGGCTTCTAAAATAGTTTCCATTGAATCTCCAGCTGATAAATACTGTAAAATAGATTCCACAGTAATTCTCATTCCTCTTACCGTGGGTTTGCCATTGCAAACGTCTGGTTTTGTGGTAATTCTTTCTAAAAGAGTCGCTTCCATCTTTTTATTGTTTTTACAAATTTAGTAAAATAAATCAATAAAAGTCTAAATAAAATACGCCAACACAATGCCAAAAATTATCATCGAAACTTTGGCAATATTAAATTTGTGTCCTTCACTGCTTTCAAAAATAATGGTGGATGAAATATGGAATAGTATCCCAATAACGATGGCGGTAATTTCAGTATAATAGGCATTTAATTGAGGAAAATAGTCCGATACAATTGTTCCTAATGGAGTCATAATAGCAAAAGTAATCATAAATGCAAAAATTGCTTTTTTGTTCAGGCTGGAATTGATGAAAAAAGTGGTTAAAATAATGGCGATGGGTAAATGATGAATCGCAATTCCTAATGCTAAACTATGATGGTGACTTACTGGAAATCCTTCTAAAAAGGCATGAATACAAAGGCTGATAAAAAGTAACCAAGGAATATGGGTCATTGTATCGTGACCATGGACATGACCGTGTTCGGCACCTTTGGAGAAAAACTCTAATATGATTTGGAATAAAATTCCAGCCATTATAAAAAGTCCGATGTTGTGATTGTCACTTTTGTAAACATCCGGCAATAAGTGCATAACAGTTAATGACAGTAAAAATGATCCGCTAAAAGCCAGTAATAATTTGAGGTTGGTTTTGTTCTTCGGTTTGAAAAACAAGGCAATACTATACCCTATCAGAACGGACAATAATGGTAAAACGTAGTTCATTATTTAAAAATCATGATTAATCGTTCACTTTCTGTTTTGTGGAATTTTTTCAATTTATAATCTCCAAAAATATCCAACAAAAAAATTCCGGCTTCCTCCATTAATTCTTCAAAATCCTTCAGCGTTAATGCTTTGACTTTTTCGGTGAAATGGAATTTCTCGCCCTGATCTTCAAAGTCAATCTCCTTGTAAATATGGCCTTCACTCACATAGCGTTTGATATGAAAATCAATATTTTCAACAGTTTTGACTTCGTCTGGAACTAAATTAGCAATGACTTGGTTGACGTTCATAAAATCAATTACGGCAAATCCATATTCCGTCAGGCTTTCTTTCATTGCCTTTAAAGTGGTCAGGTTGTCTTGGTCATTTTCGAAATAGCCAAAACTGGTAAACAAATTAAATATGGCGTCAAATTTATCTTCAAAAGTTTCCCGCATGTCATGAACCTGAAAATGCAGCGTTTCATTCTGGTTTTTATTGGCCTCCATAATACTGTTTTCAGACAAATCAGCACCCACAACTTCATAGCCCAACTGGTTCAAATAAATAGCATGACGCCCTTTACCACAAGCCAAATCCAACACTTTTGCTTTTTCAGGAAGATTGAGGTAATGCGTCAAATTGTCCATAAAAACCTGGGCTTCCCGATAATTTCTTTCTTTATAAAGAATGTGATAATAAGGAGTGTCGAACCAAGAGGCGAACCAATTATGGGTTTTGGGATTTTTTAAATCTGACATTTATTATTTTGAATTTCAATTAAAGTGCAAATTTAGACTATTTTTGCACCGAATACTTGATTTTACAATGGAAAATAATTTTAGAATGATTGCCAAAACCTTTTTTGGTTTTGAAGAAATACTGGCAAATGAATTGAAAATGTTAGGCGCACAAGACGTCGAGCAAGGTGTGAGAATGGTAAGTTTTAAAGGCGATAAAGGGTTTATGTACAAGGCAAACTTGTCTTTGAGAACCGCTTTAAAAATCTTGAAACCTATTTATTTTTTCAAAGCAAGAGACGAACAAGCTTTATATAAAGGCATTTCGGGTGTAAACTGGTCGAAATTTATCAGTGCCAACCAGACTTTTGTGATTGATGCCACAGTGCACTCAGAGTATTTTAACCACTCAGAATTTGTTTCCCAAAAATGTAAAGATGCCATCGTGGATCAATTCCGGGAACGAACAGGACAACGACCAAGCATCGAGAAAATACATCCCGATTTGAGAATTAATATTCACATTGACAAAGACCAAGTTTCGGTAGCTTTGGACACTTCAGGAAATTCGTTACACCAACGTGGGTACAGAACCGCCACGAATATCGCGCCTATTAACGAAGTTTTGGCTGCTGGAATTCTATTGCTTTCGGGCTGGGACGGTCAGGGTGATTTCTTGGATCCCATGTGTGGTTCAGGGACTTTTTTGGCTGAAGCGGCAATGATTGCCTGCAACATTCCAGCAAACATCAACCGCAAGGAATTTGCTTTCGAAAAATGGAATGATTGGGACAATGAACTGTTTGACTCAATTATGGATTCTTTGATGAAAAAAATTCGAGAATTTCATTACACCATCAAAGGTTACGACAAAGCACCTTCTGCGGTTCAAAAAGCCAAAGACAATATCAAGAATGCCAATTTAGACGAATACATTACTATCGAGGAACGGAACTTTTTTGATACGGAAAAAACATCTCAAGGAAAATTACATGTGGTTTTCAATCCGCCTTATGATGAACGATTGGACATTCACATGGAAGAATTCTATAAAAATATTGGCGATACTTTAAAGAAAAATTATCCTGGTACCAATGCTTGGTTCATTACTGGAAACTTGGAAGCTTTGAAATTTGTTGGATTGAAACCTTCCCGAAAAATAAAGCTTTTTAACGCCAGTATCGAAGCCAGACTAGTGAAATATGAAATGTATGAAGGAAGCAAGAGAACAAAATTTCAAACAGTTGATGACAACATACAATAATTAGAGTTTAGATTGTAAAAAAATAACAATTCGCACCTAAAACCACTAAAAACATGACCAAATTACAAGTACGTGCATTTATATACCAACTAGGCTGTTTTGCTATTTTGTTTATCTCTATTAAATTTTTGGTTGCAAAATATATCCCGTTAACAGGATTATGGATTCCAATGACTGCTTTTGTTATAGGAACCATTCTATCTCCAAAATTTCAAGCAGTAAAAACCAAAGATGGTGAAAAACTATTTATGAAATGGGTCTTTGTGAAAGGTGTTAAAGATGTTTCTTGATTTCCCGATTCTGAATTATTTTTTTGGGCTTACTTTTTTCTTATAAAGAGGGATGAAATAAGTAATGGTGTAGTTTACCCCTACCCCAAAATCTCCATTGTATGTTCTATTGAAACCTGGAATATAGAGGTTGTCAAAATTGTTGGGTTTATGATTTGAAACCAATCGGTTTAATCGAAGACTAAAACCTAAGTACACATTATTGATCACTTTAGCCTTCACCCCTGCCACCACTTCAATCCAACTAGCACTCAATCCGTTGAATTTCTCTCCGGAAACAAGTACGGGCACTTCCCCAAAATAACGATTAGCATTATAAATTTTGTAGCTATTCAATTCTTGACTAAAAGTGCTGGCACCATATCGCAATCCTACAGCGATTATATTCTCCATATTCAACCAGTTTTCGTAACCATTATAGTCAAAACCAACTTTTAGATAAGATCCTTTGGTGGTGAAATTCAATCGTTCGTCATCGGTTGTTTTATTTTCGTTACCAATTTCGGCAGCCAAATAGTACTTTTTAGTCAATCGATAATCTCCCACAAATTCGATTCCTTTATAATTCGAGTCATACAAAACACGGGTTAATTTGTACAAATCGATACCCACTCGCAACCCATAACGGTTTGTTTTGGATGGAAGACTATCCATCTTTTTCTCTTCGACAATTTTTTGGGATACTTGTTTGGGAGCATCCGGAATAATTCCTTCGTTTTGAATGTTTTTACTCGGAATTTTATTTGGGAGAGGTTGTGCCTGAACCAAGAACATAAATAGTACTAGAAAGCAACTAAAAATATATTTTAACATGTGTTTCATTTTCGGTATCAATGTTATTTTTTTCAACTCGAATGTCTTTTATCCACAAAAGGTCTGAAATAATTGCGTCGGTATGCGAATATGGATTCGTTGCATCTAAAGAAAAAATTGTTTTAAAACCACAAGCTCTAGAAACAAAAAGATTCTCACGGGTATAATTGAAAGTAATCTTGTCTTCATTACTATAAGATACTGAACCATAATTTAATATAAAACTATAGCTTGTCGTGTTTTGAGTCGTTTTTAAAGGTATTGAAACCATATTTCCGTTTCCATTAAAAACAATTCCTTCAGACATTCCTTCTCCAATGACTTTTAAATTAGTCAAGTTTTTTAATACCATTGTATTTGTAATATCATAAAATTGAATTACAAGTCTAGGCGTTGTGGAAGTATTGGCATCGCAAACATCATCCTTTTCGCAAGCGGAGAAAGAAAATAGAGAAAGCACTAAAAGTAAAAGTATTTTTTTCATAAAATATTTTATTGAAAATGACTTTCGATTGTTGATAGAAATCTGCAATCAAGAATCGTTAATCTTAAATCTGCAATCTTATCTTCTTTCCAAAAGCACCACATTTTCTACGTGATGTGTTTGGGGAAACATATCCACGGGGCGCACTCGAGTCACCTTGTATTTCTCATCCATCAAAGCCAAATCGCGAGCTTGTGTAGCCGAATTACAACTTACGTAAACAATTTTTGAAGGTTCTATTTTCATGATTTGTTCAATTACATCCTTGTGCATTCCGTCGCGTGGTGGGTCGGTAATAATCACATCTGGTTTGCCATGTTGAGCAATGAAACTTTCATTGAAAACCACTTTCATATCCCCCACATAAAATTCGCAGTTGGTAATTTCATTACGTATGGCATTGGCTTTGGCATCAACAATCGCTTCAGGAACACTTTCAACACCAATAACCTTCTTGGCGTTTTTCGAAACAAATTGGGCAATTGTACCCGTTCCTGTGTATAAATCATAAACGATTTCATTACCAGTCAATCCGGCAAAATCTCGAGTGATTTTATATAATTCGTAAGCTTGATCGGAATTGGTTTGATAAAACGATTTGGCATTGATACTGAATTTCAAACCTTCCATTTCTTCCAAAATATAATCACGACCTTTATGGAGGTTAATATTTTGATCGTACAAAGTGTCGTTCGCCTTCTTATTTACTACATATTGCAACGACGTAATTTGCGGAAATTTTTCGTAAACATGGTCCAAAAGCAATTCTATATTGGCTTTGTCATTTTCGAAAAACTGAACCAAGACCATAATTTCACCCGTCGATGCGGTTCGCATCATCAAGGTTCTTAACAAGCCTTCGTGATTTCTAGGATTGAAAAATGTCAGATTGTTTGCATTGGCGAAAGCACGAATTTCATTCCGAATAGCATTGGAAGGATCTTCCTGTAAATGACATTTGTTGATATCTAGAATCTTGTCCCACATTTTTGGAATGTGAAAACCCAACGCATTTCTGTTTCCCAAGTCTTCCGTACTGCCGATTTCTTTTTCGGTGAGCCAACGACTATTCGAAAAAGAAAACTCCATTTTGTTTCTGTAAAAAAATTGCTTTTCGGAACCTAAAATCGGTTCAAACTCGGGAAGTTCTATTTTTCCGATGCGCAACAAATGATTTAAAACCTCATTTTGTTTGTAGTACAATTGCTGGCTGTATTTCATATTCTGCCATTTACAACCCCCGCAAACGCCAAAGTGTTCACAAATAGGCTCAACCCGATGTTCTGAATATTCGTGGAATTTTACGGCTTTACCTTCGTAATACGCCTTGCGCTTCTTGAAAGTTTGCACATCAACCACATCGCCGGGAACAACATTGGGAATAAAGATTACTTTACCATCTGGAGCCTTTGCCACCGAAACGCCTTTTGCACCCGCATCAAGGACTTTTATATGATCAAAAACGATTTTGTCTGTATTTTTCTTAGCCATAGCGCAAAAATAAGGCTTTGAATGGTTTTATAAATTTAAATTGACAACTATTTTTTTTAAAAAGGTTGTTTATTTAATACCCTGAATTAATTAAAAATGGAGTTCTAAATTCTTTAATCAAACAAATCTGAAGATAAATACCTGTCGCCTCGATCACAAATAATGGCTACAATTATTCCTGATTCTAATTGGTTGGCCAGTTTTAGCGCCACAGCAACAGAACCTCCACTACTCATCCCTGCAAAAACACCTTCTTCTTTGGCTAGTCTTTTGGTCATTTCCCGTGCTTCTTTTTCGCTTACTTCAATAATCGTATCCACTTTTGAAGCATCATAAATTTTAGGTAAATATTCTTGTGGCCATTTCCTAATACCCGGAATTTGGGAACCATCACTGGGTTGTGCTCCCACGATTTGTATGGCTGGATTTTTCTCTTTCAAATAGGTAGAAGTACCAATAATAGTGCCTGTAGTTCCCATCGCCGCAACAAAATGAGTAACAGTCCCTTCGGTATCATTCCAAACTTCTGGACCTGTTGTTTTGTAGTGCGCTTTCCAATTATCTTCATTGGCAAATTGATTGAGCATGATGTAACCGCCTTGTTCCATTTTTTTATCCACATAATCTCTAGAACCAATAATACCTAAACTAGCAGGAGTTAAGACTACTTTTGCTCCAAAAGCCAACATGGTTTGTGTGCGTTCTTTAGTAGAATCTTCAGGTAGTACAAGCTCAATTTCAATATTGAAAAATTGAGCAATCATGGCTAAAGCAATACCAGTATTTCCACTGGTGGCTTCAATAAGTTTGTCTCCTTTTTTGATATCGCCCCTTTCTAATGCTGAAGCAATCATATTGTAAGCCGCACGATCTTTTACACTACCTCCTGGATTATTTCCTTCTAGTTTCAATAAAAGCTTGACATTTTTATTTTTTACCAAATTTACACTCTCCACTAAAGGGGTATTCCCGATTAGGTCAACCAGTTTTTGAGTCTTCATAATTATTTTAACTCTTTTATTTTTACTTCTGTAATTGTGTTATTAGTCACAAGGGAGTTTTCGGGAATGGATTTTGTAATCCAAGTATTTCCACCAATAATACTATTTTTACCAATAATGGTTTCTCCTCCCAAAATAGTAGCGTTGGCATAAATACAAACATTTTTTTCTACAGTAGGATGTCTTTTGGCATTTTTCATGTCTTTGGTAACACTCAAGGCTCCCAATGTTACCCCTTGATACAATTTTACCTGTTTTTCGATTATGGTTGTTTCTCCAATTACAATTCCAGTGGCATGATCTATAAAAAATGGAGAAGCAATTGATGCTCCTGCATGAATATCGGTTCCAGTGATTTGATGTGCATATTCGCTCATTAGTCTAGAAAAAAGTAACATATCTAACAAATATAATTCATGACTCAATCTATAAATAGCAATAGCATAAAATCCGGGATACCCTAAATACACTTCTTCAATACTGTTAGAGGCAGGATCATTTTCTAATATGTATTCCGCATCCATATTTAGCATTTCAAGAACCTTAGGTAGTTTTTTAAGAAATTGATTCCAAACGCCATCGCATGATTCTTCCGTTTTTTTTGAAGTAATTTTTGAAATTTCCTTGAATGATTTTTCAAGTTCGTCAATACTTTTATTTAATGGAGCATTGGTATCAAAAAGTGTATAAAACAACTTCTCGGTAAAGTCCTCTACTTTGGTCTTAATACCATAGTTGATGGAAAAATGTCTCTTTAAGGCTGCAATATTTTGGATAATTAGATCTTTTGACACTGTTTAACGATTGAAATGTTTATAGTAAATGGTAAAAGTAAGTTGTTTTTAGAAATTGCCGCAACAATTCAGAAAATAAATTTGTTGTTTAGTAAGGATTGAAAAACATAAAAAAATTCATATATACTTTGATTTATGCGAATGTAATTTTTATAATTTGTAAATTAGCATGGATTAACTTCCTAATTTCAAATGAATTAATAACCAGAGGTAAGTTATGAACAAGAGTGTGAAACTAAAAAATAAACTTTCTCGTTTTTGGAAACTACTTGGTCCTGGGCTTGTGACAGGAGCAAGTGACGACGATCCTTCAGGAATCGCAACCTATTCACAGGCTGGAGCGGCTTATGGACTTTCCACCTTATGGACTTCACTCATTGCCTTTCCGCTAATGGCCGCGATTCAGCAAATGTGTGCCCGAATAGGTTTAGTAACTTCCCATGGATTGACGGGAGCGCTTAAAAATAATTATCCAAGACCTATTTTATATGTAATGCTTTTATTCAGTTTTCCTGCAATTGTCATGAATATTGGTGCCGATATTGCCGGAATGGGTGCCGTGGGAAATCTTTTGTTTCCAGCTATTGATGCTACTTATTTTAGTGTCTTGTTTACTATACTATTATTAGGTTTAATTATTTATTTGCCCTATCATAAAATTGCTTCCACCCTAAAATATTTGTGTATTGTAATGTTAGTTTATTTTATTGTACCTTTTTTGTATAAACAAGATGTTGCCCAAATTCTAAAAGCCACCTTCATTCCTACCTTAAAATTCGATAAAGAGTTTATGGGCATCCTTGTAGGAATTCTTGGAACCACTATTTCACCCTATCTTTTTTTTTGGCAGGCTTCTGTAGAAGTGGAAGAAATGAATAACAAGAAAAAACATTTAATTGTAAATAAAAAGATAATTAACGAAATAAATGAAGATGTCGATTTTGGAATGACCTTTTCGGGTTTTGTAATGTACTTTATTATTCTTACCACAGGAACTGTTTTATTCAAAGGGGGAATTCACCAGATTGAAACTGTAGAGCAGGCGGCTATGGCATTAAAACCATTGGCTGGAAATTTGGCTTATCTTCTTTTTGCTATTGGAATAATTGGCACTGGACTTATTGCAATTCCTGTTTTGTCCGGCTCACTTTCATATATAATAACGGAAACTTTTGGATGGGAACAGGGATTGGATAAAAAATTTCATGAAGCAAAAGCCTTTTATAGCGTTATTGGTCTTTCACTAATACTGGGATTGTCATTAAATTATGTGGGTATTTCTCCAATAAAAGCATTGATTTATACAGCTATCCTTTACGGATTAACGGCACCTGTATTAATTGCTATTATTCTTCATATTTCCAACAACAAAAAAATAATGGGCCAATTTACCAATAGTTGGAAATCAAATGTTCTAGGAGGCATGGCATTACTAATAATGTCGGTTGCCGCCTTTACATTAATTTATTTCCAGCTGTCAAGCGGTTAGAAAAACCAAAAACTAGCCGTGTTTTTAGTTTTATTTATCGTAATTGGTAAAAACGAAAAAGTTTAAAATTTAAAATTTGAGTTACCTTTCCGTAAACACAATTTCTTAAACCTTAAACTTTTTAAAACTTAAAGAAAGTTTTTAATAAACAAAAATAGCTCTTTCGCTCATCATTTCATTTACTTCATTAGCCACTTCTTCAATAACATCTTCATTTGTGTGATTCATTAAAACTCTATCAATTAAAGCTACAATAATTTCCATATCTTCTTCAATTAAACCACGAGTAGTAATAGCTGCAGTTCCCACTCGAATTCCTGAAGTTACAAATGGTGATTTATCATCAAAAGGAACCATATTTTTATTGACTGTAATTTCTGCTTTTACTAATGCGTTTTCAGCATCTTTCCCAGAAATATTTTTGTTTCTTAAATCAATCAGCATCATGTGATTATCTGTTCCTCCAGAAATGATTTCGTACCCTCTTTTTACAAAAGCATCAGCCATTGCATTGGCATTTTTTTGCAATTGCAAAGCATATGTAAAGAATTCATCTTTCAAAGCTTCACCAAAAGCTACTGCTTTAGCAGCGATAATGTGCATCAAGGGCCCTCCTTGATTTCCTGGGAAAACTGCTAAATCCAATAAGGAAGACATCATTCTGATTTCTCCTTTTGGAGTAGTCAAACCAAATGGGTTTGGAAAATCTTTACCCATCATAATCAAACCACCACGAGGACCACGCAACGTTTTATGTGTTGTAGTGGTAACAATATGGCAATGTGGTAAAGGGTCATTCATCAAACCTTTGGCGATTAAACCTGCAGGATGTGAAATATCGGCTAATAAAATAGCCCCAACACTGTCGGCAATTACTCTGAAACGCTCAAAATCCATATCACGAGAATATGCCGAAGCACCTGCGATAATTAATTTTGGCTGTTCTTTTGTTGCTATTTCTTGAATTTTATCATAGTCTAATCTTCCCGTCTCTTTGTCAACACCATAAAAGGAAGGAGTGTATATACGTCCTGAAAAGTTTACTGGTGAACCATGAGTTAAGTGTCCTCCATGAGACAAATCGAAACCCAAAATTTTATCTCCAGGTTTAATACAGGCATGGTAAACTGCAGTATTTGCTTGTGAACCCGAGTGTGGCTGAACATTTGCATACTCAGCTCCAAATAATTCTTTAGCTCTATCGATGGCTATTTGCTCTATGACATCAACTACTTCGCAACCGCCATAGTATCTTTTACCAGGATAACCTTCGGCATATTTATTGGTTAAAACAGAACCAGCTGCTTCCATTACTTCATCACTTACAAAATTCTCGGATGCAATAAGTTCTAATCCATGAATTTGTCTGTCTTGTTCCTCTAAAATAAGATCGAAAATTTGTTCGTCGCGTTGCATTTCTTTGATTTTTTATTAATTTGTCGCAAAAATACGAAAAAACGTTTGGTAAATTGTCAGATTATAATATATTTGATAAGTAATTCTTAACAAAATAATTAACACCGTTATGTCAATAACTGCTAATAATATCGATAGAAAATCATGGCTAGAAGTGCCTGTTGATACTGATTTCCCTATTCAAAACATTCCTTTTGGAGTTTTTCTTACGAAAGAAAATGTTGTGACAGTAGGAACTCGAATTGGCGATTTAGCGATTGACTTGGGAGCTTTACAACAATTAAATTACTTTGAAGGAATCGAATTAACGGATGATATGTTCCTGCAAGATACTTTGAACGACTTTATTTCTGACGGAAAAAAGACCTGGCGATTGGTTCGGAATCGTATTGCCGATATTTTTGACGAAAAAAATCCAAAATTACGCGATAACAAAAAAGATAAAGATATAGTCATCTTCAAGATGAAAGATGTGGAAATGCAATTGCCTGTCTTAATTGGTGACTATACTGATTTTTATTCCAGCAAAGAGCACGCGACCAATGTTGGGAAAATATTCCGCGACTCAGAAAACGCATTACTGCCTAACTGGCTTCATATTCCTTTGGGATATCATGGGAGAAGTTCTACCATTATCCCCTCTGGAATCCCAGTAAATAGACCTATGGGTCAAACTTTGCCAAATGGGGAACCAACACCTGTTTTCGGCCCTTCACGAATGGTTGATTTTGAATTAGAAATTGCATTTATTACTACTGACGCTAATGTCATGGGAGAAAATATCCCTATAAATGAGGCCGAAGACTATATCTTCGGAATGGTTTTAATGAATGACTGGAGTACTCGCGACATTCAAAAATGGGAATACGTTCCGCTTGGGCCCTTTTTAGCAAAAAACTTTGCAACTTCTATTTCTCCATGGATTATAACGATGGATGCTTTGGAACCCTTTAGAACCAAAGGCCCTAAACAAGATCCATCTCCATTACCTTATTTACAACAAAAAGGTAAGCATAATTTTGACGTTAATTTAGAAGTTGCAATACAAACAGAAAATAAAAACACAACTATTGTTTCAAAATCCAATTTTAAATATATGTATTGGTCTATGAGCCAACAATTAACCCATCATACCTCAAATGGCTGTCGGGTAAATTCGGGTGATATGATGGGTTCTGGAACCATCTCTGGATCAAGCCCTGATAGCTATGGCTCTATGTTGGAATTAACTTTGGGGGGTAAAAATCCAATAAAACTCAATGATGGAACGGAACGCAAGTTTGTAAATGATGGAGACACCATAATTATGAAAGGTTTTTGTAAAAACAATGGAGTACGAATTGGATTTGGCGCAGTTTCTAGTAAATTACTTCCCCCATTCGTAAGAAAATAAAAAAAATTAAATTAAAATTTATTACAAAAAAAAAGAATTTAGCATTGTATTACAAAAATTAGTGTAATTTTGCCTCGATGAATAACAAAAGTGTACATATAATTTCTGTTTCACGGATAAACAAACCAACCGCTTCTCCCGAAGTACGGATGCTTTAACAATAGCTCCGAAAGTGTTTTTTTATTTTTATTCATTTTTCATTTTTACTATTTTGAAATTATTCCTACCACCTAGCGGATTATTTTATTCTGAAAACATATTTTTTTTCTGCTTATCCTCCTGTCATTTAATTAATAGGATGATTCCTTATGGCAATTATTTTGCATTAAACTTGAATAAAAATAGTTTTTCCATACCAACAAAAATTTTATATTTTAACTCAAACTTCAACTCTTGAAATGAAATTATCCATTGTAATAACAGGTGAAGAACATTATAAATATTCGCAAGAAATATGTGAAACCATTGAGTCTTCAGCCTTATTAAGAGGTACCGGAATCGCTAAAAGAACACCAGCTTACATCCAAAAAAAGATGGAACACAAAGATGCCATTATCGCATTAGATAAAGGTAAATTTGCAGGGTTTTGTTATATCGAAAGTTGGCAACATGGTAAGTTTGTAGCGCATTCAGGATTGATAGTGCATCCGGATTACAGAAATTTAGGGTTGGCAAAGCAAATAAAATCGAAGGTTTTTGATTACTCCTTAGAGAAATATCCAGATGCTAAAGTATTCGGGATTACAACTGGTTTAGCTGTTATGAAAATTAATTCAGATCTAGGATACAAGCCTGTTCCTTTCTCTGAATTGACTACGGATCCTAGTTTTTGGTCGGGGTGTAAAACCTGTACCAATTATGAAATTTTGAAAAGTAAAGAAAACGCTATGTGTCTATGCACTGGGATGCTCTATGATCCAAAAGAAAAACCAAAAGATCCACCAAAACATCCTTTTAACATTCGGATTTGGAACAGATTAAAAGAAATCAAACAAGCTCTTTTTTTAAAAAAGTAAATCTCAATTAGTTTTTGGCATTTAGCCATTAGCTTCGAAAAATTAAATAATAACAAAGCTAATTGCCAAAAGCCATTAGCCAAAAGCTTCAAAAAATGAAAAAAGTAGTATTAGCCTATAGTGGAGGATTAGATACCTCTTATTGCCTAAAATATTTAAAAAACGAAAAAGGATACGAAGTGCATACCGTATTAATAAACACGGGTGGATTTGACGAATCTGAATTAGAAGCTATCGAAAAAAGAGCCTATGAATTAGGTAGCGCAAAGCACGCCAATCTAACTATTGTAGATAAATATTACGATAAAGCCATCAAATATTTGATTTATGGAAATGTATTGAAAAACAATACTTATCCATTATCGGTAAGTGCCGAACGCGTTTTTCAAGCTATTGAAGCTATAAAATATGCAAAATCTGTTGGTGCAACTGCAATTGCTCACGGAAGTACTGGCGCAGGAAATGACCAAATCCGTTTTGATTTGATTTTTCAAACCATCGCACCCGAAATTGAAATTATCACCCCAATTCGTGACTTGAAATTATCGCGTCAAGAAGAAGTGGATTATTTAGCCAAAAATGGTGTGCATTATTCATGGGAAAAAGCACAATATTCTATCAACAAAGGACTTTGGGGAACAAGCGTTGGCGGTAAAGAAACACTTTCTTCAAATCTTCCTTTGCCTAGCGAAGCCTACCCTTCGCAATTGCAAAAAGAAGGCACAGAAAAAGTAACTTTAGAATTCGAAAAAGGACAATTAGTTGCTGTAAATGGTAAAAAAGATAAACCATCCAAGAATATTGTTGCTCTTGAAAAACTAGCCACTGCTTACGCAATTGGTAGAGATATTCATGTTGGCGATACCATAATCGGAATCAAAGGAAGAGTTGGTTTTGAAGCTGCGGCTCCAATTATTATCATCAAAGCACACCATTTATTAGAGAAACACACGCTTGGAAAATGGCAACAATATTGGAAAGAACAACTAGGAAACTGGTACGGAATGTTGTTTCACGAAGGTCAATTTTTAGATCCTGTAATGAGAAACATCGAAACTTTCTTAGAAGACACTCAAAAAACCGTAAATGGCACAGTAATCGTATCTTTGAAACCCTACCATTTTTCATTGGATGGAATCGAATCTGCAAATGATTTGATGAATACTGGTTTTGGTCAATATGGCGAAATGAACAACGCCTGGACATCGGATGATGCGAAAGGATTTATTAAGATTTTAGGGAATGCACAAAACATATTTTCATCGGTAAATGATATAAGTTACGAATAAATAAATTGACGATTTTTGATTAACGATTTGGCTGAAATACCTTACTTATAAAATTAAAAATCGTTAATCTTCAATCTAAAATCTAAAATAATTATGATTAATATTGGAATAATTGGCGGTTCAGGTTACACGGCTGGCGAACTCATCAGAATATTGATGTTTCACCCCAATGCCAAAATCGATTTTGTGTACAGCACGACCAATGCTGGAAAACCGCTTTCGATAGCGCATCACGATTTGTTGGGCGATATCGAAATGAATTTTACCGATACCGTAAATCCTAATGTGGATGTGGTTTTCTTGTGTTTAGGCCACGGGAAATCTATTTCATTTTTAGAAAATTACCAGTTTTCAGACCAAACCAAAATCATCGATTTAGGAAATGATTTTAGATTGACAAAAGACAAGAATTTTAATGGAAAATCTTTTGTTTATGGCTTACCTGAATTGAATAAAACCGACATTAAGAACGCTCAATATATCGCTAATCCAGGTTGTTTTGCAACGGCAATTCAACTCGCATTATTACCATTAGCGTCGAATGGATTGTTAAACGATGATGTGCATATCAATGCTACAACGGGAAGTACCGGAGCAGGAGTTACCCCTTCAGAAACGACACATTTCAGTTGGAGAAACAACAATATGTCACATTATAAGGCTTTCAATCACCAGCATTTGGGCGAAATAAACCAAAGTGTCAATCAGTTGCAGGCAGCGTATAAAAATGAATTGATTTTTGTTCCCAATAGAGGTGATTTTGCCAGAGGAATTTTTGCCACTTTATACACAAACATCGAAGGAAGTTTAGAAGATGTGGTTACAACATACAAAGCTTTTTATAAAGATCAGCCATTTGTAACTGTTACCACCACTGACATCAATATGAAACAAGTGGGGCAAACAAACAAATGCATCATCAGTTTAATTAAAAAAGGAGACCGCCTTTTGATTACTTCGGTAATCGATAATTTAGTAAAAGGTGCCTCAGGACAAGCTATTCAGAATATGAATTTGATGTTTGGATTGGATGAAAGCACCGGATTGCATTTGAAACCAAGCGGATTCTAAATATAATTAAAAGATTGAAAGATTTAATGATTGAAAAATTATTAAAACAATTAAAATTTTATTTTCAGACAAACTCTGAAATCTTTAAATTTTTCAATTTTTAAATCTTTAAATAATTTAAAAATGAATTTATTTGACGTTTACCCCTTATATCCTATCACGCCAGTAAAAGCATTAGACTTTACTATCACTGACGACAAAGGAATCGAATATATAGATTTATACTCTGGTCACGGAGTAATTTCTATTGGCCATACCCATCCTGAATACGTGGTCAAAGTAAAAGAACAATTAGACAATTTGAGTTTTTACTCAAATGCTATACAAAATCCTTTGCAGGTAGAATTGGCTAATAAATTAGGTAAATTGTCGCACTGTGAAGAGTATAGTCTTTTTCTTTGCAGTTCAGGAGCCGAAGCAAACGAAAATGCCCTAAAAATGGCATCGTTCCATACTAACAAATCAAGAGTAGTTTCTTTTAACAATGCCTTTCACGGTCGTACATCTGCAGCAGTAGCCACAACTGACAATCCAAAGATTGTAGCTCCGATGAATGCGCAACAAGTAGTTACTTTTTTGCCATTGAACGATATTGAGCTAGTCGAAAATGAATTAAAAAAAGGGGATGTTGCTTGTGTCATCATTGAACCAATACAAGGTGTAGGTGGTTTAGATATGGGCACTACTCCATTTTTTCAAGCATTACAAAAAGTTTGTCATACCTACGATGTTGTTTTAATTCTAGACGAAGTACAATCTGGTTACGGAAGAAGCGGTAAGTTTTTTGCACACCAACACCATGGGATCAAACCCGATATTATTTGTATGGCAAAAGGAATGGGAAATGGTTTTCCAATTGGAGGAATATTAACGTCACCTAAATTTAAAGCCAGTCACGGTTTGTTAGGAACAACATTTGGCGGAAGCCATTTGGCTTGTGCCGCAGGAATTGCAGTTTTAGACATTATTGAAAAAGAAAAATTGATGGATAATGTACTGGCTATCGAAAAATATTTTTTCGAAGCCATCAAAGTGATTCCTGAAATTATTAAAGTAAAAGGGAGGGGATTGATGTTGGGTGTTGAATTTGATTTTGATGTGAGCGCTTTAAGAAAGAAAATGATTATCGAAAAACATATTTTCACAGGAGGTTCAAGCAATAAAAACCTATTAAGAATTTTACCTCCTTTAACTATTAGAACCGAGGCTATTGATAGATTTATTATTGCTTTACAGGAATCTCTGGCTGAACTAAAACCATAGAAATGAATACAATATTATCAATAGAAAAAAGAAATGCAGTTTTAATCCGAATGGCGATGCGTTTAGAGCAAGAAAGAGCCAATCTGAAGAGTATTAATCAACAAGATCTAAATAATTATTCTGGAGATGATTTGGCTATGGAAAAACGCTTACTTGTTGATGATGCCAAAATTGACGGAATGATTTTGTCTATGCAACAATTGGCGAGCCAAGAAGATCCCATTGGAGTGGAAAGATTCAATTTCGACCACGAAAACGGAATGAAAATCATAAACAAAACAGCAGCTTTTGGTACGATAATGATTATTTATGAGTCCAGACCAGACGTAACAGTTGAGGCGGGGGGAATTGCATTCAAGTCGGGAAACAAGATTTTGTTGAAAGGCGGAAAAGAATCAATATTGTCAAATCTTAAGATTGTTTCTCTCTGGCATCAAGCATTGGAAGAAAACAATATTTCAACGGATTGGGTTGAATATTTGAATTATAATCGGGCTGAAACACAAGCTTTTATGGAAAAACCAACACAAAGAGTGGATTTAATAGTCCCTCGTGGTGGCGAACAATTAATTGCTTTTACCAAAAAACACGCGACTTGCCCTGTAATTGTCAGCGGCCGAGGAAATAATTTTGTATATGTAAACAAGGAAGCTGATTTACAAAAAGCATTACGAATTATAATCAACGGAAAAACCACAAATATAGGAGTTTGCAATGCATTAGATAAAGTATTAATTGATTCCAATTTAGAAAACTGGTCCGATTTTGCAACTAAATTGGTTGCTGAATTACGCAACTATAATGTTGAAGTTTTGGGTGACGAACGATTTTCAAAAGCAACAAATGTTCCTCAAATTGAATCGGAGTTGATTTGGCATGAAGAGTTTTTAAATTATAAAATCGTCATTGGAATTGTAGATTCTAATGAAGAAGCATCCGCAAAAATCAACAAATATTGTG
>Ga0209443_1000143_pt1 | contig 47073 bp, 45 predicted proteins | sample LauGreBMM110DCMD_2_FD_187571 | JGI IMG/M metagenome (GOLD analysis project Ga0209443, IMG submission 187571) | Freshwater lake microbial communities from Lake Michigan, USA - Su13.BD.MM110.DCMD (SPAdes) (version 2) | ecosystem: Environmental > Aquatic > Freshwater > Lake | place: Lake Michigan... | reverse complement strand
TGAAGTGAAAAAATACAAAATAGAGGATATTATTTGTATTGATGAAACGAGCATAAAATCATTACAAAAACGAAATCGTTGTTATAGTAATAAAGGTAAGCGTTGTGTAATAAAAACACAATCACAAGAAGTATTCAAAAAATATACTGGTGTATTTGCGATTTCTGTAAATGGTGTTGTAAATTGGGATTTGTATGAAAAGGGTGGAATAAATACAGATAGATTAATTGAGTTTTTAGAACACAATATAACAAGTAAATTACGAAATAAATTAATTATTTTGGATAATGCTTCCGCTCATAGAAACGAAAAAATAAAAGCATTAGTAAATAAACATAATAATTTACTTTATGCTGTTCCTTATCAGCATTTTACCAATTCCATAGAAAATTATTTTAGTATGCTAAAATCACGATTACAAAAATTAGATGGATTAAAGTATGAAAACTTAAAAGAAAATATCCAAAAAGTAATAAGTGAAATACCGAAAGAAAAATATGAAAATATATTTAAGGGTGCTTATGAAAGACCAGAGAAATATGTTCCAAAAAATAAAACACGAAAAATAAAAAAGAATTATAAATGATTTTTATATGGTTTAGGACTATATAAAAATCGGCGTTTGAAATGTAAAAAGGTGTAATAACAAATAATATTAATTATGATAACTTAATTAAAATATCAGGTAGATATTATTTGTCTGAGTATTTTGATATTAATAATTTCAATAATAATAAAATTGTTATTCAATATATTCATAACAATATTAATAATGTATGTACTCGTCTTTATAAACTTCCTGAAAAGTATGTGGAAGAAATCAAAAACTTTCTCCAAAATAATTATAATAATATGTTAAATTGTATAGGATACGAATGTTTAATTGTTGTATTTATTAAAATAATAGAATTAATAGTTTCGGAACAAGTGATTATTTATATATAGTTATCTTCATTTAAATAATCAAATTATAATGTTTATTTACACATTTAAACTGTGGATAATATTGCGTTTATAATTAATATTAAATGTATAAATAAGTATATAATGCCTTCTCTTAATTATTATTTTTTGAAATTATTACAAGATGATTATACAAAATACAATTGTTTTATTGAAACAGGAACTTTAAATGGTGAGACAATTTTTTCATTAGAACCATATTTTAATAAATTATATACTATTGAGTTTAGTGAAAAATATTACATTAATACAAAAAATAAATATAGTGGTAATAAAATAAATTTTATATTAGGCGATAGTGCCGATGTGTTTGGAAGATTATTACCAAATATTACTGATAAATGTATTTTTTTTTTAGATGGTCATTGGAGCGGTGGTGATACAGGACACTCTAATAAAGATTGTCCTTTATATGAAGAAATCACACATATCAATAATTTATTTACAAATGATGCTATTATTGTTATTGACGATTTTAGATTATTTGGTTTAAATAAATCAAGTGGTAAATTAGATGAAGATTGGAGTGAAATAAATAAAGAAAACTTGTTAAATATTTTAAACGGACGAATTAATAAGGTTTATCATTTAGATAGTGAATCTGCTAAAGATGATAGATTAATTATTCATATAAACGCTAAATATATAATATGTAAATAAATTATAATTTCAGTTTCGTAATATACATTTGTATTCATAAATAAAATACATATTCTCTATTATTAACAATTTGTAAATTACATCATAGACATAATTAATATCAAAACTTTCTCCCCCTCATATCTAGCCAAACCAATTACATGTTATGTCATTTTTAAAATATCTATTAGATTTTACACCTTTAGACATTTAAAACGCCGAATATTTTACTCCTTATAATTTTTTAATTTTCGCTTTATTTTTTAATTAAACCTAATCTAAATATTGGTGGTTCAAGATTGAAAAATAACAAATGTGCCGTGATATTTTAATAAAAATGATTATAACTTCATAACAAAAGGTACTTGTTTTTGATAATTATTGCCATAATGATATTATTGTTATTACAAAAAAAATATTATTTTAAACCCTTTCTCATTTAAAACGCACAGTTTGATTTAATATTTAATTAAATATTAATTTATGAAAACTCTTAATACCAAACACTTCAATCGGACATATATCTGTATCTAACATTTCACTAAATATTAATTTATGAAATCTCTCAATAACATACCCTTCAATCGGACATATATCTTTATCTAACATTTCAATAATTTTTAAGTAAAAATCTTTTGGTCTTTGTAATATTTTTTGTTTTGATACAATAAATTGAGCTCCTGCGCCAAATTGGAATTCCATTTTTTCCTTTCTTTCACCAAATAGTTTTTCATACGTTTCTATTAATGGTAGCATTGGATGATAAGAACAACCTTTTAAGTTACAATTTAAAATGCTTTCGCTTAAAAACTCAAAATCAATACTTAACTCTTTATTATTAAGATATTTATTTAAATTATATATTATATTTGGTGAATGGTCGAACGGATATCCTTGTAAAAAAATAGTGTAATCTGTTAAATTATCATAATTATCGTAAATATGTGTGGGATTCTCTACCAACATTATTCAATAATTTTTGATTAAAATCGCATGTTAATGTTTCTCCTTTGTTGTAAATAATTATATTTAAAAAATTTTTAGTCCAGTCTACGTTTTCGTTATGTCTAGCTATTACAATGCAAAACTTATTCATATATATATATATTATAATATTTTATATCAAAATTAGAAAATTATAAACCAAGTGATTTTATTTTAGAAAACTTATCGATACATGTTTGTGGAAATATATTTATTGATTTTATTAATAATATGTAAAAATTATATAAAGGCTCCAATATTATTAAATGGTCGACCATAATATTAGATAAATATTAAATAAAAACGACCCGAAAATTGATTGGGGTATGATTTGGACAAAGTAATTACATTCACATAAAATGACTTAAATATTAAAAATGTTTATATCATATAATGCTTATACCATTAGACTATTTAATTAAAAAATATAATATTAATTTTAAAGGAGTTCTTCATGTAGGTGCTCACGAATGTGAAGAATTAATTGATTATGAAAAACACATTCCAAGAAATAAAATATTATGGGTTGAGGCATTATCAGACAAAGTTGAATTATGTAAAAAACGATTTCCAAATATTAATATTGAAAATGCGATTGTTTCTGATAATGTTGAAAATGTGGTGTTTAATGTATCAAATAACGGACAGTCATCATCTATTTTAGATTTTGGACTACATTCTCAATATCATTCGCACGTTCATTATATTAGTTCATTTCAAGGAAGAACCACTCTATTAAAAAGTATTTTACCAAAATATAATATTGAATTTAATTTTTTAAATTTTGATATACAAGGTGCCGAATTAAAAGCATTAAAAGGTATGGAAGAATATTTATTAAAGGTCGATTATTTATATACAGAAGTTAATTCTGATTATGTTTATATTGGATGTGCGTTAATTACAGAATTAGATCATTATTTAAATAAGTTTGGATTCATTCGCGTTGAAACTGAATGGACTCAATTTAAATGGGGCGATGCTTTTTATATTAAAAGTAATTTATTTAATAATTAAATATGTAATCTCCCATAATTAAGTAAAAATAATTTTAAAAACAATAAATACTTCATTTATTTTTTTTTGAAATCACTGTATAATTTTCCAAATAAAAATCGAATGTCTGAACGTGTTGTTTTAATTCGGGAAAAGTTCCTGAAAGTGCGTTTTGAACTATATTTCCAAAATCACCCAATTCAGAAAACTTATACACACCTGTAATTAAATGATATTTCGGTATTTGGTTCATTTCGGACATTATAGGAGAACGTATAAAATAATAACGTTCTTTATAATTTAAGTTTAATAATACCCAGTCTATATTTGTTACGAAACCTTTCAAATGCGTAGACGCAAATAAACATATCGGGGTATTTGTCATTTTAGATAATATCCAAATATCTAAATTTGTTATATAATAATTTTCACTAAAAATAGCAGTATCTAAAGAATATTTTTTATTTTCGATATCATCAACTATTTGTTTTTTTCCTTGTATTTTTAGTAAATGTAGTATTTTTTTTTTGTTAGTTTCCATATACCCTTTATATCCATCCCATAATACTTTTTTCAAATCTTGTATTAACACGGGAGTTTTTAATTTTTCTTGTAAAATATAAATGATAATATAAAAACTACAATTTGGAGATGTATTTTTAAAAATAATTTCTTTAGATACTTTCGGAAAAATGCGTTTCCAAATACTATTATCCATTCTACCGATAATTTCGCGTTTCTCTTGTATACATTCTATTAAATTATCATTTAATCTGTTATCAATTGGTTCTTTATACTGGTCGTCTAATGAGATTGGGTCGTTTGTATATGTTTGTGTAATATCAGGTTCAGCAATTTCATAATTAATATTGTTGATATATCCCTGAGAACTAAATGGAATCATTTTATTAAAATAACTTGGATTTAATAAAGATTGCATTAATAATATTTCATTATGGTTTATTTTATAATCCGCATTTGTTATATTTAAAAAGTTTTTCGGTTGCATCATAAAAACCCGAATACGCGAATACCGAACCAATTCATCCGCAATTCTTCCAAAATAAATTGGTTCATTATCCTCTCCACTTACTAAGTTTTTTTTCGAAACGATTAACATACATACCCCGTTTTTCTTTTTTAAACAATATTGTTGTTTATCACAATTTGCGAGAGAACATTCTAATATTTCTTCAAATGAATATAATACATCATCATCAATATCATTAAATATAACCGCATGACTTACTAATTTTTTAATTAAAGATTCTATTTTTTTTATTTTTTGTTTATACAACAAATAAGGATTATCAAATATAAGTGTTATTTTTTGTTTAATTTCTCGGTTTTCAAATGTATTCATTAAATTACGGACAATACTACGAAATACCGAATAAAATTGACTTTCCAATTCTATTTTTTTCACCGTTTTAATTCTCTCTATATCGGGATTTACTTTTGAACTTGTAATTATTTTATCGGCGGTATTATAGTTAATTGTATTACGAACCGGTATTAAAACATCATCTGAAACATCTTCTGCTGGAGGGTCAATTTGTACGAACTGATTGGTTTCTGTTAATATACCTACTATTAAATTATCTTCAAACACTTTCATTTTTGGTAAGCAGTATATTTGACCGTTTGTTTGATGATGTATATTTGTTAAAACATCGCGCGTAGTTTCATAATCAATCCATATATTATCATCATCCATAAATTTAATAGGAATATCATTTAACTCTTTAATTAATCCAGAAGGAAAACAAGGGATAAACACATTTACTTTTTTGGCATTCATATATTTATTTGGAACTTGTTCTATGGGGGTTTCTATAATAATTCCTATAATTTTGTTTTGATAATTCATAATTAAAAACTTAACTGAATAAACATATGATTTTAATATATTTGTAAGTTCTAATAATGAATGGTTTTGTTTATACTTATATATTTTAGGCATACTGGGTAAAGGAGAACAATATTTATTTGTTGTATTCTGAATCGTTAATATCATTTGTTTTATATTTTTAAGAGTCGTACTTCTTTCTGAAAATAATCGTTTAATGTTAATACCGGTTGTTATATCTTCATATAAATAAATCGGTTCATAAAACTCATCGTGTTTTAAAATAATGAATGTTTCTTTTCTAGGGTCAAATTGGCGTTTTGAATAAGAGTTTGTAGGACAAACTATTTCGATTTTGTCTGTAATATCATTATTAATGATTTCAATAATAACTAAATTAACACCCCCCTTAATTAATTTTGGATTATTATCAATGACGATATCCCATAAATAAGTATGGTCGATAGTCGCGTTCTCATCTAATAAAAAACGCATGAATGATTCATACGACGCAACGGTATCTTCTAATAAATCAACTTGGGTTTCATTATATTTATTAATATTTTTATAAAATGTAGTATTCTCATATTTCATTGTATCTATATCAATGTATGATGTACGACTTAGAGGTTTAAATATCGCAACTAAAGAACCATTGTGATATTGAATATAATTATCTAATGTAATTGTTTCTGTTAATATTTTTTTTATTTCAAATACAGAAACGGGTGTTTTTATACCCTGAACGTGTGCGTATAAATCCGCAATACATCCTAAAAACGATTGATTTTTTATTTGTTCTACTCCATATCGTAATAAACAAGGTGTATTTGGTTTAATTAATGCTGGATTATCTTTACTTATACATTTTTCATTATTTGTTTGTAAAAATAATTGAACTGACATTGGTAAAAAACCCCATCTTTTTTTTTGACGTATTGGATACGTTTCTATACTTATTACATAGAGATTTAGTTTATTCGCATCTTTTTTTACATTTTTATTATTGTTATCTAGATTATTATCCTTTTTCATACATTCATTTCGCCTCTCTACTTGACTAGATGAATCCCAATGTTTTTTATAGCAACATGGCACACATGTTTTTGACGCAAACCCAGGATAATGTTGAATATATTTTCCATTTACATCAATATGTTCTGATTGACTTGAAAACTCATAGACAAACGCATCTTTAGGAACGGTTTTAGCGTTTGGTGGAATTACTTTACCACATATTCCACTTTTTACTTCGGCTTCGGTTAAACTTGTATTGGTTTTTAAACACCAATACCGGGGGCATATATAATGATACTGTTTATTTGGATTAGACCCATATTTAAATGAATGTGTATATGACCCTGGATGTTCTTTATCTATTTTTTCTTTTTCAGAATCAGTTAATATAACTGGTTGTTTATTTAAGTTTGCTGCACAAATTCTTGCGTATGAATTAAACATTCCCTTTTTAGGTTCTTTTAAAAATAAATCAGGGTCTCTTTCTACAAGTCTTTTATAAAAAGGATTATGTAAAGACATACCTGTTGGATTTATTTCATACATTTCTGGTGATGTATTTGGAGATGAACTATTGGACTCATTTGATTTGGTTCCACCGCTAGCGTTTTCGTCCGAATCTTCTCCAAAAAATATTCCAGATATGGAAGAAGATGGTGTAGAAGATGATTTGGACGGCGGTTTAATTTGCGATTGATTTGTTTTTTGTATAACTGGTTCGCTGTTTTTTGGAATCATTTTTTCGACCGATTCATTTTCAGCAGATTCATTTTCAGCAGATTCTTCATTATCAAAAAATATTCCAGATATGGAAGAGGATGGTGTGGAAGATGATTTGGTTGGCGGTTGGTTAGAAATAGGTATAACCTCATTCGGTTTATTTTCTTCATTTCCAAATAAAATATTTGATATAGAACTAGCAACAGAACTGATAGTAGATGTGGTTTCTTTAGTTGCTGGAGACGATTCTATAGTATTGTTTAATGTACTTGCTTTATTTGGTTCAGTATTTATAAATGAAGAATTTTCAGAAACACTTATTTCATCCTCATCTTCTGAAAACACAATACCTGAATCATCAATGCATATTGTTTCATCATCATTGTCGTCGTCATAACCAATTGGTTTTATTAATACTGGTTTTATAACAGTAGTGGTTATAACATTTTCATTATGACTTGGTTCGCTGTTTTTTATTGATACGCGTTTACTACATATTTTTTTAATATCGCTTTTTGTTATTTTGGTAGAGTCTATATTTTGAGTTATTCTTAAAATGCTATCCAAATAAATCCGCAAACTATTTAAATATTCTACCGAGTTTATATTGTTAATTTCTATAATCAATTTATTTTCCAATGGTATTTGAAACATTGTTGGAAACCCTGGATTATCCATTATTTTACCACGAAGTTCTTTATGTTGATTGAAAAACTCAACGATTCTTAAACCGGATTTTTCTTCGGATAAATTATAATTATTCATTAATGCGGTTTTCACTTCATTTAAATCGTTTGTTTTGTTGTATACATATGTTATTAATTGTGTTTGTGCGTCCATTTCTACATAATTATCAACTCGTTTAAATCGCATATCAGCCCCTTTATTTAAATCATAACTTAAAATATCAAATATACTAAATACACACGCAATTTGATTTTTTAAATCTATTTTTTTATCTATAAAAATAGACGATACGTATTTAATATTTTTAATATCTACATAATTACTTGATAAACTGGATACAGAACGAAAAATGTATCCGGTTTGTTTTAAAAAACCATTTATATTTTCAATTAATGGATTAAAAACGGTTTGTATTAATTCAAATAGTTCAATATCCAATATAGGAGTTGGTAATTCTCCGTAAAAGTTTATATCTCCATTTATTTCAAAATCCATAAATAATTGAATTGGTGTTTCTTTATAAATATCTTCAATGTATAATGATATTTGACGACTTTTACCTATTTCGCGCGATAATTTCATTATTTTAGTTTCTAATAATTCTGGTATTTTTTTTCCAGATTTTGAAATTTCTTCTGAATAAAATCTATACAAGTTTTCTTTACGAGTTCCTGGATTGTATTTTATAAAAGGTATTTTTTTGGTAGAATGGATATTTTTAAATATTACTTCTAATGGAATACTATTATTAAACTCGGACTTTAATGTAATAAAAAATGACTGTATTCCTTGTTGTATATAATTTAATTCATTTTTACGTCCATAAAATATGTTATACAACAATTCAACCGAATTAAAATAATCTAGTTTATTTTTATCTAAATCCGTAGTAGTTTGTTTTAATAAAAACGGTTTTTGTTTTATAAGTTCGTCAATGGTTTGAATTTTATTATTATATAACAATGGAAAATAATATTCAAATATAAAGTCATCACGTATTCCATATTGATTTAAATTATTTAATACATCTTCTGCGGAACATACATAAATGGTTTGATTCATAATTTTGCCATAATTAAATAATAATTGATTTTCAAATGAATATATAGAATTATCTTTGTTTTGTTCGCGAAACTTTACTGAAATATCTGAATATGTATTAAACGGATTTATTAAAAACAAATGGTCTTTTGATTTTGAAAACTGTTTTCCTAATGAAACATTCACGGTTTGTTCTTTATTTTCTATATTCAATTCTAATAATTCTTCATACGTAACTATTTCATTATTTTTTTTAGTATTATGTTGAGACTGATTTATATTTAATAAATAATGTGATAACATATCTTGAATAAATGGAACCGTATTATTATGAGTAATTTCTTCAAAAATATTTATACAATTAACGTTTTCGGAAGTTTTTGAAAACAAATAAAGTTCTTCATATGATAATTTACTATTTATTTGAGAATTGCGTAAGATTTCATTTATTAATTTATATTTAATATTACTAATGGAATCGTCCCTATGAATTAATAAATCCGAATAATATAATGGCGTGTTATTTGCGTCTATTTCACGCAATTCATTCTCGCTAAATATGGATTGTGTTAATGCGTCTGTTTTTATTTTTCCACTAAAAATAATAATGTGTCTTGTCTTTCCTTGAGAACCTAAAATATGTAATTTATATACATCCGTTAATGGTATAATAAAATCGGGTGATTTCATTTATATTTATAATAGTATATTTATTGTATATATTATTATACACCTTTTATATTTCATTTATTTTACACTCTTAAATATTGGAATACACTCTTAATGATTTTTATAAATATTGTTTATAAGATTTACATATCATAATAAGGATTATCGCTAATTTTCATTCCACAGTATTCTTGTGGAGAACTTTTATAATCTAATGGTTCATGTATTCCAGATTCTTTTGCGTTTTCTAATAAAAACTTAAAATTATCCCAAAACTCGCTTTTATGTCCGATTGATTTAGTCGCGATATGAGAAAGTTCGTGTATTGCTACAAACATCAATGTATGTTCGTCAATCATATTACTTTCTCCTTTTTTCTTTTTATTTAAACAAAACGCAATTTTTTCTCCTTTATTCTCACTATACGCAGTGTAAGAACTGGTCGGCAGTGTTTCCATTATTTTTTTAGGATTAAACTTTTCAACTAACTGTTTTACATTATTATCGTTTGGATGTTTTTCTCCCATATATTTAACTAATTTTTTACATTTTTCGGTAATTGTTGCTAATAAATCGGCGGCTTCTTGTAATTTTTCACGTTCTCTAACACAGTATTTATTACCATCCACATCCGAAACGATACATTTTAGTTGAAACTCTTCATTGTCTTTAATGTAAATATATAAACACCATACTAAAAATACAATAATAATAATATATCCTAAAATATCAAGTAGTTTCATTTATATATACGTTTATTATTATATTACAAAATATAATAATTTATATTTTACATTGACTGTTTTTATAGGACAAAAACACAAACGAATACATGAAATATTAAATACGCTATTTATTGTTTTATTTATATATGAAACTTATAATATATAATTATTCTTGTATATAACTATATAATCAATTATTTATTTATATACATAATTATGCCTACTATTTCTAAACTGTTATTTCAATGTTCTAAAGAAAAGATACCCGAATATGTCATATCTATGATTAAAACCAAACTTACATATGAATGGAAATATTTACATTTTAATGACGATAATTGTATATCATTTTTCAAAGAACACCCTTTACCTGAGTTTCCTGATATTATAAATAAGTTTCATTCATATAGTAAAGGACAACATAAATCGGATATTTTTCGGTATTATTTTTTATATGTAAAAGGTGGAGTATATATGGATAGCGACGCAATGATTTATGAACCCATTGAAGAAATCATACAAAATTATTCATTTTTTTCAGTAATCTCATCGGTGTTTCCTGAATGTATTTTTCAAGGTATTTTGGGGTGTTCACCAAATAATCCGATTATATATGACGCATTAGTTCATGCGTATCATACAATTCCCGTTTATTTAACAAATGATTACCACTATTTTTGTAAATATTTATATTACATTTGTGTTAATAACCGATATAATGGAAATAATATTTTATTTAGAGAACATCGGGACATTAACAATATTACAGTAGATACTATTATTGACCAAAATGATAAAATATTATTTCGTCATTTTCATTATTATAAAATAATACCTCCGGTTGAAATGTTATAATTATTTTATTAGAGATAATGTGGTATGTTTTTGCGGGTGTATTATTGGCATATATATTTTTAATAATTCAAATAACATAGATAACCTTAACTCTAAGACCGCAGAATGTTTATTTAATCCCGCAATTTCGTTTTTTAAACATAAACGAAATATTTTTTTTACATAATTTTGTTTATGTTTTATTATTTTTACATTGGCGATGTGTATTATATTATATATTTTTTGAACTATTTCAGAAGTAGATAATAACGCATACCAAAGAGGTTCGTTTATTCTTTCTATAATTGTTTTGTGAGTTTTAAAATCAATTAATTCAAAATCAGAGGTTTCATCTAAAAATCGATTTTCAACCATCGGATTTTTAATATCTTCTTGAAATTGGGCGTATTCTTCATCTGAAATACAGTATTTTTTTATAACATCAAAAATTAAACAATTAATAATACGTAATTTGTTTTCAATATCTAAAACGATAATTTCATTATTAAATACAACACTATCACAATCTTTATTATCAGAAATAAACCGCAATACTTTTTGTGATGATGATATAGAGTTCGATAAAGTCATTAATGAATAAAATATTATATTACATGTTAATATAGGTATGCAAGTTAAAGACGGCATGGTAGCATAATAATATAAAGAACAAATATTCATTATATAGTTATATGTAGTCAATAAAATAAATTGTACTAATATAATATTTACAATTTATTTATATACATTATTATTACAAGGTTGGAAATATGTATTTATCACCACTTCTATGTCTACATAATATAAATGGAAAGGTATTATGCACTATATTATCTGGAGTGTTTACAGCATCTTTATATTTATCACTTTTAATTAATAAACTTAATACGGATTGGTCGTGTCGGTGTTCCTCAAATAATATGTAGTTTTGTAATATAGATATTTCATCAATATTATAATAATTTTGAGAACTATTATACCAATCTGTTATAAGATTCATCATTAATTCCGTTTTTTTTATTATTAAAAAAGTACATTGATGTTGTGTTGTGTTCATTATAACGGTATTTGCCATATTAAATCGTTTTAATAAATCCATTTTAGACCATATTTTTTCTAAATAATAAGTAGATGTATATACCAATTCGTGTTCTTTACAACGATTTATTAATGCGTTAAAACATTCTTTTGTAAGTGAATCATTTTCCATAACACAACCCGCGTCTAAATACACTAAAATATCATTATCATTCATTGTTTGCATAATTTTCATTATAATATATGGTTTCCATAACCAAAACCCATACCCTTTTGGGTTATTTGTTATAAAAGTCCCGTGTTTTTTCCAAAAATCAACATCATTTTGTAAATCTTGGTCGGTATAAGTAATTATTTTATTAAATAAGTTAGTCTGTGCCATTTCATTCGTAACTCGATAAACCGCATCATAAAATTTTTGTTCGCCTCCTCCAAATGTTAACGCATATATATTGCTATGGTTTTTCAATTCAGAAGTTGGTTGGACCATTTCGTTATACCATTTATTACATTTTTTCATAAGTTCTTCTTTATCATCTCCTATAAGCCAATTAAAATGAATTAAATAAGGAGTAATATTATTTAAATTATTGTAATAATATTTTCCGTTTGGAAATAAATCTAACGGAAGTGTTTTATATTTAAAATTATCTTTAATTGCGTTTATATATATTTGGTCGTCCCAATCAGTTATAATATTTTTAAAATAATTTACAGTTTCTGGATGAAATAGATGTATCATTTTTTCACTTGATTTTATATACATAAACCCGGCACATAAATAACTCAAATCAGTATCTTGTTGTGTATCGTTTTGTATTAACATATCATACGGTTCAATATTATCTTTTAAATATTGTAAAAAGTTATTATTTTCAAAAACAATATCTCCGTCAGTAAAGCATACATAATTATATTTTAATAAACTTTCATAGATAATATTTAACTTAACTAACATAATATCATTCCACTTATCATTTTTATAAGTTTGAAAATTAGATTTCGATTCATCGTTTATTAGATAACATTCATACCCATTTTGTTTTATTATTTCATATCCTTTTTTTCCGATTACGTAGGTATGTAATAATGTTGATGGTATACCGATGGTTTCAAGTGATTTTAAACAATTTAATGTATATTTAATATATCCTGTATTTGTTAATGTAATAAAAATGAAATCCATTATATTATACCCTGTTATCATTTTAAATAGAAATTATTTATATACTTTTTTATAAATAATAACTGATATTATTATTTAAGTAGATTGGGTTATCTAATTATGTTATATCGTAATAACTACTAAGTATATAAGTTATGATATTATACTAATACACATCGTTTGGTACAAAAATATTGATGTAATTGTAATAGTTCGGAAATTAAATGTAATATACAACCAATGCTAAAATATATAATATATTGGTTTTTTACAATTAACCCAAGTATAATTCCTAAAAATACATAGATAATTCCTTCTATTAGACTTTCAACTAATATAATATTAGAATATATGGATTGTTTATATTGAGTGGATTTATTACAAGCATATCCATAATTACAGTATAATGTGTGAAAATATAATAAAAACCCAAATAAATGTTTACAAAATCCTACTACAAATAATAATGCGAGTTTATTTTGTATAGTCTTATTTAATAAGACATATATAAATAGACTATATACTCCTACAAAAATGGATTCAATAAAATAATGCATTTACTATATGTTATAATAATATATTTTTTCGCATTCTCTTTGTATTAATTTTAACGGTGGCATTTGTTCTCCCCCAACTAAACATACAGACATTCTTTCTTTTGTAATATATTTACGTATTATATCATTAATTTGAGAAACTGTAATATTATTGTAAAATGTATCATATATTTTACTATATGGAATTAATTTAGTTTTACAATATAATAGCAATTGAGTACCGTTATGTTCGGCAATTGCGTCATCATCTAAATTAACGACTACCGTACCTTTAAGGTTTCCTTTGATTAATTGTAATTCTTCTTGAGTTATTCCGTTTTTAATCAAATCATTTAATAATGAAATCATTAACGGCAATACTCCTTTTTGCGTTTTACCGGTATTATATATGATTTTAGTATGGTCGGTTTTTGCAAAAATAGTAATTGATCCAAAACTCTCAAAATATTCTACATATGAACTCGACTCATAGGTTAATCCGTTTTGTTCTCGTAAAATCATAAATAAACGAGACCCAAGTGTTCCACCTAATATTTTATCAAGCATATTTAATATATATTTATCAGGTGAATCGTGAGAACATGTTCTAAAACCAATCATTATACAAGTAGTATTAATACCTTTTTTAGATAGCATATTATATTGTATTTCAGTTTGTTCTACCAAATTATTATTAATATAAAACGGGTTTGTTTTATCAATTATATTTATACACGCGTTTGATATACCATTTGATTTATAATTATTTTTGCGAATAAAAAATGATTGTTTTATTGCGTTTACAATATGATTAAATGGTATGTTAGATATAATGCTTACAACAATTTTATCCGGACAATAAAATTGTTTATACATATCAACCACTTTATTATAGTTTAATGTTTTTTTATAATGATATTCAATTGTATCGATTGGGTTTTCGTAGGAACTGCCGTTATACAATAATTTATTCATCATATTTGAAATTAAATCTTGAGAATTATCAGTGTTTTTTACATTTTCTTCTACTACCACTTTTAATTCTTTGATAAACTCTTTTTTATTAAAAACAGAGTTTAACATTATGTCTGATAATATAGAAATGCAACTATTCACAAACTCATCTTGAGTTTTTATTGTATAACATGTGAATTGTTTTTCAGTGAACGCATTAAAATACGCGCCGATTTTATCATAATGTTTAAAAATGTCTTTTGATTGAGGTATTTTTCGGGTTCCTTTAAAACACATGTGTTCTATAAAATGAGATACTCCTCGAACATTATCATTCTCATAGATAGAACCTAATTCACAAAAGGCATATATTGTAGATACTGGTATATTATGGTTGGATGATTCGTGAATTAGTCTAAATCCGTTTGGAAATGTAAATGTTTTAATAGTCATTAATTATAATATATAATATGGGATTTTATATATTATAATTAAAAAATAATTGTATTATTATATTTTTATTACGAAATCATCATTGTAAACATGTATAGAAATTACCGTACAAATCTTATTTGTTACTAGGATTAATTTCTAACGGGGTTCTTCCATAATCAGGTTCAATAGTGCTTTGATTCCATGGACCAACAACTTGAATTGGAATAATGGGATCTGACCGTAATTGTTGATTTGCGTTTCGTAAGGTTTGTCCGATAGTATCTAAACCAATATGATACCCGGCTTGAAGTAAATCCGGCATATTTATATTTCCTTGATTCATTGATACTGGGTTTAATGCGGACCATTGACTATTTTGGTCTTGCGGTAATAAATCACTCGGGTTTGCTACTGGTTGAAGAGAATAATGATTACTCATAACAGGTTGAACTACATTGTTTTGTTCGGATTGCTGAGGAGGTTCTTTATTATTTATATTTGGTGAGTTCTGAGAAGATTGTCCGGTATCCATTGAATCAAATACCATATATTTTGAATCTGAATAAGTAATAATTGCCCAAAATAAAATAATTAATGCTATAAATAGAATTATTTTTTCACGGGTAAAAAATTTAGATAAACCATATAGAATTTGATTAAACATTCTTTATATAAATGGAAGATAAAAATATTTATACGATTTTGCTAAATTATTTATGAGGTTTGCTCTTTATTGTATTTTATTTCATCATCATCTTTATTTCATCATCATCTTTATTTTCATAATCACTGTCTTCACTATCTTCAATTTCTGTTAACATGTACGTATTTTTAATTCGCGTTGCTTCTAAATAAGACGAAATCGCCAATTTTTTAATAATTTTAGCTTTTTTTCTGGCTTCTCTATACATTTCATAATACAATTGGTCTCTCTTTTTTAATTTTATTGTTTCATTATTACTCAATTTATCTAAATCTAAATTGATTTCTAAAATATCTGTCGGTAAGTAATCCTTTTTTTGTAATACTCCTAAATCACAAGATATTGAATTGTTATCATGACTATTATCTAAAAGAGAAGAATGAGGGGGGTAAGAAACCGGATATGACGGTTGAACGACGCTTAACACGTTTTCATTTAAACCGTCTGTATGAATAGGTTTTACTCCATTATTTTTTAAAAGACATTTTTCAAAAATATTTGGTACATTTTCTTTCATAATCAATATTTGTTTTATTTCAAACTCAACTTGAAAATTACGAGCAGAACATTTTATCCCTTGCACTTCAATTATTGTCATAATATGCGTGTCTTCATTAATTTTTTCAAACTTATGTTCGGTCTCATCTTCGTCATATATTTTCAAAGAACATTCTTCCATAACACTTGGAATGCTTGTGCGAATAATATAATATTTCCCTGATTTAAATACTTTTAATGACGAAGTAAACGAACTTTCAATGTCATGTTTATCTAACTCTGTTTCAAATAATTTGTAGCGGTTTTCGTATAATTGTTCAATACAAAAAGTATCTAATTTTTCTACCCAATTAATAAAATCGGTATTTTCGTGTGAAAATATTAAATCACAAAACATTTTTTTTTTAGATTTTGTAATTGGTTTAGTTAAACATTTAGGAGGTTGTATATACAACGGCAATTTATTTACATTGAACTTTATAAAATAGTTTCCGCCTAAACTTTGATTAGGATATTTACATATTACCTTTTCAAAATCAAAATCATTATTTGTATCATATATCCCGTTCATATTGATATATATATTATTTATATTTTTGTTATTTTTTATATACGCATAAATGCTTACATGTGAACGATTCGTTATACATTAATTTTTTTTTTCTAATTATTACACAATAATATATTGTATGTTTAATATTCGCGACCGTTTAGGTGAGTTCTTAAAAAATGAAAACATAAAACAACATATACAAGAAATTATCAATCATATTGTAAATAATATTTATAACGAGTTTTATGTATATATTTGGTTTATTTGTATTTATAATGTTTTTTTAATATTTATTATTTTAGTCAATTTATTTTTATTATTAAAATTGTTACGATTAAAATCTTAATACTATTATATATAATGCTTACAAAACGAAAATCAAAATACAATGGAGGGGCGGGTTCTGCTGATTATGCTCTCGGTGTTTATGGACACGCAGGTAATCAAAATGCTATGTCGCCTGAACATAATATGATTGCGCGAAACGCAACATTTGCGATGCAAAATAGGGGTGGAAGTTATAAACGATATAATAATGGAATGATGGTTCCATTTCAGTTATTGTTTAAAAAAAAATCTAAAAATAGTTCGCGTCGTAAAACGAATAAGTTGTATAAAAAAATGAGATATTCACGAAAAAATAAAACAAGGCGATAAAAGTGTTTTATATTATATGTTATATATTATATATAATGGTAAATCATCTAATACAAAATCTTCATTTAGTAGAAAAACACGATTATAAATATCCAGACCAAACGGTAAAGGTAGGAGGACATTATTTAAACGAACTTTTACTAATTAATAATAATAATTTGAAGGGGGGGGGTACTATATATTCTAAATTAGAAAAGTATGGTGTTCCAGCAGGGTTGTATGTTTCTCCTATATCCAATCATCCTGCATTATATAAAATAGAAACTATCATTGTCGAACAATATGATGTTGAAAAAATGGGTATTTTGCACGATAATTTATATACAGGATTAATAAAAACTATTCATAATAATACGCGAAAAAAAGAAAGCCGTAAAAAAAAAGAAAAAACCCGAAAACGATAATTATTCATGATAACGTATTATGCATATTATATATTTATTGGTATTATATAATAAATATATAGTTTTTTAACTAAAATACACCCGATACATTGTTTAATTTTCATTCCAATTATTATTATTAAAAGAATTAATATTTAATAATCTATTTGCGTTTTCTTTCCAAAACTGAACTTTACGGTCAAGCATAACATCATTTTCATTTTTTGGTTGAATAATATATTGACGCGCTTTCATTTGAGAAATATCTGAATTGGTTGGTTTTGGTTTGACTCCAAAACAATTTACTCCAAACTTAACATATGGATTGGCTATATATCCTCCATTAATACCAGGTCTTCCACAATTATTTTTATTTTTAGGATCACCACTTTGTAATTTATCCCATGTTGATTTTTGTGTAGGAAAATATATCATTTGATTTTCCGACCAACCATAATTGCACCATTCTCCTCCATTATCATATGCAGATTCAATCTCATCATATGTTGCTAATTTTGCTCCATATGATTTGCATATTGCTTGTGCATCATCATATGTATATAAGTTATTTGATATATTAAATACTTCGTTATGTTGTTTTGGAGGTTGTTGAATAATTACCGTATTTCCGGAAACAACCGTATTTCCGGAAACAACCGTATTTCCGGAAATAGATGCTGTTGTCTTGCTTTCATTATAAAAATATTGTATATTTTCACTAATTATATTCGTAATAGACATATTTAATAAGTATTTTAAAAAATTAACTATCATAATAATGGTTAATAATATCCATACTGCGGTTTCTATAAATGAAATTGATATTGGTTTTGTAGTGTAAGTCATCGGAATCCCAATTGAATAAATTAAAATATAAAACGCTAGAATAAATAAAATTAATGAATATATTGTAGTTGAATCATCTAATATATTTTTTATTGTTGTTCCTGTAGAATGTATAATATTTTCTTCTTCTTGTGTTGATAATGTATTGTAATAACTTCCCAACAATATAAGTATTATTATTAATATAACTAAATCAAACATACGACTTACCAATAGTTGTGTATCATTCATATGTTCTGATTTAAAAAAAATACCTAATATCAAATATATTAATAAATATATTGCTAAAAACCAAATTAATAATAATATATTGGATTTATTAAATATATACAATAACAACGATGCGTTAATATCTATGTCGGTATTTGAATATGTGTTATTTTTATTTTGAACGGGGGGATACGAATTTGTATTAAAGTTAATATTTATATTTTCAGTTGTACTACTATTCATTTATATTATTATAAGGTATTTTTTTACGATAAAATAAACAATATGCTGATGGTGTAATAATCATATTTGCGTTTGTTATAATTTCTACAGTGGTGTCGTTATAATGAACCCATGTATTGTTTGCGTTTTTAACAAAAGCAGTGTAATGCCCTCCCATTACATTACCCGTATGATTACAAACGCCATATAAATCATATATATAGTTTTTTGAATTATATCCACAAACATATTTAGATAAATCTAAATTATTAATAGGAAAATTAATTAATTCACTAATTTTATCAGTTCCTGTATGAGAAAACCGTTTAAATGTAATGACTAATATACTGGGTAAGCTCCAAAACAAAATGCTTTTTTTAATACTTTCTTTCATATTCGTTTTTTCATTAAACCACGCATTATCTCCTTCCAAAGTTTCTGGTTTAGTAAATAAATTAAAACTATCGTATATGGTTGATGGTCTATTTTTATGGTGTTTAATATACAAATCAATTGGTAAATCTAATATAAAATAATTCTCAGGTGTAATTACATGTTTCACCGTTTCATCTAAAGAAATTATTTCAGAAACATAAACACCATAAAATATTTCCATTATTTCGGAATATTCATTGGAATATATAGTTTTTAACATAGAATAACATTTAATAGCTAAATCATCTAAATCATTTTGCGGGTTTCCTTTAATATGCATAGTTATTTGTTTTGAAATACTGTTATGAATACAATCTATTATAAACAATAAAAACTCCGGCATGTCATTTTGAGCCCATCCTGTAAATAACTCGCGGTTTTTTTCTTTAGCTATTTGTTGTACGTTATATACAAACTTATTTGGTGAAACGCATCCATTATTATTCCACATTACATTTCTTAAATCGTTCCATTCTTTAATAATATTAGAATCTGAATTTAATTTTAAATTATTTTCATTTTGTTTTTTTTCTATTAATTCTATTAATTCAAATGTATTATTTAATATTTGAATACACGAGTTTAAAAAACAGGTGTTTCCTAAGTTTGCTAAACCAGTATTATATTTATTATTGTATTTTGAGAAGTTCATGTTTTTTAAAAATATTATAAAGATAACTATATATAGATTATTATCTTTATATCATTATGAATACAACACCCCTGAATGTATTAGAACAAGAATTGGAACAGATTATATATAATTATATGCAGACCCGATTATTATCGTCCGACCAATCTAATGAATCCGATGAGAATATTCCTACCCATAACCATAGTACCTTTACAAATACTATTGACAATACACTTTCAAACGGTTATCATAATAATGTAAATTACCGTTTAAATATGTTAAATAATTTATCTAATAATTACAACATAAATATGCAAGCGTATCAATCTAATATGAATTATATTATTAATTTAATAGAAAATATTCAACCTAGTTCGGTTTTTTCCGAACAACCACAACCATCTCAATTTCATAGTCAAGTTCCTAATCAAGTTCCTAATCAAGTTCCTAATCAAGTTCCTAATCAAGTTCCTAATCAAGTTCCTAATCAAGTTCCTAATCAAGTTCCTAGTCATGTTCCTAGTCAAGTTCATAATCAGTTTCATAATCAGGTTCATAATCAGGTTCATAATCAGGTTCATAATCAGGTTCATAGACAACCTCATAGACAACCTCATAGACAATATTTAAATACATCCCAGAACTTTCACGAATCACTAATACACGAAAATACCGTTCATTTTGAAGACACTAATTTAAATAATAATGATAGTATAAATAATACTAACCAATCAATAGATGAATCTGAATTATTTTCAGAACAAACACCGGTAGAATATATAGTATTATATTATCCATCCAATATTAATCGCGATACTGAACCCGAGTTTTTAACTCAAGAACAAATAAATATATGTGTGCGTGATGTTAGTTATTGTCATTTATATGCTGAAACAATATGCCCGATTACATTAGATAATTTTATAATTGGAGAAAATATTAGTCAGATTATGCATTGCAACCATATATTTAAAAAAAACGCATTAATGCGATGGTTATCAAGAAATATTAAATGTCCGATATGTAGATACGATTTAAGAAATTATAACAGGATTATTGATAATTTACCATTTACAAATAATACAAATTATGATAACGACATAAACGTATCATTAAATAATAATTTATAGTTAATTATATAATGAATTATATATTTAACTATAAATTATAAATGCCAAAAACATACACTTATATTATTTTACAATTGTAAAACAATATTTTAATCCGTGTTCGTGATGCGTTAAATGTTGCTAACAATGAAGTTAATTTATTAAAAGTATTTGACCGTATGGGATATGATAGGCATGATAGAAGTGGAGGCGGTCATCGACATTGAAAATTACAGGAATTCACATATAATGAAGGTTCTAATTACCAAAACGCACCACATAATCATCCATCTAGTCCGACGCATCTTAATAACATATCCCAACAATTTCCCAATTCTGTAGTACAAGGAACAACTAACGTATTACAAGAAACAACTAACTTACTACAAGAAACAACCAACGTAGTAGCAGGTGCTCCCAATTCTGTAGTAGCAAGTGCTCCCAATTCTGTAGTAGCAAGTGCTCCCAATTCTGTAGGACAAGGGGTGTATCGAACACAAAGTGTATAATTTTGTAAACACAATACATTTTAACGTGATTTTGAAATATCCAGTTAAAAATTAATATTATGAATATATAGTCGTAACAAATAATTTATAAATGAATAATGAAACCTTTAAAATGTATTAACCAAATGATAACACAGATGGATGATAGTCGAAAAATAAATAATTTAACGAATCATTTTAATCGGATATGTTGGACGTGGGAAATAAGATAAATGATAATTGAATATGTGTAAATGTGGTTAGTTTAAATAAAGTGAGTTCCGCAAAATAATTAATGTAATTACATAGCAGTTTTTACATATTAAAAATAATAATTATAAAAAAATTATTATTTTTAATTGTTTAATTTAGAAATACACATACATTTTACATATAAATATTTAAGACGATGTTCTTTTAAACATATTGGTAATCGGTTGTTGTTTATTTTTTGCGTTATTTATTTTTATTAATAATGAATCAAATATCAGAACTTTTATTACATCCGAACAATATTTTTCTTTTTTCTTCATAAAAACTTCCAAATCATAATTACATTCTTTGTATAAATTATTCATATCAATATTATATTTTTTAATAGCACTTTTTTTATTTTTATATTCCCATATTTGTTCCACCGCCAAACCAAATAATTGTTGTAGCGGTTTCATTATTTGGTTCGTTATATAAAATGAATAATCAATTAAAACCCGATTCGCTATAATATATTCAGGAGTTTCTATTTTTTCACCTTGTAATGCTTTATTATTTGAATGGGTTATATGTATGAACTTTATTCGGTCTCCTGATTTGGGTTTATTTCCCGGATCGCGTTGTCCGATGCGGTCAGCCAATACTTTATGCGCGATTTGGTTTGGTTTTTTATAATCGCTTCTTAAAGCCTTAGTAATTGTTAATTTATCCATGGGAACAATACCTTCTATCAAATTATTCAACGAGTTTTCCAAAAATTGAATAGCAGGTTTGATGTTATTTTCGTTCATTAATATATTTAATACGCCTCCATAAGTGTCTTTCAAATAATCACATGAATCGCGTCGTTTTATTGATAACCCCATATACTTTAATTTACCTTTATTTGCGTCATTTTCATATAACATTCCGACGTATCTTTTTTTGGATAATAATATGAAAGGCATTAATGTTTTTTCATAACTTAATTCCATTGGCGGTTTTAAATATTGTGTGCATAATTTTGCGGCATCTTGTGCGATTTCAATGGTGATTTCTAATGCGCGTTTATCTTTAATTTTTTCACCAGTTTCAGGATTTTCTAAATTAAATGTGAAGAATACTGAATCGGTATCCCCATAGATATATTCCGCATTACATTTTACATTACCATACAATGTAGTTTCATAAATCATGTTTGAGTACACTTCTTCAATTATTCGTTTTGCATATATAATCATCATTCGACCGGTTGCAGTAGTTGAAGCCGCAACATCTTTTTCATAAAAAGTTGAAGTACGAGACCCACATTGCCCGTATAAAGAGTTTGCGGTGGTTTTATATCCCAATTGTCGTTTATCTAATATATTTTGAATAAATGGGTCGCTTTCGTTTTTTATCATTTTTCTAGTATCTGCCCTTGCTTTTAATAATTCTTCTAAAATTGAAGGCATTATACCTTTGCGATTGTTTGGAAATTGAGCCCATCTACAAATCTTTTTCCCAGATTTTGTTTTTTCAGCCTTTGCGGATGTTTTTTCCGGATTTCGAATATATTTAAATGTATCAAACTCTAAATCGATGTATGTGTAACCATTCATATTATCATATTTATAATTTCCGAATTGGTCTTTATCACCCGTTTCATAAATAAGTTTTCCTTGTAAATTATATTCTTTCGTCCATACTTTACTATCATGAGAAAGATTTTGACTAATCATAGAAGATGGATATAATGATGAATAGTCAACACAAGCAACTGGATTATCCATATACATAGAACATTTTGGAGGTAAAACAATAGCACCTTCATAACCATCCGCATATTCAATTCTTTCTAAATCGGGCATAAGTGTATTTTTTTCACGACATTTTTTTGCGACATAACTGGTTAATTTAATACCTTGTCCGCGAAAGACTAAGAAACTAATTGGAACACTACATATACGGGACATTTCAACAAATCCGGTAAGAACGTCAATTTTATTCATTAAATGATGAACCAAATTACAATCTTGAATACAGTATTTAGCAACAATTGCCCTATCCGCAGAAGTGCCGTTCGATAATCTGAAAATGTCTTGTGGGGATACATCGTCTTTAGCCATACCCCAACGTATGGATTTTGAAATGTCAATATCAATACATTCGTGTCCTTCAAGTATGATTACATTATAAATATTACCGGTTTCGATTATAGATTTGTCTTTAATTATATTTAAAACTTTAAACTTTTTTCCATTTTTATAATAATCAGTTGTAAAACTTGATAATTCAATATGTATAAAATCGCCAATGTTTAATCCCATTAAGTTATGACTGTATAATTCTGTAATATTTTTATAGTTTATATCAGTAGTTTGAATAATTTGTTTAATAGAATCGCCTATAAATTGACCGGCTACATCGTCTAATTTATATGAAGATAAATTAAAATCACGTCGGAAATAAGCGTATAAATCAATTTGAACTCTTCCGCATATTTTAAAGAATCGTAAATCGTATTCACCCGTAGATAACTGTATTTTTGTATTTTCAATAGATAAAACTCCTTCTTTGCTTTTTTTAGCACATAAATCATTTATTTTACGAGATAATAACAAAAACTCATATTCGCATTGAGTTTCTAATGCACGTTGAAATAAAAACTCATAATCAAAACCAAAAATATTATATCCAATAATAATATCTGGATTTTCTCGTTGTATAAGTTCGGTCCATTTTAATAACAATTCTTTTTCGGTATTTACAGATTCAACCTCTACACCTTCTATATTATCACAACTACCTAATACTAAACAATGGTTTAAATATGGAACTGGTTCGCCATATCGTAAAAAGGTGGAACCTATAAATGTGGTTTTATCTCCTTCTAATTGTGGAAATAATAAGGTTAATCCCTCATTGATACATTGTATTTTATATTCACGTTCGTATGAGGTTGATAATAGAATATCAATGATGGTTTCGGTTGATTTGACTTTGGAAACGGGTTTGGATATTTTAGTAAAATGTTTTGGAATTGGTGGTTCATCATCCATATCATTATCTTCATTCACGATATTTGTGTTTTCAATGTCATTATCTTCATCTGCTTCATCGCCTTCATCTGTATATAAGTTTGTTGGTTCAGATATTTTTCCAAAAATAGAGTCAATAGTTAATAAATCCGAAATATCTTTAGAAGACGTTGTTTGAATGGTTTGAAATGAATGTGAAAATAACTCATTAATTAATTCTAATAATGTTTGTTTGGACGGGTTCATTTTAGGATATACCAAATCTATATTTTCAAACTTACTATAACCAAACGCGGTTAATATTTGTTTTGAAAATAATTGTTTAGTTGTTTCAAAATCTAACACTTGGGTTTTTGCATGAAGTGTAAACACGTCGATTATATTAATCGCCAATCGTTTGTAATTTTTTTTAGGAAGTGGAAAATCTCCATGACTGCTACTCGCTTCTATATCAAAACTACATATTTTGTAAGGAACCCGTGTTTCTTTTTCAGGAACTGGTTTAATATTAGATGCAGAACATATATATTCATACGTACACGTTGTGGTTTTTATAATAGGTGCGATTACACGCGAAATTGGAATAGATACCCATCCAGATGGACTAATGTTATTTATATGAAAATAACGTAATAATGGTGGAATATTGCTTTCATATAATTCTAAAGAAATCGAGTTCGCAGTATTTGGAGGAAACATAAATTTTTGAGGTTTTCGAGGGGTATTTGGAGAATATGGAGTAAACCATAAACTTTTAACACGGGACATTGTCGTTGTATTTTTAAATACGAACTTTACGAACTTGTGTGTTTTATTTGCTGAAAATCCATATAGTTTATTATGTTCTACTAAAACCGCATCTAAAATAGAGTTTTCATAATATGGTCCAATTAATTTTCGTATATAACCTAATAAATTGAATACATGTTTATTTTCCCAATTATTCGCAACTTTTACATAACAGAATGGTTGAAAATCATTTACAGATAAAGAACACGTTTCGCCTTGTTCGTTTATTCCGAACATTTGAATAGTAAAAATAGATTCATTTTTATTGGATTCTCCAGATTCTTTAAAAATAGTTGAGTCGGGTTCATCTTTTTGCGGAATGTCTTCGTATATATGGAAATCGACTAATCTAAATTGTTTATGAATTATTATTTTAGATTTTCGTTTTATTAATGAATTGTTGTTTAAAGTAGTCATTATAGTTATTATAATTTATATTTTAATTGGATTTATTATTGTTTTAAGTGAATCATTATTATGTTACAAAATCAATTTTATACATATTATAAAAAAAATAACGAATACAAATATGTTTTTAATTATGTTTTACTACTTTGTTTTTGGTTGATTTCGTCCATTAACCGGTTTAGTCGTTTTAGCCATTTTGGTTTATTTTGTTCGTTTGGTTTATTTTGTTGTTTTTTAATAGTTAATCCTTCTTCATATTCACTCATATTATCGGTTAATTCAACCATTAATTGTAGCATTATAATTATAAATGGTAATAATACCAATATCCATGAAACTGTTTTATAACCTTTTACGCATAAAAAGTTCAAAAACCACGTCCATAATAATGTAAAAATTAATTTTGATATTATTAATACAGGCAGTACATTCATTAAAACGGCTAATAGTATGCTAAATGCGGAAAGTATCAGATAAAGTAAGGCAGGAGAACAAAAATTCATTTATATATAATATAAAATATATTATATAAAATATATTTACGGTTTCAATCGTTTATAATTGTAATTTGTAGTTTTATTATGTAATTTTTTTTTATATTTTTGTGTTTTTCCACCAACCTTTATATTTACGCGCGAGTTCGCCCAATTCAATAATTCATTATACTGGCGGTTGCCTGTATAATATTCTAATACGCCTGTATTTGTAATTTTAAATATAGTAGGATATCCATTAACTGTAAGTTTATCCATTGAGTTTTGTAAATAGGTATTATTAATAGTATTAATTTGTGTTTGACTATCGGTTTCCTCTATAGAGAATACTTTAATATGATTTACATTTTTTAAATTGTTTTCAATTTTGAGCCAGTCGGGCATTAATGACTGACAACTTGCGCACCAATTTGCGTAAACTACCCCAATAATGGTTTGATTGGTTGGTTTGTGTATATTTGAAACGCGATAAGGTGTTTTAATGCGTGTTTTTTTTTTGTGATGAGAATATTTAATATGTGATTTAAGAGTTTTGTTTACCATATATATTTACATAGAAACAAAAATAAATGTGGTAAATATTTATTTTTCTGGTTTAAGTATATATATTAATGAAAAATAATTATTTATGTATGTTTCAAGTATTCTTAGTAATTACGTTTTTTTTAATATTGTATGTATATGTAAATATTGATATAAAATCGTTAATAATGAATACAGAAAATATGGAAAATAAATCAAACGAACCAAAATGTCCCGATTTATTATTACGAAAAGGCAATATATTGTTTTTATACAATACTAAAGATTCATTAATGAATGGTATTAATCCAATTACATTTAATAATTTAGATGAATATATCAATTATTTAGAAATACAGCGAAAAAACGGGATAAGATGTCCGGTTTTATTTTTACAGCAAGAAACCAATACTCAAGGACAAGATGTATATCGTGTTCGTCCAAGTCCATTTAATCAAGAACTCGGAGGTCAATATCCTCCAATTGGATATATGCTAGGACACGAATTAGGTCAGTCCGACCAACAAATTCCAATTAAAATAATGGATGCGAATCGTGAAAACGCGCCATTTAATTCTGGAAATTATCCTGGTTTCGACCCACAAGGTTTGTATCAAGGTGTTTATACTGAATTAGATAAAATACACGATTCTACGCAAAATGTAAATATGAGTGATAATCCAATGGATACAAATTGGGGAGGAGTTCAATATACTAACTCTCAGATTGATTCCGGAAAATACGCAGATAATTTAGTATATCCTCCAAAACTTAATAACAATTTACTTCAAATTGATGAAAGAACAAATATAAAACAACCTTCGTTATAAGTATATATTTGTTAAAATAATGAAATGTAGTTATAAAATATATAAATTATAACTGCGTTTGTGTATTTCGGGTCGATATAAATATTATTATTGAATAGCATGTAAAATAGATAAAATAATTATGTAAAATATTTTTGAATACTTTGAATAGATGTTTTATTAATTTTTCGTTTTTTTCCATTTGTTTCAATACATATATTATCTAATACGTTTGGGTTTTTTTGTATTTCTTGAATAAAATGCGGAAATGAATTAAACTGTTTCATAATCGCGATTGAAGTAACGGAACTAATTCCAGGTATTTGACTTAAAATAATTTGTCCGATGTTTTCCGTGGTAATATTCTCTTTTTTCACCTTTTTCACTACCGAACAATAATCTACATTACTCACAATTGGAGTATTATTGGAATAATTCTGTTCTACAATATTTGTATTCGGTTCAGAAGTATTTACTACATTATGGTTATTATTTGATTTATTTTCATCATTTGTTATTATAGACGCGCATAACGCATCATACGAAGGTTTAATATCAAGAGATTGAGAACATTGACGAATTAAATAAGCAGGTGGAATGCCTTTTAATAAATTACGATTTATTTTATCAGACATATATATAATTAATTCGGCAGTTTCTTGCAAATTACATGTTCTAAATACCGACATACCTTTAAAATAATGTAAAGATGTTATTGCTGAATAAATTAGTTTTTTATCTTTTGGATTATTAAATTGCGATATCATTCCTTCAATTACATAAACAATACAATGTGAAGGATATCCACTAGAATGAATTAATCTGTAGGATTGTTCTTCATATCTACCGTCTTTAATACTTGCTAATAAATCAGACAATGATTTTCGTTCAATAATTAATATAGGTTTATCCTCAACCGTTTTAATTTCAATATCTCCTATTGGAAGAACCTCTTTATAAACCATTATTGATTGCGTCGTATTCGATAAAGAGTCGCATTTATAATATAGGTTTTCTTCTCGTTCATCAATTATAATTTTCATTTTATCACACGTTATAATGATAGTCGTATAATTATTATATCATTTATACATATGTATAAATGATAATATAAAACGCAAACCATATTTAATACTACGCTACCCTCCAATAAGCTCGGTTTGCTGTAACATCACTACCAATGGGTCGTGATTGGCGTACATTAAATAAACCATTATTCAAATTATATATTTTACAGCAATTGGATTTTACTACATTTGTATTAAATGATATATTTGTCCACATAGTGCGACCTACTTGATATGGAAACCCAGCTTTTTTACTACCCCCTCCTTGGTTTTGATTAACAGTTTGTCCGTATCTAGACCTTTTAGACCCGTTTGATAATCCAATAGTCATTATTATATATTCTAACCAAAGAAAATAAAACAATATAACAATAAATGATATAAAAAGAATATTGTATAATATAATAACAATCCAGCGTTTTCATTTTATTTACTAAATATAATGAACACAATAACAAATTATAATGGAGTATTTACACATTCAGATGATGATATCCATGTTGAAAAAAATCAACACGGAATAGATGTATATGTATTTGAACCATACAACCCTCTAAATCAAATCATATCGCTAAATGATATACAAACAATTTTAAGAAAATACGGAGTTGATATAAAAATTACAAATATTAATTTATATAAAAGAGCATTCGTTCATCGTTCATATTTAAAACGTCCTAATTTAGAAAACGCACAAAATAATATATTTATAGTACCTAAACCGAACGATTGTCTTCCATTATATACAAAGTCAAATGAACGGTTAGAATTTGTAGGCGATGGTATATTAGAATGTATTACTAAATATTATTTGTATAGAAGGTTTCCCAAAGAGAATGAAGGGTTCATGACTGAAAAAAAAATTGCATTAGTAAAAAATGAATCGATTGGTAAAATGGCTTATGAAATGGGATTACATAAATGGTTTATTATATCTAAACATGCTGAATTAAAACAAACGCGAACCAATTTAAAAAAATTGGGGTGTTTGTTTGAATCGTTTATAGGCGCAATGTTTTTAGATTTCAATAAAATTACAGTAAACGATGAAGATGAATGGTTTAAAAATGTATTTACTACTGGTCCAGGGTTTCAAATAGTTCAAATATTTATAGAAAATATATTTGAGAAACATGTGGATTGGATACATTTAATACGCAACGATGATAATTATAAAAATATTCTACAGGTAAAAATACAAAAAGAGTTTAAGGTAACTCCGTATTATATGGAAATACGAGAGTATAACCCAGAAACTGGGTACCATACCGGTGTATATTTATGTTTAGGACAACTACCACACGAATTAAACCATACTCAATCCGTAAATTGTAATCAATTTCATTCATATAATGAAATCCATGAATATATGTCGATTCATAATAAAATATTTTTATTTTTAGGAGAAGGCGTGCATAAAATTAAAAAAAAAGCGGAACAAAAATCGTGTGAAGAAGCAATCAAGTGTTTGAATTCGTTTATTGTATAATGTGGTTAATTGTTATGTAAATATCGTTGTTCGTGTAAATATTATATAATTATATATTATAAATAATTATATATTATGAAGACGCAATTGTTTAATAAATTAAAAATAAAACCATCCGCAAAACTTCAACCTGAAATTATTATTAAATTACAACCAAATACTTATGTTGAAAATATGAATGAATTAATTCAAAATAAAACAAATGTTCAACCTCCATTAGAAAATGTAAAAATAACAGATAAACGAGGAGAATATAATGTAAATAGACAATTGATTTTATCTAGATTAAAAAATCAAACTGGAATATTTGTTAAAAAACGAAATGATGAACCCGAAACCGAAAAATCGGAGTTTAATATTCCGATTGTATATAATAAACCTATTAAAATTGCGGATGAAGATTTATATGAACCGCGAAAAGATAATAATGAAACCGAACAACTTGATGAAAACATATTTGAAGATGAAATACTAAAAGAAGACGTAGCGCAACCTCAAATAGAAGAACCGACCGAAAAAGACCTTAACATAGGAGAACCTGAACCTATACCACTTGAAAAAAAAACGATAAAAATACCTAAAAAAACTAAAAAAGGTGAAACTGAACCTATACCAATTGAAAAACCGACAGAAAAACCGACTAAAAAACCTGCTAAAAAACAAACTCAGTATGGTAATGTGGTTGAACTAAATAATAAATTAATAAAACAATTTCCAAAACCACCCAAAATGATTGTAAAACCGTCTCCACATTATATGAATAACCGTAAATTGTATATTGATAAATTAACCAAATTATTTAAAACACATTCTTCTGAAACTGAAACGGGTACAATGAATTGCGAAGTAATGAAAAATACACAATCTGCGGATTTCACATTATTACATCATCAAAAAATAGTAAAGGATTATTTAAATATATATACTCCATATCGTGGTTTATTATTATATCATGGGTTAGGTTCAGGTAAAACTTGTACGTCTATAGCTATTGCTGAAGGTATGAAAACGAGTCGTAATATTGTGTTAATGACTCCCGCATCATTAAAAATGAATTTTTTTAGTGAAATTAAAAAATGTGGAGATGTAATGTATAAAAAAAATCAATACTGGGAGTTTATTTCTATAGAAGGAAATACAGATTATATAAACATATTAGCGTCTACTCTTTCTATTTCCGAAGAAACAATTCGTCGTAATAAAGGAGCATGGGTGATTAACATAACTGAAAAAACATCTAATTTTACGAATTTAACGAGTTCTCATCAAAAAGATATAGACGAACAATTAAATGAGATGATACGTTCTAAATATACAGATATTAATTATAATGGAATTACTCGTAATTTATTTAATAAAATCACCAAAAATAATACGGTAAATCCGTTTGATAATAAAACTATTATTATAGATGAAGCCCATAATTTTGTAAGCCGAATTGTGAATAAACTAAAAAAACCGGAAACAATTTCATATATGTTATATCATTATTTAATGAGTGCTACAAACGCTAGAATTATTTTATTGACTGGAACGCCTATTATTAATTATCCAAATGAATTAGGTATTTTGTTTAATATTTTACGAGGATATATTAAAACATGGGTATTTCAAGTAAATGTAAAAACTACCGACAAAATAAATAGGGATGTAATTATGGATATGTTTCATAAAAATCATTTTTATACATTTGATTTTTTGGAATATTCGGCAAATAAATTAACCATTACACGCAATCCATACGGGTTTATTAATAAATATAAAAATAACAAAATAAACCCAGAAAATAAAGGAGGTGGAACTGCCAAAAAAATGACGAAAACGCATCGTAAACCAAAAACGCAAAACAAAACAAAAAAAATGGATAATAATAAACGTAACGATAACGAAATGAAACCAGAACAATTCTATACAGAAACAAATGGAGTCATTACAATTAAAAAAATAGTAGAACTTCCGATAGAGAATGATGCTCTCGTAGAAACAGATATATTATATAAAGAACTGCGTAAAGGTGGTGGTGATAAAGATTTATTTGATTTATATAATGGTGTTCAATTAGATGAAACCGGAAATATTAGCGACGAACAATTTGTAAATACTATAAAACGAATATTTAATAAAAATAATTTAGAAATAAATGAAGGCGGAAGTAGTGTTATATTAAATAAAGCATTACCAGATGATTCTGACTCATTTTTTAATATGTTTATTGATAATACTTCTATTCAAACAATTAATCAAAATCTTTTTATGAAACGAATATTAGGATTAACATCTTATTTTAGAAGTGCTCAAGAACAATTATTACCAAGATTTATAGAATCAGACAATGGAAGTATTTATCATGAAGTAAAAGTAGAAATGAGTGATTATCAATTCAGTGCTTACGAAAAGATACGAAAAGATGAGGCTGATATTGAAAAAAAAGCGCGTACTCGAAAAACCAAACAAGCAAAAAAAGGAGCAGCCGAAGAATTATTTAATACCGCATCGACGTATCGGATATTTTCACGCGCTTGTTGTAATTTTGCGTTTCCCGACCCACCTGGACGCCCAATGCCTGATAAAAAACAAATTACTAACGCAACAAATGAAAATGAAACAGAATATGATGAGAATGCGGTAGATGCGGTAGATGTAGATGTTTTATTAAAAGAAAATCAAATCAATGATGATGGTGATATAGCAGACGAACAATTACAATTAAATGTTCCGTTAGATTATAATAAACGCATACAAAAGGCATTAGAAAAAATGAAAGATAATTATTTAACGAAAGAGAACTTACAAATATATAGTCCAAAGTTTTTGAAATTATTAGATAATATTTTAGACGAATCCAATCAAGGGTTGCACTTAGTATATAGTCAATTTCGTACAATTGAAGGTATTGGTATTATAAAATTAATGTTGGAACAAAACGGATTTGCGGAATTTAAAATACAAAAAAATAACACAGATATGTGGGAAATTGTAAACTTTGAAGAAAATAAAGGGAAACCGCAGTTTGTTCTTTATACTGGTACTGAAACTGCCGAAGAAAAAGAAATTATTCGCAATATTTGGAATAGTTCTTGGGAGTTTGTTCCATCGTATATTTCCAATAAATTAAAAGAAGTTCATAATAATAATTTTTATGGAGAATTGGTTCGCGTTCTCATGATTACGTCTTCTGGAGCAGAAGGTATTAATTTACGAAATACTCGGTTCGTACATATAGTAGAACCATATTGGCATTTAGTTCGTTCAGAACAAGTCATTGGACGCGCTCGACGTATTTGTAGTCACCAAGATTTACCCGAAGAAATGCGAACCGTAAAAGTATTTATATATATATCCATATTTAGTGAGACTCATAAAACAAATAAACAAAACATAGAATTAATGACTCGTGATATTAGTAAAATAGATGAGCGTCCAATTACTACAGACGAATCATTAGCTGAAATCGCAACCATTAAAAATAATATTAATCAACAGTTATTAAAATCAGTTAAAGAAACCGCAATAGATTGTGCGTTATATTCACGAGGAAATAAATCTGAAAACTTGGTTTGTTATAATTTCGGTAAAGTAAAAACAAATCAATTTGGGTCATATCCTACATTAGAACACGATTTTAGTGATACTCAAGTTAATGGAAATAAAACCGAAAAACTCAAATTACAAAAAACCGGGCTCATTAACGGAAAAGAATACGTATTTAATAAAAATACCGGTGAAATGTATGATTTAGAAAGTTATCAGGACGCATTAGCGGGTAAAGGACAATTACAATTAGTAGGTAATTTAATTAAACGGGGTAAAAAAATAGAAGTTGTATTTATATAATATATTTATTTATATGGTCTATTAAAATAATTTTGAAATATATAATTACTAATAATGCGTTGGAATCATTTGTATTTATTCAACTATTAGAGTTTTTTTATTTGACGTAATATAAATGATAATTACTATAATCATATATTTTCTGGTTTGGATATCATATTACTATTTATTTATTTATTGTTAGGTTTATCATTTATTGAAAAGAATCGTATATGTTGAATATTATATATAAATTAATTAATAAATTAAAAACAATATACAATTTAAACATACTATATTATAATCTTTATAATTTACGCAATGAATGAAGAAAATAATGTATTAACCATTAAAACCGTTCAAATACAACCTATACGCAATACAATTACAGCAATAAAAGATATATTAACAGACGCAACTATTACATTCACAAAACATGATATGAAAATTATTAATTTCGACAAAACGCATACTATACTCGTTAATGTAATTTTATACGCAAACCGATTTGAAAAGTTTATATGTTTACCTGATAAAATAATTGTATGTGCGAATACTCTTCATTTATTTCGCGTAATTTCTACAATGTCGAATGATGATACGTTGTCTATGTATATTGAAAATTGTGATTATCATGATGGAATTGTCTCTCATTTGGGATTACAATATGATAATGGTGATATTAAACAATGTTATAGTCAAAAACTTCGGTTAATTGAACCAGATAATGAAGAATTGATTGTTCCTGATATTGAGTATTCCACTATTATTAATTTACCAACTACTGATTTTCAAAAAATAATTAGAGATTTAAATGGTATATCTGACAGGATTGAAATCAAATCCGTTGGGAACGATTTAATATTTTCATGTGATGGTAATTTTGCAAACTCGCGAATATATAGGTCAGAATCGGATGGAAATATGAACTTTATACAAAAACTGGATGCGTCCGTAGTTATTCAAGGAGAGTTTTCTTTGAAAAGTTTAAGCCACTTTATTAAATGCACCCCTTTATGTAGTCATTTGGAAATGTATTTGGGAAACGATTTACCATTAATAGTTAAATATGATGTTGCGTCGTTAGGTGAAATTAAATTATGTTTAGCACCTTTACCTCCATCATAACTGGATAAGTTGTCAATGGGTTATTATATATTATATTGCGTATCAATGTAATATATAAAATTTCAATATTTACAAATAATTTTTTATCGTTTTGCGATTCCGGCGTTTTTTTACCCGCAGTATAATATTTCCAATTCGTATTAAAATTATTTGTGGTATAATCATACCATTTGGTTTCATTGCGTTTATCGCGATTATTTTTTGTATTTCGCATTTTTTCGGTTTTCCGTCGTTTATAATAATTTGTTTTTGTTCTATACATTTATATAATACATCTATATTTTACTAAACTTAAATAAATAAGTATTTATTATCACAATATGTATTTACAATTTAATATTGTAAGTTAAAATACAAACATACGTTAAAACTCAGGTTCATGTTTTTTAAACAAACAACCTTGTTTAGACAAATTCATTATAGGAACAATTATATTTGGGTCTTGCGTCGAACAATCTTTTAACCATATTTTAATTATACAAAAGTTTTTTTTAGGTGAGATTGTAATTCCATTTATCAAATGATTGTGCTCTTTTTTTACACATAAGGTTTCTCCACACATTAAATATAATAATGTTTTCCAAATTAAAAACACGTGCTTATTTAATACTTTAAATGAAAAACACCCCCCCTTTTTATTATAGGTGTCTTCCCACATGGGAGCGATATGACTTCGCATTGCAAACAACATACAATTTTTCACAATAATTTCAGTTATTTCATTATTTAATACAATAAGTTTTTCAGCTTCATCTATATTACCCATTATAATATGATAACTAGATAAGTCCCATGTTTTATCGTGTGGTAAATGGTAATACAAATTCCATTTATCAATCAATTTATTACATTGGGGGGATATGTTTGTATTCATTGGGTGTCTCTAGTAATGTATATTCAATATGTTATTTTAAAAACAATCTTTATATAGTTTTCATATCATTATTAGACAAATATATTGATATCTAATTTTTTAATATTCTTTGGTTTGATTCGATTACTAATGGTTTTGGAAGTAATATGGTTGGTTTATCTATAATAGATAAACTAGACAAATAGTTTATTTGTGGAACTGGGGGGGGGATATGATTTACGAGGTTTACACTACCAATTCCAAATAAAAATGATTCAATATCACACGAATTATGTGAAAGCTGACTAGACGCAATTCGTCCATGAACTAATCCATCTCCAGCAAAGTTCGTTTGAGTAGCCATACCTTGAGATCCATGTATGTAAGTACAATATTCGGACTGTTTTAACATTGCGTTTTGTTCGTATTGATAATCGCCTAAAGAGTTTTTATTTCGCGTGGAAGTCATTGTATATATATTTTAGATATATTACCGTTTTTCTAATTCCATTTTTAATTGAATATAGTATTTACATAACTTTGTAAACTCCAATGGATGGTTTAAAAACACGCATAAACACGCATGGAATAAATAAAAATAATCATATGAAAATAATATACAAACGCCAATCGTTCTATCTACTGAAAACATTTTAGCAGCAGATAAATCATATAATTCTTGAAATAATACGTTATGTTCGGTGTGTTCGTATATGAGTTGCATTTCACTCATTATTATGGTTTCATTATAATAAAAATCGTCTTCTGTTTCTTCATCGGTTGGTTCATGTTCTATTGCAGTAGTATTTGGATTTGGTTTCATAATAAAAACCGCACGTAAAATATTTCTATATTCACTGTTATTATGGTAATCAATTAATAAATTATTAGTTTTGTATGATATACTCATTTAATAAATAATTCGTTGGATAAATTGCCTAAATACAATAGTAATGTAGTGTTTATATGATTTCATAGATTAAAATATGGTAAATAATCTATGAAATAATGTATGGTATAAACGCACAATCATTTAATATTTGCGTTTTTCACTTTTATTCTGTTTTTCACTTTTATTCTGTTTTTCACTTTTATTATGTTTTCTACTTTTACCACCGCGTTTTGTAGTTCTTTTACTGGTTTTTCTATTCTTGCGTCGTTTTCCACCCGTTGTATTAGAATTATCCATTTTTAAAGGTTGGGGAGCTAAATTAAACATATTTGACATTATATATAATTAGGATATATTTTAATTTACTAAATGGTAAATTAAAATAAATAGATTATATTTTAATTGTTTAATATACAATTCGTACTCATTATTTTTTTTGGTCAGACGGCAATTCACGAGTAGTCATTCCACCCCGAACCCATCCATTTAAAACGTAATCATTTACAATAACGGTGTTATTCGTTTCTGAATTATTTATATTTGGATAAAGTGAATACTTAGAAAATGATTTTTCCATAATAGTAGAAACGCTTTTACGGTCATTTACGATTTCACCTTGTTGTAATTGAGATTCCAATGATGGATCGCAAGACCCTTTACCTAAATATGGAACTGTTCTAAAAGGGCGTTCCATCAATTGAACTTTTTCTAAAGAACGTTCATTTTTCATAGAATATAGTAGTTTTGTGTCTGAATCCACCATATTACCAACGCCACTACCTCCATTTAAACCTTTAAACATAACGTTAGGTTGTTGAGTCGCAAAATTAACGTGAGAAGAAGATAAAATATCTGTGTTAAAATTGGAAAGTGTGTAATTTGAATAACGAGTATTATATAAATTCGTTTGAGTATTGTCTGTATTTTCATTTCCAATACGACCCATATTATTAAATAAAAAATTAGAAACGGATGCCGACATTTGTATAATAGTATATTATATAAATATTTTTAAATACTACAAATTATTTATAAAATAAATGGATTTACCTACCTAATTTATTATATTCAATCTATAATTTTGAAAAATTAATTTGTGTGTCTAGCTAAGTTTCTAGCACAAGCAAACATATTACCTTCTTTACAAGAAACCATACTGCCATAACAAAAATCCGCAAAACTGGTTTGGTCGTTTGGAATCATCGTATTTGCTGTAGAATAGAACGGTTGTAATGATTGTTCGAATGATAATTGTTCTCCTAAACCTTTAAATAATTTATCTGATATATTAGGTTGGTCTGGATGTAAATTGCTAACAAGTTTTTTTGCTTGAGTTAATATATTGGCGTTCACATTTGTATTATATGAGGGAGGTGCTGGTTTTTTATTTGGATTATAATCGTAATCCGTAATTAATACATTTGATAATGGATTATGTTCTGTTGGAATATCAAACGTTTCTGGGGGTTTCGTAATACCTTTTTGTTTTAATAAATCGTTTGCAACATTATTTTGATAATTTTCTATAGGTTGTTTTTTATTTTTTGTGTTTTTATCTTTTTGATTTTCTGTATAAACTACATAAATGGTAACTATGGTAATTATTGAAACAATTAATAACCGAAATGACTGAGTAATTATAAATCCAATCACGGTTAATAATATTATTGTTCTAGTTGCTGCGTTCATTTTTTGCGAATACGACATATTATCTGTAGGAAAAAACTCAAATAAATATTCTGGATTAAAAATAATGTTTGGATTTTCAGACCAAAATTGAATATTTTTAGTATCATTGCGATTTATTTTATCTATTTCTAAATTATTATTAGACGGATGTATCATTTCATTTGGGGAGATAGTTTCGTTGGGTTCTTCATGAGAATTCGTATTTACAAAATTATTAGTATGAAATGTATTATCTTCGTAATTCGACATATATATATTATTAATAATATAATACTATATATTATATTAGTAACTATAATAATAACATATTACGTGTATAAACGCGATTACACTATATGTTCTGGGTTAATTTTATATTTTAAACATTTTTTATCTATTTGTAAAGTATTACATTTTAGTTTTTGCGGGACTATTTTTAAAATACATTTTGATTTTTCGCCATATAATGGTTCAGTACATCCGTTTTCACCAACCGATATAGATTGTATAGACGGGTGTAAATTAACACGATTGGTTAAACATCTTGCCCGAAAATGTTCGTATCTTTCGCGGACATTTTCATAAGTAAGTCCTGATGTTTTATTTAACATTTTATTAATTAATTCGTGTAACTTGTAAATATATAATGAAAAAGTATGTCTCGATTTCATATTTGAATGTAGCAATGGTAATTTTTTAAAGTTTTCACGTAAGTTTTTTCGACATTTTCCACAAGGCAATGTATTTTGTAAGTTTAATATGAAATCGCGGTAATGTTTTTTATCATTTAACGTAGGATTTATAGGATAATTAAAACTCATTGTATGTAAATATACCCACATGGTAGGACCCCAAATAGATGTTAGCATTCCATCATTACTTTGATAATCATCCATTTTATATACCTGATTAGGCTTTTCATTCGACGAATTGTTTGATACAATTCGGGTGTTATGTTTTTTTGTGTTATGTTTTTTTGTGTTATGTTTTTTTGTGTTATGTTTTTTTGTGTTATGTTGTTGAATTGAATATTTTTTAATATGTTTTAAATGAATTGTTTTATTTTTCATTTATAGTATATATCAATAAATAGTTATATTCTAAATATATCATTTAGTGAGTTTTTCGTAGATATAATAATATTTGTTTAGTTATATTATATATAATGGCGACGCTATTAAATGTTATTAACAATCATTTTATTAAATCACATTATTACAGTTTTATCATTATAATATTACTAATAATATTTGCTATAACAAGTTATTACGCATACAAATGGTATTATCTTCCAACATTAAATACCGAAAACGATTTTAAAGATGTAGCAAATGTAAATAAAAGGCATAACGAAATTGTAATTCAAATGTTTACGGTAGATTGGTGCCCGCATTGTAAAAAAGCATTACCTGAATGGGAATCGTTTTGCAATAATTATAATAATAAAGTAATTAATAATTATGTAATACATTGTGATAAATCGGGACTAGATTGCACGGATGAAAAAGATATTGACATTCAACTAATCCTAAAAAAAAATAAAATTGAATCATATCCAACTGTAATACTGATAAAAAATAGTAAACGGTATGATTACGACGCAAAAATAACAATGGAAAACTTAAGTAATTTTGTATTATCGGTAGTAAATGATTAATTGTGTGCTTTATAAAAATCTGTATAAGTGTTTATTGTTTTATCGGATTAAATGCGCAATTATTCCAATCGTTTACTCCACTATTGATTAATCGTTGCCGTTCTTCAATATTATTGACGGCTAAATATATTGTGTAAATATCAATTTGTGAAGAATCTATTTTAATATTATATTTAATGTGAATTAAATTGTCTTTAGATATAATTATTTCAATAATATTATTTATAATTTTTAACATATACTCAAAAATATTTGTATTATAAGGTGTTAGACGATTCGTTATAGTATTATTACGAGTAATACCAAAAACCTCATCGGGATTATTTACATTTTTAATACATTCTGATATTGGATAATTATTAAAAATCCCTCCATCCAAATATATTTTATCATTTTTAAAATATGGAGAAAATAACAGGGGTAAACAAGACGAACAATATACTACATCTATTAATTTCCAATCAGGATGAGTTTTATAAGAAAAATCAATCGGAATAAACTCATTTAATTCTGAACTATACATATGTAATTCGATATTAGTTAATTCGAAAAACTCTTTTAATGTTATAGAGATTGGTATATCAATGCCGTTAAATAATGGTATAAATATTTCCTCAATTGTTTTCATATCTAAGATGCCGATTTTTTCAATTGAACCCATAACTGAAAACATATCTATTTTAAAAATATATTCCCACGGTCGTTTAATTATATAATTATCCAAATCCACCCAATCGTATTTTAAATAAATTAAACAAATGAAAATAGATATAATCGCACCCGAAGATGTTCCGTAAATACTTTTAATATTATTTATATTCCAAAACCCCGATTGATGACTTTCTCGTAAAACCCCATATACAGACAAACCCGATACCCCCCCTCCAGATAATACAATATGTTTTATTGTATAGCTATTTGGAAAAAGTATATTGTTATTTAGGGTTTCTATATTTTTTTCAGTGTTTTCAATAATCATATAACTCAATTATATGATGATTACTCAAATCTTTAATTTATTCTTAATAAATACAACAATATTACATAAAACTACACACTTATAATTTACTATATAATTATTATTTACCGATACATATAACGCAATTAAAATATAATAATATCATATCTTTATTAATTAACATAACGGCTCACTCGCAAAAACTACAACATACAAAAACATAATATAAACATTCTCTATAAAGATTGAAAGATACGATTGAGAAAAATGGAAACATATTCACAATAAAGATAAAGGGGGGATGATTTAGCAATAATCCTATAACGAGTGGAATGTTTCATAGCAATAGCACATGCTGAAAAATATTTATAAATATATAATATATATTACACGATTTAACCCAAACCTCACGGACAATTGATTATAATATAATCTATTAAATTATATTATAAAATAAAGTGTATGTCGTATTTTTTGTATACCACCGATGATGATACGAATCAAAAAGTAGATATTGACGGTTTATTTGAAAAAAATCAACAAAAAGAAGTAAAACAAGTATCTATATTTAATAAAATATTAAATAGAATACATAATAGAATAAAAATTACAAGTAGAACAAAAATAAATGATAAATATATTTGGTTTAATATCCCAGAATATATTTTTGGAGAACCAATTTATGATAAAGCAGAGTGTATAGCATATATTATTTCTAAATTGGAATATAATGGGTTTTATATAAGATATATTCATCCCAATACCATATTTGTGTCATGGGAAAAATGGATACCCGCATATATAAGAAATAAAGTAAAACAGCAGGGTGTTATAATTGATGAGCGTGGAAATGTTATTAAAAATATGAACCAAGACGATACTACTGATATATTAAACTCACAACCAATACACAATAAAAACGGTGAAACCAAACCACAATTAAAAGACCAAAAACAGTATACACCAATTGAAAAATATAAACCAACCGGCAATTTAGTATATAATCAAGATATGTTTGAAAAATTGGAAAAGAAAGTTTCTTTTTAGAAATTATAAATAATTATTAGTTTATTTTACATCCTCACACATTTACACATTTTCTCATTTCACGAGATAAAAAAGAAGACAAAATGTAAAGTCAAAAGGCGTGATTACCCTATAAGGATGTTTCTTTAACGCCGATTGTCTTACTTAACACTGCTTTTTTATTGTTAGTATTCAAACCGATAAAATAAAAGAATTAATAAATAAATATTTATTTAATTCCACTTTTTGTAATAGCATATTTTACCATTTGATTATAATTAAATGAAAATATATAATTAAATGAAAATATATAATTAAATGAAAATATATAATTAAATGAAAATATATAATTAAATGAAAGAATATGATTTAATTATACTGGTCTATGCTTGTTATACTATTGATAAATATAGAGAACAAATTAAATGTATTAATGAAACATGGGGTAAAAAATGCGAACAATATAATAACATAAAACTAATTTATTTTTTAGGAGAAAACCGTATCGATGATTTTTCCGATACTGAACGAATGCAATATATAAACATTGCGGGAGTTAAAGATGATTATTTATCAGCATCTTATAAACAATTTTTAGGGTTAGAATATATTTATAACAATTACAATGCTAAATTTGTAATTTGTATAGGAACTGATACATACTTAAATATACCCAAATTATTACTATATATTAATGAGTTTGACTATATTGAGAACTTATATATAGGCGGACATGGTTGTAATCGGCTGATTAATTCAAAAAATTATTATTATCATTCCGGCGGACCCGGGTTTATAATTACTTATACTTGTTTACAAAAAATATATAATAAATTACCTAATTTAATGGATAACTGGATACATATATGTAATGAATATAACGTTGATAATTTAGTGCCGTATTGTGATGTAGCAATAAGTTATTTTTTACAGCAATGTGATATTAATGTTACTATCATTAAAACGAATGATTTATCATTTTTACATTGTAATTATTACGGGCATCCGTGTCATTTATTTAAAGTGGATATTACACAAATAGTGTCTTGTCATTCAATGAATATTAATGATTTTTATAATTTTACAAATATTTTAAATCGTAATAATTATTTTACAAAATAACGTACTTGTGAAATATAATCCAATGATATATCACATCCATTTATTTGATAGACGGTTATCACAATTAAAAAATTGATATGTAAACAGATATAAAAACAATTAGTAAATTATTACAACCTATATTATACTATTTTAAATTAAAAACTGTTATATGGAAATTACATATACTTCTCAAAAACTTAAAAAGAATAATCAAAAAACAAAAAAGAATACAAATGCGTTATCTGCGAATGATAAAAAACAATTATGGTGTGTATTTGATAATGATAAAAAAATACTACATCCTGAAAACGCAGATAACGAAATAGAATGCGTTTATAATAAAGAAACTGATTTATGTAATCAATGTAATTCGGTATTAATGATAACAGACGATAACTTTCCAACATGTTCTAATTCAATGTGTAGTATTATAAATACAAATACATTAGATTATTCGCCCGAGTGGAGATTTTATGGTGCTGATGATAAAAACGCAACAGACCCCACTCGGTGCGGTAATCCAATTAATCCATTATTAGTAGAATCTTCATACGGTTGTAAAGTTTTATGTGGTAATAAATCATCATATGAAATGAAAAAACTGCGTAAATGGACTGAATGGAAATCCATGCCCCATAAAGAAAAATCATTATACGATGAGTTTCAATTTATAACAATTATGGCACAAAACGCCGGAATACCAAAAATATTTATAGATGATGCAATGGTAATACATAAGGATATTTCAGAACAAAAAATGTATAGAGGATTGAACCGAGATGGAATTAAAGCAGCATCGATTTATATTTCATGTAGATTAAATGGTTCTCCCAGAACATCACATGAAATTGCCGAAATATTTCAATTGGATAAGACGAGTGCTACCAATGGTTGTTCTATGGCGGTGAATATATTACATAATATTGAACGCAATATGGAACCTTCGCAACAGACCGATTTAGGTTTAAGCAAACCAAGTTTATTTATAGAACGGTATTGTAGTAAATTAAATATGAACCAAGAATTAACTTTGTTATGCAAGTTTATTTCAAATAAAGTAGAAACTCAAAATATCATATTAGACAATACGCCACATTCAATTGCGTTGGGAATTATATATTTTATATCACAAATATGTAATCTAAATATTTCAAAAACGGAAATAAAGAATCTATGTGGGGTGAGTGAAGTTACTATAAATAAATGTTATAAAAAATTAGATAATATTAAAGAAAGTTTAATACCATCATGTATCCTTAATAAATATAAATAACTGCTATAAATATAATCATACATACATAATCATTTTTTATTTATTACGCCATTAATAGGTTATACGGTCATACTATTTGTAATTATTATTTCAAATATTATTATTATTACATTACTCAAATTATCGCATTCGTGTAAATATATAAATATATATATAATAATTATGAGTAAAGAAAATATAACGTTTATGTTTGAAAATACTTTAGGAACTGAAAATACAGATAATTACTTAAAAGATGAAACAATGGTATATAATACTCAAACTGAAAACCAAGACAATAATACGAATAATGATTTTCAATCGATTCATTCATTATCAGACAATACTTCAGTTAATTTAATTGATTCAAACGAAACGAATGTATTATCAACTCATATGAATATTGATTTACCAAATAATGACGAATCATTAATAGAAAATAGTTCAATTAATATGGTACCAAATCAATTTTCAATGATACAAATAGACCCTACTATTCCACCGGAGTTGTTTATGCCGATTACTACTCAAATTGTTAAAATTATACCAGATGACAATATTAATCCACCAGTAGAATCAGTTTCTAAAAATCGGATATCAATCCCAAAAATAGTGTTTATTGTTCCATACCGCGACAGAAAACAACATTACATGTTTTTTTCAAATCATATGAAACAAATATTAGAAGATGTGAATGATTATAAAATTGCATACATTCATCAACAAGATGAACGGTCATTTAACCGCGGGGCAATTAAAAATATAGGGTTTTTAATAATCAAAGAATTGTATCCGAACCATTATAAAGATATTACTTTTGTTTTTAATGATATAGATACAATGCCTTATACAAAAAACTTTTTAAATTACCATACAGTAAGCGGAACAATCAAACATTTTTATGGATATAATTGGGCGTTAGGGGGGATTGTATGTATAAACGGTGATGATTTTGAAAAAATGAACGGATTTCCTAATTATTGGGCGTGGGGATATGAAGATAATTTATTAAATGTTCGTGCAAAACGGAATAATATATTGATTGACCGTTCTCAATTTTATCCTATTATGGATAAAAATATTCTTCAATTAAAAGATGGGATTACACGAATTGTAAATCGTAATGAATTTGATAAATATATGATTAATTCCCCCGACGGAATAACAAGTATAACCAATGTAAAATATGAGAATGATACCAAACTACCAGAGTTTTATAATGTCTATGATTTTTCAACTGGAACAACTGAAAATATAATGTATGACAAAATATATAATACAACTCAACCAATTCCTCCATTTTCTGTGAAACCAGCGCCAACAAAACGTATGAGAATGATTATGTTGTAATGTTAATCATATTAATAAACTTATACGTCAATCCGAAATAATCTACATTCTCCCAAATACCCGATATTTTTAACACAATTTGTGTATTTAAATTATGATTTTCCACATTATTTTGAATATACAGTTTTATATGTTTATTCATGATTTGATTAAATAGTAAATATTGTGGCGAGGATGTAATATTATTTTTATCTTTATAATAAGTTAATATATCATTTTCAATTTTAATAATTTCATTAAAAAAATTGGTATTATCTAAATTAAATATCATATTTGTTTGAAAGGAGTTATCTGGTTGTTCTATAGAAAACGGACAATCAATATAAATGCCGTTTAATGTAATATTATTATCGGAATAAATAATTTTTGTAAAGTTTCCATTCATAATTATATTTTTTTTTGTATCTAAGTATTGGATATTTTCACATTTAAACTTATATAATTTTAATATAATATTCATCTTATAATTTATTGTAATTAATAATTTATTGTAATTAATAATTTATTGTAATTAATAATTTATTGTAATTAATAATTCTGTATAACATATAATATATTATTATCTTTATTTAGTAATTAAATATAATATTAA